>Ga0302325_10015554_pt1 | contig 16171 bp, 23 predicted proteins | sample Palsa_T0_2_FD_201948 | JGI IMG/M metagenome (GOLD analysis project Ga0302325, IMG submission 201948) | Peat permafrost microbial communities from Stordalen Mire near Abisko, Sweden - Palsa_T0_2 | ecosystem: Environmental > Terrestrial > Soil > Palsa > Peat permafrost | place: Sweden: Abisko... | reverse complement strand
AGAGTCAATACGGCGATGATTGTAGTTTTTCGGCCCGTCGAGAAGTTGCGAGGATTCTCGGGATCCTCCGCTGAATCCCATTCTACTGCGATATTCGACTCGTTCGTAGACGTTGTGAGCGAGCCGGTGGCGACACTCGCGGCGGTCGTTCCATTCAACAGCGGCTGTCGCTCGTCTTGAGGCAGTCGTCTGCTCAGCGTCATTCTCGATCCTTAACAACGGAGTGGATTGTCAGCGTGTCGGCTGTTGGGCTGCTGCAGCTGTCAGCCAGTAAGTATATGATATGTGTATAATTTTTAAGGTGGGGTTGGGTTGTTTGTTCGCAGTAAATTGCGGTTGCGGGGGATCAAGTGGGCCGCCCCGCAATTCTGCCGGACTGCGCACAGAGAACGGAAGACGACAGCTGCGGCAATTGAAGACGACACAACATGCAAGGAAAAGGTTTCTTGCTCTTAGTGTCGCTCTTGGTGGGCTGTACGTCGGCAAGGCCGTCGAGGTCGCTCTTGCAGCCACTGCCGAAACATTACGATGCGGGAGATGCTTCCATCGTATTCGTTAAAGATCGGATGAACGTTCTCACTGATTATGAGCATACTGATGATGGTACAATCCTATCTTTTCCAACTAACTCAGATCAACCTTTCTTTGATCTGAAAGTAAAGGATAATACACTCAAGAAGGAGCTGGCAGAGATCGCAAAGGCAGATTTCATCGCCTTTGACGAACGGTTCTTTGACCTCATCGGCCCGCGTCCCAAATTAGAACCAATGTTCAATCTCTCGACTTCCCTAAGAGAAGCGCCAGTCTACATCCCCTCCTCCAACACACTATTCCTGTCCGACATCGGCGCCCGGAAACAAATGCGAATCAATCTAACAGAACAAGATCCGACGTTCGAGTACGTAGAATTATCTCCTCCCCTCGCGACTATCAACGGAGCGGCCTACTCCGAAAAGGACAATCTCATTTATGTCACCGTGCACACGAGTGATGGCGTCTCAGGCGGAATCTACGCCTTCGATCCCGAAACACTGGAACGACATACCGTGGTAAATAACTTCTTTGGCCACCATTTCAATTCCCCTAACGACCTCGTCATCGCGAAGAACGGGCTTTATTTCACCGATCCACCGTATGCCCAAATCATGGGGAACGGCTCGGAGGCTGAACTGCGTCCAAATGTATACTTCCTCGACCCTGAATCTCACGTTCTACGGCCCGTGGAGGAAGATCTCCAGCTCCCGAACGGAGTAGCGCTCAGTCCGGACGGCAAGATCCTGTATATCGCCGATTCAGGAGCGTTGTGTCAACCTATTGGACAACCTACCGTTTCCTCTAAGCACCGCTCGATTTATGCCTACGATAATGTCAACGGCCTACTTACGAATCGTCGATTGGTGTATATTGCAGATTTCTGGGTGCCAGATGGGATCCGAGTGTCCAGATCAGGTAACCTTTATGCGGCCTCTGGGATATTTGTCGATATAATCAGTCCCGACGGTGTACTACTTGGGAAAATCCACATGGGAGGTCTCATGCAAAACCTCATTTTCGCAGGACCCGATTTGAATGAACTCTGGATCGTAGGAATCGGCGGAGTATACCGAACAAGAATCACCGATCAAGGGATCCCGTTCTCCAAAAGCTCTCAATTCCATATACAAGAGTAGATATGCTATATGCAACATGGGAAATTAAAAGGCTATATTATTAGGATCCAGATTCCAGTAGTCGGGGAACTACAGGCTGGCGAAGTGATTAAGACCCAGATCCTTGCGAATCCACACCCATTTGTATATCCGCCAATTCCAACGAATTCAACAAAGTAATCCCCCGTTTCCATTCCTTGCCGACTTTCTGTCCTAGCCATTCCTGAACACCGTCTTCGAGACCCTCCTCGATCTCGACGAAGTCTCCTCCCGCAACAAAAAGACATTTCCCGTTCATATCGCGATTAGCCGACATAATGATCGCTTTGGCGACATCTTCGGGGGAATTTAACGGTAACTTGGCCTTTTGCCAATGTGACAGAAGGGCTGGAGACGTGAATTTCGTTTTAGTAAGCCATGGAGCAATGGCTGATATTTGACACTCCTGCGCCGGAAATACATGCGACGCGGCTCTCAGAAAACCAATAATCTAACCGTTAGGATAGGTTCAAGAAGAGGGAATGTACACCGTGTTCACTAGCCACGTACTCTGCGATATGACCGCTTTGCTTGCTCCCACGCAGATACCCGTCTGGACTGCCCACAATGACACACCTGCCCCCCTTTGTCGCGCTCTTCCGAAAATAGTGATGAGCCAACTTGACCGTCGCCATGATACCCTTCAAATTGGTATCAATAACTTGCCAGTCCGGTTCCTGTAACTCTCCATTCGTATCGAGACGATCCTCCCAGAACGACGTCGTCTGTAATCCCGCATTCGCAACGACAATATCGATCTGCCGACATGCGTTCAGAGTAGTAAGAAACAGGGTCGATAACGAGGACCAAGATTGGACATCGGTGCGAATATATGCGCAGCGTCTGAATGTTATATCGGTGGTGGGTTTGAAGAGACTTACGTTCCTAGAGTCTTTTCAAATTGAATGCCTTCTTCATCGTCGACGTCCCCGAATACGACGTATGCGCCGTGTCGGTGAAGGAGTTCGACGGTTGCGCGGCCAATACCGCTTGCGCCGCCTAGATGTCAGGTCAACTGTTTGGAAGGGGAGTACCAGTGACGATGGCGACTTTGTCTCTGAGGGATGTTAGCAGGGACTCATCGAAATGGAGCTCTGTCATGGTTGTTTCACGATGATAAGACACGCGATGTCACTTCACCGTATGATGGATTGATCAGAGATCACGATTGATCGGCGGTTACACATGCCTGTCTCGTCTCTTTGGATTCCTCACGGATTGCGTTCCGACAATAGCCGCTGACTCCTTGATCCCGGAAAGGTTATCGGGACATGGATCAGGTTGAGTTATTTGGGCTGAGGGGGACTCATGTAGTCATTACGGGGGCTTCGGGAGGGATTGGTCTGGCGACTGTGGAGTTGTTTTACAAACTTGGAGCACGGATTACGGCTCATGGGAATACCAATACCTCAGCGTTGGAGGAACTTCGTGTGAGAATGCAAGGCCAATTGATTATTGTCGCAGCGGATGCTACCAAAGAGGAGGATGTGGTTCGATTTTACGAAGAGTCACGGACAAAGTTTGGGGCTCCGGATGTTCTCGTTGGTATTTAGATGGCTGGTAAAGCTGACCCAAAGTCTGCCATGGCATTTTCGAGACAACAGAACAATCTATTGCGGAGATGTCGGTTGACCAATTCAGAAGGACAATTGATGTGAATCTTACAGGAACATTTCTATTCACCAAACATTTCCTTCGGAACTTAGAGGCCACACAAGAGGCCCCCTCAGTCATTATAATCGGCTCAACGGCCGGTCGATTTGGCGAAGCTGGGCATGCGGACTGTATACCTGTCTTTCTTCCTGTTCATCGTAGATGCCGCAAGTAAAAGTGCCTTGCATTATGGATTTCTCTTGTCCTTGAAGAATGAGATTGTCAAGATTCATCCTCGAGGCCGGGCCAATGTCGTGGCTCCTGGTTGGGTCAGGTACTCTTTTCATTGAGATGCGGCTGAAAGAAAGTACTCCCATGGCCCTTGAGTCGTTGAAGAATCCTGCTATTCGAACCGCAGCTCTTGCTACCACGCCTCTTAAGAAAATTGCAGAGCCAGATGATATCACAGGGACGATTGCATTCCTAGCGAGTTGGAAGTTAAGTGGTCACATCAGCGGTGAAATAATTACGATGTATGACATAGTTTTCTCGATTCTAATTCGCAGTGCCGGAGGAATGGAAGGGCGTCAGTTGAATACATCAGCAGAGTTGGCATAATATTGGTATATTGAGGCTCCTGATATTTGTATGCTTTATGCTCGGGACTGTAGCAGCAATTGAATCATATATCTAAGGTCGCTAGCGCTGATGGTTTTTGATCTTCTTGAATTCCGTTTCTCCTTCGACTTCTTTTATGGATTCAGTCTTACACTGATCAATCTTACTCCCAGGCGAGCCTTCATACCCAAGCCACTACCAGTCAAAACTTTGGCTGGAGAGGAATACTTTGACGAATTCGTCCAATTTCGTTTGTTCTTTGTGTTGTGCCTCTCCATCGACACTACCATGATGGGTATTACGAACCCATCCCGTCACGCCAAGAGATGTCGCCTTCTTGACCGTATAATTACGAAAGAAGACGCCTTAAATTAGTCCAGAATGGGAAGATTGAAACCTTGAACTTGTCCTGTCACTTCGTATTTGATGCGAGGCATCCTAGCCGATTGATGGACTGATAGGCTGATAGCGACTCGCCAACGTCGGGTCAGATGACGTCCGGGGCAGAAATGCGGACAGGGGCCGATCTGTCCGTATGCGGGACTAAAAGGCACGAGCGGGACCGCTAAATAAAGAGTTCACTTTTGTTCGGATGTGCTGCCGGTAGCAACAAAAATGGCAACAACCCTCGATGCAGTCGTGAAACTCAATTCACATCGCAAGACAGCACGTTCGGCACGAGTGCGCAGTGTCGAGAAAGAGTTACTGCAGCTCCTTCGTTCGGCTCCCAAGCACTTCCAGTCAAAAACCCCGCTGTCCGCGAAACAACTTCTTAACAGGTTTGACCATCTGCAGTGCAATTTTGCTTATTTTAGTTTGTCGCGGATATATCACCATCTTTCGCCGGCGTCAAAGACGTCTTTGGATAGGCTACGACAGGTGCTGCTGGAATTTGGACAGAAGTATACCGTCGGATTTGGCGTGCGGTCGGATAAGGATGAGGTTTGGCTTGATTGGTTTACAGAGACAGGAGTCGAAGTAGCGTATGTCGCGGAGGGGTATGGATTGCTGTGGATTCTCTGACGGTAGGTATGGCACGGACAATGATATCCAGGCTTTGAAACGACGGCGAGTTCCGGCACCTGAGCCGATGCCATCTGAACCGACACTCGAATACTTATTATCCTACCAAACGTATATGCAGCTTGAAGAGCAAAAGCGCAACGAAATCATGAGAACCACTCTGGAACCAACAGCCATGCAGAACCTTGCTCTTGATCATGCTAGAGCGCAATACGTCGAAGAGCATGGATATACACCCTATCGACACTACTGCCCGCATAAAACATTCATACAATGTATCCGCGCCGCACCTTATCCAGAAAGTCACACCTGCGACAAGGTCCATTTCAAGCCCATCTTACGTCCCCATACCGACATCTCTCTCGGCGATTGTTCGTATTTGAATACCTGTCACCGCATGCTGGATACCTGCAAATACCTCCATTACGAGCTAGATGAAGCAAACAGCGGATCTGGCGACCAGGTGGAACAAGAACTGATGCAGGATTGGCTTGTTGATATCCCTGGACGGGAAACAGGGATCTGGACTGGCGAACCATGTTTAAATCGTGGCGAGTTGCCTAGTCAGTGGATTAGTTGTGATGTGCGACGATTGGATTTACGGGTCCTAGGAAAGTTTGGAGTATTAATGATGGATCCGCCTTGGGATATTCATATGACTTTACCTTATGGAACGTTGACAGATGATGAGATGAAAGATTTGAAGATTCAGCAGTTGCAGGATAATGGGATCTTGTTGTTGTGGGTCACCGGTCGCGCAATGGAGGTAGGACGTGAATGTCTCGCTAGATGGGGATATAATCGAATCGATGAGTTGGTTTGGGTCAAGACAAATCAGCTTCAACGATTGATAAGGTATGTTAGTGATCTTTACTTGACTGATGACAGGACGGGACGAACGGGTCACTGGCTTAACCATTCAAAAGAGCATGTTCTCATTGCTCAAAAGGGCTCACCGCCCTGGTTAAATCGACTATTAGATACCGATGTCATCGTGGCTGAAGTCCGCGAGACGTCAAGGAAACCAGACGAAGTGTATGAAATCGTTGAACGGCTCGTTGGCGCAGACAGAGGAGTGAGGAAATTGGAAATGTTTGGACGTAAACACAATAGACGCCAAGGCTGGATGACAATTGGAAATCAATTGGATGGAGTGCGATTGTTTGAAAGGGATGTGGTTGAAAGATGGAATAATGTATGCCCGGAGCAGACGACCACTGTTGCAAATATAGAGGAGTTTCGTAATGAGGTTTTGTGATATGCATAGGGAGATATCCGAGATGTCCGGCAATGTTCGTTGGGATGAATTAGTTGAATCTAATTAGATAATTTACCGTGTCGGGATGTGGTGTTGTACTCTCGTACCGGGTGTGCCCTAAAGAGGAGCCTTTGGGCACGAGAGTAGTGGTGTTGGCCTTTTCGTAGTTAGATCCGAGTTCAGTGATCAACCACCAGTGTCAATGACGGATCAACCACCAGTGTCAATGACGGAGTCCAGTCGTCGTTGGGAAAGGATCGAGGCGGCGATCGAAAAGTTTGAAGAGTTCGAGTACTCCGAAGTCGGCCAATTCAATGATACGCCGCCAGCAGAACTAAGCCGGTTGATCGATCATACGTTGTTGAAGCCTGATGCCACGAGCGATAATATTCGGTCCCTGTGCGAAGTGGCGAAAGAATACAATTTGAAAACGGTATGCGTCAACTCGAGCTGGATAGAGCTATGTGATAGCTTGCTGCAGCCTGAACAAGATATCACTGTTCCTATTCCTATTGCCGTAGTCGGCTTTCCCCTCGGCGCGGGACTCACAGCGGCGAAAGCATTCGAAGCGAAAGCGGCGATTGACGCAGGCGCAAAGGAAATCGATATGGTCCTACATGTCGGCCGCCTGATAGAAGAGGATTACGACTATGTTTTCCAGGATATCAAGGCTGTATATGATGCCTGCGACGGGGTGCCGCTGAAAGTCATACTCGAAACACCACTGTTGGAATATGAGAATATTGTTGCTGCATGCTGTATATGTAAAGAGGTTGGAGTTGCATTTGTCAAGACGTCTACTGGATTTGCCACTGGATCTGGAGGCGGTAGCAGATTTGGAGGTGGTAGCAGATTTGGAGGTGGTAGGGGATCTGGAGGTGGTAGCACAAAGCCAGGACACGTCGCCTTGATGAAAGCTGTTGTGGGACACCATGTTCAAGTCAAAGCGAGTGGAGGAATAATGTCCTACGACGACGCGATAAAAATGTTAAATGCGGGAGCAACGCGCATTGGGGCGAGTGCATCCATAGCAATAGTCAGCCCGCGTAGGACATGAAATATCTACTCATTGTGTGCTGTGCCTTCACAGATGCTGTTGTAACTTGTGAGTGATTTGATTTTGTGTGCTGATTTTGTTTGTTTACGTTTCTGGCCCCGCCACCGCCTGACATCACCACCATCATCATCCATCGCCATGACAATCCTCCCCCGCGTCAAGTCGGTTTCTCGGCCCCTCGTCGCCGCCGCAACGTCCAGTCTCCTCTCGGCGGCCGTGTATTTTTGGCTGGCGCCGTTGTTGGCGCCGTCCCTGAGCGCTATAAGCCGGCCTGTCGATTCGTTCCCATGGTGGGCGCCTGCTGTAGTCAAACTCGTTGAAGCGATACTCCTCTCAACAACTTCTCTTGCAAACGGTAGGTGCCGCTCGTTGCTTTACTTACATTGTAGCATGGGATGCAGTGCTTGTAGGAACTCTTGGAAGGACGCCGTTCCTTCAACTTCTGTATTCATCGTTTTCGGTCCCTTGGCACGCGATTGTTACGCTTTATATCGTCGATATCGCTTCCCTTGCATTGCCCCAGCACTTCCTTGCAAATTCTATCCCTCCTCATACGCCATATGACGACGTGAGACTCACCTCCTACACAACTCTTTTGAGCGCTACGTTCCTTTCTCTTCCGCTTTACTACCTCTCGGCGAAATTCTTGCCGCTGACGCTGGTCACATACTTCGATAAAGCAACCTCAGTTCAAACACTGCCGCTCCCCACGGTGATCGCATTGAATCTTCCCGTGGGATATGCTCTACAGAGACTATTAGCACGTTACGGGATCAAGGGAGCCTTTGCAGCTTTGTTGAATGCGTTGGTTACAGGATCAGGGTTGATGTATTATGGGATTTCTGGGGCGGAGGCGAAGGGAGTTCAAAGTGTCGACACATTGTATCTGGCCAGTATTGTGGTTTCGATAGTGGCAACCTACGGCTTCGTCCTTCGTAAATAGGAGCAGGAATAGGATGGGGATATAAGTAGTATGGATAGGGTGTAGGGTGGTATAAATATATGTATGCAGATAAATGTTCAGATATCAATTCGCAGTGCCTTGATATGGCTCCGGGATAAATACATTGAATAGTTAGGTATGCAATAAGGAGTTGAGCTTTGATGGTATATCCAGAAAATCGGGAACGAAAGGCCTGATATGCACGCCATGCTACGATGAACCAAAGAACTTGACGCCCGTCTCCTCTCCATCCGCACCCTTGAATATAGTCGCAACACCTCGCTTCACAAGTATCTGTAGTACCTTCCTCAACAACACCGGATCCATCTCCCTAAATTCTACAATCAGTTTCGAATCCAAGCACAATCATACCTTCCGTCATAGCAAGATCTCCCTGCGACAACTCATACAACGTCAAAACCGCATTCCTCTGCCCAGTCTCATCAATCTACTATAAGCAGGGACTAAAAATTGCATGTGCATACCCAATTCGATATCATATTGGCCCACTCCTCCGGTTTCAGCCAGTATAATAGTGCCTGGACCTTGGTGTTTTTATCGGTCCACTCGGCCTGTCCATCTTTCACCATGCTTTCCACTAATTCTCTCAGGAAATCCAGTTTTAGTTTGCCTGCTGTGAGCGTGTGCATTAGAGGGATGTACGTTGGATATCCCTGTTTGAGAAAATGGGGACTTTGTCGACGGTTTCTTGGTTGACGTCGAGTCTCCATAGGCGCTTGGCGCGGTAGTATGAGAGGATTAGGTTTGTCCAGGCAGTTTTTTGAGCGGTGTAGGTTTGTTCATTGGGTTGTCTGGTGAAGAATGGAGGGAAGGAGAATATGGAGGGAAGTTCGATAGGGAGGTCCATAGCATAACATGAGGCTGCAGGGGTTGTTTCTCTTGGCCGGAGTCGTTGTTGGGCGCTTCATTTCAGTCACAACCAAGCCGAAACGTGGGGTGAGATGCAACAAGAGGCTTCAATAACAAAATATCAAGTGTATGAATTCCAGAAATCCGCATTTAGACGACTAGGATCGATATCGTTATATATGTATATAAATTTACATCCTGAGCGCTTTGAGAAATATTTCTTATGGATAAACTTTTATTGGGACGGTTGATACCTACAGACAGGCATTAATAGGTCATAGTTGATCATTTTATCGCATGGTCGTTTGAGATGATCGATTTTATAATCTGAACACTGCTCCAGTATTTTACTCATCATGCCAACCTTACACAAGTTCGTCCAGTTTCTACAGACGGTAGGACCTGCGGTCAACCTCGGATATGCTTCGTATATGGGTATCTGGGCGTTTTATTTCTGTTGACTGGCAGGGACATCAGATCCTGAGACAGGAATCAACACGTTCCTGGGGATTCGATATGCCGCACCGCCGATAGGTGAGTTGCACTTTCAGTATCCTCAATTCCCTTTGGACGAGCAGGACACCGTCCAAGCAAATGTCATGCCAAATAAATGTCCACAGGCAAATCATTCGAATCCGTAGATTGGAGAACGGTAAGAAGTTCACGGATCTTTAAACCATTTGACAGCTGATTACTTGCATTTAGGCAAACCATAGAGCTCATTTCCCCTTGTATTCCCCTCTGGAAGCTTGCCAACACCATTTCGCCCTTTCCACAAAAAGCTCCTGAGCCTTCTTATTATCCCCCTTTGCCCACGCCTTCATAGGCTCTCCCTGTAACGCACGCCCATACGAGAATGACAACTTCCAAGGATACCGACGGCGATCATTATTAGCGATCTCATTGATGGCCTGAAGATTCTTAATAGCCTCCTGATCCCCCTGTCCACCTGATAAAAACACAATACCAGGCAATGCAGGCGGGACGGTCCTACTTAGAGCAGTGCAGGTTGCTTGCGCAACTTGTTGTGGAGAGGCCTTTTGATGGGGTAAGATGACCATACTGACTTTGAGGAGCATGCCTTCGAGGAGAACGTTATGGGCGTGGAGTTGGTGGAAGACGGCGCTTAAGACTGCGATGTGGGCGGTTAGAGATCGGTCCAGGGTGAAGTCCCCTTCCATCAGGAGCTCCGGTTCGATGATTGGACATAGACCTGCTGTTTGGGATATTGCTGCGTATCGGGCCAGGACATGGGCGTTTTCTGAGATGGCGACTGCAGATGGAGTAGTGTCAGATATCTTGAATGTACAGCGCCTAGCATTAATCCCTTCAGACCATCAAGGAAGAACCATTTAGCAAACCGCGCACCTTGTTTATAATACTCCTGCGACCGTTCAGCAAGGCCATCGAGCCCCTGAGTCGACGTCTCGCCATCCGTTCCAGGCATTTCCACGGTCCCCTTGTCAGTTTTAATCCCTGGCACGATCCCCCTGTCCTGTATAACTTTCACCAACGGCGTCCCCCCCGAATCCTTATGTTTCATCAAAGTCTCCTCAAAGGTGATTATCCCGCCCAAATACCTGTCTAACTCCCCGGGCGCCGTAAACAACACATCTCTCCAACTCTGGCGGCGATCTTCGGTGTTTTCGACGTCGACCGCTTTAAAGCGCTTCTCGATGGAGCCGATGGATTCGTCTGCGGCGAGGAGGCCTTTGCCGTCTCCGACGAGGGCGTTTGCCGTGCGAATGAGTTCTTCTTTGTACTTTTCTGCGGCGGCCATTTTGGGATCTTGTGAAGTGGGAGGGAAAGTTGTTATAACGCGTGTGAGATTGTCATTATGACGCAGAGCTTGGTGGGCCGAAGGTTCCGCGTGTGGGGGAAGCCTGGGGAAGCCCCTGATTGACACAATTGTCTACGCATCCCTAATTTTCAACATATTGGTTACCAAACGCAATAATGTTGATCTAGGTGAATACTGCTTGTCACGGCTGTGTTGTCGAATTTCGTCAATGAAAGCTACTCTCAAAAGTCGGGTACGTCTTGCTTTCCTTGAAAAGATAATTACGCCACCATCTGACTTCCCACCTTGTATTTATCGGATCAGCCTCCGATCAATCAATCGATTGGCTTCACACTCCGCCCTCGCTTTTGAATGTCTTTGTCTTCCGTCCGCGTCCTGGTCCTTGGCTCTGCAAATGGCAAGTTGAAAGATGCCTTCAGTAAACTCGCCTCATTAAACGCAAAGGCAGGCCCCTTCAACGTTGTCCTCTGTCTCGGCGACCTTTTCGGCGATGAAGACGAGTACTTCCAAAAACTTATTTCAGGGGAAGTAGAAATCCCAGTATCCACATACTTCACCATCGGAAGAAAAGAGCTTCCTGAGAGTGTTAAAATGCTGATCGGACATGGTGGACAGGTGTGTGAGAATCTGTTCTTTCTAGGTTTGAGCATCGTTTGTATTGTGCTGATTTAGGTCGACGGGGACAATTTACGACTGCTGAAGGGTTGAAGTTGATGTTCCTTGGCGGTGTCGAGGGGGATAGTTCATCGGAGTACTCGCCTACGTTTACGCAAAGAGATATCTCTGCGCTGTCAGGCTCGGCAGATATCCTCATTACAACTCTGGCCCCGAAAAACATCGCCAATCTCTCAGAAAAGCCATTCGACAAGGGTTCTGCGGCAATCGCACAGCTCGTCCAGAAAGTAAACCCACGGTACCACTTTGCAGCAGAAGGTGTATTCTATGAAAGAGAACCATACAACCATGGCAATGGGTTCACACGGTTTCTAAGTCTGGGGGATGTAAAAGGAGAGCGCTGGTTCTATGCCTTCAAGATCAACATTGGCGTAGGATACGTGGAGAAAGCTCCAGCGGGAGTAACTCCCAATCCATTCAAGAAACGAGAGTTCAATATTGAGGACCGGACATGTCGGATATGTGGCAATGCATCTCATTTGAGCTACGATTGTCCTGAGAAACAACGCAGAAAACGAAAACGAGTAGTTGGACGTAAGACTCTCTGTTTAATGAGCTAATCATAGCGAATGATTGTTTCTTCTGTCTATCGAATGTCAATGTCGCAAAACATCTCGTCGTATCGATTGGATCAGAGATATACTTGGCACTAGCGAAGGGCCCGTTAACTACCCCCGAGGCGACTGGCCTCAATGTACCTGGTCATGTTCTCATCATACCAATTGCCCACACTCCCGTGCCCAGCGCCTCTGAAACCGAAGAAATGGAATCCCTTCGACTAAAACTAACAAAATTCTTCGAAGCACGAGGCTGTCATGCCGTGACTTTCGAAATGCATCATTCAGACGCCATCCACAGTCACTGGCAAGTCGTAGCAATTCCAAAAGCCAAACTCCTCGAAGAAGAATTCATCAAAGGGTTTGCGGAAAAAAATATGATGCTCGAAAAACGTGACCCTGGAGCATCAGAGGAGTACTGTCGCGTGGTGCTGCCCACGGGGGTCTATGTGGCTACATTGCCGGTGCGCTTTGATCTGCAATTGCCGCGACGGATATTGGCGAAGATCTTGGGGCTCGAGGAACGGAATGATTGGCGCGGTTGTGTGCAGACTGAGGATGAGGAACGCGCTGACGCCGCGGCGTTTAGACAGGCGTTTGAGTCTGAGGATCGGGAGGTAACACAACCGGACCCGGAGACGTCTGTGTAACGTGATATGTCAGGTTTTGACATGTCACAGTGGATCTCGTGTGGCTGTCAATTTAATTTAGCGAGACCAAATGCGGGAATGTCACTGAGTCCAATCGTGGAGGGATCTTTTACACCTCGAAGCGGGTTAAGGGAAATGCAAAGGGAAATGGACATGGAGACGAAGGACAAAAGGTCAAAATAGGATATCGTCTGAGTGAGTGGATTTACAGGACAACAAAAACAGTTCAATAAGCAACTTCCAAACCATAAAATTCATAACTATTAAATATACATGTGTTTCCATAATGAATGGAGGTCCTAGACTTCAGTCTTCTCCGCCTTCTCCCCATTATCCTCCACAGTGGTATCCATGGAATGTGTGCCTTGCCCGGAGTGTACTCGCTCAATATTTGTAACGCTGCTCTTCCTGCGCTCCTCGACCCAGTGGTGAGATTCAGGCACCCATCTGGTGGACTGCCAGGGCTTGACGCCGTCATTGTACAACTCATCGACCTGTTCAAGAGACAAGCCCTTGGTCTCGGGGATGAAGAAGTAGGTGAAGATAAGACAGCCGAGACAAGTAGTTCCCCAGATGAAGAACACCTTGGAGCCCAGGCCGGCGTTTCCGGGTCCGGTTTTGACCAAGTAAGGGGTCGCATAGCCGATTCCCCAGTTCCAGAGCCAGTTGGAGGCGGTGGACATAGACATAGCCTTGGCACGAATGCCCTAATTTCGTCAGATTGGTTTGAATTTGGAAACATACGAGAGGATAAAGTTCACCGGTGACAACCCAGGCACAGGGGCCCCAGGAGGCAGCGAAGAAGAAGATGTAGATACAGACGAAGGCGACTAGAGATTTTTGAGCAGATTGATTGGTAGTAGGTGTGGTGACGCCGACGATTGCAACGATGTATTCACAGATGCACATTCCAGCGGCGCCAATAAGGAGTAGTCTTCGACGACCAAGGTTGTCGACAGCCCACATACCAGGGAGAGTGGAGATGACGTTGACGACATTAGTGATGATGGTGATGATGAAAGGATTTGAGAATCCGGCCTGAGTGAAATAGGTTGTTCCGTAGTAGAAGATAAACTATTATTAGCGAATGTTTAGGACGAGTGTTACATTGATACCAGTCAATTGTTGCCAGGCTTGTAGGAAGATTCCAGTCAGTACACGGGCACGATTGTGTCCAGGTCCATTTCTGAAGCAGTCGAGATAAGAAGTCTGTCCAAGAGCTTGTTCGTGACGCAGATTGGCCTCGATTTCCTCGAATTCGGCCTTGACTTCCGCAGAATCGACATCCGCACGCAAGACACGACCAAGGCTGATTTTCGCTTGTTCGGGACGTTCTTTCTTGATCAAATAACGAGGAGATTCGGGAAGGAAAAACATGCCGCTGCACAGAATTGCTGCCCAGAAGAATTGGATTGCAATGACCCATCGGTATCCGGAGGCATCGGGCTTGTCTTTCTCGCCTTCATTGGCGCAGGCTGCAAGCAGGAGACCGATGGTGATTGCCCATTGGTAGCAAGAGACAACAGCACCTCGGATCCACTTGGGACTACATTCGGATTGATACATGGGCACAAGACAGGAAACGAGACCGACGCCCAAACCGGCGACGACTCTACCGACGACGAACAAGGCGATTTCGGTGGCGGCGGTCTGGAAAGCGACACCGACGGAGAAGATCAAACAGGCGAACATTAGACCGAATCTGAAGTTAGTCAGGTCAATCAAGTCAAGTACTTTCTGCCAATGATATCCCCCACGGGGTAGGCAGCGAGGGCTCCGAAGAATGTGCCGGCGGAGAGAATGGAGACGACGAGGGAGGTGGTGGACGAGGTGATTCCGTAGGCATCTGGGTTCTCGGCAGTTGCTGTGCCGATGCCTATCGTTCCATAGATCTTGAGCCATGCGGGCATGGCAATGATGCCGCTGATTGTGCCGGTATCATAGCCATAGAGGATGCCGCCGAATGCAGCAAAGGCTAGGGTCAGAACGGGACGGGGAGCAGAGAGATACTTGTCATGAGGATTGCAGGGACCTTGGACCTGCCCTCGGATTGGGGATTGTTGAAGAGACGCATGTTGGACGGGTGCTCTCTCGAGGAACTGCTTCTTTGAGAGATGCTTTTGAGATGGGAGTGGAAGAGAGTGCGGGATGATCAGCATCTTATATGCTCTGTCGGTGGCCCGATGCATATCACTTTTTTTGTGTGGTGTCGCGGTGGCTTTCCCAGAAACGGTTTTTTTAGTGATGACGGATTTGATCCGCTGCAAGTCAGGTGGGCCAATGTTACATCTCGCTACTCGCGTGGCTTGCCTCGATATGAAAGCCCCAGTGCAACCTTGGCTGGCAGACGCCGCCGTCTGATTGGCCACTCGCTCCGGGGGATGAGGGGAGATGGAAATGCCGATCAGCCAATGGCCTGTGGCTGCCCGGGACAGTCGACAAATCAGGCAGCTCTCGCCAACGATCTCTTCATTCCCCGCAGCACGCGCGGTGTTTTCGGATAAATTTTTCTGTGTCACCTTCCGATCTCATACAAGCTTATACAAGCATCGCAGAAACCTGCCCCGCGCTTGCAGCCATCTGCAAGGGAAGCTACTGCAATTAAATTGCCGATATACAAATTCGGATTCCCGAGGACTGGCCAATGTAACCCAGCACCAGCAGCGCAGAGCAATCTCGGTAAGCAGCGGCGGCGTTCTAGAATGAGACATTATAGCCCACACACGTCGGGCGCATAAGGTTTCGAGCGATCGTCACTGCCTGCAAGTTACAAGGTGTGACGATCCTTCCTCGTGATGACACTACGTAATTCCGCGCCTCCAAGGCTCCACCTCCACAAAAACACACGTGTTGCCTGCTCGAACCCCAGACAAAGTTTGAGTGCGGAGATGATCGATGATGATACTCTGTACATAAATACACATTTAGTAGCTTCACGTGAAATGTGATGTATGTATGTAAATCAATTAAATTAGATCTGGCCCTCTCGCGTGTCCCGTTTCCCCAGATAATAGGTTTCCCCAGATAATCATCGCCAATTAACTCACTAGGCGAAAGCCACCTCAACCTTGTCCCCATTCGTTCCCCCTCCCCCAACCATCTATCTGCACGCCAGTCCCATTCACTAGCTAGCGGTCCGTCAGAATCCCCTTCTCCTTGCGCCGAACAGTAATCGCCGCGATAAGCGCTGCTCCAACCCTACGCCACAAAAGTCAGTACAAACAAATCATAAACTCTCCGGAACAGTGGAGAGAACAAATTGATAACGCACCCCGAGCCGTCTTCTGCGCCTTTCATCTCGATATTCCCTCCAATTTCTTCGCCAAAAATGTCGATCAGCGCCTGCTGCAGACGCTCTCTGAAGTGCGGATATTTCGTAAATACAGAGCCATCGGCGCCGACTGAGCAAGCCTAGATAGAATAAGCGCAATCGAACAT
>Ga0302325_10015553_pt1 | contig 16172 bp, 14 predicted proteins | sample Palsa_T0_2_FD_201948 | JGI IMG/M metagenome (GOLD analysis project Ga0302325, IMG submission 201948) | Peat permafrost microbial communities from Stordalen Mire near Abisko, Sweden - Palsa_T0_2 | ecosystem: Environmental > Terrestrial > Soil > Palsa > Peat permafrost | place: Sweden: Abisko... | reverse complement strand
TGTCGCCGTGGATGCGCTTCCACACGAGGCGCGCGAGGTCCGACATCTTCAGCGTAGCGTCGCCGCAGATGTTGAAGTCGTCGTTGACGACGTCTTGCGTTATCAGCAGGTCGAGGGCGTCGGCGATGTCGCGCGCGTGGGTGAAGGTGCGGACCTGTTCGCCGTCGCCGAAGATCTCGAACGGCGTCTGGCGCACGAGCGCCTTGTAACAGAAATCCGGAACGACGTGGGCCATGCCGAACTCGACCGTTCCATCCGACGTCACGTCGGGCAGTTCGCCGCTGCCGACCGCGTTGAAGGGGCGCAGGGTCAGGTAGCGCAGGCCGAGCTCCTCGTGGGCGCCGCGAACGAGGTACTCGCCGTAGAGCTTTTGCATCCCGTAGTTGGTAATAGGCACCGGCTGGGTCCGCGCGTCTTCCTCGGTCACCGGACGCTGCATCTTCTCGTAGACCATCGAGGACGAGAAATACACGAACGTCGCTTCGGGCGCGGCCGCTAAGGTCGAGTCGATCGAATGCGCGAGGATCTCGCTGTTGTCGCGTGCGATCCGGTAGGGAATCTTGTGGAAGTAGCGGATGCCGCCGATCAGCGCGGCGAAGCACAGAATAACGTCGTAGCCCTTGAACTCCACCGGGTACAACGCGCGAACGTCCTTGCGGATTACTCTACACTTGGGATCCTTGAAGAAGTCGTGTTCGAGCGAGCCGTACTTCTCAAAGCTATCGACGATGACGACCTCGTGGCCGCTTGCGAGCAGCTTGCGCGCCACGTACGAGCCGATGAAGCCCGCACCGCCGAGTGCCAATATCTTTTTCATGCTCTCTCTTTCAATGAGGAAACCGGGCGACGTACGAGGGCGTGCGCGAGCGCGTACCAGTACCAGCGCAGGTAGTGGGGTAACCAATGCATCAGGCGAAAGCGCGACTCGCCGGCAACGCGGTCCGTCCACGTGGCCGGAATTTCGACGATGCGAAAGCCCGAGGCATACGCCTTGACCGTAATTTCCATCGCGACTTCGAAGCCCGCGACCGACTCGATCTCGATGGCGTCGAGCACGTTACGCGCATACATTTTGAAGTTGTTGGTCGCGTCGTGGGTCGGCAGGCCGCACGTAATATGCAGCGAGAGGCCCGCCAGCCGCGATAGCAGTCCCTTGAACCAGGGGCCACCGATCTGCCGTCCGCCCCGCATGTAGCGCGAGCCGGCGACCAGATCGACGTTGCCCGACGCGATCAGCGCGTACATTGCGTCGACGATTCGCAGGTCGTCCGCCAAGTCCGCCATGATCACCAGGGCCGCCTCGCCGCCGCCGTCGCGTAGGCCGGTCTTCACGGCGCCGATGACCCCGCGGCCTTCTGCGTTGCGCAATTCCCGGATGCGGAAGGGCATGCGCGGCGCGGTCGCGCGCAACGGCGGCAACGTCGTATCGTCGTCACGGTCATAGACCACGACGAGCTCGAACGGCGTGCGGACGGAGCGCTCGAGCGCCTCGAGCAGCGGTACGATGTTTTCGTGCTCGTTATAGACGGGGCAGACCAGGGTTAACGACACACCATTCTCATCGGCAGACGGGGGCGGGGCCCGCAGGCCGACCGAAGCGACCCGGCGTGGGTGTCTCGTACCTGATCGGGCTGTTGGTGACGTTCTTGCCGGACGCGCGCCGGCACTTCGCCGAGATTTGCGGGCGCGTGCGCGCCGATCGCTCGCCGCTCATCCCGATCGGCGCCGCGCTCGTGCTGATCGCGACCTTCGCCGTGCATCTCGGGGCCTTCGACCGGGCCGCGATCGAGCAGCACTCGGTGCCGTTTCCCGTGCCGATCCAATACTTTTATGGCGACGTGCGCGCGAGCGACGCCGTCTCGAACCTCGTCTTGGCGCTCGCGATCCTCGAGACGCTGGCGCTCGGGATCTTCGTGTTGGGTCTCGGAGCGCTCGGGCCGCGCGGTTCGTTCGTCGCGATCGGGGTCGTCGCGGCGGCACTTGCCGGGATCGCGCTCGGCGCGCGGGCGGAAGACTCGCCCGACCCGTATCTCTACGTGGGACAAGCGTTGCTCGGGGCGGGAGCCTATCGGCCGCCCGCGATTGCGTTCACCGGAGACCTTGCGACGATCAACCGGGTTTGGAACGTGCCGATCCTTCCGAGCGCTTACGGACCGCTCTGGACGGCGCTTGCGGGGGGTGTCATCGCGTTCGCGCCGGCGCTCGCCGGAAAGCTCGTGGCGTTGCGGCTGCTCGGGCTCGCTGCGATTCTGGTGTGCGCGGCGCTCGCAGGACTTCTCGGCCTGCCGCGGACGATCGTCGCCGCGATCCTCTGCAATTCGGCACTCTACGATCTCTTCGTTGCGAGCGCGCACAACGATCTCGCCGGCGTGGACTTTGCCATCGCCGCGATGGTAGCGGTCAAACGACGATGGGTTCTCGCTGGAATCGCGTTCGGCGTTTGTGCGGCTCTGGTGAAGATTACCTTGCTGCCCGTCCTCGCCGTTGCGGTGATCTTTTTGCCCACATTCGCGGCGCGCGTGCGCTTTGTGGCGGCCGTCACAGTGGTCGCGTTGATCGCATACCAACTCGGTACGCACGGAAACGGGTTTTGGGCGCTGCGTTACGTCTCGCTCGCGTACGGTGCGCCGCGTCCGCTCGGTGCGACGATTTTGAAGACGTTGCTGGGGCTCGTGGCGCTGGTTGCGGTGGGCTTCGCGATCGTACGCGGCCGCGTGCGAGGCCGCGCCGCATGGGCGTTTTCGGCTCTCGGCGTCAATCCGCTCGGGTGGTATCTCGCGTGGAGTTTGCCCGTCGCCTTTGCGTCGGAAGATATCGCCTATACCTTCCTGTTGACCTTGCCCGCTGCGGCCTACGTTGAGTCCGCGGTGTACGCGGAAACCGTGCCGTTTCAAATTGTGCGCGGGATCATCGTTTTTGCATTGATCGCAACGCTCGCGTACGCATATCGCCCAAATCGCGCGCGCTGAAGCGCACTCCCAACTTACATTACGGTGCGTTCGCGTGCGCCGTGCGACGATATCTATACGAGAATGGAACCTCGTGACCGCTTGACATATATTGACGGGTTGCGCGCGATCGCGTTGCTATCGGTGCTCGCTTTCAGCGCGCTGCTGCCGCTGATGGTCGAATTGCCGGCGCGCTTCACGTATCTCGCAAGCGGCATCGACCTCTTCTTTGCGATCTCGGGCTTTTGTCTGGGGTATCCGTGGCTCTCGCGCGTTCGCGCCGGAAGCGGATTCGGGCTCGACGCGGCAACCTATCGTGCGTTCTTGCTCCGGCGCTTTAGCCGAGTCGCACCGGCGTTTTACGTCGCCCTTGCGGTTTTCGCGCTGCTGGGCATGACGGCGTTCGGGTTTCCGACCGCTGCCGCCATCGTCAAGGGGTTTTCGTCGCAAGCGATCCGCGAGTTCTTCCTCGATCTCGTCTTTCTGATTCCTAGCCACCCGGTCCACGACTCTTCGTTCTGGCCGGTCGGGGTCGCCGCGCGCTGGTACCTCGTATGCCCGCTGCTGATCGCGCTCTACGTCCGCTCGCGCTGGGCCTTCGCCGTCCTCGCGGGTGCCCTGTACGGCGCGTACTACTTCCTCGCGCACGGGTTGGTCGATCTCGGAACGCTGCCGTGTTTCATGGCCGGGGTCGTGGCCGCCGACGTCGCGATCCTGCGCCCGGCGTGGAGCCGCTTCGCGTGGCTCGGCGCGGCCGCCGCGATCGGATGTGGAGTGTGGAGTGCGGGCGTTACCATCGATTACGGCAACCCGCTCTGGCATGCGGCCGCGTTCTTTCTCATCGTCACGGCGGGCTCGCCCGTCGCGCGCCGCATGCTCGGATTCAAGCCGCTCGTCGCCTTCGGCGTCGCGTCGTACAGCATCTATCTCTATCAGGCGCCGTTCACCGCATGGTTTGAGATGCAAGGCGTGTTCCCGGTGCTCGCTGCGGGCTGGGCGACGTGCCTCGGCTTCGTGGCCTGGGCCGTGGTCGAACTGCGCGTTTCCAGCGACCCGTTCCGGCGCCGTTTCGAAGCGCGTCTCTCGGGGGTCTTCCCTCGCCTGCGTCACGTGAAGCCGCCGACGCAGGCCGAAGCCGCCTAAGTCGCGACCGCCCTTCGACTGCGCGCCTTCGGCGCTTCGCTCAGGGTGACAAGGTCTCGAACTCGCGAACGAGGTTGCCAAACTGCTCTTCATAGATGTCGTAGCCTTTGACCGTCGTCGCGGCCATGCCGACGATGCAGCCCTGCGCGGCGGGATCGACGCGCACGTACAAGCGCGCGGGCAACAAATAGAACGAGATACACAAACCCGTTAGCAAAATGAACGCGCCGAGCCCGACGAACGGAATGCCCGGATCGTGGCGGTATTGGATGCCGCTGTAGAGCACGTAGCGTCCGGGCGTCACGCGAAAGCCGTCGCCGAGGTCGACGCTACGTCCGAGCGGCACGAGAATGCTGCCGATGTTTTCATCGCCGTCGAACACGGAAAGCACGACGCCGGGCGCGTTCGGACGCGGATCGCGCTCGATCGAATTGCCGGGCCCGATCGTGCCCACGAATTTTTCGTACTGTACCGAGCGCCCGGAATCGCCAAGCGCGAACCCCTCGCCTTCTTGTAAGGTCGGGGCGGCGTGCGAGGGCGCCGCGTTGTTCATGGGGTGACCGTTCTCGGTGACCGTGAAGGGGATCGCGAAGCCATACGAGGCCTGGTAATACGAGGTTCCGTCCACGTCGAGGGGTTGGTTGACGCGGATTTCGTGGGCGTGGGTTGTGCCGTCTTTGCCGGTGACGCGGACGTCGGAGACGTAGTCGATGGGCTGATAGACGGTGCCGCTGCGTGTTTGGATCGGATCGATCCGAAAACGAAAACGATCGAGCCGAAACAGCGCCCCGCTTTCGGGGATCACGACGCTCGAGCCCGAGAGGATCGTGGTCTGCCCGCTGTACCCGAAGGCCCAGTACAACGTCGTGCCGACCGCGATGATCACAAAGCCGACGTGCGCGACGAGCACGCCGCGTCGCGCCCAGTCGAACTTATCGGCGAAGGTCCATTCGACACCGGCTTGCTCGCGCTTGCGCACGAGCCAGCCGCGTTCACTGAAGAAACGCTCTACGCGAGATCGTACTGCAGCCTCGTCGCCCGCAACGGCGACCGTGGCCGAAAGCGGCATTACATCGATCCTGACCCCGCGTAAGGGGGGCAATCGCGACGGTATGACCCGCCGGAACGTCGCCAAGGTCATGCACGCGAGGATAAAACCCACGATTCCGATGTACGCGACCGAATGATAGATGTTGTCTAGGTGGAGCCGCAACACCAAACGCGCGAGCGGCGGCGCGTAGTTGGCCGCGTAGAAATCGGCATCTTTGCCTTGATCGACGATGACGCCGATCAAGGTCATGAAACCCCACACGCCGAGCAGCGACATGCCGAACCAGAAATTCGAAAGGCGGTCCAGGAGCTCGTCGAACGCCGATGCGAGCTGCGTGCGCACTGCCGGCGCGGGCGGGACGGCCGTGGCGGACATCCTCGTTACGCTACGACGTGCCGGTCTCGCGATGCCATGACTTCTCGAGCAGCAAGATGATCCAGATGCTCATTTCATAGAGCACGTACATCGGCACGGCGAGGAGCATCATCGTGACGGGCGAGGCGTCGGGTGCGGCCAGTCCCCCGAGCAGCAAGATGCCCATGCCCGCGTAGCGCCGGTACTTGCGCAGCATCGGCACGTTGACGATGCCGATTCGCGCGAGCGCGACCATCACCATCGGCGTCTGGAACACGAGCGCGAACGCGAGAAACGTCAGCAAGATCAAATTCAGGGTCGACTCGACGCCGAACGTTTCTTCCGCCACGACGCTGGTGATGCTGAGTAGCGCCGTAAGCACCCGGCGGATGATGAAGAAGTGGCAAAACGCGATGCCGCATGCCGCAAGCAAGAGCGACGGCGCGGTGTACGCGTAGACGATGCTCCTCGTCTTCGGATGGAAGGCCGGGACGATGAACATCCAAATCTGATAGACGATGACGGGTAACCCGAGCACGACGGCGCCATACAGCGAGAATTTAAATTCGGTGAAGATGACGTCGGTCGGCGAGAAGGCGTGGAGCTGCACGTTCGTACCGAGATATTCATTCTTAAGCCAAACGATTGCGAACTGGGCGGGCCAGAACAGCGCGACCGCGAGCACGCCGACGGTCGTCAAAGCGACCATGAGACGGTTACGGAGCTCCCGCAGGTGCTCCGTAAACGGCATCTCCTTCTGATCCCACTGCGACGTGCCGGGTTCGGCAGCCGCGGGACGCTCGGCGATCAAACGGATTCCGGGCGCGGTCTAATTGGGCGGCGCGGCCGGTTCCGAGGGCACGGACGGCGCACCGACCACGATCCCGTTCACCGTTTGCGGCGCGATCGCGGCGGTCTCATGGGCCGCGTTCGCCTCGGCCTGCGCACGCACTTCGGCTCGAGTGCGCTCGGCAGCCACGTCGGCCTCGGCTTGCCCCATCATGAATTCTTTCTTCGTTTGTCCGAGACTACGCGCGAGCTTCGGCACGCGGTCCGCCCCGAAGAGCAGCACTGCGGCGCCGACCAAGATCGCGATCTCCATTGGGTTTCCGAACATTTCCGATTACCTTTCAGCCCCGCGCCCGGACCGCGCTGTCGCGGGCAAGGGCGTCGGCTAGGGCGACGAGTTCTGCTCGTGCGGGGGCGGTTCCGAGGGGAGCGAGCGACGCCTTGGCACGTTCCACGTAACTCATGATAGATTCGCGCGTCCGGGAGAAACCGCCCGCTTCGCCGACGGCCGCGATGAGGGCGGCGACCGGCTCGTTGCCGCCCGGTGCCCCTTCGTAGAAACGTGCCAGGGCCTCGCGCAGACTGCTTCCGCCGTTCTCGAGGGCCAAAATGACCGGGATCGTCATCTTGTGCTCGCGCAGGTCGTTGCCGACGGGCTTGCCGAGTTCGGCTTCACTCGCGGTGAAATCGAGCAAGTCGTCGAGCATTTGAAACGCGACGCCGTAGTAGAGGCCGAAGTCGCGCAGCGCGTTGACCCGCAGCGGCGTACCTTCCGCGACGATCGCACCGCACTCGGCCGACGCGGCGAACAGCGCGGCGGTCTTCTTGATCGCGATCTCGACGTAATCCGCAAGCGGCAAGTCGAGCTTCCCGACCGCGCGATGCTGCAGCACCTCGCCGTCGGTGATGTCGGCGAGCGTCGTTGCGAGCAGGTTCGGGACGGGCGCCGCGTAGTTCGCGGTGACGTTCTTGAAAATCCACGCGAACAGATAATCGCCCGCGAGCACGCTGACGCGATTGCCGAAGTCGACCGCGGTCGCGTTGACGCCGCGCCGCGTACGCGCGCCGTCGACGACGTCGTCGTGGATCAGCGTGCCGACGTGGATCAGTTCCATGTACGCGGCTAGGGGCAGATGCTCGCGCGCGTCCGCACCCATCGCTTCCGCCGCGAGCAGCAGCAGGCGCGGGCGCAAGCGTTTGCCGCCTGCCGCAAGCATGCGGCGCACGGCCTCGGTGATCACGACGTTGTCGGTCGAGAACGACGTTCGAAAGAATGCTTCTACCAGCGCATAGAGATCGCGATCGGACTGCGCTCCGGCTTGCAAGCGCTTCACGCCGTTCCCACGTGGACCGCGATCGCGCCGCCGGCGAGGCGCACGAAACGCGCGTCGCTGAAGCCTGCCCGCGTGAAGCGCTCGGCGAGATCTTCGGCGCCCGGGTGATTCGTCAACGAGTTCGGCAGATAGCGGTAAGCGCTCATCGAGCCGCCCGCAATGCCGCCGACCACCGGCACGAGACCGTAGAAATAGAGGTCGAACGCGCGCTTGAAAAACGGGTTCGGCGCTTTGGAGACGTCGAGGTTGACGAAGCGCGCGCCGGGACGTAAGACGCGCCTCGCTTCCCGCAGCGTGGCGACGATGTCGACGACGTTGCGCAGCGAGAAGCCCATGATCGCGCCGTCGAAGCTCTGGTCCGCGAAGGGCAGTGCCATCACGTCGCCCTGCACGAAGGTCACATCGCGACCCGACGCTTCGCGCGGCGCGCGGCGGCGCGCACCCTCGAGCATCGGTTCGCAGAAATCGACGCCCGCAACGTGCAGCGCGGGATCGGTGCGAAGCAAATGAAACGAGAGGTCGCCCGTCCCGCAGCACAGATCGACCACCGATCCGCCGTGCGGGGCAGCGAGCTCCTTGACCGCGCGACGACGCCAGCGCTCGTCGACGCCGCCCGTCAGCAGCCGGTTGGTCGCATCGTATCGGGGAGCGATCGACGCGAACATATCGCGGACGTAGGCGGCCTTCTCCATTCGCCCTGCGCAATTTGGTCCGGACTCAGCTTTAACCCCCCAAATCCCCCAGCCTAGCCTAGCCGCCGCTACCCGCCGTCGCGATAGGACCAGGGATGAGTGAGGCTATCGTCACGCAGGCGGCGTTCATCGCGGCTCTGGCGAGAGCATCCGACATCGAGCTCTCCGCCTACGTCCTCGAGTCTCGTTCACCCGTCGTACGAGCGCTCGAGGCCGCTGCCGATCGCGGCGCGAGCGTGTCGCTGGTCCTCGAGGCCGACCCATACTTAGGCCGCAGCCCAAGCGACGACCCCGCCGCCCGCACCCGCCAGATCGCAGCCAGCCTCGAATCCCACGGCGTCCGGGTCGCCTGGACCACCCCAAGCCTCCCAGTCCACATGAAAGCCGCCATCGTCGACCACACCGCGTTCCTGGACGACCGCAACTGGCCCACCGACGCCCAGGACACGATCGTCGCCACAACCGACCCCGACGACGTAAGCGCCACACAAAGCGCCCTAGCCGGAAAGCCCGCCTCCGACGGCCACCTCGCCACCGAAAAACGCGCCGCCCTCGCCCTCGAAGCGCGAACGATCCGCTTCGGCACCGGAGACCACATCGACATCGAATCCGAGTCCTTCGGCTACTCCGCCGTCTCGAAGGCCTTGGCTGCCCGCGCACAGACCGGTGCCCATGTCCGCCTCCTCGTCGCCAAACGCGAGTTCGACGAAGGCAGCCCGACCGAGCGCGCGTCGCTGCGCCGCCTGCAGCGCGCCGGCGTCGACGTACGCATCGTCGTCAACGACGAAAAACTAGCCATCGCCGGCGATCGTGCCTGGACCGGCTCCGCCAACGCCACCTGGAGCCCTGGCCCCATGCTCGACTGGGGAATGTCGACCCGAAGGCCCGAGCTCATAGCCGGCATCGAGGCCGCTTTCGAGCGCAACTGGCAAGCCGCCGTGCCAGCTCACCCTCGCGCTAAGCGTGTCGAAGCGCCGGTGTGACGACCGCCCTCGACAGGCTCAGGACGACATTGTGGGGCTCAGGACATCGATGCTTTACCAGGAAGGGCATGTGCCACCCGCACGCCCGGGCCGCGGCACCGATGACTTATCCGAACAAAGCCGTCGCCGTACCCGTCGTCCGTTCGGCAATCTCTTGGGCGGACAACCCCAATGTCTCGGCAAGCACGTTTGCGGTCGCCGTGATGAAGGCCGGTTCGTTGCGCTTTCCCCGGTGCGGGACCGGCGCGAGGTACGGGCAGTCGGTCTCCAAGATGAGGTGCTCGAGCCCCACCGCCACGACCGCTTCGCGGACGTCTTGCGCTGCTTTGAAGGTCAGAACGCCGCCGATTCCCAGCTTCAGTCCGAAGTCATCGACCAAGATCCGCGCGTGCTCCGGGCCTCCCGTGAAGCAATGGACGACCCCGCGGATGCCGCCCGTGGTCTCGGCGCGCAAGATCGCGACGAAATCTTCGAAAGCGTCGCGTTGATGGAACACGACCGGCATCTTGTGGGCCGTCGCGTAGCGGAGCTGGGCCGTCAGGACCTGCTGCTGATGCCCGCGGGGGCTGTGGTCGTAGTAGTAGTCGAGGCCGATCTCGCCGATCGCGAGCGGCGCCTTGGGACTTTCGGCGAGGAAGAGGTCGAAGGCCGCCGCGAGATCTTTGGGGGCGTCCTTAGCTTCGTGGGGGTGGACGCCGATAGCATAATCGAGGCCGTAACGCTCGGCGACGGAGCGCGCCGCGCGGCTGGTCCCAAGGTCGGTCCCGATCGTCATGATGCGCTCGACGCCGGCCTCTCGTGCCCGCGTCAGCATGGCGTCGCGGTCGGCTTCGAAGGCGGGATCGTGAATATGCGCGTGCGTGTCAAACAAAACAGGTAGATACTAGCATGATCACCACCGCGGAGCGACCGCGAAACAGCAACGCGATCATCGTCGCGACCCTCGTGGCTTCGATTCTGGTGCACGTGTCGTTCCTGTTCGTCGCGCTACTGGCGGGGAGCCAGTTTCCGTTCACCCTCATCCTGCACGTCGATCAGGTCACGCCCGTCCCGCCGCCGCCCGACGAGGTCATTACGATTTCGAAGTCCGCGTTCGTCGCGCCCGTGCCGAAGCTCGAACACGGAGCACGCACGCGCGTCGCGATGCGTCAGCCCGACCGGCCCGCATTTACGGACCAAGTGCCGCTCGCATTTCGGAAGACGGTGCCGATCCGCATTCCGCGCGGCGCCGGACCCCGGGTTTCGCAACAGCAGGTCGCCGGGTTCATGCGGGCGTTTTCGCACTCGAGCGCAGCTCGCGCGGCGGACGATACGCGCGTTACTGCGGATCCCGCCGCCGCACCGAAGCGGTACCGCTTACAACTCCAAGGCAAGCTCGGCCATCTGCATCATGGCGAGGGCATCTATTACCCGATCCGTGGATGGCGTTCGGGCGGCCTCGACTACTACTACGTCGCCTACCAGTACACGCATCCCGACGGCACGATCGAATCTGGTAACGTGCCCTGGCCGATTCATTTCGTGCCGAACGACGATCCGTTCGTCTCGACCGATATTGCGATGCTGGAGCACACGCCGTTGCCGCCACCGCCGGCCGGCTTCGTACCGCCGGGCGATCTCGGCGCCGCGCTGCGTTATTATTTCCCGAACATGCAGTTCGAAGAAGAAAACTAAGGCGCCGTACTTTCTACGGCGTCCAAACGAGGGAACAGCCCGTCGTCGGACGGACGAACGATCGTTCCCGGCTGGAGCCGTCCCCAGACGAGTTCCTCGGCCCACGTGCCGTGCGGTTCGCCCTCGAAGCCGAGCTGCGTCCAGATACCGGTCGCCGTCGAGGGCATGAACGGTGCGACCAGATGCGCGAGCCAGCGCAAACCCTCGCACAGCTCGTAGAGGATGCCGTCGAGAGCCGTGTCGTCGCCGCGTTTGTTCAGATCCCACGGGCGTTTCTCGTCGATCGCGCGATTGAGCGCCGCGATGAGTTCCCACGTCGCTTCGAGCGCCTCGCGAAAGCCGAGGGCGGCAATGTGAGCGCCCACTCGCGCGCCTAAATCCGCGAAATGCACGCCGAGTTCGGTGGGTCCGGGGCTCGGCACCCGGCTCTCGCGATAGCGTACGAGCATCGCGAGCGAGCGTTTGACGAGATTCCCTAAGTCGTTGCCGAGATCGCCGTTGCGGCGCAAGCGCACTTTCTCTTCTCCGAACGAGAAATCGCTGCCGAAGGGCGCTTCGCGTAAGAGGAAATAACGGATCGTATCGGCGCCGAAGCGGTCCGCGATCTCAAAGGGGTCGATCACGTTGCCCAAGCTCTTACTCATCTTCTGGCCCTCGAACGTGATCCAGCCGTGCGCGAACACGAGGTCCGGCGCCGGCAGTTCGAGCGCCCACAGCACCGCGGGCCAGATGATCGTGTGAAAACGCGCGATCTCTTTGCCGATGAACTGCACGTTCGCGGGCCAGAAGGTGCGAAAGCGTTCGCCGTCGCTCGCGTAGTCGAGCGCGGTGATGTAGTTGAGCAGCGCGTCGAGCCAAACGTACATCACGCCGCCGCCGGGCAGCGGGACGCCCCAATCGAGGTTGACGCGGGAGATGCAGAGATCGTCGAGTCCACCCTCGAGCGTCGCGACCATCTCGTTGTAGGCGCGCTCCGGGCGCACCCACTGCGGATTCGCGCGATAATAGTCGAGCAATCGATCGCGGTACTTCGAAAGCGAGAAGAACCAATTGTCTTCCGAGAGCCACTGTACTTCGCGGCCGCATTCCGGGTTCGGGCAGCGTCCGTCGATAAGTTTCGCTTCGAGCCAAAACGTCTCGTCGTTCGTGCAGTACCACCCGGCGTACGTGCCGAGGTAGACGTCGCCGCGTGCCTTGAGGCGTTCGAAGACCTCGATGCATTGGCTTACGTGGCGGGGTTCCGTCGTGCGGATGAAGTCGTCCGGCCGCACGTCGTAGCGCGCGCCGACCGCACGCCACCGCTCGACCAGCCCGTCGGTCCAGGCTTGCGGCGTCATGCCCGCAGCCGCAGCCGCGGCAGCAACCTTTTGGCCGTGCTCGTCGGTGCCGGTCAAGAAGAACGCGGAACCGTTTGCGCGGTGGTAACGCGCCAGCGTGTCGGCCGCGACGCTGGTGTAGACGTGTCCGATGTGCGGGGATCCGCTGATGTAAAAGATCGGCGTGGTGACGTAAAAGGCGCGTTCGGACATCGGCCCCAGGTTTCGGCTTCGCCCGGGCGGTGCCCCCGCGCGCTTAGGCGGCCAATCGCGGCTGCCGATGGAAGGATATGACGGCGGCCTTCAGTGCGGCGAGCGTCCTGCGCGCGGTCGCGGCAGCCATCGCCGTGTGCGTCGCGCTCGGTGGGATGACCGTGGCAATCCTCTCGGCCTTTCCGAGCGGCAACAATCTCGTTTCCGACCCGATCGACTTTCTGGCGTTCGATTGTGCCGCCCGCGTCTCGCTGCATGCCGACCCGTATCTTGCAGAGCCCCTGCGCTCGTGCGAAGCCGCAGCGCTTGCCGAATCCCGCATCAAGATCGTCCCAAACCTCGTTGTCCCGGCGCCGCTGCCGCCGTATGCGCTCACCTTGTTCGCGCCGCTCGGGCTGCTGCCGTTCCGGATCGCAAGCGCCCTGTGGGCCGCCTCGATCGTCCTGTGGGTCAGCGTGGCCGTCGTGCTCGTGCGCAAGCTCAGCGGCGCGCCGCTTCTAGCGGTCGCCTGCGTGCTGCTTGCGGCGGACGCGGGAGCCAGCATCCTCGTCGGCCAGATCGTGCCGCTCGTGCTCTGCGCCCTATGTGGGGCGGCCCTTGCGCTGCAGTCGGATCGGCCGCGCGCGGCGGCCTGGCTGTCGCTTGCGACTATGATGGAGCCGCATGTCGGCGTCGCCGTCGTGGCATCGCTTTTCGTCTACGAGCCGCGGGCGCGCCGTTCGCTTTTGAGCGGCGCCGCGCTTCTCGCCGCGCTGTGTTTGCTCGCCGGCGGACCGCTTCGATCGATCGAATATCTGCGCGAGGCGCTGCCCGCTCAAGCCCTCAACGAGGGTCTCGAGTTCGGCGGGCAATACAGCCTGAGCGCGGTTCTGGCGGTGCTCGGCGCCGGGACCGGGACCGCGCTGGCCCTAGGTTCTGCATCCTACGCGCTGATGCTGGCTGCGGGCCTCTGGCTCGCGGGCCGGACGCAAGTGGCGACCCGCGACCGGGCCTTTATCCTGCTCGTCCCGGCCGGGCTCGTGCTGATCGGTGGCGCCTACGTCCACATCGCGCAGATGGCATTCGCCCTACCCCTGCTGTTCGCGCTCGTCACCAAACGGCGCCGGCCGATCTTGGCGCTCGCGGCCTTGTGCCTGCTCGCCGTCCCGTGGCAAACGATTGCGGAACTGCCGGGGCACGGCGGCGGCTGGCAGCGCGCGCGGGTCGTTGCGGCCGAGCGCGAGATGGCCCGGGTCTCGAGCGGCAGCTTGTCTGCATCGACGGCCTGGGGCGTGTGGATTCGTTCCGGTGCGATCGATTCGCGCACGACGGCCGAGCGTTTCGCCTGGAAGCTGCCGACGTGGTTCGGCCTCGTGCTGATGTTGGGCGAGGTGCTCGTGGTCGCGCGGCCTTCCGCCGTGACGCGGCCGGCCGGCTACAAAGCCGCTCCGGCATAGCGCTGCGTCGACCGCGCCCCCCGGCGGATTGCGCCGGACGCGACGGCGACCATGAGAACGATGCCGGCCCAGGTTGGAGCGTGCGAGGCAAGATAAAGCCGCTGGTCTTCGTTTGCGGCGACGGCCGTGAATGCGCTCCAGGAGACCTCGGCCAGCGCTCCCGGGCGGTCTGCTGCGGAGGTCGCAAACGTCGCGTCGACCTGCGGCCGGGCGAGCATCTGATGCAGAAGCGACTCGCCTGCACCGAGCAGCGCAAAGGCGACGGCGACGATCGCGATCGTACGGCGCGCCGGCCGCCACACGCCGAGCCCGATCGCGAGCACGACCATGGCCGTCGTAGCCGCGACGAGGCCGGCCGGCACTTTCGCAAGATGATCCCACGGAATGGCGACGAGCAACAGTGCGAGCGAGAGCGGGCCACGTCGCTCGGGCATCACGCGCGTCAGCACGAGCAGCGCGGGCACCGCGAACGCCATCTGCGTCAAATGAACGAACAGGCCTCCCAGCAGCACGAACGCGGGCGGCAGCAGCACGAGCAACTCCGGTGCTTTCAAAGAGCGCGCGAGCTTGACGCCCGCGACCACACCGAGTATGCACATCGCGCTGTACGAGAGTTCGCCGAATGCGATCGCGACGTTAGGATCCGCGCCCGAGCGCGTCAGCAGGGTCGTAAGACTGTATTGCCACGCCGCGCTCGTTTCGGAGTGCGCGTGCAGTGGCAGAACCTGCGTGACGAACTCGACGTTGGTTGCGACGCCGAGTGCGACCAGCGAGATCGCGGCAAGGACGGCCACGCTGCAAAGCATCGGCCCGCGCTCCTTCGGCACCGCATACGCGAGCGCGAGCAACGCGGGGAGCGCGAGGTGCGGCTCGATCGCGGCGCACGCTGCGTACGCGCTTGCTCGGACATAGCCGCCGCGCGAGAGTTCCCACGCGGACGCGCAGAGCGCGAGCAACGCGAAAGGAACGATCTGGCCGTTGCCGATCGAGACGATGCCGTCGGACAGGATCAGCGCCGCGGCAACGCCGGTCGTACGAAATCCGCTGAGCTTCGTGACGAGCACGATCGTCGTCGCAACGGCGGCCACCAGCAACGCCACGTACCCCGTGCAGACGAGGGAGTACGGCGCGAATGAGACGAGTGCAAACGGCGCGAGCGCGTAGCCCGGCAACGGTGCGGGTATCGCGAGCCGCGCAAACGGAACGCGCCCGTCTGCGAGCGTTTCACGGACTTCGCACGAGCGCAGCGGTTCGGCGCGATAGGGATCGGCGTGCTCGGCCACGGCTTTGCCCGCGCAGTAGAACGCGCGCAGGTCGCCCGGATCGGCAAGCATGCGCACTCCCGCGGCCGCCGGCAGCGCAAAGAGCAGCGCGACGCCGAGGATGCCGAGCGTAACTCGCGTGGGAGCGTTCACGAACGGCGGGCTGATGCGCGGCGGTAGAGGTCGGCGCGCGAACCAAAACCACGCCGCGCCAGATCGCGCGCGATTTGCGGAACGCTCGCACCGGCGGCGAACGCACGATCGACCTCGCGATCGATCTCGTTTTCTTCAGGCTCTTCAAGCGTGGGTGCGAGGCCTTCGACGACCAGGACGAACTCGCCGCGCGGGGGCTGCGGCAACTGAGCGAGCGCCGCGGAGGCCGTGCCTGAGACTTGCTGCTCGTGCAGCTTCGTCAGCTCGCGCGCGACGAACAACCGCGCCTCCGGAGCGATGCCGGCGAGCGTCTCGAGGGTCGCAGCGATGCGAGCCGGCGCCTCATACCAGACCGACGCCGTACCTCGCGCCAGCGCCGCGCTAAAGACCCGCTCGCGCTCGCCCTTGCGGCGCGGGACGAAGCCTTCGAACGAAAAGCCGCGCAGGTCGAAGCCCGACAGCACCGCGGCGCATACGAACGCGGACGCCCCGGGCAGCACTTCGACCGCGATCGCTTCGGCCCGGGCCGCGCGCACCAAGTCCTGGCCGGGATCCGAGATGCCCGGCATCCCGGCATCCGTTACGACCGCGACCGTCTGCGAGCGGGCCCGCTCGAGAATGCCGGCCGTGACCGCCTCGGCATTTTGCTCCCGGTAACTCCACAGGGTCTTGGCCGGCAACCCGAGCGCCGCCAGCAGCTTTCGCGCCACGCGCGTATCCTCGGCCACGATCAGGTCGCAGTCGCGCAGCACGTCGAGCGCGCGCAGCGTGATGTCGCGCAGGTTTCCAAGCGGCGTCGGCACGAGGATCAGGCCCACACGGCG
>Ga0302325_10015552_pt1 | contig 16172 bp, 16 predicted proteins | sample Palsa_T0_2_FD_201948 | JGI IMG/M metagenome (GOLD analysis project Ga0302325, IMG submission 201948) | Peat permafrost microbial communities from Stordalen Mire near Abisko, Sweden - Palsa_T0_2 | ecosystem: Environmental > Terrestrial > Soil > Palsa > Peat permafrost | place: Sweden: Abisko... | reverse complement strand
CGCCACGAGCGTCACCGCGACGAAGCACCAGGCGATCAGCGTGAGCAGGCTGGGGTCGAGGTTGAGGACGTCGTTCCCGGCATGGTGACTGCTCGTGACGTTGTGGAAGTAGGTCAGCGGGTTGAAGTAGTCGAGGAACGTGATCAGCCCGTGCAGCAGCGGCGGAAACGGGGCCGCCCACAAACCTCCGACGATCGAGAACGCCGCCCAGCTCAGCCCGGAGACGAGGCCGCCGCGGCCGTCCATGCGCGCCGTCACAAAGGTGACGAGGCCGTACCACATCAGCGTAACGCCGAAGACGTTGAGCAGCGCGCTTGGTATCGCTGCGTCGAACGTGAGGTGCCCGGCCGCGCCGAACATTGCCAGGAACGCGAGGGCGACGGCCACGGTGAAGACGTACGCGATGACGATCGTCACGGCGTCGACGGCAATGTAGCGCCAGGCGATCGCGGCGCGCGGCGCCGGCCTCGTCCAGGTGATCGCCAAGGTGCTCGACTCCGCATTGAGCCCCGGTGCCATGCACGTCGCCACGATCATCGCGCCGAAGGCACAGATGCGCAGGAGGTCGCTCAGCCTTTGATCGGGCGACCGGTCATCCGACATGTGGGTGTGACCCGAATAGAAGCTCAGCGCGACGATGACGAATACCGCGAGCAAGAGACCGCAATACCACGTCAGGACGCGCCGCGCGCGCAACATTTCCACGTACTGCATCAGTGGGTTCCCCCGTCGTCGACGGCGTCCAAGAAAAGATCTTCGAGCGAGCGGTCGAGCACGCGCACGCCGACCGCGCCGAGCGCGCCGCAGCGGGCTGCGACCGCGTCCGCGCGGCCGTTGGCGTGGAGTCGAACGCTCTTGCCGGAGCGCTCGACGCGCATCTCGTCCGCCAGCGAACCGAGATCGGGGATCACGAACTCGAAGGTGGCTTCGACGACGCGCGACGCTTCGCGCAGCGCGTCGATCTCGCCGGAGACCACGACCTTACCGTCGCGCATGATGACCACGCGGTCGGCGGCGCGATCGATCTGGCCGATCTGATGCGACGACAGCATGATGGTCGCGCCGCTGGTCGCGGCGTCGATCAAGATGTCGAGCACCACGCGCTGCATCACCGGGTCGAGGCCGCTGGCCGGCTCGTCGAGGATGAGCAGCGACGGATTGCCCGACAGCGCGAGAATCAATCCGAGCGCGGTCTGCTGGCCTTTCGAGAGCCGCTTGACGCGCTTGCGCCCGTCGAGCCGGAACGTCGCGAGCAGCTCGCGAGTCCGAGCATCGTCGTAGGACGGCTGCGACCGGCGCGCCAGCTCGAGGTGATTGGCCACCGTCATCCAGCCGTACAGCGACGGCCGTTCCGGGGCGTAACCGAGCTTCTCGAACGTCTTGGGCGTGAGCAGCTCGCCGTCGAAGCGAACCTCGCCGGACTGCGGGCGCGCAAAGCCCATCATGCACTTGAAAGTGGTCGTCTTGCCCGCGCCGTTGCGCCCGAGCAGCCCGCAGACCGAACCGGTCGGGACCTCGAACGAAGCGTCGTCGACGGCAAGCACGTCTTTGTAGCGTTTGGTCAGACCGCTGATCGCGATCACTTCTTTTCCTCCGGGTACCAGCGCGCGACCGAGCTATCGGCGATCGAGCGCACTTCTTCGTGGGTGACGCCCAGCGACCGCGATTCGCGCACCGCTTCGTCGATGGTCCGCGTCGCAACGTCGAGGGCGACGCGCCGCGCGCTGTCGAGCGCACCGTTCTCGTTCACGAACGAGCCGCGGCCGGGTGCGGTGGCGATCACGCCTTCGCGTTCGAGCTCACGATAGACCCGCGCAACCGTGTTGGCGTTGAGCTTGAGCTCGTGCGCAAGACCCTTCACCGTCGGCAACCGCTCGCCGGGAGTGAGCGCGCCGACCGCAATGGCTCGTTTGATCTGCTCCGACAGCTGGAGGTACAGCGGTGCTCCCCCATATGGGTCGACGGAGAAAAAGGCCGGCAACGGATTTTAAAGGGTCAAGCCCCAGCCGCGAAACAGGCTGGAATCCGGCACAGTGCGCACCAGGGTCGCGGCGGGCGCGGGCGAGGTCGGCTTGAGGACGGGCGGGCGGACGGTCTTGACGTTCATGTTGGTTCTCCGGGCATCGGCCTGACTTGTACCAGGCGGGCTAGTACAATAGTTGTACCATTACGTCTGGTACAAGTCAACACCCTCGCCCAAGAATCTTTCAGCCCGTGAACGGCGCTCCGAGCTGGACGTGGGCGGGCGGGCCGCCGACCTTGCCGCGCTCCACGTCAAAGGCGTGCGGCAGGCCGTCGTACGCGCGCAACTCCGTCTGGTAGGTGCCGTACTCCCACCAGAACTTTCCGTCGAGCTTGTCGATCACGTCGCCGGTGCGCAGCCCCGCCGCGAAGGCCGGCCCGCCCGGCCGCACGAGCGCGCGCATGTAGCCGTCGCTTGGTTTGAACAAGACGTAGAAGTAGGTCGGGCGCGGCGCGGCCGGATCGAAGGCCAGACCGCGGTCGAAGACTTCGGCCGCGAACGCGGGCTGTTCGCGCATCCACACGCGCACGCGCAACAGCACGTCGAGCGCCGCTTGGCGTACCGGTTTCTGCGCGTGCCACTGATCGACGCTCCAACCCGCGCAGTCGAGCAGCTCGAGCCCGATGTCGCGCCCGTCATCGACCAGCGGCGTGACGGTCAGCTTCAGCGCGGCCGCGTACGGCTTCGCCGTGCAGTCCGACGCCGCCGGATCGCCGCGCGCGGCGACGACGTGAAAGCCTGGCCAGCCGCGCGCCACCGCCTCGGCGACTTCGCGCGCGGCGCGCGCGCCGTCGGGCGTGCCGTCGTCGAGCACGGTGACCGCGTGGGCCGCCGACGGCGGTGCGTACAGCCCGGCGTCGACGATCGTCGCGGCCGACGCGGCGCGCATCGCGAAGGGCGCCGCGCCGAACAGCGCTCCGCCGGCGACGACCGCGACGATCGTGCCGGCGGTCGCGACGCCGACCTGCCACGGCAGCGTGAGGCGCGTGATGCGCTCGACGCCGATGCCGGTGAAGTTGGCGACCCACACGTTCTGCGTGTTGGTCGGGTCGCACACGTTCTGCACCTGGACCACCGCCATCACCGCGGCGACCAGCGCAACGGCCGGCACGACGTGCAGGGTCGCGAGCACGGTATACACGCCGATCCCGACGCCGTAGGGGTTGAGCGGGCCGCGGTATAGCGCGAGCGGCGAGAGCAAGCCGAACAGTACGACGTACGCCAGCGGCGAGCGCGGCGCGACCGCGGCGACGAGCGGGCTCACGGCGGCCTGCACCTGCGGCGTTTGCGCGGCGACCAGCAGCATCCCGATCCCGATCATGAGGATCGTCGCCGGCGCGACGTCCTCGATCCCGCGGATCCACGCGGCGACGAGCGTCTGCACCGCGCGCCGCGGCACGGTCACCAGCACGCCGTACAGCGCGGCGACGGCGAACGCGACGATCGCGTCCAAGCCGAAGCCGATCAGCAGCACCAGCGGCAGCACCGGGGTGACGAGCGCGAGCGGTCCGACCCGCCGCCGCGGTTCCTCGCCGTCGTCGTCGCGCTCGACCTTGGTCGCGTAGTCCCGCGTCAGCCGCGCGCGCACGACGGCGAACGCGACCAGCACGACGGCCTGCACCGCGAACAGCACCAGCGCGTAGCTCTGAAACGCGCCGCGCTCGACGCCGAAGACCGAGCTGTAGAACCGCCACTGCGCGATGTTGAGAATATAACCCAGACCGAAGGCGAGCAGAAACAGCGTTGCCGAGGTGGCGCGCGGCACGCCGACGGTCATCAGCACCGGGAGCACGATCGTGCCGATCATGATGATCGCGCCGAGCCCCGTCACGGTGGTGAACAAGATCGCGACGACCGCGCACAGCAGCAGCGAGAGCACCAACGGACGGTCGCCGCCGAACTCGGCCGCGTAGGCGACCAGCGTTTCGGCGATCCCCGTCGAGAGCACGACCCGGCTGAGCAACGCGCCGAAGAACAGCGTCGCGTAGACCGGCGCGAGCTTGATCGCGCCGAACGTCACGATCGCGCCGAGGTCGTGCACGCCGGCCAGCGCGGCGGTGGCCAGCGCCATCGCCGGCACCGCGAGCAGCGCCGGCAGCCGGCGCGCGATCATCAGCGCCGCCAGCGCGACGAAGACGACGACGATCGCGACGCCGCTCAGTGGACCGATCTCATCACCTCGTCCCACGCGGGTAGGGTCGCGTGGCGCAGGTAGTCTTCGCGCGTCACCGCATCGATCCGGTCGGCGCAGCGCTGCGCGTCGTCCTCGCCCAGCCGGTAGCGCGTGATGACGTGCTGTACGCCGGGTTCGGTGCTCTCGTAGCGCCAGGCGCCGACGTAGAGCGGGACGACGTTCGAAAGGCCGTCGCGCAGCTCCCAGCACAGATATTTCGCGACGTTCAAGCTGCGGAAGACCTGCGCTTCGTCGGGCTTGCCGGCGTGCGCGCGCGCGTCGTCGTACGCCTCGCGCGCCTCCTTGCCGATCTGCAGCCGGCGCGCCAGCAGATCGTAGCGCAGCGCGGCGAGCTTCATCACGCCGGCGGCTTCGGCGTGCAGCGGCGGGTGCACGGACCACAGGTGCGCCAGCACGCCTTCGGCGCGCTCGCGCACGCCGGCCAGGTCGATCGTCTTCGCGCGCTCTTGCAGTTGCGGGTCGAACGGATCGTGCCAGAAGAGGTAGTCCGACGGATCGGACGGCGTCGTTCGCAGCGACTGCCGAATCGCTTCGAGCGCGCTCACGTCGCTGCCGTAGCCGGGATCGTCGCTGGCGAAGAACGCGCGGGCGAAGGTCGCGTTCCAGGTCGAGTCGTCGACCGGCTTGGCCTGCCAGGCCGTCGCCGCGGCGTAGGCGACGGCGGGCCAGGTGGCTTCGAACAGCGTCTCGCCGTCGTCGTGCCAGACCGTCATGAACATCCCGAGCATGCCGTGCACGCCCTTGGCCTCGCCGACGAAGCGCGCGACGTTCGCATACGACGTCGCGAGGTCGGGATAGATCTCGTTCCAGTTCGAGGCGCCCGGGGCGACCATCTGGTCGAAGTTCGCGTCGGCCACGGTATCGATGTACGGCCGGTACGTCTTCTCGGCGCCGTAATGAAACGTGACGACGACGGTGTTGTGCGGGATCAGTCCGAGGATCGCATGATCCTGCTGGATCGCGTCGTCCCAGATCATCGGGCGCGCACCGCTTCCGGCCAGCGCCGCGGCGGCGTGGGTCACGTGGTCGGCGAAGGCCTGCGCGGTGCGCGGCGTGCGGCCGCGGCCCAAGTCGACGGGCTCGTCGGCGCCGAGGTGCACGAACGGCACCGGCTTGACCGCGGTGACGATGCTGCGGATCAACGGACCGAGATACGCATACGCGCGCGGATCGCTCTCCGCCATCAGATAGCCGTGCGGCAGCTCAGCCAGCGGCGCGAGCGCCTCCCACTTGAGCGCCTCGTGCATGTGCGCGAACGTCTGCTGCTCGGGGATCAGCGTCACGTGGAAGCGCCGCGCGTACGTCGCGAGCTCGTGCAGCTGTGCCGTCGTCCAACCGTTGGGCCAGGCGACGAACGGATAGCGCGGATCGACCACGACTTGTTCCATGTACGGCGACCAGCCGTTGATCTTGAGCGCCGCGAGCCCGCGGATGCGCTCCTTGGCGTACTCCATCGTCGGAAACGGACCGCGCGAGACGTCGTCGGAGACGATGCGCCAGCGCAGCGCCGGACCGTCTTCGATGTGCACGCAGGGCAACACCCAGCCCGTTCCGCTCCGTTCGGGGAGTTGCGCGAGCGTCGTGAGAGCGTCGAAGAAGCCCTCGCCCGAACCGCTGTCGTCGCCGTAGACCTCGCCGAGCACGATGCGCGACGAGACGTCGATCGAGTATTCCGGTGGGGGCAACCCTACGCCCCGCGGAACGGTGCGGCTGACGAGGGCCTCAGGGAGCTCGACGTCCGCCGGCGCACCATCCCGCACGATGACCGGCGTCGGGATCCCCAGCGCCGTCCAGCGCGCGCTGAGCAGCTCGAACCCGCCCCGATCGGTATTCGCCGGGAACCGCACGGGCCGGTTCAAGACGAACGGGTGATTGCACGCCAGCGGCCTGACGACGCGCGGCTGCGGCACGAGCGCCGGAGCCATGGGCACGGCCGCCGGCTCCGCGGCGAGCGCGACGGCGCCCGGCGCGGCTGGTACCGCCGACGCAAACAGCGCGGTTGAGAAAGCCGCAGCGAGGAACGAGCGCACCACTCGCGCTACACCAGGGCGTGCGCCGTCTCCTCGCACCCCCGACGCCATCGTGAACGCACTTTTCGCGGTGCTGCTCCTGACGGCGGTGGCCGGCGGCAGCGACGATGCCGTGATCGCCCGTCTCCACGTCCGGATCGACGCGCGCGACGTGCAGGTCTCTTCGTGCCGCGACGTCATCGACGCCCCGGAGGCCGGCCTGGCGACGATCGGTTTCCACTATCAGGTCACCGACACGCATGCGCTGTCGGGCGGGCGGTACACCGGGACGATCGTCTTCGAGCTCGCACAGATCGTGGTCGAGGTGCCCAGGTCGATCTCCTGGCCGGAGATGACCGACGCCGACCGCGTGCGCGCCGATGCGCTGCGGCGCGCGATCGTGCACCACGAGATCGGCCACGTTCGCGTCGCCGAAGCGGTCCGTGACGCGCTCAACGCGGCGCGCGAGCCTATCGTCGCGCCCGACGTCTTCGCGTTTCGCGCCGACTCCGACGACATCGCACGTTCCGGCTTCGAGCGCTTCAAGCGCGAGGAGCGCGAGTACGACGAGCTGACCGATCACGGACGCCGGCAGCAAACCGCGCCCGGCGCGCTCGCCGGCCCCGACACCGCGCTGCACTGCGAAGCCCGGGGATGAACCGCGACGGCGGGCGAACGGAGGCGGCGAGATGGCGCTGAGCCCGTTGGACATCGCGGTCGTCGTCGCGTTCTTCGCGATCAACCTCGGCATCGGGCTGTGGTACGCGCGCGGCAGCGGCAAGAACATCGGCGAGTATTTCGTGTCCGGCGGCAGCGCGCCGTGGTGGCTCACCGGAACATCGATGGTCGCCACCACCTTCGCGGTCGATACGCCGCTCGCCGTGACGGGATTCGTCGCGCAGAACGGGATTGCGGGCAACTGGCTGTGGTGGAACATGGCGGCCAGCGGCATCCTGACGGTGTTCTTCTTCGCCGCGCTGTGGCGGCGCTCGGGCGTGCTCACGGACGTCGAGTTCATCGAGCTGCGTTACGGCGGCAAGCCGGCGTCGGCGCTGCGCGGCGTGCGCGCCGTCTATCAGGGCGTGCTGGTCAACACGATCATCATGGGCTGGGTCAACCTGGCGATGGTGAAGATCCTGTCGCTCACGCTGCACGTTCCGACGCTGCCGGCGCTGTACGTGTGCCTAGCGCTCACCGCGCTCTACGTCACCATCGGCGGCTTTTGGTCGGTGCTGGTCACCGATTTTCTGCAGTTCATCGTGAAGATGACGATGGCGGTGGTGCTCGCGGTCGCGGCGGTCGCGGCGGTCGGCGGGATCGCGGCGCTCAAGGCCGGGCTGGCGCACATCGATGCGCAGCACGTGGCGAGCGGCGGCGGCTCGATCCTGGCCTTCGTGCCGTCGGGCGATGCGAGCTGGATGCCGCTCACCACGTTTCTCGTGTTCATCGGGGTGAGCTGGTGGGCGTCGTCGTATCCCGGCGCCGAGCCGGGCGGCGGCTCGTACATCGCGCAGCGCATCTTCGCCTCGCGCAGCGAGAAGGACGCCGTCTACGCGACGCTGTTCTTCAACGTCGCGCACTACGCGCTGCGGCCGTGGCCGTGGATCCTCGTCGCGCTCGCGGCGCTGGTGCTCTATCCGCACGGCGTGATCGGCGCCAACGGCAAACCCGATCCCGAGCTCGGCTACGTGCAGACGCTGGTCGATCATCTGCCCGTCGCGCTGCGCGGCCTGATGATGGCCGGGTTCTTGGCCGCCTACATGTCGACGATCGGAACGCAGCTGAACCTCGGCGCGTCGTACCTCACCAACGACCTGTACCGGCGCTTCGTCAACCGCACCGCCAGCGACGCGCACTACGTCGTCATCTCGCGCTGGATGACCGTCGTGGCGATGGTCCTGGCCGCGATCCTGACGCTGTTCATGACGTCGGTCGGCGAAGCGTGGAAGTACATGCTCACGCTCACCGCGGGGGTCGGACTGGTGATGATCCTGCGCTGGTACTGGTGGCGCATCAACGCCTGGAGCGAGATCTCGGCGCTGGCCGCCTCGGCCGTCGTCGGCAGCTGGTGCTACCTGAGCGGGATCGTCTCCGGCGACGATCCCAACGCGACCGCGAAGCGGCTGCTCATCACGGTGGTCGCGACGACCGTCGTGTGGTTGGTCGTCACCTTCGTGACCAAGCCCGAGACCGAAGCGACGCTGGCGCGCTTTTACGAACGCGTGCGGCCTGCCGGCGGCGGCTGGGCGCCGATCGCGCGCATCGTCCCGGGCGGATCCGAGGACCGGCTCGGCATCGCGCTGCTGGACTGGGTCGCCGGCCTCGGCCTGGTGTACGGTGCGCTATTCGGGATCGGCCGGCTGGTGCTCGGCGACGTGCCGCAAGGCTTGCTGTGGTGTCTGCTGGCGATCGCCTGCGGCGCGATCATCGCGCGCACGCTCAGCGCGCAACGCGCGGCCGCGACGAAGCCGCCGGCGTAGCGGGGCTACGGCGCCGGCGCGTCGGCGATGGCGCCGAACCGCTCGTCGAGAATGCGCGCCGCGTCGTCGAGTGCCACGGACAGCTCGTCGTCCGAGGCCGCGGCGCGCGTCCGGTCGGCGGTTTCGACCAGCTCGCGATCGAGCTCGTGGACACGGTCGACCAAGGTCTCGTCGAAGCGGGCATGGTCGGCCGCCCGAACCACGCGCTGGTCGGAGAACTCGCAGCGCAGCAGCAGCCCGTCGATCCGTTCGCCGAGCGCGCCGCCTGGGGCGAGCCGGTCGCGCGCATCGCTGAGCGCTTCGCCCAGCCAGGCCCGGACCTGCTTGTCGACCTGGTGCCGAGCCGCCCCGTTCGCGTAATCCGCATAGCCGGCGATCCGGCTCTGGAGGTACTCGAGGTCCGTCATAGCGCGGGTTACGGCGGCTTCCGGCCGATCACCCGGGTATGGGCCTTCTCGTCGGCCTTTTTGTCGTGGCCGCGATCGCCGGCTGCGCGTTGGTCTGGCGGCGCTGGCTGGCCGAGCGCCGCGAGCTGGCGCGCGTCCGCGCGACCTTCGCGCGCTACGTCGCGCCGTCGGTCGTCGAGCTGCTGCTGGCACGCAAGGACGAACGGCTCTTCACCGGCCGCGCGGTCCGCGCGACGGTGCTGGTCTGCCGCATCCGCGACTTCGCCCGCTTCATCGAGCCGCTCACGCCCGAACAGACGCTGCGCTATCTCAACGAGTTCTACGGCCTGACCGGAACGGCGATCCAGCGCCATCGCGGCATCATCGACACGCTGTTGGGCGACGGGATCGTCGCGCTGTTCGGCGTGCCGCTCGACAATCCGACCCAGGAAGACGACGCGCTGCAGGCGGCGCTGGACGTGGTGCGCCACGTCGTCGCGATGCGGGACCGCTGGGCGAAGCAGCACCGCAAGCCGTTCACCGTCGGGATCGGGGTCAACACCGGCGAGGTGATCGCCGGCGACGCGGGCTTCCGCGACCGGCGCGAGTTCACCGTCGTGGGCAGCGAAGCGACGTTCGCCCACCGGCTGCAGGAAGCGGCGTTCGATCTCAACGCGTTCATCGTCGCGTCGCGCTCGACGTGCGCGTCGCTGGCCGACGAGTATCAGCTCGTGCCGGTTGCCAAGATCCCGCTCTCCGGCATGCGCCGTCTGCTCGACGCGTTCGTCGTGCGCGGCCGCAGGCGCGGCATCGAGCACTTCATCGTTCCGGTCGACGCGCTGGTCGAAACGACGATCGAACCGGCCGCAGCGCCGTCGCCCGATCCCGGACCCGTCCGCGGACCCGCAACTTCAACCGTGCGCGAACCCGTTTTCGCGGCGGGCCCGACCGCTGCGGAACCACCGCTCGCGCGGCCGCGACCACGGCGTCCCGTAGCGCCCGCGCCTTCCGCAGCCTCAACCGCACGTGCCGCGCCGGACTTCGGTGCGCCATCGCTCGGCCGAGGCTGGATGTTCCCCCAAGACGACGAGGAACCGATTCTCCCCGAGCCGCCCCCGCCGCGCGCCACCTACGAAGACCGCGCCGGCCCGCCGCTCGATCTTTGAGTGCTACGCGATTGCGATTGCGGTGAGCTCGAAGTGCGCGCCGAACAGGAGCGGGCCCGAGCCGATGAACGCGCGCCCGGGCAGCGGGCCGTTGAAATACGACAGATAGACTGCGTTGAACGCGCCGAAGTGTGCGACGTCGGGCGCGAAGATGGTGACCATGACGAGGTCGTCGAGTGTCATTCCGGCGGCGCTGAGCACGCGCTGCAGGTCGTCCATCAGACAGCGCGCTTCGTCGGAGACGTCGGCCGGCGGCCGGCGCGTGACCGGATCAAGCCCCAGGCGACCCGAGATGTAGAGCGTATCGCCGGCGCGCACCGCGTCGCTGAACGGCCAGCGGTCCATGCTTCGCGGCAGGACTTTGTCGGGCAGGTTGACGTGCGTTCGTTCCATGCGCGCCGCTTTCGGCGCGGTCCGCGCGCCGCGCCTCCGTCGGTTACGCGACGAGCTGCGGCAAGACGTCCGATGCGCGCGCGCGGATCGATCGATCGACCTGCTCGGTGAGCGCCGTCTCTTCGGGGTTGATCTCGACCACGTAGGCGCGCGTGTTGCGCTTGGTGGCGAGTGATGCGGCCGGCTGCACGATCCCCGACGTGCCGATCACCAGCATGAGGTCTGCGCGGCTCGCGGCGGCGAACGCCGCCTCGAGCACGTCGCGCGGCAGCGCTTCGCCGAACCACACGATATCGGGCCGCCACATTCCGCCGCAGTCGTGATCGATCGCGTCGGGATCGAACGTCGCGTCGAACGGCCGGCGCGCGTCGCAGCGCGTGCACTTGGCCTCGCGCAGCTTGCCGTGCAGCTCGAGCACGTTGCGCGAGCCGGCGCGCAGGTGCAGCGAGTCGACGTTCTGCGTCGCGAGGGTGAAGTCGGCGGCGCGCTGTTCGATGCGCGCGAGCGCGACGTGCGCCGCCGACGGCTCGACGCCCAGATGCGCGCGGCGGCGTTCGTTGTACCAGGTCCACACCAGCTGCGGATCGCGCTCGAAGCCGGCCGGCGACGCGAGCTCCTCGACGCGATGGGTGCGCCACAGCCCGCCGATCCCGCGAAACGTCGGCAGGCCGCTCTCGGCCGAGATCCCGGAGCCGGTCAGCACGAAGATCGAGCGCGCCGTCTCGAGCCGTTCGGCCAAGTCGCCGAGCTCGACTGCTTGCTGCACCGCCATCCGTTCGTTGGGCCGCGCCGTTACCCCGGCGAGGTGACCGCAACGACGACGCGAAGGCCCGCCCGATGGATCCGGGGGTCCGCTTGATGGAGAGAGTCCGGGCGCGCGATGTCGCTGCGTTCGAATCGCTCTACGACGGTTACCACCGGCTCGTCTTCGGGATCGGACTGCGCATACTGGGCGATCCAACCATGGCCGAAGACCTAACGCAGAACGTGTTCCTCAAAGTATGGACGGCGCCGGAGGCGTTTCGCGGCGGCTCGTTCGTGGCCTGGGTCTCGCGCGTAGCGCGCAACCGCGCGCTCGACGCCCTGCGCGCGCGGTCGGCGCGCCCGGAGACCGAGATTCCAGCCGATCTGCCGTTGGAGGGATCGATCGACGACGACGTGCTCGCCAAGCTCGACGCGCAGAGCGTGCGAGACGCGCTCGCGCAGTTGCCGCCCGAACAGCGTGGTTTGATCGAGATGGGCTTCTTCGGCGGCGTCACCCACCAGGAGATCGCGCGCCGCACCGCTACCCCGCTGGGCACGGTCAAGACGCGCATTCGAACCGGCTTGCGCCGGCTGCGCGAATCACTGGCGGAGCAGGCAGCGCGATGAACGACGATTCGATGCGCGAGTCGATGCTCGAGTCGGTCGCGCTGTACGCTCTGGGGGTGTTGCCGCCCGAAGACGCGGCGCTGGTCGCGGCGTTCATCGCCGGCGACGACGAAGCACGGCGCGAGTATCACGACCTGCGCGCTGCGGCGACGGCGCTGGCGCAGACCGCCGACGAGCCGGTCGACTCGGCGCGCTCCGCGCGGCTCAAGGAACGGCTGATGGCGCGCGTGCGCGCCGACGCCGCGGCGGGAAGGTTGAGCGCCGCCCGCGTCTCGCCGGCCTATCCCGCCTGGATGTGGGGCACCGGCTTGGCCGCCGCCGCGGCGATCGTGTTCTCGGTGGTCACCGTCGCGCAGGACGTCAACACGCGCGGCGAGCTGGCCGCCGCGCAGCGGCGCGCTGCGACGCTGCAGACCGAGCTGGCCGAAAGCCAGCGCTCGTCCGCCGCCGAGAGCCGCACGCTGACCGATCTGCTGGCGCCCGATGCGCGCCGCTACCCGGTCGCCGCCGGCACGGTCGTCGTGCGCGGCGACCACGTCTACTTCGCGCTCTCGAAGCTCGCCGCGCTGCCCAAGGGCCGCGTCTACCAGGCCTGGACCGCCGCGAAGGGTTCGGCCACCATGGCGCCCAGCGTCACCTTCACGCCGAACTCCGACGGCGTCGCGATCGTCGCGCTGCCCGTCGACGCGACGCGGGTCGGGACCGTGGCGGTCAGCGTCGAACCGGAGGGCGGGAGCAAGGCGCCCACCACGACGCCGACCTTCGTTCGCCCGCTGAGCTAAAAGAGAACCGAACGCACCCTGCTCGAGTCCGTCACCCACGCGACGCGCCCCGACGCGATCCGCTACGCGGCGCGGCGCCCGTACGAGAACGTCTTCCTCCAGTGGGTGCTCGAGGGCGGCCACGGCCCCGGCGCGCCCGACGACCTCGTGCTCACCCGCGATGCGGCCGGCAGCGTGAACGGCTTGGCGTATTTCGGCCCCCAGGTCGTCCTGGCGGCCGATGACGACGGCGCGGTCGAGGCGATCGCGGACGAGCTGCGCAAGCGCCGCGGCCCGCGCAGCTTCGTCGGCCCGCAGGACGCGGTCGACACCCTGTGGCAGCGCGTGCGCGACTGGCATCCGGCGCCGTCGCTCGTGCGCGCCGTGCAGCCCGTCTACGCCCTCGTGCCGGGCGACCTGCGCTACGGCGGCGCGGCCGCCGGGGTGCGGCGCGCCCGCGACGAGGACGCCCCGGTGGTCGTGGACCACAGCGCCCGCATGATCCTGGGCGAGCTCGGCTACGATCCGCGCGCGAACCGGTCGGCCTTCACCGCCGCGGTGCGCCAGGCGATCGCGCTGGGGCTGTGGTGGGTCTGGATCGTCGACGGCCGGCTGCGCTTCCAGCTCAACGTCGGGCCGCGAACCGCCTCGACCTCGCAGCTGCAAGGCGTCTGGACGCCCCCCGAGCAACGCGGCAAAGGGTACGCGACGCAGGGGCTCGCTGGCGTCGCGCGCCGACTGTTCGCCACGGAGGCTAGCCTCTCGCTGTACGTCAACGATTTCAACGGCCCGGCGATCGCACTGTACGAACGCCTCGGGTTTTCGCGCGTCGGCACGTTCTCGACGTTGCTGTTCTCGTGAAAGACCGCCGCCTGCGCCCGCGGCGCAGCTCGCTCGCGCTCGGCCTCGACGCGCTGGCGATCGTGCTGGCCGTGCTCGCGGTCAAGGCGCCGATCCCGCGCGGCTGGATCGAGCACGGTTACGCCAACGCGTTTTTCGCGCTGCTCAACCGCGCGCTCGTGCCGGTCACCAACGTCGTGCCGTTCTCGGTGGGCGATGTCGAGCTGCTGGTGGTGCTGGTCGCGGTCGTCGCCTGGTGGGTCGGTACGATGCGCCGCACGCCACGCCCGCGCCGCGCACGCGTCGCGATTCGCCTCGCCGCGCACTTGATCGGCTATGCCGCGCTCGGAATCGTGCTGTTCGAACTGCTGTGGGGGCTGAACTATCGGCGCGCCCCGGTCGCCGCGCGCGTCGACTACCGGAACGCGCGCGTCACCGATGCCGCCGTGGCGGCGTTCAGCGAACGCATCGTCGGCATCCTCAACGCGAACGTGGCGGCGGCGCACGCCGAGACGCTCGACCAAGCCAAACTCGAGGCTGCCTGGCAGCCGGTCGTGCGGCGGCTGGGCGACAACTGGGACGTGGCGGTGACGCGGCCCAAGTTCACCGTCCTGCAGCCGTATTACGACGCGGCCGGGATCGGCGGCCAGTACTCGCCGTTCTCGTTCGAGACGCTGCTCAACGCGGAGTTTCTGCCGTTCGAAGTACCGCGCGCGCTCGCGCACGAGTGGTCACACGCCGGCGGCTTCACCGACGAAGGCGACGCGAACTACATCGGTACCGTGGCCTGCCTGCGCTCGAAGGACCCGCTGATCCGGTATTCGGGCGCCTTCTGGACCTACTACGAGCTGCCGGAAAAGGATCGCCGCCGGCTGCACCTCGACCGGCGCGTGATCGCCGACTTTCAAGCCAGCCGCGAGCGCTTCTTGCGGCACTATCAGCCCAAGCTGTTCGCCTTCCAATGGCGTTTCTACGACCGGTTCCTGCGCAGCAACGGCGTCAAGGCCGGCGTCGCCTCGTACGGCTTCTTCCTCAGGCTTCTGGTCGGGACACCGCTGGACGCCGACGGCCTTCCGGTAGTACGATCCAAGCGATGATCAGTCGACTTTCGTCCCACTGGTGGCTATTCCTGATCCGCGGAATCCTCGCGCTGGCGCTGGGCATCCTGTTCCCGCTCTTCCCGGGGGCCGCCATCTTCACGCTCGCGATCTTGTTCGGCGCGTACGCGTTCGTCGACGGGATCTTCGCGATCGCCGCGGCGGTCCGGATGAACCATGCCGACTACAACTGGATCTGGCTGCTGCTCGAAGGCGTGCTGGGCATCATCGTCGGCATCATCACGTTCGCCTACCCGGGGATCACGGCGCTGTGGCTGATCTACCTGTTCGGCGCATGGGCGATCCTGACCGGCATCTTCGCGATCGTGACGGCGTTCCGGATTCGTCAGGCCATCGCGAACGAGATCCTGATGACCCTGTTCGGCGCGATTTCGGTCGTCGCGGGAATCGTCATCTTCTTCGTGCCGATCTACGGTCTGTTCGCGCTGGTGTGGACGATCAGCATCTACGCGATCCTGGCCGGCATCTTCTTGATCGGGCTGGCCTTCCGGCTGCGTCGTCTCAACCCGCCGCCCGCAACCGCGGCGCCGGCGTAGCGCTCCGACTAAGCGAAGGCCGGCGTCAGCCGGCGCGCGTTCTCGCTGGTGATCGCGCGCAGCTCGGCGTCGCCCAGCCCGAGCGCGCGCAATCCGCGCAGGTCGCCGTCGTACGCGTAGGGCATGTTCGGCCAATCGGTGCCGTAGACGATCTGGTGCGCGCCGCGCTCAACGTCGCTGCGATTCGCGCCGACGCGCATCGGTGATTCGGGCGCGAACGCCATCGTCGTGTCGAGAAACAGCCGCGGGTTTTTCGGCATCAGATCGAGATAGCGCAGGTAGTCCGGCGCGCCGAAGTGCGCGACCACGACGCGCAGCGTCGGATGCGCTTCGAGCACGCGCGCGATGCGCGCCGGGCCGTCGTTAGTGTCGCTCGACCACGGGATCGCACCGACGTGCACGAGGACGAACCCCTCGGCCGCGGCGACCGCGTCGAGCGCGCCGGCCAGGCGCGGGTGGTCCAGGCCGAAGCTCTGCACGTTCTCGTGGACCTTGAGGCCGATGCAGCCGTCGCGCAGCGCGTCGTGCATGTCGCCGGCCGGATCGGGGTCCTCGACGTGGACCGTGCCCAGCGCGAACGCCCCGGCGCCCAAATCGCGCGCCGTCTGCGCCAGCCACCCGTTGAGCTCGCGCGCCATCCCCGGCTTGTGCGCGTACGAGCAGAAGGCGAACTTCTCGACGCCGTGTTCGCGCAGGACGCGAGCGACCTCGGCCGGATCGGTCGGATGATCCAGCACCCAGGGGCTGCGCTCGGCGAACCAGCGCCGGATCGCGGCGAACAGCCGGGGCGGGTGGAGGTGGGTGTGGACGTCGATCACACTAGGCCGCCGCCGCTCGCATCGAGCGCCATGAGGCGGTTCCGGCGGCCCGAAGTTGCGCCGATACCTAAGCTGAT
>Ga0302325_10015549_pt1 | contig 16174 bp, 16 predicted proteins | sample Palsa_T0_2_FD_201948 | JGI IMG/M metagenome (GOLD analysis project Ga0302325, IMG submission 201948) | Peat permafrost microbial communities from Stordalen Mire near Abisko, Sweden - Palsa_T0_2 | ecosystem: Environmental > Terrestrial > Soil > Palsa > Peat permafrost | place: Sweden: Abisko... | reverse complement strand
TGAGGACGTCGAGGGCGGAGAATGGCTCGTCCATGAAGAGGACTTCGGGCTCGACTACGAGGGCGCGGGCAAAGCCTACGCGCTGGCGCATTCCGCCGGAGAGCTCTTTGGGGAAGGCGGCTTGGAAGCCGTCGAGTCCGACGGTGTCTAACATGCGGAGGCTGCGTTCGCGGCGGATTTCCGGGTCTACGCCGCGGGCCTGGAGTGGTGCTTCGACGTTTTCAAGGACGGTGAGCCAGGGAAACAGGGCGAAGCTTTGGAAGACGATGGAGACGTTGATTTCGGTGTCAGCTATGGGTTTTTCGTGCCAGTAGACCTGGCCGGCGCTGGGTTTGGAGAGGCCGGTCAACATGCGGAGCATAGTGGATTTGCCGGAGCCGGAGGGGCCGAGCAGGGCGAGGATTTCGCCGGGGACGATAGAGAGATCGGTGGGGGAGATGACCTGGATGCGGTTCTGGCTGGGCTGGGAGTAGTATTTCTGGATCTGTTCGGCACGAATGATCGGCTGTACGCCGGGCGGTGTGGTTTCCGGGCTGGGCGTCGGGCTCGAATTAGTGGGTACGGCATCCTGCACAGGCGAGTCTCCAGAGGTGGCTTGCCTTAGGATGATCGAAGGCAAGTACCAGATTCTTGTAAGTTTATTGCAGGCTAGTTGCAGTAGGATGAACTAGTATCCTGAGTCTGAAATTCGCAGCCTATTTCGTGCGGCAGGTTTGGTTGTCGAGGGAAGCAAGAAGCAGATTCCCAGCAGGAATGACAGACAAGAAAGGCAAAAGGCAAAAGGAAAGACTTTGGCCAATCTCTCGCCAAAGCGTATCATCCTTCTAAGGCAACCTGAAGGCTTGTTTGTCCGTCCATCCTCATGGCGTGACAAAAAACACTCATTTGCTTCCCCCAGGAATGTCTTACAGGCATTCTGCATAGGAGAGTATGCCCGAGAACGCACATAAACCCCGAGTTCTGGTTGCTGACGACGAACGCGTGATTGCCGATACGCTGGCCATGATTCTTAACCAGAGCGGCTTTGAAGCGCGTGTCGCTTATACAGGCGAAAAAGCATTGGAACTTGCCGCGGAATACAAGCCGGAGATGCTGATTTCCGACGTGATCATGGCTGGATTGAATGGCATCGATGCCGCAATCAAGATTCGCGAGATTCTGCCATCGATCAAGATTCTGCTGTTTTCAGGGCAGGCGGCGACGGCCGATCTGCTGGAGAAGGCGCGGGAGCGGGGCTATGAATTTGAGATTCTGGCCAAGCCGGTGCATCCGCAGGATTTGCTGGCGAAGCTTAGGGCCTGAAAACAGTGTGAAGTGTGAGTGTGGAGTGTGAAAGACCTGCTTCCGATGCTTGCCCGCACCATCTTTTCGGATTTGGCTTTCAGACTTCGCACTGCTTGCAATCCCACATCTCAAAATCGAGATATGGGGCACCCCTTTTTTCAGTTTAGGGACGGCGATTAGAGTTCGCGGCGGCCTTCCATGGCTCGGGCCATGGTGACTTCGTCGGCGTATTCTATGTCGCTGCCGGCTGGGACGCCGGTGGCGATTCTTGTGATCTTGATGGCTTGACTCTGAATGGCATGGCTGCGGAGGGCTGTTGCCAGCCAGCTGGCTGTGGCTTCGCCTTCCAGGGTGGGGCTGGTGGCGAGGATCACTTCGTCGATTTCGCCGCGCTCGACGCGGGTGAACAGGTTGGCGGAGCGAAGCTGGTCGGGGCCTACTCCGTGCAGGGGCGAAAGCGTGCCGTGGAGGACGTGGTAGACGCCTTGATAGCCGCGTGTTCGCTCGACGCTGGCGATGCTGGTGGGCTCTTCGACGACGCAGACCAGGCGCTGGTTGCGGATTGGGCTGGTGCAGTAGGCGCAGGGGTCGACGTCGGTGACGTTGTTGCAGATGGAGCAGAGGCGCAGGCTGGCTTTTAGTTCGCGCACGGCGTCGGCGAGGGCGGCTGCGTCTTCGTCTGACGAGCGCAGGACGTGGAAGGCGAAGCGCTGGGCGCTTTTGGTGCCGACGCCGGGGAGCTTCTTGAGTTCGTCGATGAGCCGGGACATGGGCTCGGCGTAACGGGACATGGTTCTAGGGTATAGGAATTGGACGGAGGGTGTGACGGACTTGTGCTACCTGTCGCTAATGGATTGGTATGCCATTGCCCGAACCGGGCGCGGTCGCGGTTGGGTGATCAGCCTCCGGAGTCACATCGCCAGACACCGCCTTGTATTGCGCGTCCTTGTATTGCACCTGCAGCATGGTCTGGAGATAGAGGCTTCGCTCCGGAGTCTTCAACTTTGTGCGGTCTTTCGGCAGGTGGGACGGGGCCACGAGTCGCCACGCCTCAGGTGCCTGATGCGGATCGAATCCCGCATCCGCCGTGAAGGCCAGAGCCATTCGTCCTCGCCCGTGTTCTGCTATGCGTCCATTTCTCTGACCCACGGCCGCTGGGATTGCCAAGCTGCCGAGCGCCCCTGGAAGAGGTCCTGCTAGTCCGAGAGCGCCGTCGGCCGCCACCACCGCGGCGTCTTTCCAGGTGAATCCACGCACGTCAGGTTCCTGCAGTTGCAGCTCTCCAGCAATGCCATCTGCCACTACCGCCGCTAACTGGTCATCGTTCTGGAGGCGGTTGACTGCTTCTATTGGAACAGAACGAGTCCGTTGGCGCAGAAGATGGCGGAACGTGTTTCTCGCTCTTCAATAACGTAGAAGCGGAACGGGATCTTTGCGGGATCGTTGGCGGGAAGGTCACGCTGATACTGGGGCACAAGCTTCATGCCAAGGCTCCGAATATGTTCCTGCTCCGTAGGGTTGTTGGTAACGTCATACCATCCGCACCATCCGCCGTGGTCATCCTGAGGGAATGCGTTTGGGTCCGTCGAGAAGCCTTTGTAGCCATCGACTTTGCTGCCCGGAGGAAATGTGGTGACCTGCACGGCATCGGAATCGGGTTTGCTTTTGGGCAGCTTCAGCCGGGCAAATGCTGCTTTGGTCGCAACGATTGCTCCGGAGTCGTCGCGCGTTCCTTCAAAGCGCGCCCAGGTATTTGTCCCTACCTCGCTCAGAGACTGCAGGCCTCTGCTGAAGCGCATCTCCGTGGTAGAAGTGACGCGAAACGTATACCCGTCGGCGCGAAAGACCGGTTCCGATCCAGTGACGATAACCCGATCAATGATGCCGTCACCCTTAACTGGCTGGTCTGCCTGATCTGAATTCGATCGAGGCGCGCAAGTTGCATTGGACACCGCTGACAGTGCGATCAAAAGAAAAGACAGGATGCGCGTGGCAATTGCGAACCGGCTCAAAAATATGCTCCGAATAATTGTGAGAATATACCACAGTTACAGTTGAGCTTTTAGTCTTCTCGCGCGGCGGCTTCGAGCGTGGGCAGGTCCATCTTGATCATCTTCATCATGGCTCCCATGGCTTTGGGATGACTGATCAATTCGCCGATATTGCTTGGCACAATCTGCCAGCAGAGGCCGAAGCGGTCTGTGAGCCAGCCGCAGGCCATGGGTTTGCCGCCTTCGATCAGCTTGTCCCAATAGCTGTCGATCTCTTCCTGCGAGTTGCAGCGCACGAAGAATGAGAATGCGGGGTTAAGCTGATGTGCGGGGCCGCCGTTGAGAAAGACCATCTCCTGGCCCTCAAGCTCGATGGTGATGGTGGCGATCTTGCCTACGGGCCAGGGACCGACTCCTTTGGAGCGCAGTTCATCCAGCTTGCGCGCGTGCGGGAAGATGCTGAGGTAAAATTCGGCGGCCTCTTCGGCGTTGTCATTGAACCAGAGGAAAGGCGCGAGTTTGTTCATGGCAGGCATGGTATCAAATGCATGCTTCATCCAGCATCAGACACCTGTCTTTTTGGGGTACGAAGCAATTTCGCAGCGGTTAAGTTCTTCGCTGTTGGTGTTCTTCCATGACGGAGCCTTGATGCAGATTATTCGATGCCGAGGACTTTTACTATTACTCGCTTGCTGCGCTGGCCGTCGAATTCTGCGTAGAAGATGCGCTGCCAGGTGCCTAGGTCGAGTTTGCCGTTGGTGATTGGGAGGGTGGTTTCGTGATGGAGGAGCAAGGCTTTCAGATGGGCGTCGGCGTTGTCTTCGCCGGTCTGGTGGTGCTTGTAGTTGGGGCGTTCCGGGGCTAGTTCTTCGAGCCATTTGCCGATGTCTTCGATGAGGCCGCTTTCGTGGTCGTTGACGTAGATGGCGGCGGTGATGTGCATGGGAGAGACGAAGCAGAGGCCGTCGCGGACGCCGCTGCGGCGGACGATCTGCTCCACCTGATCGGTGATGTGGACCATCTCTTTGCGCTTTTTGGTTTCGAAGGTGAGGTATTCGGTGTGGGCTTTCATGAACGAGTTGGATGTCGTGCGCGGTTAGACGGTGCGATAGACGATGCCGACGAAGGTGTCGGGGGATATCGTGCCTTTGGCCCAGATGGGGTCAGACTGGGCGGTGGGTTTGGCGGCGATGACTTCCTGTTCGGAGGAGCCTGCTTTTTTGAGTGTGACGACTTTGTCGCGCACGCCGGAGAGCATGTCGTGGAAGCTTTGCAGGTCGGCTTTGGTTCCCAGAGGGCCGTGGCCGGGGATGATCTTGGTGGTGCTGTCTGCGATGGCCAATGCTTTTTCGTTGGCGGCGATCATGCCGCTGATGTTGCCGCCTGAGCTTTCGTCTATGAAGGGGTAGAAGCCGTTGAAAAAGGTGTCGCCGACGTGCAGGACATTGGAGTTGTGGAAGTGGATGTAGACGTCTGTGTCGGTGTGCGCGGGTTCAAAGTGGACGATGTCGATGGAGTCGTCATTGAGCCAGAGGTGCAGTGAGCTGTCAAAGGTCAGGACGGGCCACGCTCCCTTTGCCGCTGCAGGCAGGGAAAGGTTGAAGGCTTTGATGGTCTGCGGCGTGGAGAGACGGTCGCGTGTTTTCTGGTGAGCAACAATGTTGAAGCCGGCCTGGTTCAGACGCTCATTGCCGTCTGTATGGTCGAAATGCCAGTGGGTATTGATGAGGGTGCCAGCGGTTTCTTTGTCGATGCCGTTGATAGCCTCAAGAATGGCTGGGGCTGCGGTGGCGAAGCTGGAGTCGACGAGATTGACGCCGTCGTCGCCGAACTGGGCAACCATGTTGCCGCCAACGCCCTGCAGGAGGAAAACACTGTCGTCAAGCTTGGTGGTCTTGATGGGCGTCTTGGCGGCGGCCTCGCGGCCCTGAGCGACCCTGTCGGATGGGATGGCTGCCTGGCCTAGTATCCAGTGTGGAGCGAGCAAGGCGGCGGCGCTGGCGGCAGCGCCCATGCGCAAGAGTCCTCTGCGATTCATTTCAGGCAACATCAATAGTCCCTTCGAGTGTGCAGGTTCGTTTTGGTAGGGACAGTTTAACTCAGGCCGGGGAGGTTCAGGCCACCCAGCATGCCTTTTAGCTGGCCTTGGAGGGCTTCTTCGGCTTTGCGGCCGGCGTCGTTTACGGCTGCTACTACCAGATCTTCGAGCATTTCAACGTCGGCGGCATTGCCGCTGAGACTGGTGACTGCGGCGGGATCGATGTGGAGCTTGAGTAACTGCTTTTTGCCGTTCATGGTGGCGGTGACGGCTCCTCCGCCGCTGGAACCCTCGATGATGGTCTGGTTCAGCTTGCGCTGGACTTCTTCCTGCATCTGGCTTGCCTGAGAGAGCATCTCTTGCATTTTCAGTGGGTTGAACATGGAGTTCTCCAGCAAAGGTTGATGTTTTTTCAGAGGTACCGTTGCGCGTGGTTACTTTTCTCGTAAATCGACGACGCTGACGATCTCCGCGTTGAAGAGGGTCTGGGCCTGGGCGACCAACGGATGGTTGCGCGCTTCATTTTCGATGCTGCCGAGGGGTGCGCGGACTCTCGGGGCTGCGCCGGAGCTGGTCAGGCCTTCGCCAGAGACGATCAGGAAGCGGGAGGGCGCACCGGCTTGGGAGAGCGCCTGGCGGATGATCTTTTCAGCGGCGGCGTTGAAGGTGAGCCGGATCATGGTGGCTTTGGCGTTGACTTCGATGCGGACGCTGGAGCCTTCGATGATCCATTTGCCGTCTTCGATGAGAACGGCAGCGGTGGCGTGGCCGCCGGAGCTCAGGGCCTGGGCTACGGCATTGCGGATTTCTTCAGAGTTTTCGGACGCGGCGGCGAGCGGCGGAACGATTTGCGGGCCGGTTTCGGCGGCTGGCGCGGATTCTTCGACTGGTTCGGCGAGGGCAAGTGCGCCGGCTGTTGCGGTTGCGATTTCCGGGACGAGGCTTAGCGAAGGCGCCGGTGCGATGGGAGCTGAGGCTGTGAACGCGTCTGGACTGGTAGAGGCTGGACTGCTGGAGACTGGAATGATTGAGGCTGTGGCTGTTTCGCGGATTGGGCGGGACACTGGCACTTCTGCGGCGCGCTGGGTGCTGGCGGCGAAGGGCGAGAGTGTGGGAGCTGGCGGCTGAGACGCCGGGCGAGCTGGCGCCTGCTGTGCTTGAGCAGGCCGGGTGGGCTGACTGGTGCTGGCTGGGACGCGGCGGGTTCCGGATTGAGTGGCGAGGCCGCTGAGGATTTCTTCTACGGGCAGGAGGCGCTGGGCCTGGATGAGCTTCAGCAGGCCTAGTTCGAGATGGAAGCGCTGCTCCTGGCGGTAGTTGAGCTCGTCGAAGGTGCGGAGCGCGATCTGGAGGTTGCGGGTGAGGTCTTCTTCGGAGAACAGGAGCGCGGTGCGGGCGGCGCGGGCTCGTTCGTCGTAGGCGATGGCGAGCAGGGCGCTGTTTTCGCCGCCGAGCTTGGCCATGAGGCAGTTGCGCAGGTAGCGGACGAGCTGGCGTGCTAAGGCGGATGGACTGTTGCCAGAGCTGATGAGCTGGTCCAAATCCTCCATAAGCCGGGCGGATTGCTGGGCGCTGACGGCTTCCATCAACCGCTCGAAGACGGCATTGGGAACGGCGCCCATCAGGTCGCGGATCTGGTCGGTTTGGAGGACGGCGCGGCCATTTTCTAACGGAGCGGAGGCTATGGCCTGGTCCATGATGGACAACGCATCTCTCATTGACCCGTCGCCGGCTTCGGCTAACAGCGCGAGGGCTGCGTCGTCGGCGACTACTTCTTCGCGCTCGGCGATGGCCTTGAGCTGGGCAAAGATGTCGTCGAACTTGACGGCGTGGAAGCTGAAGTGCTGGCAGCGGGAGCGGATGGTTTGCGGAATGCTCTCGGGCTCGGTGGTGGCCATCATGAAGATGGCCCAGTCGGGCGGCTCTTCGAGGGTCTTGAGGATGGCGTTGAAGGCCGCGTCGGTGATCTGGTGGGCTTCGTCGAGGAGGAAGATTTTGTATTTATCGCGGGCGGGGCGGACGTCGGCCTGGCTGCAGATGGAGCGGACATCGTCGATGCCGCGATTGGAGGCGGCGTCGATTTCGATGAAGTCGAAGGAGTGGGAGGATGCGTCGCTGCCGCTGGCGTTGCCTCCTGAGGAGATTTCGCGGCAGGAGACGCATTGGAGGCAGGGCTCGACGGTTGGGCGGGCTTCTGTGCCGACTTCGGTGCGGCAATCGAGGGCCATCGCGAGGATGCGGGCGATGGTGGTTTTGCCGATGCCACGGTGCCCTGAAAAGATGTAGCCGTGGGCGATGCGCTTCTGAGTGAGCGCGTTGATCAGGGTGCGGGTTACGTGGTCCTGGCCGGCTACGTCGGCGAAGCGCTGCGGGCGATATTTACGTGCGAGTACCTGATAGCCCATCGCTTCTTGATCTCCCCAAGTGGATTGTAACGGCTGAGCCGTTGTTCGGGAGTGAGGGGAGAGGTGGAAAAGTGCGTCGTTGGACTGGATTGCACTGGACTGGATTGCACTGGACTGGATTGCACTGGACTGGATTGTGGCCGGAGTGAAGCTTGTGCACGGGTTGGTCGATTGCTCCGCAATCTAATTGGACTTAATGGAGATTCGTGAGTCGCATTCAATTGTCATCATTTGATGTTATGATCAGATGCATGGAGGGGTAAAATGAGGACAACTTTGGCGCTCGACGATGATCTGGTGCGCACCGCTCAGGAGTATTCAGGTGTAGCGGAAAAGACGGCTCTGGTGCGGGAAGCGCTAAAGGCGCTCATTGAGCGAGAGGCTTCGCGCAGGCTCGCAGCGCTGGGCGGGACCATGCCGGAGTTGGAGGATATTCCGCGCCTGAGAGTTGCGGATTTAGGGTGAGGGCGCTGTGATTCTGGCCGACACTGGAGTTTGGATTGCGCATTTCCGCGCGGATGAACCTGAGATGCGCGCTCAACTCAACCGTCACAATATTGCGATGCACCCATTTATCGTTGCGGAACTGGCGCTGGGTTCGCTGCGGGATCGTGCGCGGACTTTGGGGATGCTGGAGAGGTTGCCACAGGTGAAAGTTGCGCAATTAAGCGAAGTACGCCGGATGATTGAGGTGCAGGCGCTTTACAGCAAGGGGATTGGCTTAACAGACGCACATTTGCTTGCGTCTGCGCTTATCACTCCAGGCGCGCAGTTGTGGTCGCGGGACAAACGGCTGCGAAGCATTGCTTTGGCGTTGAATATCGATGCTGGACTGGACTGAAAAAGGATTGGGCTGAAAATCACGCGGTCGAGAGCTATTGGGGCACGTTTTGACCGGGAAACGTGAATGGTGTTCGTGGCCACCATAGCTGGACGCGGGTGCCTTCGTTGCGGGTCGATTGAATCTTCACGTCCCCTTGATGCTTATTGAGGATGTGCTTGACTGTCCACAAGCCCATTCCGTTGCCTCCCATGCCCTTGGTTGTGCTTCCAAAGTTGAAGAGAGTGGGCAGAATCTCAGGGTCTATGCCTGATCCCTGATCGGTCACTACAACCTCAACTCCCGCTTCGGCACCGAGGATTTCTACGGTGACTCGTGTGTCGCGACCGGTGATTGCTTCACACGCGTTGCGAATGAGATTTAGGAGCACCTGGCGAGGCTCGCCAGGAGAGGCTTTGACGGAACAGTCGCCGCGATGTTCGATGCGGAAGTCGATGCCTTTTTTCCTGATCAGAGGTGCGAGCAGGATTCGAACCGAATCGGCCTCAGAGGAGAGATCGGTGAGCTCAAGCTGTGTTCCCTGGCGGAAGTAGGAAAGCGTCGCAACGGAGATGGCCAAGGCTCGTTCCGCCTCCTCGCCGGAGAGCCGCGCCAATTCGGCGATCTGGGGTGAGACGTCCTCTGATGTGCCGATTAGATACTGGAGATTTTGAATGGCCTGAAGGGGACCTTTGATTTCGTGGCTGACGGCTGCCGACATTCTGCTCCAATCTTCCAGTTTCTGAGCTGCCAGCAGGCGCTCCTGCATCCTCAGTTTTTCGCTTTCGGTGTTGGTGAGGCGTTCGGCGTAGTCATTGATTCCAAAGGAAATGTTTTTGACGCGCCCAATCAGCATCGTGGCTACGTAGGCAGAAAGAATTGCGGTCACGATGTTGGTCCACGCATCGACCCAGAAGATGGGATTCCAGGTGGTGATGACTTCGAGTAGATGGGTCGACCCGCAGGCTAAGATAAACAGCGCAAAGCCGACAACGAAGTAGGCCCAGTCGCGCACGATGACTTTTCTCGTCCGGCGGACGAGGAAGAGGAGGGTGCCACAAATCGTGAGATAGCTCAGGAAGGTGATCAGGTTTGTGACCACCATGGTCCAAATCAGTCCGGGAGCCGAAGCCCAGCATACGGAATGGGGCATCAGATACGGCTGCATTACGCTGAGAAGCGAACGGTGCATTTCGAGTTGCCCCAACTATAGTTTTATTACTCGCTGTGGATCCGGCGCCTGGAGGCTTGAGAACCATTGCGGGCGAGCCAAGCTTTGGGATCCACAGCCAGTGGGATTATTTTGTGGACTTGCTTTTGGTTTTGACGGCTTTGCGTTTGCCGCGTTTCTTTTTCTGGGTGGCTTTTCGGGCTTCGGCTTTGCGGCGCTTCAGCTCGGTGGGTGAGTACATGGAGCCACGGCATGTGGGGGCTCCGCAATGGCAGGTGCAGGGGTCGTCGCCGCCTTCGTAGAGGCAGTAGTCGTAGGTTATTTCGCCATCGGCGGGGATGTCGCGGAGGGCAGTGAGCCAGATGCGGCCATCCTCTTCGCTGGTCTCGGCGTTGCCTTCGCAACTGTGGTTGACGAACATGGCGGTACAGAAGCCGTCGATGACAACGGCGCCGTCGCCCAGTCCAAAGAGGTAGGTGACGGGGTAATCTTCGTAAAGTGCGTCGGCCTGCTCTTTGCTGATGCGGCGGCCGGTGTATTCGGCGAAGCGTTCGCCCTTACGGATGAGTGTGGTGGTGTAGCAACCGGCGGCGTGGATGGCTGAGGAGCGTACGATCAGTCCCATGAAAATCCCATATTCTGTTGTAGAGGCCTTCTTGAAGGTAGAGGTCGGGAAACGTTAGTTCCTCGAAGGGCATCGTAACATTGGTTGAGGCTGGGTGGTAGATGCGAAAGGCTTAGAGGTTCAAAAGGGTTGCAGAAGTGACAATGCAGAAGCAGATTTCAATTCGAAATTGGATGTTTGGGGCGATGGCTGGGCTGTGCCTGGTAGCAACGCCGGGTTTGCTGGCGCAGAGCGGCGCGCCGCAAGCGCCTGCGCAGGGAGATAATCCGTTTCCTGGAGAGCAGCCGAAGACGCCTCCTGCTGCGCCGGCGCCGGCGGCTGGGCAGGCCTCCGGGCAGGGCGGGCAATCCACGCCGCAGCTGCCGCTGAAGCCTGCTGAGAGCAGCAGCGACAATCCGTTTCCGGGAGATGATTCGAAAGCGCCGATTCTGCCTGGCGGGTCTTCTGGTTCTGGTGCGGGGTCTGGGACTGATTCTGCGCCGAATCGGCCGAGTTCCGATTCTGCGGCAACGCCGCGGAGGGATGCTGACCCGGACGGCGATCCGGTTCGCACTCCTGACCCTGCGGGGTTGACAGAGAACGATGGGTTCAGTTCCAGCAGATCGGGTCTCAATCACATGCCGGTGGAGGACGATAGCGATGCGCGTCCTGGCAAGTCGACGAAGAACAAGACGCGCGAGCAGATGGTGGCGGAAAACCTGGATGTGGGCAATTTTTATATAGAAAAGAAGAATTGGAAGGCAGCGCAGGCGCGGTTTAGTGCTGCGTTCGGGCTTGACTCGGAGAATCCGGACGCCGTGTTTGGATTGGCGGAGGCGGAGCAACATCTTCAGCTTTACAAGGATGCTGCTGAGCACTACCGGCTGTTTCTTACGTATGATCCGGACGGGCCGCATGGGAAGGCTGCGCGCAAGGCCTTGGCAGAGGTGGAGTCGGCGTCGCCGTCTGGTCAGGCTGCGGCCAAGAAGACCAATTAGAATCAGCAATCTGAAAAAAATAATTTTTGTCTGTTCCATTTCTTTACTGTGAAAACCGGTTCTCATGTCTTATTCTTCATGGGCATCGCGCGGTCACTCAAATCTGTGCCTAAACCGAAAGGGACCGTCGCAGAACGACATACATGCATCCAGTTTTGAAGTCTGCCCTGGAACCGTTGGCCGAACAGGTCTGGCCGCTGAGCCTGGACGAGGCTCAGACTCCTCCAACGCCGGGACAGGGCAGATGGTGCGCGCAGCAGATTCTGGAGCATCTGATTCTTACTTACAAGCTGACCACCGATTCGGTGAGCCGCCAGTTGAAGAGTGGGCGAACACCGAAGAACCGGCGCAATCTGCTGGAGTTTTTGTTGCGCGTGCAGACGATCGGTTTGGGGTACATGCCGGATGGCGTGCCGGCGATGCGCGCGGTGCGGCCGCTGGAATTTACGCCGATGGCCGGGCCGGCGATCGCCGAGCGCTTTATGGCGGCTGCAGAGGCAATGGATGTGCTGCTGGTGGCGGGGCGAAAGAAGTTTGGCGTTGAGGCTTGTGGGCAGCATCCGTTTTTTGGGGTGATGCGAATCGACGAGTGGCGGCGGTATCACGCGATTCATGCGCAGCATCATGAGGCACAGTTGCGGAATGCGATTCGCTATGCCCGGTCGCTGAAGACCGTTTGAGCTCCGCAGAAATGGATTGTGGAGTTACGGCAGATAGGCGCGGAGCCACCAGTCTAAGAGCCAATTGGGATAAAAAATCTCGGAGAGTGCCGCGAGGCAGAGGAATGTGCCGAGGGGTAGAGGCATCTTGGCCCAGTGCTGGGTTTTGCGGCGTGCTACCAGGATGGCGAGCCACACCAGTGCTGTGATCGTTGCGCCGAGGATTGCCAGGGCGAAGCTTTCGAGAGCTCCGGTGAGGCCGAGCCACGCGCCGAGCATGGCCATGAGCTTGGCGTCGCCGAGGCCCATGCCTTCCTGGCGGCGGACCAGCCAGTAGGCTAGGCGAATGAAGAGGACTACGGCTGCGGAGGCGAGGATTGCCAGGAGGCAATTCTGCGCCGCGTGAGGCACGCTCACTGGGTTATCGATGAACCAGTGGGACCATGTCTCGACGAGTGTAAAGACGAAGCCGAGGGCGATGCCGGGGAGCGTAAACCAATCGGGGAGCCAGAGGTGTTCTGCGTCCAGGGCAGCCAGGGCGATCAGCAGCCAACTCAGGAGTGCGTATCCGATCAGGACGGTGCAGGTGTGGGCGATCAGGAGAGGGATTGCGCGGCCGATGGGGTCGGCGGTGAAGAGTGGCCAGCCGAACCTGATCCAGCAGCCGGCCCAGAGTAGGCCTACGGCTAGTTCGACGATTGGGTAGCGGACGCTGATTTGGGTTTTGCATTGGCGGCAGCGGCCGCGGAGGATTAGCCAGCTCAGGAGCGGGAGATTTTCCCACCACGCGAGTGTGTGGTCGCAGTTGCGGCAGTGGGAGCGAGGTGAGGCTATGCTTTCGCCTTCGGGAAGGCGCGAGAGGCAGACGTTGAGGAAGCTGCCGAAGGCGAGGCCTAGCAGCGCGGCGAAGATGGCGCCGACGAGTTGGAGGTCGTTGGACATTTCGATTGCGAGGTGCCGATGCACCCTAATTGACCCTAACTGACTGAGGCTCATGAGGTAAACCAGACAAGAGCAAGGGCAACCGCAGATTCTTCGACTTCGCCAGGCTTCGCTCAGCAGCTTCTTGCTTCTTATCGGAGCCGGCATGACGAATCAGTTATCTACACGGAGGGAGGTCTAAAAGAGATGTGGGACGCCTGTGTGCGGCCTTCGCGAGCCGGGATCTGAGTTGTTCCAGAACCGCTCGTACTTCCTGAACGCGTCTGTTGAAATACGGGCGCTCTTTGCATTCTTCGAGGGTGTGGATTTTGACCTTCAGATGCGTGGCTATTTCCACGTCGGTAAGTTCACCTGTAGCAGTGAGCCAATAGACCATTTGAAGCCTGGTGCCCATCAATTTGGCTTTTTTCATCTTCGAACTCCCCTGTGAGCGATTCGAAATCCGCGTTTACTCAGTGATAGACAAATTGCGGATTGGCGTCAGTTTCGCTTACTTCGCATACTTGTGAAAATCCCCCAAAAAGGTGACTGGCGGGTGATGGGCCTTCGCCACCTATGGCGGTTTTTTGGACTTCCCCTGTATCGCTCTCATCACAGGTAGCACGCGACATGGGATCATATTCTCTATGAGCCTTGTTCGCGGTTTGCCGACATTCGCGCTCTTGACCATAGGATTGATCACTTCGGCACAAACTCCGGCGACGGGATCGACGGGGCAGGCGACTTCAGAGAGTACCGCCCAGCTGATAGGGGTTCAGTCTGAGATTTCCCAGCTTCAACCGCTATCCGCAAGCAACGCGCCTGAAGTTCGGTGGCGTCTACTCTGGCTGCATCAGCGGATCTCCGAAAAAGTCACGGCGGCATCGCTTCAGCTGGATGCCACTATCGCTCAAATTGACAACGAGATCGCGCGGGCGAATGAGGTGCGCGGCTATCTTTCCGATCGGCGAGACCGCGCTGTAAGCCGCGCCAACCTGTTCAGTTCGATCGTGGGCGGAGCCATTGGAGCGACAAGCTCAGGCCTGCAGCTTTCGTCCAATCTGACTAAGCCTGCAGCAGCTGTGGGAATCGGAGCTGGCTCGCTCTCAGCTGGCTTTGCCATCGCGGGGATTCATGCCCAGCCAGGAAAGAGCAGCCGATTTGATTTCGAATCCAATATGCTCGCCGAGTTCTTCGACAGGCCTACGCTGCCGAACAGCAAGTACCCGGCAACGGTGTGGACATTTTTGAATGAAACTTCTCGCTATGGACCGACCGGTCTCACCCGCAAGCAAGAGTTGCTGCAGACGTGGGTTCAGGTCCAACGAATCGACTCTTTAGCGAGCAATGAGAAGATTGATCGCGTCACCAGCCGGCCATCCGAGCTGCTGAAGCTCAGCATTGACGACTTCGAGGATCGCGCCGCGATGCTACAGGACGTTCGCGCGAGAATCTCGTATCTCAAGCGCGATCTTGGAGCTTTACTGGCATCGTTACCGGCAATCGCCGATGAGCCATAGATTTCTGGCGATTCATGAGATGAAGCAGACGATGTGCTCGCGGAGCAGTTCGCCCGCCAGCTGACCATCTCCCTGGTCCAGCGCGTCGATGATGCCCCAGTGGGCTTCCTGGACGGCCATCAGATCGACTTCGCCTTTTGAAAGGCGCAATTGGATGCGCACTTCAAAGGCAAGGGAATCCCAGGTACGGGTCAGAATACGATTTGAGGATCCCTCGACGATGAGGCGATGAAAGTGGATATCGTGGTGCGCGTATGCCGCAATATCATTTTTTCGGGCGGCTTCACGGATGGCCGCAGCACTTTTCTTCAGATTAGCGACGGAGCCCTTGAAGCGCGGTGCGGCTAGTTGTCCTGCCATCTGCTCCAGCGCGGCGCGCACCGTATATGCCTCTTGCATATCCCGGGGTGTCACCTCTCGGACTCGGCTTCCCTTATAGGGTTCTGTCACCACAAGTTCGAGCGCTTCGAGTTCGCACAGAGCCTCGCGTACCGGCCCCTGGCTGGTATTCAAGTCATGGGCGATCTGTAGCTCAATGAGGCGCGAGCCGGGGGGAAGATCTCCATTCATAATCTTCCGCAGAAGCTCGCGTTTGACCTGTGCGGCCATCGATTCATGCTGTACTGCGCGTTCTTTAATTGCCATTTGTCGAATTATAAATAATCTGCGACCAATTTGGATTATAGATAATCTATAAAAATGCAGGCCATTAAGATCGATACAAGGCCTCTCGACTGTCACCCACGGTGTGACAGTATTTGAAACCCTTTCAAGCGAGTTTCTCTCGATCGAACAGGTCGATGCGGAGCAACGCTTCCAAGAGCAAAGAGCGAGACGCTTCTGTAGGAGCACATCTGCTAATTGCACAACATTGAAGTGCTATCTTCGTTCCCCCGGGGAATGAGGCGTAGCGCTTTTGCGGAAAGATTCTGGTATGTGGATTGTTCGACTGGCGCTGAATCGCCCCTATACATTCATCGTTGCTTCCATCCTGATTCTCCTTCTGGGGCTGTCGTCGATTGCGACGATGCCTACTGACATCTTTCCGAACATCGACATTCCCGTCATCACCGTTGTCTACGATTACCGTGGCCTGCAGGCGCAGGAGATGGAGCAGCGCATCACGACGTTCAGCGAGTTCATCATGTCGACGGTGAACGACGTGAAGTCGATTGACTCGCAGACCGTTCGCGGCTACGCGGTGCTGATGATTTACTTTCAGCCCCAGGTGCGGATTGATGCCGCGATGGCGCAGGTGGGCGCAGCTACACAATCGATTCGCTTTCGCTTTCCTGCGGGAGTAAATCCGCCGTGGGTGCTGCGCTTTAGCGCTTCCACCGTGCCGATTTATCAGCTGGCGCTCTCAAGCGATACGCTGTCGCAATCCGAGTTGTATGACTATGGCATCTTCCGCATACGACAAAGGATTTCGACAATTCCGGGGACGTTGCTCTCGGCTCCGCATGGAGGAGTTGTCCGCCAGATTATGGTGGACCTGAACCAGCAGGCGCTGCTGGCAAAAGGGCTGGCGCCGATCGATATTGAAAACGCCATCACCGCGCAGGATGTAACGATGCCCACTGGCACGATTAAGATCGGTGGGCGCGAATACGGGTCAAGCCTGAACAACAGCCCACTCGATGCACTGGCGCTGAATGATGTGCCCGTCAAAGTGGTGAATAATTCGGTGGTCTTCATGCGCGATGTGGCGCATGTGCGCGATGGCTGGATGGTGCAGCAGAACATCGTGCGTGCAAACGGCA
>Ga0302325_10015547_pt1 | contig 16174 bp, 12 predicted proteins | sample Palsa_T0_2_FD_201948 | JGI IMG/M metagenome (GOLD analysis project Ga0302325, IMG submission 201948) | Peat permafrost microbial communities from Stordalen Mire near Abisko, Sweden - Palsa_T0_2 | ecosystem: Environmental > Terrestrial > Soil > Palsa > Peat permafrost | place: Sweden: Abisko... | reverse complement strand
TCCAGACCAGGTTGGTGTCGTGTCCGGCCAGCGTCAGCAGCTTCAGGTCGGGGCCGGACTGCGGACCGCCGCTCGCCGCCTCGCCGGCCAGCGCCGCCAGGATCACCCGGGTCATCGGCGCGGCGCGGCGGGCGGAGGTGTAGACATTGTCGCGGAGGCGGGCGAACGCGGCCTCGTGCAGCGGCAGCACGGCGGCGATGTCGGCCGCGCTGGCCCGGCCCCAGCCGACCTCGCTCATCGGCTTGCCGTCGGCGTATTCCAGCAGCAGGTCCTCGGCGAGGCCGGCGCTCTGCGGGAACAGTCCCTGCTTGTCCGACATGGTGGCGAAGCACGTGCCTGGGCCGCCCTGGCAGGCGGCGGGCGCGAAGATCGCCTGCAGCCGCGCCGTGGCGGCGTTGAGGCGCAAGAGCTGATCGGGCGTCGGCGTCGTCGGCGCGTAGTTGTGGGCGGCGTCGACCTTGCAGCCGCCGGCGTCGGTCCCGCCGAAGATCGGGTCGCGCGGCGCGGGCGCCGCCCAGCCGGTCTTGACCCCGCAGCCGGGCTGCAGCGCTTCGGTGACGATCTCGCCGGTGCGGCGGGTGCGCTGGTCGGTCCCGTCGGCCCAGGTCGTCACCTGGCCGGCGCCGGCGCAGCCATGGGTCGGCAGCAGGTGGTCCGCGACATAGGCCGCGCGCAGCGTCTCGCCCATCAGCCGCACCGTCTCGCCGCCGTGCGGGGTCAGCTCGCCCGGCGCCACGGTCCACGCGGGCCAGGGCTGGGCGGCGTATTTGGCCAGGGCGTCATTGGCCTGGGTCGGCGGGCGCACGCCGTGGCGCATCACCACCACCACGCGCTCCAGATGCGCGGCCGCCTCGGCGGCGCCGGCGCTGAGAACAAGGGCGGCGATAAGGGTGGCGAGGCGGATCATGGGCGGCTCCAATACGCGGCCGGGTCGAAGTTATGCGGATCGCTTAGCCGGCGTTCGGCGACAGATCGATGACGCCGCCCGCGCGAACCGCCCGATCAAGTCATCATGACTTCGCGGTCGGCGCGCCGCTCGCCTTCGCCGGGCAGATCGTCGAACGAGCCGTGGCTGGAAGCGTAGAGCCGGGCGTAGAGCCCGCCCCGGGCCATCAGAGCTTCGTGCGGGCCCTGCTCGACGATCTTGCCCTGCTGCAGCACGATGATCTCGTCGGCGTCGCGCACGGTGGCGAGGCGGTGGGCGATGACCAGGCAGGTGCGCCCGGCCATCAGCACCTTCAGCGCCCGCTGGATCTCCAGCTCGGTGAACGAGTCGATGTTGGCGGTGGCTTCGTCGAGGATCAGGATCTTCGGATCGATCACCAGCGCCCGGGCGAACGAGAGCAGCTGGCGCTGGCCCAGCGAGATGTTGCGCCCGCGCTGGCCCAGCGGCGTCGCATAGCCCTGCGGCAGCCGCAGGATGAAGTCGTGCGCGCGCACCGCCTTGGCCGCGGCCACCACCTGGTCGTGGGTCGCCTCGGAGGCGTAGCGGATGTTCTCCTCGATGGTGCCGGTGAACAGGAACGGCTCCTGCAGCACCATGCCGATGGTCCGCCCGAGCGATTCCAGGGTGACGTCGCGAACATCATGGCCGCCGACCAGCACCCGGCCCCCGTTCACCTCGTAGAAGCGCCGCACCAGCGAGATGATGCTGGTCTTGCCCGACCCCGTCGGCCCCACCAGCGCCACCACCTGCCGCGGCTTCACCTTCAGCGAGATGTCGCGCAGCACCGGCCGCGCCGCATCGTAGCCGAAGGTGACGTGGTCGAACTCGATGGTCGGCTCCGGGTCGACGAGGGCGACAGCGCCCGGCTTGTTGACGATCGTCACCGGCACGTCGAGCACCTCGAAGATGCGGTAGCCGGCCGCCATCGCGCGCTGCAGGGCGGTGTACTGCATCGAGATCATCCGCACCGGCTCGAAGAAGCGCTGCACGAAGATCACGAACGCCACCATGGCGCCGACTTGCAGCGTGCCGCCCAGCACCTGCGAGCCGCCGACCACGATGATCACCGCCATGGCCAGGCCGGTCAGGATCGAGACCGTCGGGGCCATGATCCCGGCAAGGGCCGCGCTCTCGATGGCGGCCTTCATGTTGTCGCGGTTCTTCTCCTCGTAGAGTTCGAAGTTCATCGCCTCGCGGCGGGTCTCCTGCACCGTGCGGATGCCGCTGATGTTCTCGGCCAGCGCGCCGTTGGCGATCGAGGAGGCGTCGCGCGCCCGCCGGAAGGTGATCTTCGAATAGGGCAGCCAGATTGCTCTGAGGCCGATCAGCGCCGGCAGCACCAGCAAGGTGAGCGCGCCCAGCTTCCAGTTCATCCAGAGCATGATGGCGACGATGCCGATCAGCACCACGAAGTCGCCGAGCGTCGAGGTGGTGCTCTCCAGGAAGTCCTGCAGCGCGTTCACGTCGCCCTGCAGCCGGCTCATGATCCGGCCGACGTGGGTCTTGTCCATGAACGAGAGCGAGATCGACTGGAAATGGTCGAACATTGCCCGGCGGACGTCGAAGATCACCTTCTGCGCCAGCCGCGTGCTCATCGACTGCGAGAGCAGCGAGGTGATGGTGAACACCACCACGGCGATGGCGAACTCGATGATCACCTGGTCGATCCGGCCCGGCGCGACGCGGAGGCTGGTCGCCGCCGTCACCGCCTGGCCGATCATCAGCGGCAGGGCGAGCTGGGCGAAGGCCGACAGGATGGTCGTGGCGACGGCCCCGAACAGGTAGATCGGATGCGGCTTCAGGAAGGCGGCGAAGCGACGCACGATCCGGGTGTCGAACGCCATGAAGATCTCTTCGGCGTCCGCGCTGCCCAGGTTGGCGTTGCGCTTGCGCGGCGGCGCAGCCTGGCGCGGGGCGGTCAGATCGCTCATTCCGCGGCCTCCGTCACCTTGCGCCTGATCTTGGCGTCGGCGACCGAGAGACCCTGCTCGGTGCGGCTCTGCAGCTGGTAGAGGTCGAAATATTCGCCGCCCAGCGCCAGCAGCTCGGCGTGCGTTCCCCGCTCGACCACGCGGCCCTCCTCCAAGAGCAGGATCTCGTCGGCGTGCATCAGCGAGGAGAGCCGGTGGGCGATGATGATCGTCGCCTTGGCCTTGGTCGCCTCGGCCAGCGCATCGCGCACCCGCTTCTCGGTCACCGCGTCGATGGCGGCGGTGGAGTCGTCGAAGATCATGATCCCCGGCCCTGGCACCACGCCCCGGGCGATCGACATCCGCTGGCGCTGGCCGCCCGAGAGCGCCACGCCGCGCTCGCCCACCCGGGTCCCGTAGCCGCCGGGCAGGTTCGCGATGTAGTCGTGGAGTTGCGCCGTCTTGGTCGCGCCGACGATCCGCGCGTCCTCCGCCCAGGGGTCGGCGTAGGCGACATTGTTGGTCACGGTGGCGTCGAACAGGAACGCCTCCTGCTGCACCAGGCCCACGTATTCGCGAAGGGAAGCGAGCTGCACGTCGCGGATATCGACCCCGTCGATGGAGATGCGCCCGCCGCCCGGGTCGTAGAAGCGCGGGATCAGGTTGGCGATGGTCGACTTGCCGCTGCCCGGCGGGCCGACGATGCCGAGTGTCTGGCCGCGCCCGACCTCGAAGCTGACGTCGTGCAGCACCAGCTTGCCGGGGTCGTAGGCGAAGTCGACGTGCTCGAAGCGCAGCACGCCCAGCGTCGGCGCCAGCGGCTCGGCGCCCGGCCGATCGGCGATCTCGGGCTCGATGTCGAGGATCTCGAACAAGCGGCTGCCGCAGGTGGTCGCCCGCGCCGCCGACATCACGATCATGATCACCTGGCGAACCGGCGCCTGCAGGATGGTGAGGTAGAGCACGAAGGCGGCCATCACGCCCGGCGTCATCGTGCCCGCCGCCACCTTGTGGCCGCCGTACCAGAGCACCGCGCCCTGCGAGGCGTAGAAGGCCAGGGTGGTGGTGCGCACCGCGGCCATGCGCAGCTTGATCCGCTCATAGGCCTGGCGCAGCGCCTCGGTGGCGGCGCCGTCGAACTTGCCCAGTTCGAAGTTGCGGGCGGCAAAGGCGCGCACCACGCGGATGCCCTGGAGGTTCTCCTCCATGGTCAGGGTCAAGACGCTCATCAGCGTCTGCACCCGCATCCAGGCGATGCGCAGCAGGAAGCCGACGCGGCCCAGGGTGACGACGCTCAGCGGCACGAACGCCAGCGCCAGCAGCGCCATCACCGGGTCGGCGGCGAACATCAGCCAGGTGGCCACCACCAGCAGCAGCACCAGGGTGACGGACTGCATCATCCCGTTCTGGATGAACATCCGGGTGCCTTCGAGATCGATCATCCCGCGGGTGATCAGGTCGCCGGAGTGGATCTTGTCGTGGAAGCCGAACGACAGCCGCTGCAGCTGGCGGAAGTAGTCGAGCCGCAGCCTGTAGGCGACCTTCTGGCTCACCCATTCGGCCTGGTAGCCGCTGAGGCCGGTCAAGAGGCCCTGGACGATGCTGACGCCGATGACGAGCGCGGCGCTGATCCACAGCGCGTGCTGCGAGCGGGCCATCAGCAGCGCCTGCTCGGCCGCCGGCAGGTGGGTCCGGCGGGCGAGGTCGACCGCCTTCAGCAGCGCCGAGACCTCGTCCACCGCGTGGCCGAACAGCCGCGGCACCGCGAGACTCGCCACCGCCGCGCCCAGGGCGCAGAGCACCGCCAGCACCACCTGCAACGGCTCAAGCCGCAGCGCCATCGCCACGATCCGCCGCAGAATATGCGGCATGGCCTTCACGTCGATCGTGGGACGCGCGTCGACGCCTGGCGCGGCGCCCGACGGCGCGCCGTGAGACTCAGACATTGAAATATCCGTCTTCGGTAATGACTCCATTGTGCGGCGTCGCTCCGCCGAACGCAAATATCTGGTCGACGCTGCTGACAGGTTCCTGACGCCGCGGCATGCATCCCGGCGGTGGGAGGAAGCTCCGATGCGCCAGTGGTTCGCCGTCGTCCGCACCCACGGCCCGAAGTGGGATCATCGCCGCGCGCTCCGCGAGCAGGCGCTGTGGGACGAGCATGCACGGTTCATGGACGCCCTCGAAGCCGAGGGTCTGGTCCGCCTCGCAGGCCCGCTGGAGGGCGGGGACGACGTGCTGCTGATCTGCCGCGGCGACAGCCCCGAGGCCATCGAAGCCCGCCTGGCCCAGGACCCGTGGACCCCCGCCGATATGCTGCACACGACACGGATCGCGCCGTGGAACGTGCTGGTGGGCGCGCTTTAGGGGATCCTCGGGCCGCCGCCGCCCTTGCGCGCCGCCTGCGCCGCCAGGAACTCGGCCATCATCGCCCGCGGCTCGTCGGTGCGATACGCGTCGGCGAAGGTGTCGACGCCGGCGGCGATCGCGTCAGCCAGCGGCAGCCGTTCCCATGCCTGGATCAGCGCCTTCTGCTGGCGGATCGCGACCGCGCCGCAGGCCAGGATGTCGGCGAGGCAGGCGTCCACCGCGGCGTCCAGCGCCTCGGCCGGCGCGACTTCCTCGACCAGGCCCCAGGCCAGCGCCGTCGCCGCGTCGATGGTCTCGCCGGTGTAGAGCAGCCGGCGCGTGCGGCCCCAGCCGATCAGCATCGGCAGGATCGCCGCCTCCACCACCGAAGGAATGCCCAGCCGCACCTCGGGCATGCCGAAGCGGGCGTCATCGGCGGCGATGCGCAGGTCGCAGGCCGCCGCCAGCTCCAGCGCGCCGCCGAAGCAGTAGCCGCGCAGCTTGGCGATCACCGGGACCGGGATGGCGCGCACGGCGGCGCAGATCGCATGCACCTGGGTGATGAAGGCGCGCGCGGCCTCGGGCCCGTCCAGCGCGGCCATGGCGCGGATGTCGACCCCGCCGGCGAACGCCCGCGCGCCGGCGCCGGTGACGATCACGCAGCGCAAGGCCTCGTCGGCCGCCAGCCGCGCGGCGGCGCGGACGAACTCGGCGAGCATCCCCGCGGTCAGGGCGTTCAGCTTGGCGGGGTGGTCGAGGACGAGGGTGGCGATCCGCCCTTGCGGCCGGTCCTCGAGGCGCACGTCGATGCGGCCGTCGCTGGCGGTGGTCATGGCGTTCAGGCTATCCCTCGCGGTCTCGCTTGGCCACGGGAGGCTGCCGCGACCACGCCGACCGACCTTGCCGACCGCCTCGCGGAGCGCATCGCGGCGGCGGCTGCGCGCCCGCTGGTGGTTGGCCTGACCGGACCGCAAGGCTCGGGCAAGTCGACGCTGGCCGCGAAGCTGCCGCCGCTGCTGGCCGCGCGGGGTCTGCGGTCCGCGGTCCTCGCGCTGGACGACCTCTATCTCACCCACGCCGAGCGCCGGCGCCTCGCCGCCGACATCCATCCGCTGCTGGCCACCCGCGGCGTCCCCGGCACCCACGACGTGGCGCTGGGGCGGGAGGTGCTGGAGAGCCTGGTCACGGCGCGCCAGACCCGCGTCCCGAGCTTCGACAAGGGCGCGGACGATCGCCGGCCGCCCGCCGAATGGCCGACGCTCGAAGGCCCCGTCGACGTCGTCGTCTTCGAGGGCTGGTGTGTCGGCGCGCGGCCGCAGCCGCCCGCGGCGCTCGCCGACCCTGTCAACGCCCTGGAGCGCGACCGGGACCCCGCTGGCGTCTGGCGCGCCTACGCCAACGCCGCCCTCGCCGGACCCTACCAGGCGCTGTTCGCCGGGATCGGCCTCCAGGCGCTGCTGCTCGCGCCCGGCTTCGAGGCCGTGCTCGCCTGGCGCCTGCAGCAGGAGCACGAGCTGCGGGCCAGCCGCGGCGCCGTCGGCCAGAGCGACGCCGAGGTCGCCGTCTTCATCCAGCACTACGAGCGCCTCACCCGGCACATCGCCGCCGAGATGCCGCCGAGGGCCGATGTGGTGGCGCGCCTGGGGCCCAAGCGCGAGGTGCTCGTTTTCGAGAGTTCCAAAGTTTGAACCTTGCGCCCGCCGAACCGTTCAGTCTCCAACGAAGGAGACACCCGATGAAACAGATACTGCTGGGCTGCGCCGCCGCGCTCGCCCTGAGCCTTGCCGCGCCGCTGGCGGCTCTGGCTGACAATCCCCCGCCGTCGGACGTCGACGCGGCTCACGCGGCGAAGGTGCGGACCGACGCGGATCTGGCGCGCACGAAGCAGGAAACCAAGGCCGCGATCAGCGACTCCGCCCATTCGCAGCAGACCGCGATCACCAACTCCGCCGACCGGCGCACGCACCGGATCGCAACGGTCTCGAAGCGTCGCCAGCATCAGATCGAGATGGCGGCTCAGGCGCGCAAGGAGCGCATCGCGCGGGAAGCCGACGCCCAGAAGAAGGCGATCGACGCGCAGCACCCGTCGTAGGGCGCGGCCGAGGGCCGGCGATCAGGCGCGGTCGGCGTCGGGCGTCGTGATCGCTGTCGCCGCTTCCGCCGCCGCCCGCCTCGCCGCCCCGATTTGGCGCTGCCGCCGTCCGTACCAGAACGACCACGCCGACAGGGCGCCGACGGTCGAATAGCCGATGATCGGGCTGACGATCAGGAACTCCCGCACCGACAGCGTGAACACGAGGACGGCCGCCACCGACGCCTCGGCGACCAGGCCGAACCCCCAGACCAGGGTCATCAAGGTCATGACGCGGCGGAAGTAGACATTGTCCTTCAACGCCTCGAGTTCCTGCGCCGCCGCCGCGGACCGCCGCAGCATGGTGGCGCGGGCAAGCACATAGATCAGCGGCCGGCCGATCGCCGCCGAGCCGATGAAGGCGAGGCCGATCAGCACTGTGACCAGCTTCTCGCGCAGCTGCAGGAACTTGACGCCCCCGCCGCCCAGGAACGCCAGCATCGAGAGCCCGATGCCGGCCAGGACCAGCATCGAAAGCGCATCCACGCGCCGCGCGCGGATGAACTCGATGAGGCTCCAGGCGATCGGCGGCGCGGACGAGGCCAGCAGGGCTTTCACGTCACCGAATTTCGGATCGAGCAGGCTGTAGATCACGAACGGGCCGATGAAGTTCATCAGCAGTTCGAGCCCGAGCCTGACGCCGTTGGCGCGGGCGTAGGCCACGCCGCCGGAAAGCCTCGCCCTTAGATCAATGCTGGTCAGGCTTCAGCTCCGCGGCGCCGCAACCTCGCCATCTACGACTCGGGCGCAAGCCGCGGCAAGCGCCTCCCTACGGCTCGTAGCCGAACCCCTCGAGCGTCGCGACCAGGCGCTCGAGGCGGATCGGCTTGCCCAGCAGGATGGCCTCCTTGAACCGCGGGTCGCGGGTTTCGCCGTAGCCGGTGGTGAAGGCGAACGGCACGCCGCGCGCCCGCAGCGCCTCGGCCACCGGAAACACCGGCTCGCCGCCGAGGTTCACGTCCAGCAGCGCCGCGTCGGCCTCGCCGCCGGCCTCGATCCAGGCCAGCGCCTCGCCGACGCTGGCGATCGAGCCGGCGAGCTGGCAGCCGAGGTCCTCCAGCAGATCCTCGAGCATCATGGCGACGAGGCCGTCGTCCTCCACCAGCAGGATGCGCAGCGATTTCATGGCGCGCCTTAGGCGGTGGCGCGCGCCGCGCGGCTGGTCCAGTGGAGGACACGTCCGATCAGCCGCTGCGGATCGAACGGCTTGACGATGAAATCATCGCCGCCGGCGTCCAGTCCGGCGCGGACGTCCTGGGCCGATTTGCGCGCGGTCAGGAACGCCACCGGGACCTGGGCGAGCGCCGGGACCGCCCGCAGCCGCCGGCAGGTCTCGAAGCCGTCGAGGCCCGGCATCTGCACGTCCAGCAGAATCAGGCGCGGCGCGACCCGCTCGGCCATCGCCAGGCATTCCTTCCCGCTGGCGACTCCGAAGAAGGTGAATCCCTGGCTCTCGAGCAGCGATTCCAGCATCAGGATGTTTTCCGCCTGGTCGTCGGCGGCCAGCACGATCGTTCCGGCGCGCGCCTGCGCGGCGTTCGCGGCCATCAGGCCACCTCCAGGTCCGATCCGAGCCCGGCCAGGCGTCGCCGGACCAGATCCCAGGCGGTGATCGAGGCGCGCCGGATCTGTGGCGTCAGCGCCTCGACCCGGCCAGCGTCGGCGGCCTTCGCCGCCTGTTCGAGCCGCTCGGCGAGGTGCTGCAGGCGCCGCGCGCCGATGTTGCCGCAGACGCCCTTCAGATCGTGCGCCTCGCGCCCCAGGGCGAGAAAATCCGCCTGCCGCGCGGTCGTCTCGAGGCGCTGCAGCCGGCCTTGCGCGGCGCCGAGGAAGCCCTCCAGCACCACCCGCAGCCGCGCCGGCGGCATCAGCTGCAGCAGCCCGTCGATCTGCGCGTCGTCGAGGTCGGGCGCCTCGCCGGCGGTCCCCGGCGCGGCCGCCGGCGTGGCGTCGGGGTCGGCCGCGCCGATGAAGCGGCCGATCACGGTGAGGAAATTCGCCGGCTCCAGCGGCTTGGAGACGAAATCGTCCATGCCGGCGGCGAGGCAGGCGTCCTGGTCCGAGCGCATGGCGTTGGCGGTCAGGGCGATGATCGGCAGGTGGGCGGCGGCCCCGCCGAGCGCGCGGATCAGCCGCGTGGCCTGCAGCCCGTCCATCACCGGCATCTGCACGTCCATCAGGATCAGGTCGAAGTCGCCGCGGCGCGCCGCCTCGACCGCCTGAGCGCCGTTCGCCACCGTCTCGACGCTGAAACCGACCTCCTCGAGGATGGTGCGGGCCAGCAGCGCGTTGATCTCGTTGTCCTCGGCCAGCAGCACACGGCCGTCGGCGGGCGCCGCGGCGACCGGGGCCGGCGTTGCGGCTGGTTCGGCGTGATCGGCCGGCGCGCCGGTCGGGGCGACCAGCTCGGCCAGGCAATCGACCAGCGCCTGATGCCGCACCGGCTTGGTCAGGAACGCCTCGAACCCGGCCCTGCGCGCCCAGTCCGACGGCGCCGGCGCGCCGATCGAGGAGGCCAGGATCAGCCTCGGCTGCCGCAGCGAGGCGTTGGCGCGGATCTTCACCGCCACGGCGTCGCCGCCCATCCCGGGCATCATGTGGTCCATCAGCACCATGTCGAACGGCGCGCCGCGCGCGTCGGCGGCGACGATGGCGGCGAGCGCGGACGGACCGTCGGCCGCCTCGGCCATGATCGCGCCCTCGGCCTCGAGCTGGCGCACGAAGATGCTGCGGTTGATCTCGATGTCGTCGACCACCAGGATCTTCTGGCCCTTCAGCGCGCGGCGGGGCCTGGCCTCGACGACCGTCTCGGCGCCCGGCAAGCTCAGCTCCACCCAGAATATGCTGCCGCCGCCCAGGCGCTCGTCCATCCCGATGCGTCCGCCCATCAGCCCGACCAGCTGGCGGCAGATCGAGAGGCCGAGGCCCGTGCCGCCGAACTTGCGCGTGATCGAGCCGTCGGCCTGCTGGAACTTCTCGAACATCCGGCCTTGCGCCTCGGCCGGCACGCCGACGCCGGTGTCCTGCACCTCCAGCCGCAGCGCCGTCGCCCCGCCCGGCGCCGGGCCTGAGCGAACCTCGACCGCGACATAGCCGGTTTCGGTGAACTTGATCGCGTTGGAAAGCAGGTTCAGCACCACCTGGCGCAGCCGCGTGGGGTCGCCCTGAAAGCCGTGGCGCGCGCCGTCGTCGAGATAGCAGGCGATCTCCAGCCCCTTCTCGGCGGCGCGCGGCGACAAGAGCTCGACCACGTCCTCCACCACCGAACTCAGGGTGAAGTCGATCGCCTCGAGTTCGATCTTGCCGGCCTCCAGCTTCGAGATGTCGAGGATGTCGTTGATGATGCCCAGCAGGCAGTCGGCGGAGACGCGCACCGCCTCGGCGTATTTGCGCTGCTCGGGGGTCAGATCGCTGCGCAGCAAGAGGGCGTTCATCCCGATCACACCGTTCATCGGGGTGCGGATCTCGTGGCTCATATTGGCCAGGAACTCGCTCTTGGCCCGGTTCGCGGCCTCGGCGTCTTCCAGCGCCCGGGCGACGCGGGCTTCGGCGACCTTGCGGTCGGTGATGTTCTGCAGCGCGCCGACCAGGCGGCTGGGGCGGCCTTTCTCGTCGAGGATCACCTCGGAGGTGGAGAAGGTCCAGATCTCCTTGCCGTCGCTGCGCCTCACCCGGTACTCGGCCCGGTAGGGGGTGTCGGGATCGGCCTCGTGCGCGGCCCAGGCGGCTTTCACCCTCGGCAGGTCGTCGGGATGGATGTTGCGGTAGATGTCCTCCGCCAGCGTCTCGAAGGTGTTGGGCGTCTCGAAGAAACTGTCCTCGGCGCCGAACTTGTGCAGCGTGCGCCGGCGGTAATCCATCTCCCAGACGTGCAGCTCGGCGAGGCCGGCGGCGAGGTTGAGCCGTTGTTCGCTGCGCTTGCTGGCTTCCAGGGCGCGGGTGAGGTCGGTGACGTCCTGGCTGGAGATCATCGCCCCGCCGACCGCGCCGCTCGCATCGCGCCAGGGGTGGATCTCGACCTGGAACCAGCCGCGCGAGCCGTCGGGCAGTTGCAGCGAGACGCCGGCGGTGCTGAGCGGCTCGCCCGCCAGGCAGCGGTCCCAGTTGCTTTCCCAGAACGTGTTGGTGTCGGGCAGCAACTCCTGCATCGTCCGGCCGATCACCGTCTCGCGCGCCAGGCCGATGGTCTCGAGCCACTTGGGGCTGGCCTCGACCAGGCGCAGGCCGGTGTCGGTGACGCAGAGCGCCATCGGCGCCTGGGCCACGAACGCAGCGAGCTGCGCGGCATGGCGGGCGGCCTTGGACGTGGCCGCGTCTCGTCCCCGCGCCATTTGGGGGCTCCCTGACGTTTCTCGCTGTTGGCCGAACGATGTACGTTGGGAACGGTTAACGGCCCGTGGAAGCGCTCCTGGCGACACAGCGGCCGCCAATACTGTGCGCCGCAATGAGCGCGGCCTTGTCTCGCGCGCTAGGGTCTGCGAACAAGCTCGCCGCCGACCGACGGAGACGCCTTTGCGCCCTCGCCACCTTTTCGCGCTCGCCGGCCTCGGCGCGGCGCTCATTGCCGGCCATGTCCGCGCCCAGACGCCCGGCGACCCGTTCGAGAACACCAACCGGCGCTTCTACGCCGCGGCGATGAGCGCCAACCGGAACTATGTGCGGCCGGTCGCCCATCTGTACGGCGCGCTGGCGCCGGGCGCGATCGGCAGGGCGATCCACAACTTCATCACCAACCTCAGTGAGCCGGTGGTGGTCGGCAACGATCTGCTGCAGCTTCGCCTGCGCCGCGCCGGCGACGATTTCGCCCGGCTGGTCACCAACAGCACCTTCGGCGTCGGCGGCCTCTTCGATGTCGCCGCCGGCCAGGGCCTGCCGCACCGCGAGAACGACTTCGGGGTCACGCTCGGGCGCTGGGGCGTCGGGCCGGGGCCCTACCTGTTTCTGCCGCTGCTGGGCCCGTCGACCGTGCGCGACGCCATCGGCAAGGGCGCCGATCTCGCGTTGACGCCGTTCACCTTCGTACGGTTTCCCGGCCGCCTGACGCTGCTCTACAGCACCGAGGCGGTGGGCGTGCTCGACACCGCGCTGGAGTCCGAGCCCGAGCTGCAGGCGGCGACCGCCGACGCCGCCGACCCCTACGCCACCATCCGCTCCGACTATCTCCAGTCCCGCGAGGCGCTGATCCGCGGCGACGCCGCGCCGGTGCTGCCGCCGCTCGACGATCCGTCGCCGTCGCCCGCCGCCTCACCGCCCGCGCCGGGCCCGGCCGCGCGCTTGGCCGCACCGCCCGCCGCGCGCGCGCTGGCGCCGTCGCCGCGCGCGGCCGTCGTCACGGCCGACCCGGACGCGGCCATCGCCACCGCCCAGCCCTGTGACGCCGACGGGGCGGTTTCGGCGCCGGCCGACCAGGGCGCGTGAGATCGGCCGCCAGGTGACCGCGCCGGAGCCCCGCGCCTCGATGATCGGTCGGCTGGTCGACCGGTCGGCGGCCCGCGCCGGCTGGGTCGCGCTGGGCGGCCTGGCGCTGGCCGCCGCCGCCATGGTGTTCGCCGCCGGCCACTTCTCGCTGAGCACCAGCGAGGACGACCTGATCTCGCCCAACCTTCCCTACCGCGTGGCCGAGACCGAGCTGGCGCGGCAGTTTCCGGGTCTCGATCCGCAGGTCGTGGTGGTGATCGACGGCGCGACGCCCGAACGCGCCGAGGAAGCCGCCCAGGCGCTGACCGACCGGCTGGCCGCCCAGCCGGCGATGTTCCTCTCGGTGCGGCGGCCCGACGGCGGCCCGTTCTGGGCCAGGGAGGGCCTGCTCTACCAGCCCACCGCCGACGTGACGTCGAGCCTGCAGCAGCTGATCGCCGCCGAGCCGTTCCTGGGGCCGATGGCCGCCGACCCGTCGCTGCGCGGACTGATGGGCTCGCTCGGCACGGCGCTGCAGGGCGTCGGCGCCGGCCAGGCGCAGCTCTCGTCGCTGACGCCGCCGATGAACCGGCTCGCGGACGCGCTGGAGACGGTGGAGCGCGGCCGGCCGGCGGTGTTCTCCTGGCAGGCGCTGATCGGCGGGGCCGATCCGCGCCAGCTGCGCAAGATCATCATGGTCGACCCGAAGCTCGACTACACCCAGCTCGAGCCGGGCGCCGAGGCAAGCGACGCCATCCGCGCCGCCGCCAGCGGCCTGGCGCTCGACCCGGCGCACGGGGTCACGGTGCGGCTCACCGGCGAGGCGCCGATGTCCGACGACGAGTTCGGCTCGCTTGCCGACCGCGCCTTGCCGATCACGATCGTGGCGCTGACCGCCATCATCGCGATGCTGTGGTTCGCCGTCCGCTCGGCCAAGGTGATCGTGGCGATCCTGGCCACCACCCTCACCGGCCTCGCTGTCGCCGCGGCCATGGGCCTGCTGATCTTCAAGACCTTCAACGTGATTTCGATCGCCTTCATCCCGCTGTTCGTCGGGCTGGGCATCGACTTCGGCATCCAGCTCAGCGTGCGCTACCGCGCCGAGCATGCGCCGGGCGTCAGCGATCGTCAGGCGCTGACCGCCGCCGGCGAGCGGATGGGCCGGCCGCTGGCGCTCGCGGCTTGCGCCATCGCCGCCGGCTTCCTGGCCTTCATCCCCACCGCCTATATCGGCGTCTCCCAGCTCGGCATGATCGCCGGCGTCGGGATGCTGATCGCGCTGGCGCTGAACCTGACCCTGCTGCCGGCGCTGATCGTGCTGCTGCGCCCCGCCGCGGCCCCGCCCGCGCCGCCGCCGGCTCAGATCAGCCGGCTCGACGCGGCGATCGTGGGCGCGCGGCGGCGGGTGCTGGGGGTCTCGATCGGCGCGGCGGTGCTCTGCGCCGCGCTGCTGCCGCTGCTGCGGTTCGACTTCAATCCGATCCACATGCGCGACCCGAACAGCGAGTCGGTGGCGACCTTCATGGGCCTGATGCGCGATCCGGACTTCGCCCCGGACACGCTGGAGGTCGTGCGCCCGAACCTCGCCGCCGCCCAGGCGCTGGCGTTGAGGGCGCAAAAGCTGCCCGAGGTCGCCGGCGCCCAGACCCTGGCCGACTTCGTGCCCACCGACCAGCCGGCCAAGCTGGCGGCGATCAGCGATGCGTCCTCCCTGCTCGACCTGACCCTCAATCCGATCGTGGTCGCCCCCGCGCCCAGCGACGCCGAGGTGGTCCAGAGCCTCACCGCCACCGCCGCGGCCCTGCGCCAGGCGGGCGCCGGCGCGGACCCGGCGTCGGTTCAGGCGCGGCGGCTGGCGGCGGCGCTGGAGGTGCTGGCCAGGGCCGATCCGGCGACGCGGGCGCGCGCCCAGGCGACGCTGATGACGCCGTTCGCGACCACGCTCGCCCAGATCCAGAACGCGCTCGCCGCCCAGCCGGTCACCATCGCGACCCTGCCGCCGGACCTGGTGCGCGACTGGGTGACGCCCGGCGGCCAGGCCCGCGTCTCGATCGCGCCGAAGGGCGACGCCAACAGCGACGCGGTGCTGGGCCGGTTCATCGACGCGGTCGCCAAGATCGCCCCCGACGCCACTGGCACGCCGGTCGGCATCCGCGAGGGCGGCCGCACCGTGGTGGCGGCGTTCCTGGAGGCCGGCGCGCTCTCCTTCGTCGCCATCACGGGCCTGCTCTTCCTGGTGCTGCGGCGGGTGCGCGACGTGGCGATCACCATGGCGCCGATCGTGCTGACCGGGCTCTTGACGCTGGGCAGCTGCGTCGTGATCGGCCAGCCGCTCAACTTCGCCAACATCATCGCCCTGCCGCTGCTGTTCGGCATCGGCGTCGCCTTCCACATCTATTTCGTCATGTCCTGGCGCTCGGGCGGCTCGCACCTCTTGACCTCCAGCCTGGCGCGGGCGGTGTTCTTCTCGGCCCTGACCACCGCCACCGGCTTCGGCAGCCTCTGGCTCTCCAGCCACCCCGGCACCGCGAGCATGGGCAAGCTCCTGATGATCTCGCTGATCTGGACCCTGGTCTCGGCGCTGATCTTCCAGCCGGCGCTGATGGGCGCCCCGCCGAAGAAGGCCGCCGGGTAGCGGCTCGGCGGCCGAAGAACAGCGCTCCGAAACAAAACCGACACGTTCGCCGCCTAGGTGGGCGCCGGGGGAACTGCTGACATGTTTCCGCGCCAATCGCGCGCGCGGCGCTTGGCGCCCCCGTCGGGACCCGTTAACCGACCCGGCTTAGCTGTTCAGCCAGGGGGCGCATGGTCTTCTCCAGCCGCGTTTGGGCCGTCTTGTCGTTGAGCGTCGTCGCGGCCTGCGGGGCGAAGGAGGCGCCGCAGCCACCGCCGCCGACCGCCGTGGTCGCCCTGCCGCTGCAGCGGCAAGTGGAGGACTGGGACGATTTCGTCGGCCAGTTCGAATCGCCGTCCAGCGTCGAGGTGCGCCCGCGCGTCTCCGGCTATGTGACCGCCGTCGGCTTCAAGGACGGGCAGGGCGTGGCCAAGGGCCAGTTGCTGTTCCAGATCGACGCGCGGCCCTACCAGGCGGCCTACGACCAGGCCAGGGCGCAGGAGGCGCACGCCGCCGCCACCCTGGCCGACGCCAAGATCGAACTCCAGCGCTCGCGGCAGCTGGTCGCGGCGCGCGCCACCAGCCAGCAGGACGTCGACACGCGGCTGGCGGCGGAGCAAACCGCCGAGGCGGACGTCGCCGCCGCCCAGGCCGCCGAGCGCACCGCCGCGCTCAACCTCGGCTTCACCCGCGTGATCTCGCCGATCGCCGGGCGCGCGTCCGACGCCAAGGCCCTGCCCGGCAACCTGGTCACTCAGGACACCACCATCCTGACCAGCGTCGTCGCCGTCGATCCGATCCGCTTCCGCTTCACCGGGGCCGAGGCG
>Ga0302325_10015545_pt1 | contig 16175 bp, 16 predicted proteins | sample Palsa_T0_2_FD_201948 | JGI IMG/M metagenome (GOLD analysis project Ga0302325, IMG submission 201948) | Peat permafrost microbial communities from Stordalen Mire near Abisko, Sweden - Palsa_T0_2 | ecosystem: Environmental > Terrestrial > Soil > Palsa > Peat permafrost | place: Sweden: Abisko... | reverse complement strand
CCCGTCGGCGACCACGATTGCGGTCGCCGGCGACATCTCGCCGGGCGACCTGCGGGCGATGCTGAGCGAGCGCTTCGGAACATGGCACGGCTTCTCGCCCGAGCGGGCCGCTGTCGCCCGGGCCGCGCGCCCGTCGAAGGCGTCGCCGCGCATCGTGCTCGTCGACGTTCCCGGTGCGGCCCAATCGCAGGTCTACCTGGCAGACGAGGGCGCCCCTTTCTCGACGCCGGACAGGATCGCGCTCGGCGTGATGAACGCGATCCTCGGCGGAATGTTCTCGAGCCGCATCAACCTCGACCTGCGCGAGGCCCATGCGTACACCTACGGCGCGCACTCGCGCTTCTCGATGCGTCATGGCGCGGGGCCCTTCATCGCCGGCGGAGCGATCTTCTCTCAGCACACGGGCGACGCGCTCAAGGTGCTGCTCTCCCACGTCGCCCGCATCCGCGACGAGGCCGTCACGCCGGAGGAGCTCGCCGATGCCAAAGAAAACGCGCGACTTGCGCTGCCGGCGAGGTTCGAGTCTGTCGACGACGTGACAGGCGCTCTCCAGGATCTGGCCGTGTACCGGATGCCGCTCGACGAGTACGCGAAGCGGGCCGCCGAGATCGATCGCGTCACGGTGGCCGACGTCCAGCGCGTCGCCAGGCAGTGGCTACACCCCGACGCCATGCGCATCGTGGTGACGGGCGACCGGGCCAAGATCGAGACCGACCTTGCCGCACTCGGCCTCGGAGCCATCGAGCTGCGCGACGCCTACGGCGAGGTCGTCAAGTAACCATGCAGCTCTGGCAACTGTCCGCGTCGGCGCTCTCTTCGATGCTCGCGCGCGGCGAGGTCAGTGCGTCCGAGGTACTCGGCGCGCATCTGGGGAGGATCGAGCAAGTGGACGCGCGGATCCACGCGTTCACCGAAATTCTGCGCGACCGGGCGAAGGCCTCCGCCGACGCGTCCGACGCCCGCCGCCGTCGTGGCGAATCGCGAGGGCCGCTCGATGGGCTCCCGGTCTCGGTGAAGGAATGCTTCGACGTGGAAGGGCGAGCGACGACACTTGGGATTCCGTCCTGGCGAAACCGGATTGCCGACCGCGACGCCGCGATGATCACCATGCTGCGCGACGCCGGTGCCGTCGTCTTCGGGCGCACCAATCTTTCGCAGACGATGCTCTACATCGAGGCCCGAAATCCCCTCTTCGGGCAGACGGTGAACCCCTGGTCGGCGGACCACACCCCGGGCGGGTCCTCGGGCGGCGAGGCGGCGGCGATTGCCTCCGGAATGTCGCCCCTCGGCGTAGGCACGGACATCGGCGGCAGCATCCGTACGCCGTGTCACTTCTCCGGAATCTGCGGGATAAAGCCCTCGCTCGACCGTCTCCCCATGCGCGGGTACCGTTCGGTCCTGGTCGGACAGGAGGCTGTGCGTGGCATGGGCGGGCCGATGGCGCGTACGGTCGGCGACCTCGCGCTCTTCTTCCGCGCTCTCGATACGCGCAAGATGTACGCCCTCGACTCTCGCGTCCCGCCCATCGCGTGGGAGGAGCCGGAGAGCGTGAAGCTCGAGGGCCTCTGCGTCGGCACCTACGTCGACGACGGCGTCGTCCCGGTATCGCGGGCCATCGCTCGCGCGACGCAGCGCGCGGCGGATGCGCTTCGCGCGCGGGGATGCGCCGTCCGGGGCTTTCGCTTGCCGGACGTCCGCGCGATGCTCTCCTCGTATCTGGGGGCGCTCAGCGCCGACGACGGTGCGGCGATGTTCGCGGCGCTCGCCGGCGGTGAGATCGACCCGGTGCTCGAGCCGATGAAGCAGCTGACGTCGCTGCCTCTCGCCGCAAGGCGGATGATGGCGCATGCGGCAGCAGCCCTGGGTCAGCCGAACTTCGCCCTCATGCTGAGCGCGATGGGCACGAAGACGGCCGCCGAGCTGTGGCATCTGACGAGCCTCCTTCGCGACTATCGCGTCGCACTTCTCGACTCGATGGACCGGCTGGGCGTCGACGTCCTGCTCTGCCCGCCCCTTGCGACCCCGGCGCTCCCGCACGGCGAGTCGAAGAACTTCACGCTCGCGTCCAGCTACGCGATCGCCTTCAACGCGACCCAGCTGCCCGCGGGGGTCGTCCCCGTCACGCGGGTGAGGGAAGGGGAGACGGCACGCGCCAAGTCTCGGGACTCGCTCGAACGACGGGCCGCGAGGATCGACGCCAAGAGCGTCGGCTTGCCCGTCGGCGTGCAGGTCGTGGCTCGGCCATGGAAGGACGAAGTCGCGCTTGCCGTCATGGCCGCCATCGAGGCCGAGGTTTCGCGAGACGCGGGTTTCCCGTCCACCCCCGTCCCGTAGTCCGCTGGGATCGTGACCGAGGCCGTGACGGCACTCGTGCTAGAGCGAGCCGGATGTTCTCGCCGGCTCCGCTCCCCCGCACCCTCGAGGCAAGCTTCCGCGACCTCGGATCGGAGAAGGCGGCGACGAGGGCCTCTGCGATCCGCGACGTGGTTCGTCATGCTCTGTTGAGCGACGAGGCGCGGTCTCGCGCCATTCCTCTTCTCGAGAGAGCCCTCCGGGACGATGCCTCTCCTGGCGTGCGCGCGGAAGCGGCCGTCGCTCTCGCCGACGCTCGCGCCCAGGAGGCCTTGCCTTCCCTGCTGGTCGCCATGGAGGACGACGACGCGCAGGTGCGGCAAATGGCGCTGGCGGCGATCGGTGAAATCGGTGACGTCCGGGCGGTGAGGCGACTCGAGCGTGCGCTGCGAGACGAGCGTCCGGAGGTCCGTTACCAGGCTGTCATTGCCTTTGCCCGCGTCGCGCGCGACGACACGCCGGCGGTCACCGCGGCCCTCGCCCGTGCACTGGACGACGCCGACCCCGCCATCCGTTACATCGCGATGCGCGTCGCCGAGGAGCACCAGGTCGACGGCAGGCCACTGCGCGATCCGCGGTTCGAAGCGCGCGCCGAGGAGCTCGTCGGTTCGGCCGACCCCGCGGTTGCCGTGGTGGCGGGGCTGTACCTGGCGCGCCTCGGCAAGGCGCACGGCCGCGAGGTCATCCTCGACGTCGTCGCCGAACGTCGAAGAACGCCGGAGGCAGAGGACGTACAGGCTTGCATCGAACTCGCCTCGGAGCTCGACCTGCGTGAGGCGATTCCTCATCTGGAGCGACGCGCCTGGGGCACGCAGCGCGTCCTCCGGACGATCCTGTCATGGGGCGCCGGCGATGGCACCAGCTGCGCATGGCATGCGCGCACGGCGCTCGCCCGGATGGGTCACGAGCGGGCGCGAGCCGAGATACTCGCCGACCTTGCATCGTGGCGGCGCGAAACTCGTGAGGCCGCGGTCGTTGCGGCAGGTCGCGCGCGGATGGGCGAAGCGCGCCAGTCTCTCGAGGATCTGAAAGGGTCCGTCGACCCCGGTCTCGTTCGCGAGGCGCTCGTCCGCCTCATGGTCGACTGACATGAAACCCGCCGTGCTCCGTGCGACGAGCAGCGTTGCCCTGCTGGGTGCCGCGGTTTGGCTCGGCGGATTGGTTGCGCTGGGCGCCGTCGCGGCGCCGGTCGTCTTCTCGGTGACGCCATGGCCGTCGAGCGCCGACGCGATGACCATCGTCTTTCGCCGCTTCGACGTTGTGGCGATGGCTTGCGCCGCGATCGTCCTCGCGACCGAGGCCGTTCGCGCCGCGGAGCGTGCGCGGTACACCCGATTGGACATCGTGCGCACCGTCGTGGCGGGCCTCGCTGCGGCGGGCGCGGTCGCCGAGGGCATGGTCATCTCGCCTCGCATCGCCGCGCTTCACGCCGCCGGCGCCATCCGTGGCGTCGGCCTCGGCGGAACGGAAATGGCGCGGCTCCACGATATGGCCGAGGCGTGCGGCCAGGCCGAGGTCGTCCTCCTGGTGGCATTCATCGTCCTCCAGGCGCTCACACTGTCTCGTGGGGGCTCTCGTGGGGGCGGCGCCACCCGAGTTGACGCAGGATCCACGGAAACGTAGCTTCTGTTGTCGCGCTAGAGCCACCGGGCTGTGCCGGGATGCGGGCGAGGAGACAGGCCATGTACAAGAGGTCCATCGGTTTTCTGGCCGCGAGCGCGCTTGCCGCCGTCATCGCCCAGGGCTGTTCGAGCAGCACTTCGTCGTCGTCCGACGGAGGCCCCGGTACGGTCACGCACATCGACGCGATGTCCGTCGTCGTCGTCCCGGAAGACGGTGGGGCCGGCGAAGCGGGCAGCAGCCTGTGCGCCGGACCCAGCGACGGAACAACAGGAAAACCCTGCACGACGGACTCGGACTGCGTCACGGCAAGCGGCCCCGGCATCAACAAGTGCAGCATAGATTACCCGCAGATCATCACGAACGTCACCGTCCAGTTGCTGCCGTCCCCGACCTGCATGCTGCCTCTTCCGACCAGCGGCACGGGGATTGGCAATTGCGATCCGGCGCCCCCGAGCGACCCCAGCGGGATGCTGATCCACTACTGCGACGGCCCCGACGACCCCACCTCCCCCGGCGTCTGCGTGCCGGGCACGAATCCGCCGGCTTCGTGCGCCGGCACCTGTCTGCAGCAATGCACCTTCCCGCTCGATGGCTCCGCCCAGACGGGATGCATCGGCAAAGACACGTGTTTCCTGTTCGCGTTCAACGTCGACACGACCACCGACGCCGTGACGGGCGTCGGTTACTGCCAGGGCTCGTGCCAGGCCGACGGCGATTGCTCGGGTCTCGGCGCCGGCTACGTGTGCCAGACGGACATTGGCCTCTGCACGAAGAAGCTCGTCACGCGCACCAAGCAACCGGGCGCCGCTTGCTCGGCCGTACCCAACACGGTCGCCGGCAACGACTCCGCGACCGGTGCATGCAACTGCCTGACGGACACGACGACGAACACCGGGTACTGCGCCGTGGCGTGCATCGTCGGCGGCGATCCTTGCCCGACCGGCTCGATCTGCGACAACGAGCTGCCGAACGCGGTCCAGCTTCCGGACGGCTCGGTGGTCACCGTGACCAAGGAGAATCCGGGGACGCCCGGCAGTTGCATGCCGGTCTGTTCGCTGACCGCAAGCGCGGACTCGGGCGCCGGGGGCACGGTCGACTCCGGTCTGTCGTCCGCGGACAGCGGAGGCGGCTCGCCGGGGTGCCCGGCAGCCTCGACATGCCAGGACGTCACACCGGTCGGGCCCGACTGCGTGCCGTGACCGCGGCGTAAGGCCGTGGCATAGTTCACGCAGATCTTGTCTTCCCATTGGCTTTGCGCGGTGCCGCGGCTCGTGGCTCGCTTCGCACGACGTCTCGCGGTCCCTTTCGCTGTCCCCGTTCTGGTGAATGGTTGCGGCGTCGTCACAGCGGCCACTTTCACCGTTGGCGACGGTGGCGCCGTCACCGACGCTCAGGCGACCGATGGCACAGGGCCACTCGCGCTCGATGCAAGCTCTTGCCAGCCCGCAGACGTCGAAACGTACGTTCCGGGTGTCTACCATTCGGCCACGGCGGCGTGGCAAGGGGCGTGCACACTCGACGAGATCAGCGCCTTCTACATGGACTGCCTTGGCCCCAGCGCCACGGCGGCCACCTGCAGCGCGTTCACCGCCACCGACGCCTCGGGCGCCTCATGCGCCGCATGCATCGTCACGCCCGACAGCGCGAGCGCTTACGGTCCCCTCATCAGTCACGGAACCTTCATCACCAGCAACGTCGCGGGATGCATCCAGTTGACGATGCCGGGTGAGCTGTCGTGCGCGAAAGACGAGGCAGCGCTGGTCGGGTGCGAGCTCGCCGCGTGCGAGGCCAACTGCCCGGTCGAGGATGCCCTGACACGACAGGCCTACGAAGCCTGCGCGAGCGCCGCGGACGGTGCGGGCTGCACGTCGTATGCGCAAATGACGCAGTGCGCGCAGTCGGCTCAAGAAGACGCGGGAGAGGACGCGGGCACCGGGTCGGTGTGCTTGCAGTCGTTCACGGCGTTCTACGACGCGGTCGTGAAGCTCTTCTGCGCTTCTCCGACGCAGGACGCAGGCACCGTTCTCGTCGACGCCGCGGCCGCCGCGGACGGCGGCGCGGAGGCCGCCGGGCGCGACGGCGGAGGACGCGACGCCACCGTGTCGGACCCCGGCCCGAACTGAGCGGCCCGAACTGAGCGCCCCGAACCGGGCTTGCCCTCGCCGATTTGGCCACCGTTTCAGCTGCGCGTGGACACCAAAGCGAGCTACAAGCCATCTCGTCCCGATGTCCCTCGAGGAGCTCCGCGACGACGACCCCGACATCGCGCTCTTCCGCGTCTTCCGCGACGACGGCGGCGTCGACCCCGCCCGTGATCCCGGTCTGCCTGCCGAGACCTTGCTCCGCGGTTACCGCGAGATGCGCCGCTTGCGCATCCTCGACGCTCGGATGGTCATGCTCCAGAGGCAGGGCCGCATCGGCTTCTATGGCGCCGCCCACGGGCAAGAAGCGGTTCCCATCGCGGCCGGGCTCGTCGTCGACGAGCGAGACTGGGTGTTTCCTGCGCTGCGCGAACAGAGCGTGATGCTGGTGCGAGGTTTTCCGCTGACGACCTTCATCGCTCAGGTGTTCGGCAATGCCGGAGACATTCTCAAGGGGCGACAGATGCCGAGCCATCCTTCGGGCCGCGCCGTCCATCAGGTGAGCTGGTCTTCGTGCGTCGGGTCGCAGCTGCCTCACGCCGTCGGCGCCGCCTGGGCGATGCGCGCTCGCAAGACGGGCGCGGTGGCGATGGGCTTTCTCGGCGACGGCGCCACCAGCCAGGCCGATTACCATTCGGCGATGAACTTCGCGGGGGTCTGGAAGGTTCCGTGCGTGCTCGTCTGTCAGAACAATTCCTGGTCGATCAGCGTCCCCATCGAGCGGCAGACCGCGTCGCGGACGATCGCCGTCAAGGCGCGCGCCTACGGCATTCCCGGGGTGCGAGTCGACGGCAACGACCTTCTCGCGATGGTCGCCATCCTGAGATCGGCGCTCGACCGCGCCCGTTCGGGCGGCGGCCCCACGTTCGTCGAGGCCGTCACCTACCGGATGGGCGCGCACTCGACGAGCGACGATCCGTCGCGCTACAGGTCTCAATCCGAGGTCGACGAATGGGCCAAGAAAGACCCCCTCGACCGCCTGCGAAAACACCTGGTAGAGCTCGGGCTCGTTTCCCCGGCGAGCGATCTGGCCCTAGAGAAGGAGCTCACCGCCGAGATCGCAGCCGCTATCGATGAGGTGGAGAAGATGCCGGCCCCCGCGCATTCAACCCTTTTCGACGACGTGTACGCCGAGATGCCCTGGCACCTACGCGAACAGCTCGGCGAGTCCCATCGGCCCGAGAGGGCCTAAGCAAGGAAGAACTCGATGGCGAACAAGACGTACGACGCAATCGTGATCGGCGGCGGCCCCGGCGGGTACGTGTGCGCCATCCGACTCGGGCAACTCAAACAGAAGGTGCTCTGCGTCGAGAAGGACGAGGTGGGCGGGGTGTGCCTGAACTGGGGATGCGTGCCGAGCAAGGCCATCATCGCCACGAGCCACACCTTCGAGAAGGTGAAGCTCGGTGCAAGCTACGGTCTTCTCGTCGACAATCCGCGTATCGACCCCAACAAGCTTCAGGACTGGAAGGAGGGGATCGTCAAGAAGCTCACCGGGGGCATCCGCGGTCTCTTCCGCGGCAACGGCGTCGAGCTTCTCTACGGCGACGCGCGCGTCAGCGGCCCGAAGACCGTCACCGTCAAGACACGCGAGGGCCAGACAGAGACGTTCGAGGCGGCCAAGGGGATCGTGATTGCCACTGGCTCGTCCACCATCGAAATCCCGAGCTTCAAGTTCGACGGAAAGAAGATAATCGGCGCGAAAGAGTCCGTGAGCTTGCGGGAGATCCCGCGGCGCCTCTTGGTCATCGGGGGCGGGATCATCGGCATGGAGCTCGGCGGCGCCTACCAGCGTCTCGGCAGCGAGCTGACCATCGTGGAGGCGCTTCCCAACGTTCTGAACGGGGTCGACGCCGACGTCGCCGCCGTCGTCGAGAAGACGTATGTCAAGCACGGGGCGAAGATCCTGAAAGGTGCCAAGGCGCTCGGCTACGAGTACCAGAGCGACGGTTCGGTTGCCGTCCGGGTCGAGATCGCCGGCAAAGCCGAGACGATTGTCACCGACACCGTGATTGTCGCCGTCGGCATGCGCCCGAACGGAGCCGGCGTAGGCCTCGAGGAGCTCGGAGTCAAAGTCGAGAAGGGATTCGTCCCCACGGACAACGTGGGCCAGACGAACGTGCCCGGCATCTACGCCATCGGCGACTGCTCGAGCATGCCCATGCTGGCACACAAGGCGAGCAAGGAGGGCGAGGTGGTGGCCGAGGTGATCGCGGGGCACAAGGCGGCCAAGGACTGGGTGGCGATCCCCGCCGCAATCTTCACCGACCCGGAAATCGCGACCGTCGGCCTGAGCGAGGAGCAAGCAAAGGCGAAGGGCATCGATGTCCGCATCGGCAAGTTCCCGTTCTCCGCGCTGGGGCGCGCGATGGCGGTCAACGAGACCGATGGCTTCATCAAGGTGGTGGCCGACAAGACCACGCACGAGCTCCTTGGCGTGCACATCGTCGGTCCCGAGGCGACCGACCTCATCAGCGAGGGTGCCCTGGCCCTCGAGATGCACGCGTTCCTCGAGGACGTCGCCCTCACTGTGCACCCGCATCCGACCCTGGGCGAAGGGCTGATGGAGGCGAGCTTGCACGGTCTTGGCCAGGCGGTTCACATTCTCAATCGGTGAGGGCTAGACTTCGCTTCATGGACGACTGGCACAGCAAACTCGCCCTTGACCTGATAGGCGAGACGCCCGCCCGCGGGCTGCCCGACTCCGCGGCTTCGATGGAGATCGCCTTCGGCCATGCGCGCTCCGCGATCACGTACGCTCTCGAGCTCGCGCGGGCGCACCGACTGCCTGCGACGGGTCGCGTCGTGGGCGACGACGTCTGGCTTCAATTCGGCGACGGTCAAGTTCGCGTCACGCTCAACCGGCGCGATGGCCACATCCTCGTGGACGCGCATGTCCCTGGCCCATCCACGCCGCGGCACGACGAGACGCGCGTGCATTGGCATGATGGCGCTCTCGTCGACGAGAGCGGCTCCGCGGCGGACCCGAGCGCCCTTACCCGCACGATGATCGACGTCCTCGTCACCGACTGGCGCGCCCGGCCCCCGAGTGAGCGCAGGGCGTCGAGTGCGCCGCCGCCCGATCTCGACGACGAACCCACCAAGACCTGATTATATTGAGATACCGGCATGGGCATCTTCGATCGCATGGGCCGCGTCATCCAGAGCAACCTCAATTCGCTTCTCGACAAGGCGGAGGATGACAAGAAGATACTCGAGCTCAACCTGGACGAGATGGAGAGCCAGATCAAGGCGGGCCATCAGGAGGTCGTCCAGGCCGTTGCCGCTGAAAAGCAGCTGCGGAAAAAGTCGGACGATTTCGCGGTCGACGTCGAGCGCTGGGACAAGCGGGCCGAGCTCGCGCTGAAGAGCGGAGACGAGGCCCTTGCCCGCGAGGCCCTGAAACAGAAGAAGCGGATTTCGGGAGAGCTCGATGCGGCCACCCGCGCGTGCGCAGAGCAGGGAGACGCCGCGGCGCGGATGAAGGGGGAGCTCGAGCGCATGAAGGAGAAGCTCGGCCAGATCAAGCTGCGGAAGGGCACCATCATCGCGCGAGCCAACCAGGCGCGAAGCGGGGCGGGTGCGGAGCAGCTCGGGGCTCGAGGAAGCTCGAGCGCGTTCGACAACTTCCGCCGCATGGAGGAGAAAATCGAAGGGCGAGAGGCGCAGGGGTCCGCGATGGCCGAGGTCGAAGAGGCGCTGAACGCAGGGCGTAACAACGAAGACCTGGAGGCGAAGTTTCGAAAGCTCGAGCGCGAGGGACAGGGCAGCGGCGGCGCTCCGGGCGACGTCGAAGACGAGCTTGCCGCGCTGAAGAAGCGCATCCGCGTCTGACCGACGTCGAGCCGCGTGAATCGCCACATTGTCGTCGCGTTTCGTATGCCACCCGCGGGGATGTCCCCCGGGCCCGACGGCGCCTACCTGAATCGGGCGCGGTCCCTGTGTGCGCGCGGTGAGGCGCTCGGCGGCAGGCTCGTCGCGTGGAGCGCGGTGATGCTCGCGATCGCGTGGGACGCCGACTCGATCGAGGAAGCTTTGCTCCTCGCGGCCAGCGTCGGTGAGGGTGCAGCCCTTCCCGATCGCTCATGGGCGGGCGGAGTGGCCGAGGGAGCCCTCGAAGAGCTCGCCCCCGATGGCCAACGAATGCATCTCGCGTGGGGCGAAGCCTTGCTGTCGGCGGTGTCTCTCGCGCGCGTCGCCAGGCCAGGCGAGATCCTCGTCGACGGAGACGTACGCGCCCTTCGCGCGGGGCAGCTGACGCTCCGCGGCGCGCGTTCGGCCACAGATTCCGGACAGCGAGTCCGCGGATGGCGACTCGACCTCGACGTTCCGTGGAAGACGGACGCCGCGACAAGCGATTCGCAGCCGGCCGTCGACTTCTCGTCCGAAGGACTCTCGACCGACGAGGTCCTGGAGATTGTCGAGCGCGCCTCTCAGCCGCCCGGTTCGAGCGAGGACGTCGCGCTGGCCGCCACCGGAACCCCCCTCGCCGATCGGGTGCGATCGCTCGTCGGTCAGGAGCCAAGCAGCCGCGCCGTCGAGACGCTGGCCGATCTGCGCCGCAGCAGGGCAAGGGCCGAAGGTGGTCCGGCATCGGCGCGTTGTCAGGCCGCCCTCGCGCTGTCGATGACGCTCTGTATTGCGGGGCGCACCGAAGAAGCCCTCCTCGAAGGGCTCGACGCCCTCGCCCGCTCCCGCGAAGCTCAGGACCCCCGCGCAATCAGCGCGTGTCTGGCTCTGCTGTCCAAGCTTTACGCCAATGCAGGCTTCACCGACGCCGCCGACGCCCTGAAGGGATAGTCGCGCCGCCCCTGCCGCACCTGAGACTACCTTTCGGGCAAGCGCTCTTGCCGGGCCCGGCCGTGAGATCCTTACGAGATCCTTAACCGGCGCCGCACATATTCCGTACATACTTTAGTCGAAATGCAAAACCCGCGCGTCGCCCTCGCGCTGCCGAACCCCGGTGACGTCATCGGCGGCAAGTACGCCGTCACCCGGCGCCTGGGCGAGGGCGGCATGGCCGTCGTCTTCGAGGCCACGCACATTCGGCTCCGGCAGCGCCTGGCCATCAAGGTCCAGAAGCCGGACGTCCCCGAGTTCGAGCAGTCTCTCGCGAGGTTCGAGCGGGAGGCCCGCGCCACGGCCCAGCTTCGATCCATCCATGCCGCGCGCACCGTCGACGTCGACACGCTGCCCAATGGCCTTCCGTACATGGTCATGGAATACCTCGAGGGCAACGACCTCGACGTGCAGCTCTCGACGCACGGCGCGTTTCCGATCGATCAGGCGGTCGACGTAGCTCTTCAGGTCGCGAGCGCCATGCAGGAGGCGCACGCCCTCGGGATCGTGCACCGCGACCTCAAGCCCTCGAATCTCTTCATGTGCCCCGTGGGCGACCGGCTGGTCGTCAAGGTGCTCGACTTCGGGATCTCCAAGATCGAAAACGACGGAGACGCCCGCCTCACGGCGTCGGACGCCTACTTCGGAACGCCCGCGTACGCGGCCCCCGAGCAGATCCGCGACGCCGGCAACGCCGACGCACGAAGCGACATCTGGTCGCTCGGGATCATCCTGTTCGAGCTTCTCACCGGGCGCACGCCCTTCGAAGGCAGCGCCGTCTCGGTCATCGCCAAGGTGATGACCGACCCTATTCCCTGGCCCATCACGCTGCGTCCGGATCTGCCCCCCGACCTCGCCCGCATCATGCTCCACGCGCTCGAGCGAGACCCGCGCGCGCGCTTTCAGACCATGAAGGAGATGGCCGAGGCGCTGGCACCCTTCGGCCCGGCGAGGAGCGCAGCCACCCTCGTTGCAGACGCCCAGCGCGGGCGCGGTCGCCTCGGGGAGATCCTCGTCGCCGAGCAACTGATAACCCAGGCTGATCTGGAACTCGCGCTCGCCGAGCAGCGGAGCAGCGGAAAGCTGCTTGGACGCGTCCTGCTCGACCTCGGCCTCGTCGCCCATTCCGATCTGCTCATCGCGCTCGCGAAGCAGCAGGGAATCGGCGAGTCCCCCGCGCCTCCCGCGATCGTCGAACGAAAGCGGGCCGAACGCCACGTCAGCACCGTTCCTCCCATGTCGACTCCGCGGGCGACGCCGAAGCGCCGCTGGCTGTGGATCGCGATCGCGGTGGGCCTGCCCCTTGGAATCCTTTGCGGGGTCGGTGCGAGTCTGTCGATGAGCAACCACGCTCCGCCGGTCTCATCGCCGGTCGGGCGTTGATCCCGGCGCCTCGTCGGCGCTGCTGGTTTTCGCGAGATTCTTGCACCCGAGCGGCAGGCCGCCATCGCACGCGCGCCTGAAGTACCTCGTGGCCTTGATGTCGTCGCGCGGCACCCCGCGCGCGAGCTTGTACATGTGCCCGACGTTGTTGCACCCCGTCATGTCGCCCATCGCGCACGCCTTCGCGTAAAGGCGCACGGCTTGGTCCATGTCGCGGACGATCGACCGACCCCGTTCGAAAAGGCCCCCCATGTTGTCGCAACCCACGGCAAGCCCGAGGGAACAGGCTCGCTCGTAGAGCGGCAACGCCTCCCGCTCGCTCTTCTCGACGTCGACTCCGAGCTCGTATCGGTACGCGAGGTTGTGGCAACCCTGGGCGCTGCCCTCGTCGCATGCCACCTGATAGAGGCGGACGGCGAGGGGGCCGTCGAGTGCGACTCCGCGGCCGACCGACCGCATGTACCCGAGGTTCGTGCAGCCGTCGGCCCCGCCGAGATCGCAGGCTTTCGCGAAGAGGTCCGCGGCCGACGTGTCGTTTGCGCGGACGCCGAGGCCCTCTTTGCAGTCGAGGCCCAGGTTGTTGCATCCGAGAGGACTCCCGATCTCGCACGCACGCCTGTAGTAGCCGGCCGCCACCGCGGCGTCCTTGGGCACGCCCGCCCCTCGGTCGTAAAGCTGGCCGAGGTCCGCGCAAGCCGAGCCGTTGCCGCGATCGCAGGCCTGAAGATAGAGAGCCGCTGCCTTTGCAGGGTCCTCCGGGGCAGGGGAGGGCATCGCACGCTCCACGGTCTCGACGGCGTCGAGCGAAGATGCTCCAGAGTCGGCCGAAGAAGAGGGCTCCTTGCCGCGCCCGCAGGCAACCGCGAACGCCGGGACGAGCACGGCGGCGGCGCGGAGGGGTCGCACGCTGGTGAGCGAGCCTTCTAGCACGTGCCTCGTTGACAGGCAGGGCAGCCGGCCGCACCTTGGCCCTCGCGCGTGGCGTTGGCCCGCGTCCGCGCGTGGCCTTTCGCCACGCCCGGCAATTGCCCGCAGGGAGCGATGAGCCCCGGCGAGGAGGAAAATAGTATGCATCCCGGAATTTTTGCATTTTGGCAGGCCCGTAGACACGGGGCGTGTGGTGAAGGCGCTGGCTGCGGCCCGGCAGGTGGTGGGCCTGGATGGCATTCAGGGCATGGTCATGGGCACCAGCACGGTCCCCATGAGCACCCGCACCACGAAGCCTCCGGCGCCGGGGGAGACGACGTGGGAGGAGGCGGCTTCGGCGTCCGCCGGCCGCTGCGTTTCCTGGCCTTCAAGCTCGACCTCAAGGACCCTCAAGTGACCGAACTTGCGGCCATCCTGAGTGACCTGAAGACGGAGCGGGCTCAGGCGGCGGTCGACCATCGGCGAACCACAGCGTCTCTCGCAGACGCCGTGGCTGCCGAGTCCTTCGACGAAGCGAAGGTGAAGGCTGCGGCGGATCAGAGAGTCAAGAGCGACGAGGTCGTGCAGGCGGCCGTCGTCCGCGCGCTGGGGCGCATCCACGCGCTCCTCGAACCCGAGCAAAGGTCGAAGCTGGCCTATCTGCTTCGCACGGGCGCCCTGAGCATCTGATATCCAGGGCTGTGCGGATCGCAGCGCCGGCGTACGTCCTTTTTGCCATTGGTGCGATGGCCTGCAAAGAAGGCGGGATGGCGTCGCCGGCGCAGTGCGAAAAACTGCTCGATCGCTTCATCGACTTGAAGCTCTCCGAGGACGTCCACGCTCGCACCATGACGTCCGAGGACCGAGCCGCCCTGCGCGGCAGGATCGCGATGGAGGTTCTCTCCGACAGCGACGTGCAGCAGGTCAAGACACAGTGTCAGACGGAAGTCACCGAGACCGAGTACAAGTGTGCGATCGCTGCCCCGACGCCCAGGGCATGGAACGATTGCATTCAATAGCGGGCCTTCGGTGAAGTTCGTCGACTCGTGCGAGGTCGAAATCATTGCCGGCTCGGGCGGCAACGGCTGCGTTGCGTTCCGCCGCGAGAGATTCGCGCCCCACGGAGGGCCGTCCGGCGGAGATGGCGGAAAGGGTGGAGACGTCGTCTTCGTCGGAGACGAGGGCAAGTTGACGCTCGTCGACGTCGCCTTCTCGAACCGCATCGTCGCGGAGAGCGGGGAGAACGGGCGGGGCAAAGACCAATACGGCCGCGGAGGCCCAGACCGCGTCGTCCGCGTGCCCGTGGGCACGCAAGGATTCGACTCGGTGACGAACGAACCCGTGTTCGACGTCGACGCGGCGGACAAGCAGGTCGTCGTCGCCCGCGGCGGGCGGGGCGGCCGAGGCAACATTCACTTCGCGACGCCGCAAGACCGCGCCCCCCGCCGGGCAGAGCCGGGTGAGCCCGGGGAAGAGAAGAAGCTTCGGCTCGAGCTCAAGGTCATGGCCGACGTCGGCCTGCTCGGTTTCCCCAACGTCGGGAAGAGCACGTTCATCCGCGCGGTGTCGCGAGCCAAGCCCAAGGTGGCGGCCTACCCGTTCACGACGCTCGTCCCGCACCTCGGTGTCGCCGCGATCGACTCCGACGCGAGCTTCGTCATCGCGGACATCCCTGGCCTCATTCCAGGCGCAGCCGACGGCGCAGGGCTCGGAACCCGCTTTCTCAAGCACGTCCAGCGGACGCGCGCGCTCCTGCACCTCATCACGATCGACGCCGGCGAGGGCCGGGACCCCGTGAAGGACTTCGCCGCCATCAACCGCGAGCTCGCGAAGTTCGACCCCGTCGTCGCGAGCCGCCCGCAGGTGGTCGCGATGAGCAAGGCCGACCTGCCCGATGTGAGGGCGGCCCACGCCAAACTGAAGAAAAAATTCGCGCGGCGCGGCATCGACCTCATGCTCGTTTCGGCGGCGACTGGCGAGGGGGTGCGCGAGGTGCTCATCGCGCTATACGCCCTCGTCAAGAAGCCGTGAGCGACAAGACCGAAGCCCCTACCCCACGAAGACTGCGAAAGGCCCGCGAAGAAGGCGACAGCGGCGTTAGCGGGTACGCCGCGCAAGCGGTGGCATTCGTCGTTGCCGTAGTGCTTGCGCCCGCGGCACTTCGCGCGCTCGCCTCGCACGCCGCCGATGATTTCCAGATCGCGTTTGCTCGCGCTGGGCACCCGGAGACCGTGGCGCGATTCGACGGACGCGAGCTCGCGGCCTCCGTCTTGGCGCTGACGTTCCCTCTTCTCGTCGCCGCCGGCACGGCAGGCGCCCTCGCGTACCTCGTACAGACCGGCGGCATCGTGTCGACGGGTCGCCTCGCGTTGAACTTCGAACGGCTGAACCCATTCGTGGGAATTCGCGGCCTCGTATCGCGTACGAGGCTCTTCGCGCTCGCCAGGGCCCTGGGCGCCGCCATCCTCGTCGGTTGGCTCGGCTATCGCTCGCTCGCCGAGCATTTGACGGACCTCGCGCGGACGACAGGTCGCCTCCGCGTGGTCCCCTTCGTCGTGTCCGAGGCGGCGGGCACGCTCTGCTGGCGCGTGGCGCTCGTGGGTCTCGCGCTCGGCGTGGTCGACCTCGTCGTCACGAGGAGCGCCTGGATGGACAGGCTGAAGATGACGAAGAACGAGGTGAGGCGCGAGCACCGCGACGCCGAAGGCGACCCCCAGACCAAAGCCGCCCGCGCCCGCGCGTACCAAGAGCTCCTGGCCCAGGCAACCGTCGCCAACGTGAGGCTCGCGAGCGTCGTGGTGGTCAATCCCACCCACCTCGCCTGCGCTCTTCGCTACGTAAGCGTCCGGCCGAGTGCGTGCTGACGAGAGCGAACAGTAAAGGGTAACCTTCACCGCGCAGGCGCCGGTTATGGCGGTTTGGACACCGCCT
>Ga0302325_10015544_pt1 | contig 16176 bp, 20 predicted proteins | sample Palsa_T0_2_FD_201948 | JGI IMG/M metagenome (GOLD analysis project Ga0302325, IMG submission 201948) | Peat permafrost microbial communities from Stordalen Mire near Abisko, Sweden - Palsa_T0_2 | ecosystem: Environmental > Terrestrial > Soil > Palsa > Peat permafrost | place: Sweden: Abisko... | reverse complement strand
TGCGCTGAAAGAGATCGAGAAGTGGCGCACACACCCTCGGGTGGTCCAGATCGGCGTCCCATTGCAGTCGCGTGAGGTCTACGGCAAGCCGCAGTTCTGGCCGCTGTGGGAGGCGGCCGCCGACGCCGGGCTTCCCGTTGCCGCGCACATCGAGGTCGGCTCGGGCATCGCCAATCCGCCGACCCCGAACGGGAATACCCGCGTCTACGAGCACTACGTCAGCTTCATGGCGCTGAACTACCTCTACCACCAGATGAACATGATCGCCGAGGGGGTGTTCGAACGCTTCCCCGATCTGAAATTCGTCTGGGGCGACGGCGCCGCGGATTTCATCACGCCGTTCATGTGGCGGATGGACACCTTCGGCCGACCGCACCTCGAGCAGACCCCGTGGGCCCCGCGGATCCCCAGCGACTATCTGCCCGGGCACATCTACTTCGTCCAGGGCAGCCTGGACGGCCCAGGTGACACCGAGTTCGCCGGCGAGTGGTTCGGCTTCACCGGCAAAGAAGACATGGTGATGTTCGGCTCGAGCTATCCGCACTGGCAGTGCGGTGACATCAACAGACTGCCCAGGGCGCTGTCAGGAGAGCAACGGGAGAAGCTGTGCTGGCGAAACGCAGCCAACCTGTACGGGATCGACGTTTCGGCCGATGTCGCGACCGGCTAGTCGCAGAATGAGAAGAAATCAAGGGAGAGCGAGGAGATCGAGATGACGCTGACCCATTCACAAGAGCGCGTTCCGGCCGCCGAGCGCATCGCGGTCCGGTGCGTCGACTCGGATGTCCATCCGACGCCCAAACGCGGCGAGATCATCCCGTACATCCCCGAGCCGTTGCGCAGCAAGTACTTTCTGAGCCGCAATGTGGGCGAGCAGATATACTATGACGCCCCCGACTACGCGCACGCCTACGCGATGCGCACCGACTCGTTCCCGGCAAACGGCGAGTTCCCCGGCAGCGACCCCGACATGGCATTCCGGCAGCTGATCATGGAAGCCGGTTCCGACATCGGCATTCTCGAACCCGCCGCGTATCCGGCGCGCATCCCCGAGGCGCAGCACGCGATGTCGGTCGCCCTGAACGACTGGCAGGCCAATCACTGGCTGGACAGCCACAACAACTGGCACCAGCGGTGGCGCGGATCGATCTGCGCCGCGATCGAGGAGCCCGAAGAGTCGGCTCGCGAGATCGAGAAGTGGGCCGGGCACCCCTACATGGCGCAGATTCTGATCAAGGCCGAGCCACGGCCGTCGTGGGGCAATCCGAAATACGACCCAATCTGGGCCGCAGCCACCAAGCACGACATGCCCGTGAGCTGCCACCTGTCTCGCAGCCAGTTCGACGAGCTGCCTGCCCCGCCGGTGGGGTACCCCAGCTACAACCACGACTTCATGGTCACCTACTCGCTGCTGGCCGCCAACCAGGTGATGAGCCTGATCTTCGACGGTGTTTTCGACCGTTTCCCGGGGCTGCACATCGTCTTCGTCGAGCACGCATTCAGCTGGATCCTGCCGCTGATGTGGCGGATGGACGCGATTTACGAGGCCCGTAAATCCTGGATGGACATCAAGCGCAAGCCGTCGGAGTACGTCAAGGACCACATCAAGTTCACCACCCAGCCGCTGGACTACCCCGACGACAAAACCGAACTGACCCGCGCTCTGGAGTGGATGGAGTGCGAGAAGATCCTGCTCTTCTCATCGGACTACCCGCACTGGACCTTCGACGACCCGCGCTGGTTGGTCAAGCACCTGCCCAAGCACGCCCGGGATGCGGTGATGTACAAAAACGGCATCGCGACCTATCACCTCCCGGAGACGGTTCCCGTCCTCGAGGGTCAAGTCCGGGTGCTCTGAATTGCCGGCTGAAGAAACCACCGAGCGGCCTCAGCCCCGCTTGGCTCAGGGGCGCGAGCACGTCGTAGCGACGGTGGACGAGATCCCGTCGGGCAAGCACAAGCTCGTGCCGATCGGACGGCACGGTGTCGGCGTCTACAACGTCAACGGCACCTTCTACGCCATCGCGAATTACTGCCCACACCAAGGCGGTCCGCTGTGCTCGGGGCGCGTGCGAGGACGCACCATCGTGGACGAGACCGCGCCCGGCGATGCGGTGATGGTGCGCGACAAGGAATACATCTACTGCCCTTGGCACCAATGGGGTTTCGAACTGGCAACCGGCACGACTGCGGTCAAGCCCGAATGGAGCATCCGCACCTATCCGGTGCGAGTCGTCGGCAACGACGTCGTGGTGATGGCCTGACGTAGAGGAGAATGTGTGTCGTCTATCGAGGTAAACGGTGGCAATGTCGTCTACGAAATCCTCGGTGAGTCAGGCGATCTCATCGCCTTGACGCCCGGTGGCCGGTTCAGCAAGGACATCCCCGGCCTGCGCCCGCTCGCTGAGGCGCTGGCCGCCGGCGGTTACCGGGTTCTGTTGTGGGACCGGCCCAACTGCGGCGCTTCCGATGTGCAGTTCTACGGGCAGAGCGAATCACACATGCGAGCCGAGACTTTGCACAAACTCGTGACGGGGCTGGGCTTCCAGCGTTGCATTCTCGCCGGCGGGTCAGGTGGGGCAAGGGATTCCATGTTGACCACGATGCTGTACCCCGAGCTCGTGGAGAAGCTCGTGGTGTGGAACATCGTCGGCGGCATCTACGGGTCGTTCGTCCTCGGTTCGTATTACATCGTCCCGAGCATTCTCGCGGTGCGAGGTACCGGAATGGACGGCGTGGTGAAAGTGCCGGAGTGGGGCGAGCGCATCGCGGAAAACCCGGCCAACAAACAGCGGTTCCTCGACTTCGACTCCGACGCGTTTCTCAAGCTCATGCTGCGCTGGCTCAACGCGTTCGTGTCCAAACCGGGACAGACGATTCCCGGTGTCGAGGACGAGATGTTCGACCGAATCATGGTTCCCACGTTGATCATTCGTGGTGGGGAGAATGATTTGGATCACCCGAAACGAACGTCGCTGGAAGTCAGTTGCCTGATCAAGGGATCCAAGCTGATCGACCCGCCCTGGCCGGAGGACGCGTGGGAGCGCGCGTCCGAGGCTCGCGCTCAGGGCAAAGTGAAGCACTTCAACATGTTTGACACCTGGGTCCAGGCCGCACCGCCGATCCTGAAGTTCCTGGGATCCTGATGCGACTACACGGTGCGAATGTGGACTTCGCAGTTCAGCGACGCCTCCAGCGCGGTGTGAACCCGGCTTTCCGGAACGCGCTCGAGGTCTCTTTCCCGCAGCGTCACGTGGACGATGTCGAAGCCGTCGTCGCCGGGCGTTCGGTCGATATCGCCGGTGAGTCCGAAACCGGACAACACACCGTGCGCGTCGTCATCGGTTCCCCGGCTGACGAAAGTCACCACGCCGGGAACCGGGGTGGTCGGAAAAGCTTTGACACACAGATCAATCGCGATGTGTGTGGCCGCGTCGACGTCGTCGCAGCCGATCAACAGCTCGACCTCGCGGCGACCGGCGGGCAGCGACGCAAGATCCTTGACGATCAGTTCAGCGCCTACCGCCCCGACACTGCCGAGGAGCACTGCCATGCCCTCTGATAGCTGTGCCGGCGCCAGCGCGTTGTCTGGGTCGACATTGACGCGCACAACCGCGGTCCGCATGTGCGCAAGCCTAACTGTGCGACCTGGAGCCAACTGATGGAGACCAGCGCTGCGCCGGCGATCACCATCGGTTCGTCGCCCGGCTTCACGCCCAGGCTGCTGAGGAGCCATGGCGACCATGCCCGCGAGGACCTCACCGCGTACCAGGAACGCGGCGGCTACCAGCCCCTTGCCGGAATCGACGAACTACTCGGCGAAGTGGAGTCCAGCGGACTCCTTGGCCGTGGCGGGGCCGGCTTTCCACTAGCGGTCAAGCTGCGCGCGGTGCGCGACAACGGTCGTGCCGGTGGCGGAGCCGTCGTTGTGGCGAACGGCGAAGAGGGAGAACCGGCTTCGATCAAGGACCGGTGGTTGCTGCGGCACCGGCCGCATCTCATCATCGACGGACTCCGGCTAGCCACTGCGATAACAGGTGCCGATCGCACCTATGTCTACGTGTCCGACCCGGAATCGGCGTCCAGCGTGGAAGCCGCCCTGACCGAGCTTGGATCAGATCCGTTCGGCGGCATCGCTATCGAGGTGTGGACCGTCGAGCCGGGGTACGTCGCGGGTGAGGAAACCGCGGCCGTCCGCGCGATCAACGGTGGGCCGGCAAAACCGACCGACAAGCCGCCGCGACCCTTTCAGGAAGGCGTCGGCGGGCTTCCCACGTTGGTGAGCAATGTCGAGACGCTGGCCAACCTGGCCTACGTGCAGCAGCACGGATCAACCGAATTCCGCTCGCTGGGCACCTCACACTCACCCGGCACCTTCCTGGTCACGCTCACCGGCGCCGACCGCCCGCCCGGCCTCTACGAGATTCCGCACGGGTTACCCTTCACCGAACTTCTTACACTGCATGGCCTTTCGCCCGATGACGTTCAGGGTGCGCTGATGGGCGGCTACTTCGCCGGCCTGCTCGATCGGTCGGTGCTGGACGCCACGCTGGACCACGAGACACTGCGCGACCTCGGTATCGGCCTGGGTAATGGCGCGATAGCGGTGCTCACCGAGGACTGCCCCGTCGCTGTGGCCGCGGCCGTGCTGGCGTACTTCGATCGCGAAAACGCCGGACAATGCGGCTCGTGCTTCAACGGGACCGCGGCGATGGCGGCCGTCGGTGGGGCACTGCGCGACGGCGTCGCCACCGACGAGGATCTGGCGCGACTGCGCCGGTGGTCGGTGGTGCTTCGCGGGCGCGGCGCGTGCGCGACGTTGGACGCCGCGACCAATATCGCCGCCAGCCTGCTGGACAAGTTCCCCGGGCACGTCCACAACCACCTCAGCAATGGTTGCCAGACATGCCACGTCGGTGCTTTCACCGCTGACCGTCCCTACGAGATCGAGGCGGTGAGTCACGCATGAGAATTCGTCTCGACCGCACGGTGTGCGACGGCTTCGGCCTGTGCGCCAAGCATGCGCCGAACCACTTCTCGCTCGACGACTGGGGATACGCGTCATTGGAAGGCAACGGCGAGGTCGCCGACGGTGATCGCGACGCGGTGAAGCGGGCGCTGCTGGATTGCCCGGTCCACGCGATCACCGAGTGGGGCGAGCGCCGCGACGCCGGGCCGCATCCGATGTCGAATGGCGCCGAGGACCCTGCCGAGCACCTCAAAACCGAAGCGAACGAAGCGGAGTGGGGGTTCACCCGTTGACTCGCCCCCTGCCGCTGATCACTGCGGACAACGAGTTCTTCTGGACTTCAGGTGCGGACGGAAAGCTGCGGCTGCAGGAATGCGCCGACTGCACCGCCCTCATTCACCCACCGGCGCCGGTGTGCCGATACTGCCGCTCGCACAACCTGACCGTGCGGGCGGTGTCTGGGCGGGCCACGCTGGCCGGATTCACCGTCAACCACCGTTTCAGCCTGCCCGGTCTGCCCGCGCCCTACGTCGTCGCGCAGGTCGCCATCGCCGAAGACCCGCGGGTGCGGCTGACCACCAATATCGTCGAATGTGACTTTGAGCAACTGGAATTGGGTCAGCAGGTCGAGGTTGTCTTCGAGCAGCACGAAGACGTATGGCTTCCGCTGTTCCGCCTCATCGACCAGGCCGAACCCGCCGCGCTGCCGATCGACGAGATCCCGCCGGAGCGCTTCGGCGAATACGTGCGGCCGATGCTGACGCCGGAGAAGTTCGAAGACAAGGTCGCGCTCACCGGGATCGGCATGTCGGAGATCGGCCGGCGACTGATGGTGCCGCCGCTGTCGCTGACCGTCGCGGCATGCGAGGCCGCGATCGCCGACGCAGGACTGACTTTCGATGACATCGACGGCTTGTCGACCTACCCCGGCGGCGGCAACCTCGGCGGCTTCGGCGAAGGCGGCGTGACCGCACTGGAAGCCGCGCTGGGCATCCGGCCAACGTGGCACAACGGCGGGATCGAAACGTTCGGTCCCGGCGGCTCGGTGATCGCCGCGATGCTCGCCATCGCCTGCGGGCTGGCCCGGCACGTGCTGTGCTTCCGGACGTTGTGGGAAGCCACCTTCAACGAGGAGATGAAGCAGGGCAAGATCATTCCGTCGGGCGGCCGCCGCGCTGACTGGCTGCTGCCGTTCGGTGCCACGTCGGCTGCACACACTTTGGCGCAGAACGCACAACGCCACTTTCACCGTTACGGCACGACAAAGGAGACGCTCGGCTGGATTGCGTTGAATCAGCGCGCCAACGCCGAACTCAACCCGACGGCGGTGTACCGGTCGCCGATGACCATGGACGACTATCTCAACGCGCGGCCGATCACCACACCGTTCGGGCTCTACGACTGCGACGTGCCCTGCGACGGCGCGATCGCCGTGATCGTGTCGGCCGTCGACGCCGCGCGCGACACTGCCAAACCTCCGGTGTTCGTCGACGCCGTCGGCACTCAGATCATCGAGCGGATTGATTGGGACCAAAGCACATTGACACACGAGCCACAAGTGCTCGGCCAATCCGCGCACCTGTGGTCCCGCACATCGCTGACGCCGCAGGATGTCGACGTCGCCGAGTTGTACGACGGGTTCACCATGAACTGCCTGTCCTGGATCGAAGCGCTGGGGTTCTGCAAAATCGGTGAGGCCAAAGACTTTCTGGATGGCGGCAAGAACATCGCCCGCGACGGCCAGTTGCCGTTGAACACCCACGGCGGTCAGCTGTCGCACGGTCGAACGCACGGCATGGGTCTGCTGCACGAAGCGATCACCCAGTTACGCGGCGAAGCGGGCGAGCGACAAGTCGCCGATGCCCGAGTCGGCGTGGTCAGCAGCGGCGGCCTGACACCGAGCGGCGTGCTGCTGCTGCGGGCCGACGCGTGATTCAACCCGCCGGCGACGATAAATAGAGCAGTGCGATCAGTAAGGGCAGGAGGAGCGGCGATGATCCAGCCCAGGCTCGTCATCGTCGACGGAGTTCCGATGTCCGCTCTGGTCGCCGAGGCACCCGACCCGCGGGCGGTGATCGTGGCCATTCACGGCGGGGGCACCACCGCACTGTATTTCGACTGCCCCGGGCATCCAGAGTCGTCGCTGCTGCGCTCAGGTGCGGCGTACGGATACACCGTCATCGCGATCGACCGGCCCGGTTACGGCAGTTCTGCTGCCTACCCCGAGGCGGTGGCTGAACCCGGGCAACGGGTCGCGCTCGCGTACGGGACCGTGGACCGTGTTCTCGGTGATCGGCCGCGCGGTGCCGGGCTGTTTCTGATGGCGCATTCGGGTGGGTGCGAGTTGGCCCTGCGGATGGCCGCAGAAGCACCTGCCAGACAGCGTGGCGACCTGCTCGGAATCGAACTGGCCGGCACCGGCCGGCATTACCACCCAGCGGCGCGTGAGATCCTGAAGGCGACGACTCGCGACCACCGCCCAGCAGGCATGCGCGAACTGTTGTGGCATCCGACGGAGCTCTACCCGCCCGAAGTGCTCAGCGGCGCAACGGTGTACCAGGGCGCTCCCCCGTACGAAAACCAGATGGTGTCGAATTGGGCCCGCCAGGACTTCCCGGCACTTGCGCCCGCCGTTTGTGTCGCGGTGCAGTTCACCGTCGCCGAGCACGAGAAGGTGTGGCAGTCGGATCCGCCTGCGCTGGCCGAGATCGCGTCGCTGTTCTCCGGCGCGCCCCGGTTCCAGATCAACGAACAGCCCGGCGCGGGACACAACATCAGCCTCGGCCACACTGCCGCGGACTACCACAAGACGGTTTTCTCGTTCGCCGACACATGCCTGGGCGCTCAAACACCAAGCAGACACACCGATGTGGAGGCCGGCTGATGCACGTCGGATTCATTGGCTTGGGCAGCCAAGGCGGCCCGATGGCCGGCCGGATCATCGACGCCGGTTTCCCGACGACGCTGTGGGCGCGCAGACCGGCGTCGCTGGAGCCGTTCGCCGACACCGCCGCCAAAGTCGCAGACTCGCCGGCCGAACTCGCGGCCGCCAGCGATCTCGTCTGCCTGTGCGTGGTTGGTGACGCCGACGTCGAAGAGGTCGCCACGGGTGAGAACGGAGTGCTGACCGGACTCAAGCGCGGCGGCGTGATCGCCGTCCACAGCACCGTGCATCCCAAGACATGTCACGCGCTGGCAGAAAGAGCTGGCGCACAGGGTGTTTCAGTGATCGACGCACCGGTCAGTGGCGGTGCGCCGGCCGTGGAAGAGCGGCGTCTGTTGGTGATGGTCGGTGGCGACGCCGACGTCGTGCAACGCTGCCGCCCGGTGTTCGAGAGCTACGCCGATCCGATCGTGCACATGGGCGACCTGGGCTCCGGACAGACCACCAAGCTGTTGAACAACCTGCTTTTCACCGCCAATCTGGGAACGGCGGCCAGCACCCTGGCACTCGGTGAGGCGCTCGGCGTGTTGCCGGAGCGCCTGACCGAAGTCATCTCTCGCGGCAGCGGAAACAGCTTCGGCCTCAGCGTGCTTGGTGGCGACTCCGGAGGACTGGACCGGCTGGCCGGCCTGGCCGGAACATTGCTGCACAAGGACGTCCGCCTGGTAGCCGACCTGACCGATTCCGCTGACGTTCCCGGCGGCGCTGTGCTGGACGCAGCCGATGCAACGCTGTCTCTGATGAAACACCCACGGTGAGAATCGGATTCATCGGAGCTGGACGGATGGGCAGTCCCATGGTGGCCCGTCTGGTCGAGGCCGGACACGAAGTTGCAGTCTTGGGCCGGTCCGACGAGAATCGCGCCTCCATCACCCATGTGGGCGCGCGGGCCGTCGCCGAGGTCACTGCGGTGTGCCCCGGTGCCGATGTGGTGATCGTCTGCGTCTTCACCGACGAACAGGCGCGGGAAGTCTGCCTGGCCGACGGACTGATCGCGGCGATGCCGGCCGGCTCGGTTCTGGTGCTGCACACGACCGGGAGTCCCCGCACCGTCGAGAGCATTGCCGCGCAGGCCGCATCCCGCGGCGTCGCGGTGGTAGATGCACCGGTGAGCGGAGGCCCGCGCAACGCCGCGGCCGGCGCACTGACCCTGTTTGTCGGCGGCGCCGACGACACGGTGGCCCGGCTGCGCCCGGTGCTGAGCTGCTACGGCGATCCGGTCTTGCACGTCGGCCCACTGGGAGCGGGCCAGAAGGTGAAGCTGGTCAACAACGCGCTGTTCGCTGCGCACATCGGACTGCTCGCCGGGGCCGTCGAACTAGGAGCCCGACTCGGCGTCACCGAGTCGGCGCTGCTCTCCGCTCTTCCGCACGGAAGCGCGGAGAGCCGGGTGCTGGACATGGTCGCGGGGCGCGGTTCCGTCGCCTCGTTCATCGACACCGCAGGCGAGTTCGTCGGCAAAGACATTGCCGTGGTCAGGGGTATCGCCGCCGAAGTCGGTAGTGACCTCGGAGTGCTCGACGGCGTCATCGACGCGGGCGTGTCGGGTGCGAAATGAGGCCTTTCCGACCCGCGATGAACGGTCTACCGTTAGCGTTACAGTCACGCATTCCGTCGTAACGAATCCAGCCGCTCAGTCGGGCGCTCAGGAGGGTGCAATGACCAAGCCCAAGGTCGTCTTTCATCCGTTCTCTGAAGAGTTCTTCAACAACCCCTTCGAGATCTACGAGCGAATGCGCGAAGACGCGCCGCTCTACTACGACGAGAAAGAGGACTTCTACGCGCTGACCCGCCACGTTGACGTGGCGGCGGCGCTGAAGGATTTCGAGACCTACTCGTCGTCGCGTGGCTGCGACCTGGCGATGGTGCGCAAGGGCATCTCCGCCGATATGAAGTCGATCATCTTCATGGACCCGCCGTCGCACCGGCACATGCGCAGCCTGCTCAACAAGGCCTTCACCCCGCGGGCCGTTCAAGCTCAACACGACACCATCCACGAGGTGATCGACAAGTACCTGGGCGCGGTAGACCCCGAACACTTCGACGTCGTGCAGGACTTCTCCGGACCGTTCCCGGTAGAAGTCATCACCCGGATGGCCGGGGTGCCCGAGGAATACCGCCAACAGGTGCGGCACTGGATCGACACCAGCTTGAGCCGCGAGCCGGGGCAGATCGAGATCAGTGAAGTCGGCATGCAGGCCAACATCGACACCGCGATGTATTACTTCGGCCTGGTGCAAGAGCGGCGCGCCGACCCGCAGGACGACATGATCAGTCGGCTGATCGCCGCAGAAATCCCCTGCGACGACGGCCACATGCGCAAGCTCGATGACATCGAGATCACCAGTTTCGCGACGCTTTTGGGCGGCGCCGGCGCCGAGACCGTGACCAAGTTGATCGGCAGCGCAGCCATCCTCTTCGCCCGCCACCCGGACCAGTGGGAGAAGCTGCAGGAAGACCGCAGCAAGCTGGGCGGCGCGGTGGAAGAACTGCTGCGCTACGAGGGGCCGGTGCAGTACAACGTCCGCTGGACCATGAAAGAGGCCCACACCAGCGGCGGCAGTATTCCCGCTGGAAAACCGGTATTCGTGATGAACGCCGCCGCGAACCGGGATCCCGCAGCCTTCACCGAGGCCGACACATTCGACATCGACCGCGATCACACCGAAGCGCAGCACCTCGGTTTGGGATACGGGATTCACAGTTGCCTTGGCGCCGCCCTGGCCCGGATGGAAAGCCGCGTCGCGCTGGAGAAGCTGCTCGACTTCATGCCCCGCTACGAGGTCGATTGGGACGGCTGCAAGCGAGTCACCATGCAGAACGTCGCGGGCTGGCTGAATGTCCCGGTGAGGGTGTTGCGATGAGGTGGACCGAGTGACGAAGAAGATCGAAGTCGACTGGGGTCTGTGCGAAAGCAACGGCGTATGCATGGGCGTCATCCCGGAGGTCTTTCAACTCGAGGACGACGACACGCTCACCGTGCTGCAGGAAGAAGTCACACCGGCGAACGAGGCGCAAGTGCTCGAGGCGGTTCGTCAGTGCCCGCGGCAGGCCATTTCGATCAGCGAGTAGCCGACAGATCGACCGCTGTACACAGCGCGGCCCGTTCTCGAGGCGGCACTGCGCGCGCCGGAGGTTTCTGTCGGACCCCTCTGCCATGATCGAATGTATGTTCGACTCGACAATGCAGCTGCTCCGCGCGGCGGCTCGGGCCGAGAACCGTGCCGCGGGGCAGCGATTGGCGGTGGTCGGCGAGCTGGACCTGCTGTGGCTCAGGCATTTTGGTGAGCGCGAGACCCGGGGCACCGACACCCCATGACGCGATCACCGACGAGATTGCTGCCGCGCTGAGCATCACACGCGGGATGGCGGACAGTCATCTGGACTATGCGCGGGCTATGCGGTTGCGGCTACCGCGAGTTGGTGCGCTGCTGCTGGCCGGCGATATCGATTACCGGACGTTTCAGACGATTGTCTACCACACCGATTTGATCGCCGACCCCGACGTGCTAGCCGCCGTCGATGCGGCGTTGGCGGTAAAGGTGACACGGTGGCCTGGAATCACCCGAGGTCGGCTGGGTGGTTACGTCGACCGAATCGTGGCCCGCGCCGACCTCGATGCAGTGCGGCGGCGTCGCGAGCGCCGCGGCGATCGGGAAGTGTCGATCTGGGGCGACGCCGACGGGTTGACCGAGATTTTTGGGCGACTTCACACCACCGATGCCCACGCCGTTGACGCCCGGCTGGACGCGTTGGCCGCGACAGTGTGCGCTGACGATCCGCGCACCCGCAATCAGCGCCGCGCCGACGCGATGGGCGCGTTGGCCATGGGAGCCGACCGACTCAGTTGTCGCTGCGGACAAGCGCATTGCCCCGCTGCGACCGGACCGGTGCCGAGCCCGGTGGTGATTCATGTGATCGCGGAACAGGCCGGCATCGACGGCGCCGCGCCAGGCTGGATGATTGGCAGCGACGCGCTCATCCCCGCCGAGCTGATCGCCGAGCTCGCGAAATCGGCCAGGCTGCGCCTGCTAATCCACCCCGCTGACGCGCCGCCCGAGGCCGGCTATACGCCGTCGCAGGCGCTAGCCGACTTCGTGCGTTGCCGCGATCTGACCTGTCGCTTCCCCGGCTGCGGCCATGCCGCAACGCGCTGCCACATCGACCACACCATCCCCTACTCCGACGGCGGGCCCACCCAGGCCGACAACCTGAAAACACTGTGCCGCCGTCATCACCTCCTCAAGACTTTCTGGGGCTGGCGCGACCAACAACTGCCTGACGGCACGGTCATCTGGACATCACCTGTGGGACAGACCTACGTCACGACTCCCGGCAGCGCCCAGCTGTTTCCCGCCCTGTGCACGCCCACCGCGACACTCAACGCCACGCCGGTTCGGCCGCGCCACCCCTACCACACGGCAGGGATGCCTACACGTCGAAATACCCGCACTCACAACCGGGCTCGCTATGTTGCCGCCGAACGACTGCGCAACCGAGCGGCGCGAGAATCGGCGTCAGTGCCGATTATCGCGAACGACGAGCCACCGCCCTTCTAGTACGCGGGCATTAAGAATCCATCAAGCGGCCATGGCTACTTTCCGAAGGAGACGTGGAAGGAAACGCTATGAGGAAAATAATCGCCGGAGCGCTCTTGGCCGGCACCATCGCTGCCACCGGACTCGCGGCAGGAGTCGCACAGGCCGATCCGTTTTCTCCCCAGGCTCATTCCTGGTGTCCCGGACAGGGGTTGCCGTACCGCGGCATTGAATGGGACATGGGCGTATGCCATACCTGGTACATCGTCCCGATGGGCCAGGGCAACGTCCGTTTTGGGGGAACCGCCAACGACAGCTTCGTTTTGGCAGACGTTCCAGCGCCGGTATACGACCAGCCGCCGCCGCCTCCGCCGGCACCGCAGCCCCCGCACCCCTTCTGCACCCCGCGCGGCGGCTTGATCATCATTCCGCCGATCTGCGACGAGATCGGTGTTCACTAAACGTAAGCGGTTGCAGCTCAGCCGAATCCGGAGATGATCACCGCGTTGCAGTCGGCTGCGTCGTGGCGCAGTTTCGCGGCGCTCTGGTAGGCCTCGGAGTCGTACCACGCGCGGGCAGCTTCCACCGATTCGAATTCGAGCACGACCGTTTGGTCGCCGTGCCAATCACCTTCGATGATCGTGGGCTTGGTGTCCACCGCGAGGATGTTTACTCCGCCCATCGCGGCTCCCGCGGCACGGCCGTACGCCTTCATGCCTTCCGGATCTTTGATGGCCTCGGTGAGAATGACGTAGCCTTTTGGCATAGTTGCGTGAAACTCCTTACCGGCGTGCGCTTCTGATCATCGCTTGACGATGGCCTGCTCGGGGCAGCTCTCGATCGCTTCTTCGGTGGCTGCCTCGAATTCCGTTGGCACCTCGGAATCTATCGCCTCCGCGTAGCCGTCGTCGGTCAGGCTGAAAACTTCTTCGCACAGCGTGGTGCAGACCCCGTGACCGCGGCAGCGCTGATCGTCGACCCAGACCTTCATGCCGGCGTGAACTCCAGGTGCAGCTCGGTCAGACCGCGCAGGATGTACGTCGGAACATATTGGAAGCGGCGATCATCGGCGGGGCCGTGATGCTGCTCGCTGATCCGGATGTCGGAGGTGCGATCAAGCAGCCGCTCGAGGGCCACCCGCGTTTCGGCACGCGCCAGTGGAGCGCCGGGGCAGCTGTGGATGCCGCGCCCGAATGAGATGTGTTGGCGGGCATTCTTTCTAGCCGGGTCAAACGTGGCGGGGTCTTCGAATCGCCGCGGATCCCGGTTTGCGGCTGCCTGCAAGATCATCACGGTGGTGCCCGCGGGCAGGTCGATTCCGCCGACGTTGACCGGTTTCCGGTTCATCCGGAAGTCGCCCTTGACCGGGCTCTCGTGCCGCAGTGACTCTTCGATGAAGTTGGGGATCAAGCTGCGGTCTTTTCGTAATTGCGCCTGAATCTCAGGACTCTCCCCCAACGTCTGCAGCGACGCACCGAGCAGTCGCACGGTGGTTTCCTGACCCGCCGAAAAGACGTTGGCCGCGACGCGCGCGACGTCACCGACTTCGGGTGTCGAGCCGTCCGGGTAGGTCGCGGTTGCCAGTCCGGTCAACACGTCTTCGCGGGGTTCAGCGCGACGGTCGATGACATAGTCGGAGAACAGACCGTAGAGGAATTCCAGCGGACTGTGCGCCAGCGATTCCTTGCCGGTGCCGCCGACGCCACCGCCCGAGTGATCGCGGATACCTTGAACGAATTTGTCGCGATCTTCCAGCGGCACGCCCAACAGATCGGCGATGACCAGCAGGGTGAACGGGCTCGCGAACCCCTTGATGAACTCGCCCTGCCCCGGCGCCAGGAATGTATCGAGCGCCTGATCTGCGAGCATCCACATCGCGTCCTCGTTCTCCTTGAGGCGCTTTGGGGTGATCAGCCGCATCAGCAGCGAACGGTGGTTGGTGTGGGTCGGCGGATCGAGCGTGGGCAGTTGGTCGCTGAACGGCAGCTCGTCGCGGTGCTGCTCGATCAGCTCGCTGATGTCGCTATCTCCGAGATCCTCAAGGGGTACCGGAAAGCCGGGAAACGGGCCGGTCACCGAGTTGCACGAGGACCACATCTCGGAGTCGTTCAAGACCGCGCAGGCTTCCTCCCAACCGGTCACCATCGTGACGTCATGGTGCTTTTCCTTTGCGACCGGGCATTGCTGCCGCAGCGATTCGTAGTAGGGATATGGGTCCGCGATGAGCTCGCTGCCACGGAAGAAGTCCTTGTCGGTGAAGTCATTCACCATTGCGCACCGTTCCAATCTCGGCCAGTGAGAATGTGCCTCTCAGAGATGAGTATCAGATTTCCACACCGCAGGCCGCGGCGTCAACGCGCTGCGGGGCGACTGGCTAGCCAGCCGGAATCAGGTCGGCCTCGACCGACTGGCCGGCCATCACCCGGCTGCGGAACGTCTCGATCGGCCCGATCAGGGACGGGGAGAGGGCGGCCGCCGCGAAAGCGTGGGCTTTGAACACCTGGGCCGCGGCACTGAGCCGGTGCTGGACCAGGCCGACGCTCTCGTCCAACTCGGCCGGCCACGTCTGTCCCCACAGGGTGACCTCGGTTGCGCCTTGGTCGAGTGCCTGCAGGACGCCTTCTCGGACGCGTGGATCGCAGTCGAACAGGTCGGCGGCGACGGCCAGCGTCTGCGGCGGCGGCCGGTGTCCCACCGTGGCCAACGCGTATTCGAGATCGATGATCTGGGCGCCCAGGATCTGCAACGGTCGTTCGTCCGGATGGTCGGCGACCAGGACCGTCACGTCCCACCCCGCCATCGCCCGGTCGAACAGCCAGCCACCGGCGAAGCGCACCACGTCGGCGACATCGGCGGCGACGACGTCGAGGCGGTATCTCACGTCGGATTCGGTGGCGCCATGTCCCTCGCCAACGATTCCGCGTACTCCTTGAAAACCTCGGTCAGTGGTATCGCGGGGTTGAGCAACCATGTGGTCTCCATTCCGGTGATGAAGGCGAGGATTTGCACTGCCTTGACGGTGACGTCCATGTCCATCCGAAACTGGCCGGCCCGTTGACCGCGCCGGATGAGTTCGCTGATGATGTCGATCGCATTCTGGTATCGGGCCTGCAGCCGATCGTGCAGCGGCGCTTCGGGGTGCACGTTCTCCGCGAGCAGCACCGCGTAGGTACCGACCAACTCGGGTGATCGATAGAACCGTTCGGCGACGGCGGCGACCTCGGAGATCAGATCGCCTGCCCGGTCCGCGTGCGAGTCGTCGTCGGCGTCGCGGATGTCGAGCACCGCGTTCAACAGCTGCTCTTTGGATTCGAAGTGGTGCAGCAAGCCGGCGGGGCTGACGCCGACCTCGCCGGCGATCTGGGCCAGAGTCGTGTTGCGCCACCCGTTGCAGGTGAGCAGCCGCTGCGCCACGGCCAGGATCCGCTGTTTGCGGTCCTCGCCCTTTGCGCGCAGCGAATCGTACGGCCGTGATTCGGGCACCGGACTCCTTCGTCCAACCAACCTAGTGAACACACAGTAGGTTGGTTTGGCCGACTGTGACAAGGGTCTCAGCCAATTTTTTATCGCTGCCGCTCGCTACCGCGGGGCGCACGCCTATCCCATTGGATCGGCCAGGTGACCTGCGATGAATTCGTGCAATGCGGGCGCTAGAAGATCGACTCCGGAATCGTTGAGCTTGGCGAGCAAGATGATGCCCTGGTACTGCGCCAGCAGCGCATGGG
>Ga0302325_10015542_pt1 | contig 16177 bp, 9 predicted proteins | sample Palsa_T0_2_FD_201948 | JGI IMG/M metagenome (GOLD analysis project Ga0302325, IMG submission 201948) | Peat permafrost microbial communities from Stordalen Mire near Abisko, Sweden - Palsa_T0_2 | ecosystem: Environmental > Terrestrial > Soil > Palsa > Peat permafrost | place: Sweden: Abisko... | reverse complement strand
CCCTGCACGGCCGGTCTCAGCCCCTGGTCTCAACCCCCGGTCTCAATCCCCGGTCTCAACCGCCGGTCTCAGTCGTCCTCGGGCGGCGGCGGAGCGAGCGGTCCGGGGTCGAGGAGGAGGCGGACGGGTCACGGTGACGCTGATCTTCGTGCCGCGCGGGCCGCTGTGATTCACGGGCCGGGAAATTCTTCGGCGCCTTGGCATCTGCGGCGCGAGCTTCTCTCCGTCGAAGCCGCAGATCGACCGTGCTCCGGACGCGCCCGTGCATTCGCCTGCGACGCATGCAGTCGTCGTGGCAACTGATTTGATGCTTTGTCGGGAAATGGGGCTCTTTCTTATCACCCTTTTGGGGCAACTCGCAGCGTTTTCTATGAAGTAGACTCCGGCCTGTTGTTCGGTCTCTAAACAGAGGACCGGAACCCGTAGCTGGCCAAAAAAAATCGGTCGGTGACCCCAGTGGTCGACTCAATGGCCGTCGACGCGAGCAATTGGAGTTGCCGTGTGTTCAGGTCCCGCCGCGAATAGCCCCACGTCGAGAACAGAACCGAGCGCGGTGGCGAGTGGACGCCCGGATGGACCGATGCTCGACCCGGGCTTGCGATGACGCGAAGGCTCAGGAGCGTGTCGGCCGGCGGCAGGGCGGGCCTGCTCGCGCGAGCCGGGCCGGGTTCGAGGCGGGGCGCGCTCGTTTTCGTCGGTCCCCTCGGCAGGGAGGGGCGTCGTGACGGCGCGATCAACGCACGCCGGCGCCATCCCGTGACGGGCCGAGCAAGGGATCCTCGGTGGCCTTCCCCGGACGCCTGAGAGGCCGCCGTGCCAGCTGGATCGTCGGCTGGGCGCTGCTCGTCGCCCTCGGGGTGGCCGGATCGCTCTTCGGCGCCGAGGCCGTCGCCCATCACCGCCAGCAGAAGGCGCGCCAGTCATTCGCGCAGTCCTCGGCGGATGTCGCCTCGCTCCTCAGGCTCGCGATCCAACACGAGCAAGACCTCGTCGTGAGCGCGGGCGGGTTCGTCGTCGCCGATCCCGGTGCGAGCGACGGCGCCTTCATCCGCTGGGCAGACGCGGTGCACGCCCTGCCGCGCTACCCGGAACTCTCGGCCTTCGGCGAGAGCGTGGTCGTTCCGGCGGCGAGCCTGGCGGCGTTCGCATCTCGTGCGGTCGCCCGGCCCGAGGTCGGGCTGAGCGGCGGTGACGTCTTCCGGCTGACTCCCCCGGGCAACCGAGCTCTCTACTGCTTCTCGAAGCTGGAGCAGCTTCGCAGCGGGCGAGCGAGCCTGCCGCTCGGTTACGACTACTGCGCCGGCCGCCAGGGCGTTTCGGTTCTGGCGAGCCGCGATTCGGGGCAGGCGGCCTCCGTCGCGATGCGTGTCGGGAGGGTCAGCTCGTTGGTCGTCGAGACACCTCTCTACCGTGGCGGTGTCGTGCCCGCAACGATCGCGGCGCGCCGAGTCGCCTTCCTGGGCTGGATCGACCTGACTCTCGCTCCGGGCGTGCTCCTGCGCTCGGCCCTCGCCAACCATCCCGGTTTGGTGATCTCGCTGCGCTACGCGCGCGGTGGCTCGAGCCTGGCGTTCAGCTCCGGCAGACCGCCTGCCGCTGCCGACCGCGTCGTGACGAATATCGGCGGCGAGTGGACCGTCGAGGCGGCCGGCAGCCTCGCCGGGGCCGGCGTGCTCGGCGACCCGGACGCACTCGCGCTTCTCGCGGCGGGACTCGCGCTCAGCGTTTCGCTCGGGCTGCTCATGCTCATTCTCGGCAGCGGCCGTCGTCGGGCGGTCGCGCTCGTGAGCCAGAAGACCGAGGAGCTGCGCCATCAAGCGCTGCACGATCCGCTCACGGGGCTGCCCAATCGCGCCCTCGTCCTCGACCGGATCGACCGCCTGCTCGCGCGCAACCGCCGCAACGGCACCGTCGCGGGGGCGATGTACGTCGACCTCGACGACTTCAAGAATCTGAACGACACACTCGGGCACGCCGTCGGCGATCAGCTGCTGATCGCGATCGCGGCGCGTCTCCACATCGCCCTGCGCAACGCCGACACGATAGGGCGCCTGGGCGGGGACGAGTTCGTGATCCTCATCGAGGGAGACGACCTGGAGGCGACCCCCACGCTCGTCGCCGAACGGCTCCTCGAGGTCATGCGCCAGCCCTTCGAGTTCGCGCCGACCACGGCCCCGTTGGTCATCACCGTGAGCATCGGCATCGTGGTCGGGGACCGCGCCACGCCCGACGAGCTGCTCCGTGACGCGGGCGTCGCCCTCACGCTCGCGAAGAGCGGGGGGAAGAATCGCGCCGAGGTGTTCGGAGAGGAGATGAACACCGCGGCCCGGCAGCGCTACGAGCTCGAATTCGACCTGAGACGCGCGCTCGAGGACCACCAGTTCCGTCTCGTCTACCAGCCGATCTACCAGCTGGACGACCTCACGGTGGTCGGCGTCGAGGCACTGCTGCGCTGGGACCATCCGACGATAGGCGTCGTCCAGCCGAACGAGTTCATCCCGCTGCTCGAGTCCAACGGGCAGATCCTCCAGGTCGGACGCTGGGTCCTCTGCGAGGGCTGCAGGCAGATGGCGCTCTGGCACGCCCAGGGAAGCGACGTGACGCTCTCGGTGAACGTGTCGGGTCGTCAGCTCGAGTCGGATGCCGTGGTCGACGACGTCCGCGCCGCGCTCGAGCTGAGCGGCCTTCCTCCCTCGATGCTCATCGTCGAGGTGACCGAGACGGTGCTCATGCGCGACACCGAGACCGCGAGCCGCCGCCTCGTTGACCTCAAGTCGCTCGGTATCCATCTCGCGGTCGATGACTTCGGCACCGGATACTCATCGCTCGCCTATCTCCAGAGATTTCCGGTCGACTGCCTGAAGATCGACCGTGCCTTCACACGCGCCATGGGGGAATCACGCGCCTCGCGGGCTCTGATCCGCACCCTCGTGCAGCTCGGTCGCAACCTCGAGCTGACGATCCTCGTCGAGGGTGTCGAAACGACCGAGCAGGTCGATCGCCTGCGCGGGGAGCACGTCGATCAGGTACAGGGCTTCCTCATGGCCGGGCCGCTGGATCCCGACGTCCTGGCCTCGAGCATCCTTCAGCTCGAGCCCGAGGGCGCGGCCGGCTCGCGTCGTCCAGGGAGCCGCCCGCCGAGCCCGCAGCCCGTCGCGGCGTCGTCCCGGGCAAATCCCGCACTCGGCAGGGGCTTGGGTCGCCGAGGCGGGCAGTCGAGCGATCCGTCGGCGCCAACCGACGACCAGGGGTCTGCAAGGAAACGGGACGGATGAAACACACGAGCGTGCGACCGACGGGTCGGGACGGGACGCGGGCGTGACGAGGTTGAGGTCGCCTACACGGCGGCCGGCGAGCGACGGCGGCGAGGAGCCGCCGAGACTTCACTCATTTTCTCCAGGGAAGGACACGAATGCCTGATCTCGCACCCACGCTCGAGACGACGCTCGAGACGACCGTTCTGCTCGGCTTTCTCGCGCAGGTCAGCAGCGGCGATTTCACCGCGCGGATGCCGCTCGAGTGGACCGGGGTCCCTGGGAAGGTCGCAGACGGGCTCAATGACGTCGTGATCGCCAACCAGGCGCTCGCGGCGGAGCTTGCCCGCGTGAGTCAGGTCGTCGGGAAGGAGGGCAGGCTGTCGCAACGGCTCGCCCTCGGGGCGCGGACGGAGGGGTGGGCCGGAAGCATCGAGTCAATCAACGAACTGATCGACGACCTCGTCAGGCCGACCACCGAGATGCAGCGCGTCATCGGAGCCGTGGCGGGCGGCGACCTGACCAAGAAGGTCACGGCCGAGGTGAGCGGCGAGATGCTTGAGCTGAAGAACACCATCAACGCGATGGTGGATCAGCTGAACGGGTTCATCTCCGAGGTGACCCGCGTCGCCCGCGAGGTCGGAACCGAGGGTCGCCTCGGGCAGGCTGCGGCGGTCACGATCGAGGTCGGCGGCGTCTGGAAGGATCTCACCGACAACGTCAACCTCATGGCCGGCAACCTGACCGGGCAGGTGCGCAACATCGCCGAGGTGACAACGGCGGTCGCCAACGGCGATCTGAGCAAGAAGATCACGATCGACGTCAAGGGTGAGTTCCTTGCGCTCAAGAACACCGTCAACGGGATGGTCGACCAGCTCAACGCCTTCGCCGGCGAGGTGACGCGCGTGGCGCGCGAGGTCGGAGTCGAGGGCAAGCTCGGCGGCCAGGCCCAGTCGACGGAGATCGGCGGCGTCTGGAAGGACCTGACCGACAACGTCAACCAACTCGCGGCCAATCTCACAAACCAGGTCCGCGCGATCTCGGAGGTCGCAACCGCGGTGACCGAGGGAGACCTCACCCGCCAGGTCTCCGTCGAGGCGAGCGGCGAGGTCGCGGTGCTGAAGAACAAGCTCAACGAGATGATCCGGAACCTTCGCGAGACGACCAGAGAGAACGTCGAGCAGGACTGGCTGAAGACCAACCGCGAACGCTTCACACGCATGCTCCAGGGCCAGGATGACCTCGTCACCGTCTCGGGCATGATCCTGTCGGAGCTCGCCACGCTCGTCTCCGCGCAGCATGCGGTCTTCTACTCGATGACCACTCCGCCCGGCGGGGGCGAGGCGGTCCTCCGCCTCCAGGCAGGCTACGGCTACGAGGAGCGGCGCCATCTCTCGACGAGCTTCCGGATCGGTGAAGGCCTCGTGGGGCAGTGCGCCAAGGAGAAGCGGCGGATCCTGCTCACCGACGTCCCGAGCGACTACGTGCGGATCAACTCGGGCCTCGGCGAGTCCCCGCCCCTGAACATCATCGTTCTTCCGATCCTGTTCGAGGAGTCGTTGCGAGCCGTGGTCGAGCTCGCGTCCTTCTCGGCCTTCAGCATCGCCCACCAGGAGTTCCTCGATTCGATCACGGAGAGCATCGGGATCGTCCTCAGCACGATCAACGCGGCCACGATCACCGAGGGGCTGCTCAAGCAGTCGCAGTCCCAGGCCGAGGAGCTCCGCTCCCAGCAGGAGGAGCTCCGCGCCTCGAACGTCGACCTCGAGCGCCAGGCAGAGCTGCTCGCCGAGCAGAACATCGAGGCAGAGCAACGCAACCGGGAGATCGAGCAGTCGAGGGACCTGGTCGAGGAGAAGGCCGGCCAACTCGCCGTCTCGTCCAAGTACAAGTCGGAGTTCATCGCGAACATGTCGCACGAGCTCCGCACCCCGCTGAACAGCCTCTTGATCCTCGCCGAGCAGCTCAAGGACAACCCCGAGCACAACATGACCGACACTCAGGTCGAGTACGCAAGCGTGATCCTCGACTCGGGGAAGGATCTGCTGACCCTCCTCAACAGCATCCTCGACCTGGCCAAGGTCGAGTCGGGGACGACGACGGTCGAACTCAGCGAGCTCTCCGTCGAGGAGATCCGCCACACGCTTCTGCGTGAGTTCGAGCACGTCGCGCAGGCAAAAGGGCTCGACTTCTCGATCGAACTCGCGGCCGGGATCCCCGAGAAGATCGTCTCCGACCCGCAACGTCTGCGCCAGATCCTCACGAACCTGGTCGCGAACGCATTCAAGTTCACCGAGCGCGGCTCGGTCCACGTCCGTGCGAGCCTCGCCGAAAGCGGATGGAACCGCGAGATCGAGGCACTCGCGCACGCCTCCACGGTTCTCGCGTTCTCGGTCAGCGACACGGGAATCGGCATCGACGAGGAGCAGCAACAGCGTATCTTCGAGGCCTTTGCACAGGGCGACGGGACAACCGCGCGGCTCTACGGCGGTACCGGGCTCGGGCTCTCGATCAGCCGCGAGCTCGCCGGTCTGCTCGGCGGCGAACTCACCGTGGCGAGCCTCCGGGGCAAGGGGAGCACCTTCACCGTGTTCCTGCCGGCAGGGCGCGTTGTCGGCGCATCCTCGGGGCTCGTGGAAGCGCCGATCGCCCAGCTCGCGCCCCCGGGCTCCCCGCGGTTCGGCGAGGCGGCTCCCGCCGACCTGGGTGTTCTGCAGCCCAACGCGGCTGGGCCCAACGGAGCCCAGGCCATCGGGCTCCAGCCCAACGGGCGAGAAGACAGGCCGTTCGACGGTCTGAAGGTCATGCTCGTTGACGACGACTATCGCAACGTCTTTGCGATGACCGCCCTGCTCGAGCGCGACCACGCCGAGGTTGTGGTCGCCGGAAGCGGTGCCGATGCCCTCGATGCCCTCGAGCGCACCCCGGACATCGACATTGTCCTGATGGACATCATGATGCCGGTGATGGACGGATACGCCACGATCCGCGCCATCCGGAGCATCGGGGCGTTCGACTCGCTCCCGATCATCGCCGTGACGGGGAAGGCGGCAGCGGGCGAGCGCCAGCGCTGTCTCGAGGCGGGAGCGAACGACTACGTTCCCAAGCCCGTCGACTCGGTCGAGCTGCTCGGTGTCCTCAGGCCGTGGTTGCCGACGACTTCGCGACGCCGTGCCCACCCGCCCCTCGCCTCTGCCGAGAGGAGGGTCGTCGCGCTCAGCCCGAGGTTCGGGCGACCTCCTGCGGAGGAGCCCGAGGATGCTCCGTTCGAGGGCCTGAGGATCCTCATCGTCGACGACGACTTCCGCAACATCTTCGCGATGACCGCGCTCCTCGAGCGCGGCCACGCCGAAGTCAAGGTCGCCGAGAGCGGTGCCGAGGCGCTCACGTCACTCAAGCAGATGCCGGATATCGACATCGTCCTGATGGACATCATGATGCCGGTGATGGACGGGTACGCGACCATGCGCGCGATCCGTGCGATGGCCGGCTTCGGCTCGCTTCCGATCATCGCGGTGACCGGCAAGGCTGCGGCCGGCGAGCGCCAGCGCTGTCTCGACGCCGGAGCCAACGACTACGTCCCAAAGCCGGTCGACACCGCCGCACTCGTCGCGGCTCTCACGCCCTGGCTTACGACGGCCGCTCCGGCGGCCGCGTGAGCGCTACCACGCGTCCAGAGATGCTCGAGGAGCTGGCTCCGGCCGCGCCCCGCGAGCCCGTCCACATCCTCCTCGTCGACGACAGTCCGGCCAAGCGGCTGGCGCTCCGGGCCGCACTGCTCCCGCTCGGCCACACGATCGTCGAGGCCGGCTCCGCGCTCGAGGCGCTGCGCCGCGTCATGGTGCAGGACTTCGCCGTCATCCTGCTCGACGTGCACATGCCGATCACCGACGGATTCGAGACTGCGGCGCTCATCCGCCAGCGTCAGCAGTCCGAGATGACCCCGATCATCTTCGTCACCGCCCACGCCAGGGACGAGCTTCCGAACGCCGATCTCTACGCCGAAGGTGCGGTCGACTTCATCGCCGCCCCCGTCTCCCCGCACGAGCTCCAGGCCAAGGTCGCCGTCTTCGCGAACCTCTTCATCGAGGCCCGGAATCTCGTCGCGCGTGTCCGCGAGGTACAGGCCTCCGCCGATCAGCTCCGGCTCCTCACCGAGGCCGCACCGATCGGCATCTTCCAGACCGACGCCGAGCACCGCTACGTCTACACGAACCCGCGCTGGAGCGAGATCACGAGCATCCCGGCCGACGAGGCGGTTGGGCGGCGGTGGGAAGCGATCGTCAACGCAGTGCAGCGCGACGGGATCGTCGCGGAGCTTCCCGGCGGCCGCGGCGCCCGCGCGGAGCTCTCTCGCCGATTCGAGCTGCGGCCGCGGGACGGCACGGTGCGGGTTGTGCTCGTGACCTCGAGACCGATCCCCGACCGCGGGGGCGGGACGGCCGGCTGGGTCGGGACGCTGGCCGACGTGACCGCCGAGGCGGATGCGGAGGCTGTCATGTCGGCTGCTCGGGACACGGCGACCGAGGCGGCAAGGCTCAAGTCGGACTTTCTCGCCAACGTGAGCCACGAGATCCGCACGCCGATGAACGGCGTGATCGGCATGGCTGACCTCTTGCTCGAGACCGACCTCGACGCTCGCCAGCGGGACTACGCACAGACGGTGCGCAACTCGGGAGAGGCGCTCATGTCCATGATCGACGACATCCTCGACTTCTCCAAGCTCGAGGCGGGCAAGCTCGAAATCGAAGAGATTGCTTTCGAGCCACGGTCGATTCTCGACGACGTCATCGACCTGCTCGCAGGGCTCGCTCAGACAAAAGGGCTCGAGCTGGTCGCGGTCGTCGAGAGCTCGGTCCCGACCGCCGTTCGCGGCGACCCAGGTCGGGTGCGGCAGGTGCTCACGAACCTGATCGGCAACGCCATCAAGTTCACGCAGGCCGGCGAGGTCGTCGTCCGGGTCAGCGCCGCGCAGGCCGCCGGCACCGACTCGGTCGTCCGTTTCGAGGTCACCGACACCGGCGAGGGGATCGCAGCCGACAAGCTGGGTCTCGTCTTCGAGCCCTTCGTCCAGGCCGACAGCTCGACCTCCCGCAGATACGGAGGCACCGGCCTGGGTCTCGCGATCACCAGCCAGCTCGTGGGATTGATGGGCGGTTCCTGCGGACTGTCGAGTCGGCTCGAGGAAGGCAGCAGCTTCTGGTTCACGATTCGCGTTCACGGCGACTCCGCGTACGTGTCGGCCCGCGCCCTCTTACCCGACGTCCGCCTGGCGGGTGTCAACGCGCTGCTCGTCGACGACAACGCGACCCAGCGCGGCGTCCTTGCCGGCTACCTGAGCGATTGGGGGATGTCGGTGACGACGGCCGACTCGGGCCCGACCGCACTCGAGGCGATGCGTGCCGAGCTCCGTCGTGGGCGACGCTTCGAGGTGATCCTCCTCGACCAGTCGATGCCCGGGATGGATGGCCTGAAGGTGAAGGCCGCGATCGACGCCGAACCCGCGCTCGCCACCAACATCGTGCTCATGACCGACCTCGGCCGCCAAGGGCTGCTCGACACCACAGGGTCCGGAATCTGCACGTCACTCTCCAAGCCCGTCCACCGCCACGATCTGCTCGCCTGCCTGCACGTCGCGCTCGCGCTGCCCGCGCCGGAGAGCGAGGCGCCCCCCTCGGCGAGCGGGCCGCGCGCCTCAGGCGGCGAGGTCGAGATGGGCCGGCTGCTCCTGGCAGAGGACAACCCGATTAACCAACGGGTCGCGATGGCGATCCTGGCAGGCGCCGGCTACCAGGTGGACACCGTTGCCGACGGTGCGGAGGCCGTGCGAGCCGCCGCGGCCGGGGTCTACGACGCGATCCTCATGGACTGCCAGATGCCAGAGATCAACGGCTACGAGGCGACTGGGGCGATCAGGGCGGGGGAACGCGACGAGCGCCACACCCCGATCATCGCGATGACCGCGGGCGTCCAGAGAGCCGACCGCGAGCGTTGCCTCGCCGCGGGCATGGACAGCTACATCGCAAAGCCCGTCAACAAGGACGCTCTGCTCGCCGTCGTTGCACGATCGATGAACGGCGCGATGGCGGTCCCGCAGGCGCCGGGGGAGACCGACCCGGAGACGGGTGGGCGCGGGACGGCGGAGGCGGATGCGGAGGACTCTCACGCCTCGCCCGAGCTGGTCACGCGACGTTCGCTCGACGACTGGTTGCCCGTGCAGGGGCAGGTGCTTGACCCCGAGATCGTCGAACGGCTCGAGCGCCTGGGAGACGCCTCGGGCGAAGACCTGATGGCTCGTCTGACGGCCCTGTTTCTCGCGGACGCAGACAGCCAGGTCGAGCGACTCAGGCGCGCACTGGCCGACCGCGACGAGCAGGCGGTCGTTCGCTCCGCCCACGCGCTGCGCGGCGCGAGCGCGAACCTCGGCGCGACCGAACTGGCCCGACTCTGCGCCGACATGGAGGCGACCAGCGCGACCGGGGACTTCGGCGGCGGCGAGCTGCTGCTCGATTCGGTCGAGGCAGAGCTCGCTCGTGTCCGTCTCGCTCTCCTCTCGCGGGCGGCGGCGTCGTGAACATCCTGGTGGCCGACGACGACCCGATCTCCCTGCTCATCACCCAGATGGCACTCGAGCGGCTCGGCCACGAGTGCCAGACTGCGGTCGACGGTCTTCGCGCCTGGGAGGCCTTCGAGGTCTCGGCCCCCGACGTCGTGATCAGCGACTGGATCATGCCCGGGCTCACCGGACTCGAGCTCTGTCGCAAGATTCGCGCCCGCGCCCCAGACGCCTACACCTATTTCGTCATGGTCACGGGCCAGGGAGCGCTCGACGAGATCCTCGAGGGGATGAGCGCCGGTGCCGACGACTACCTCGTCAAGCCGCTCGACCCCGACGACCTCGAGGCCCGCCTCATTCCCGCTGCACGGGTGACATCGCTGCACCGCCGGCTGGCTGCGCAGCAACTCGAGCTCCAGCAGCTGAACGAGGAGCTGACGAAGATTGCTCGCCGCGACCCGCTCACCAAGCTCGGCAACCGAAGAGCCCTCGAGGAGGACCTGACCCTCCTCGAGGCACGTGTGGCCCGCTACGGGCACCGCTACTGCGTGGCGCTGCTCGACGTCGACCACTTCAAGGCCTACAACGACACCTACGGCCACCTCGCCGGCGACGAGGTCCTCCAGGCTGTCGCCGCGGAACTCGAAGCCGAAGCGCGTGCGGGCGACGGGCTCTATCGCTACGGTGGCGAGGAGTTCCTCTGCATCTTCCCCGAGCAGTCGCTCGAGCAGGGGATGAAGGCGGTCGAGCGCATGCGGGGCGGACTCGAACGGCTTGCCATCCCGCATCCGGCAAACGAGCACGGCGTGCTCACGATGAGCGCCGGCCTCGCCATGCTCGATCCCCTGCAAGGTGGCCTCGTGTGGGTGCTCGAGCAGGCCGACAAGGCCCTCTACCGGGCCAAGCGGCGAGGGCGAAACCGTATCGAGCAGGCGGCTCCCTGGGCGGCCTGAGTTGACGCGCCGGATGCTCGTGCGGGAGCGGATCAAACGGGCTCCCCGGCGCGCGAGGCACTAACGGCCGCGCCGGGCGATGTCGAACAGACCTCGCCGCTCCCGTGCGTCCCTCTCAGCGAACCCGTGTTTGGCGACGGCCGGGGCCGGGTAACGACTGGTCGTCGTCCGGGAAAGGAGGTGGACAAGGATGCTGTTGCTTCTGCTCTTTTTGCTTCTCGTGGTCGCCGTCGGCGGCGGAATCGTCATCTCGAAGTTCCTTTTCCTGGTTTTGGTCCTGGTTCTGGCCGTTGCGTTGATCGGGGGGGTCGGAAGGAGGTCCTCGGTCTGAGCTTGGTGCCCCGGTCGGAGCGACCGGCCCGACCGCCCCCGTCGAGGTGCCCTGCGGGAGATGTCCGCCGCGGGGCGCCTCGCTGGTTTCGGCGGCAGACCCAGCGCAGGCCACGAGATCGGGGCCCGGGGGGGGTTTCCCGGGCCCGCAGCTCCGATTTCACGGTGATTCGGAAGACGGTGATCCGGAAACCGGTGATTCGGAAACCGGTGATTCGGAAACCGGTGATTCTGAGCGCAACCACCGCAGACGACACGCCGGGGCGGTCACATCCCGGACGCGGCGGCCGCTCGATGCGATGAGATCGGCCCCGGCTCGAGCTCGGCCTTCGCTGCGGGTCCGGTGAGGAGAGGCCCCTGCCACCGACGTTCGTGGGCAAGCACGTCCATGACCAGCGACGTCAGTCGCCACGGAAGGCTACGGTTTTCCGCCCGAGCTCGATGGAGCACGCCGCCAGCTGATGAGGAGATTCAAAGACGGTATCGACGCCTTCGACCGCTTCCAGCAGCGTCATCCGATCGTCGGGTTTCCGCTCGCTGTGCAGCGGAAGTACTCGCAGGACCAGGGGGGCTATCTCGCGGCGACGATCGCCTACTACGGATTCTTCTCGATCTTCCCGCTCCTGCTCGTGCTTGTCACCTCCCTCGGGTACGTGCTGCGAGGCCATCCCCACCTCGAGCAGCGGATCATCGCCTCGACACTCGGGCAGTTCCCGATCGTCGGCGGCGAGCTCCAGCACCGCTCGCTGAAGGGAAACGGCGTTGCGCTTGCAATTGGTGTCGCCACCTCGCTCTGGACCGGGATGGGCGTCCTGCTCGCGGCGGAGAGCGCGATGAGCCAGCTCTGGAACGCCCCGTACGCGCGCCGGCTCTCCTTCCTCGCCTCCCGCCTCCGCGCGCTCGCGCTGCTCGCCCTGCTCGGCGGAGGCGTGCTCGTGACCACGGTTCTGTCGGGAGCGGGAACGGCGGGGGGCGGCCGCCTCGGAATCGCCCTGAGGATCGCAGTGATCGCCGTCTCGCTGCTCGCCGACTTCCTCCTTCTCTGGCTCGCCTTTCGTCTGCTGAGCCCGACGGGCGTCGGCTGGACCTCTCTGCGCGGCGGCGCCGCCGCGGCAGCGGTCGGCTACGAGGCGCTCCAGCTGCTCGGCTCCTACTACGTCTCCCACACGCTCAAGCATGCCTCGAACGTCTACGGGACATTCGCTCTGGTGATCGGTCTGCTCTCGTGGATCTATCTGACCGCAACCGTCGTGCTGGTCGCCTCGGAAGGGAACGTCGTCGCCGCACGGCGGCTCTGGCCGCGCCCGCTGCGGCAGGAGGGCGGGCCGGGAACCTCCCCCGCGCGTCGCGAGCCTTCGGGGGGTGGCGAGGATGGCGGGCGGGCAACGAGCGCGAGTTCGGCCGCTGTCGAAGGCTTCCAGCAGCTCCAGCTCGAGCTCCTCCGCGCCGGCTTCGAGACCGAGCTCCAGGCGGAGCCCGGCGACGACGCGGTCGTGGTCGTCCTGTTCGTCGAGCTGGGCGGGCACACGGCGGCGGAGATCGAGACGCTCCTCGCGCTCGGCGCGAGCCGGGGATTCCTCTCGAGGATCGAAGCCGGGGGCCGCGCGGCGATCACGTCTGCGCCTGCCGGCCCCTGAGGGAGGCCGCGGATTCCGTTCGGGCGCCCCAACGGGACCTCGGGGCGGCTCGCGCTCGCGCGCGCCGGGCGCCGCCCCCAGTGCGGGTGGCTAGCCGGAAGGCCGCTCGGGGCCCGGCTCGAGGAGCCCGAGCGCATCGGCGAGTGCCGTCCGCTCACCCCGGAGCGCCTCGAACCCTCGCCGTAGGCGCGTCTCTCCTTCCGGCGTGATGCTGACGTACACGACACGTCTGTCGCGCGTCGACCTCGTCCGCCGCGCGACGCCGGCCGACTCCGCGCGCTTGACGAGTTCGGTCACCGCGTTCTGGCGCATCTGCAGCAGCGAGGCGAGGCTGTTGATCGTCGCCTCGCCGCCTGCCGCCCTGAGGGCGATCAGGAGGTCGTAGCGCCGCGGGGTGAGCCCGACCGCGGCCACGGCCGCCTCGGTGCGGCGAGCCAGCCGCCGGAGCGCGGCGCGGAAGGCGGCCGCGTGCTCGAGCTCGATGAGCCACGCGTCGCGTACGGGTTGGTTCGACTCCACTCGGCCCGCTCCGATCTGTGTGATGATCCCTTTTGGGAAGCACTAGAAAAGTACCTCACGGGGCGATATAGTCGGCCGGAAGGTCTATTCCTCACGGCCTGCCCCCCAAGCGGGGACAGACCCCTCTCCAAGGAGGTTCGAGAGATGGCGGTTGTCGTTGTCGAGGACAATCCCGTTCCAGCGGCGGTCGACCCGGCCCCACTCGGGCTCGCGGCTTTTGCCCTCACGACGTTCCTGCTCAGCGGGCACAACGCCGGTTTCATCCCCGACGTCATCTGGATCGGCGCGGCTCTTTTCTACGGTGGTCTGGTGCAGCTTCTTGCGGGCATGTGGGAGTTCCGCAACCGCAACGTCTTCGGCGCGACGGCTTTCTCGACCTACGGCGGCTTCTGGCTCTCGCTCGGAAGCTTCGTGCTGCTCGTCTCGCTGACCAAGCTCGGGACCGGGCTCGACGTCGACAGCTCGCTCGCATGGTTCCTGATCGCCTTCGCGATCTTCAACAGCTACATGCTGGTCTGGTCGAGTCGGCTGAACTGGGCGGTGTTCGGCGTCTTCCTGACACTCGAGGTCACCGAGATCCTGCTCGCGATCGGCTTCTTCATGGAGGCGCATGGCCACAGCGACCACTGGGTCAAGGCCGGCGGCTGGGCTGGACTCGTCACCGCGGCGGTGGCGTGGTACACCTCGGCGGCCGGTGTCGCCAACGGGATGCCGGACGGGCCCGCGCTGCCGGTCGGCAAGCCGATCGCTCGCCTGCGCTTGAGGTCAGGACAACGATGAGCCGGGACGCCCAGCAGGACCATTCGATCGAGACGATGCAGCTCGAGGAGCGTCGCTATCCCCCCAGCGAGGAGTTCGCCGCGCAGGCCAACGCGAGGCCGGACATCTACCAGCGCGATTTCGAGGAGTTCTGGGGCTCGGAGGCGCGGGAGCGGATCTCGTGGTTCGAGCCGTTCGATCGGCTGTACGAGTGGCAGCCGCCGTACGCCAAGTGGTTTCTGGGCGGCAAGCTCAACGTCTCCTACAACTGCATCGACCGCCACGTCGAGGCCGGTAAGGGCGACAAGGTCGCCTACTTCTGGGAGGGAGAGCCCGCCGGGGAACGGCGGGAGATCACCTACGCCGACCTCCAGCGGGAGGTGTCGCGCTTCGCGAATGGACTCAAGGCGCTCGGGGTCGGCAAGGGCACGAACGTCGCCATCTACATGGGGATGGTCCCGGAACTGCCGGTGGCGATGCTCGCCTGCACCCGGCTCGGGGCGCCGCATACGGTCGTCTTCGGGGGATTCTCGGCCGACTCGCTCTCGGGCCGGATGAACGACATGGGCTGCGAGGCGTTGATCACCCAGGACGAGGCCTGGCGGCGGGGGGCGCCGGTCCGCCTGAAGGAGATCGCCGATGCCGCGATGGCCGACGCGCCGGTGGTACGGACCTGCGTCGTCCTGCGGCGGACGGGCGGCGAGGTTGCGATGCAGGAGGGCCGTGACCACTGGTGGCACGACGCGGTCGCGGGGGTCGCGGAGGAGTGCCCGCCCGAGCCGATGGACTCCGAGGACCTGCTCTTCCTCATGTACACGAGCGGGACGACGGCGAAGCCAAAGGGCATCGTCCACACGACAGGGGGCTACCTCACCGGTGTCGCGACGACCCACCACTACATCTTCGACCTCAAGCCCGAGACCGACGTGTACTGGTGTGCGGCCGACATCGGTTGGATCACCGGCCACAGCTACATCGTGTACGGCCCGCTCTGCAACGGGGCCACCTCGATCCTCTACGAGGGGACGCCCGACTTCCCGGCGAAGGACCGCTGGTGGGAGATCGCCGAGCGCTACGGCGCCACCATCCTCTACACCGCGCCGACCGCGATCCGCACCCACATGAAGTGGGGTCCCGAGCACGCCGAGGCGCACGACCTCTCCTCGCTGCGGCTGCTCGGCTCGGTCGGCGAGCCGATCAACCCCGAGGCCTGGGTGTGGTACCGCGAGCACATCGGCGGCGATCGCACCCCGATCGTCGACACCTGGTGGCAGACCGAGACAGGGATGATCCTCATCACCCCGCTCCCCGGGGTGACGACGACCAAGCCGGGCTCGGCGACACGGCCGTTCCCCGGCGTCGATGCGGCCGTCTACAGCGAAACCGGCCAGGAGGTGGGCCCGGGGGGTGGGGGCTACCTCGTGCTGCGCAGACCCTGGCCCGCGATGCTGCGCGGCATCTACGGCGACGACGCCCGCTACCGGGAGACCTACTGGTCGAAGTACGAGGACGTGTACCTCGCCGGTGACGGCGCCCGCATCGACCGCGACGGCGACTTCTGGCTGCTCGGAAGGATCGACGACGTGATGAACGTTTCGGGCCACCGCATCTCGACGATCGAGGTCGAGAGCGCGCTCGTCGACCACCAGGAGGTCGCCGAGGCCGCGGTCGCGGCGCGCAACGACGCGATGACCGGGCAGGCGATCGTCGCCTTCGTGACCCTCAAGGGCGACGCGCAGGGGTCACTCGAGAAGCTCGAGGAGCTGCGCGACCATGTCGCGCACAAGATCGGGGCGATCGCCAAGCCGGCGAACATCGTCTTCACGCCCGAGCTGCCGAAGACGCGCAGCGGAAAGATCATGCGCCGCCTGCTGCGGGATGTCGCCGAGAATCGCCCGCTCGGCGACACGACGACGCTCGCCGACGCGACGGTCGTCGAGGAGATCCGCAATCGCGCCGCCGAGGAGGCCACCGAGGAGAGCTGACCCGCCGGGCGTCTCCCGGCGGTCGGGCTCCTCCCCGACCTGGAGCGCATCGCATCGCCTTCCGGGCGGGCGCATGTGCGCGCGTCCCCCGTGCCGGCGCGGGGGCCGGGCCCGCGTGAGGACCGCCTCGGCGCGCGGTCGGGGGGAGGGTCCGCGCTCCGCGAAGGCCCGGCTTCGGCGCGGC
>Ga0302325_10015541_pt1 | contig 16177 bp, 9 predicted proteins | sample Palsa_T0_2_FD_201948 | JGI IMG/M metagenome (GOLD analysis project Ga0302325, IMG submission 201948) | Peat permafrost microbial communities from Stordalen Mire near Abisko, Sweden - Palsa_T0_2 | ecosystem: Environmental > Terrestrial > Soil > Palsa > Peat permafrost | place: Sweden: Abisko... | reverse complement strand
CAGCCGACGTCTTTGTTTACGTCAACGATCTGGCGCCGATTATTGTTACCGCGGCTCGCGTACTCGCGCCGCGCGGCTTGCTGGCCTTCACGGTCGAGACCCATGCCGGCGATAGCGCGAAGCTTTTGCCGACACTGCGCTATGCCCATGGCGAGACTTATATATGCACAGTGCTCGACAAAGCCCAGTTCAAACCGGTGCAGATTGCCAAGTCGTCCGTGCGAAAGGAGAAGGGCGTGCCAGTCGATAGTCTGATTGTTGTCGCGCAACTTTCGTCCGCCGGGTCTGACGCGTGACCGTTCTCGAACGCCCGAAAATTCTTCCGGATATATTTACCCATTGGTTCGCCAGCCGTGGCTGGACACCCCGTGCGCACCAATTAGAGCTTCTGGCCAGGGCGCAGGCCGGCCGCTCGGTGTTGCTGATCGCACCGACCGGCGGCGGCAAGACCCTGGCCGGCTTTCTGCCGAGCCTGGTGGAGTTGAGTGCTCCGGCGGTCGTTCCGAGCGGCGAGAGAAAAAAGCTGTTGTCGCTCGGCCGCACCGTGCGGCGCGAGGGCGGTCTGCACACGCTCTACATTTCACCGCTCAAGGCATTGGCCGTCGACATCGCGCGTAATCTGGAAACACCGATTGCAGAAATGAACCTGCCGATCCGCATCGAGACACGCACTGGCGATACACCGACGTCGAAGCGCCAGCGGCAGCGCCGGGATCCGCCGGAAATTCTTCTGACTACGCCGGAGCAGGTTGCTTTGCTGCTCGCGTCCGCTGATGCGCCGTTTCTGTTCGGCTCGCTCAAACGCATCATCCTCGACGAATTGCATGCGCTGGTAGCCTCTAAGCGCGGCGATCTGCTTTCGCTTGGCCTGGCGCGGCTGTTTCGCCTCGCTCCGGACATGACCAGTATCGGTCTGTCCGCGACCGTGGCGGAGCCTGACGATCTTTGCCGGTACATGGTGCCGCAGCACGACGGTGAGGAGCGGGCCGATCTTATCGTTGCAGAGGGCGGCGCCGCACCCGATGTCTCGATGCTGGCATCGACCGAGCGCGTGCCGTGGGCCGGTCATTCGGCGCGCTATGCGTTCGGCGAGATGTACCAATTGATCAAGGCGCACCGCACCACCCTGGTCTTCGTCAACACACGAAGCCAGGCCGAAGGCATTTTTCAGGATCTCTGGCGTATCAACGACGATAATCTTGCCATTGCGTTGCATCACGGTTCGCTCGACGTCGCGCAGCGGCGCAAGGTCGAAGCCGCGATGACAGCCGGGCGGTTGCGCGCCGTGGTGTGTACTTCCTCCCTTGATCTTGGCGTCGACTGGGGCGACGTCGATCTCGTCATCAATGTCGGTGCGCCGAAGGGCGCGTCACGCATGCTCCAGCGCATCGGCCGTGCCAATCACCGCATGGACGAACCGTCGAAAGGCGTGCTGATCCCCGCGAACCGATTTGAGGTTCTTGAGTGCCGTGCCGCGCTCGACGCCATTGCCGAGAATGCGCAGGACACGCCGGCATCACGTATCGGCGCGCTCGACGTGTTGGCCCAGCATGTCCTTGGCTGTGCCTGTGGCGAGCCATTCCTCATTGACGAGCTTTACGCCGAGGTAAAATCGGCTGCACCCTACGCGGCGCTAGCGCGAACTGATTTCGACGCGGTGGTGGATTTTGTCGCAACCGGCGGATACGCGCTCAAAGCTTATGAGCGCTTCGCCCGCATCAGGCTCGGCAAGGACGGGCTGTGGCGCATCGCCAATCCGATGGTCGCGCAGCGCTACCGGCTCAATGTCGGCACTATTGTCGAAGCCGATATGCTGAAAGTGCGGCTGGTGCGTTCGCGAGTTTCAAAAATGATTCCACGCGGCGGCCGACTCCTCGGTGAAGTCGAGGAATATTTCGTCGAGACCTTGGTGCCGGGCGATACCTTCGTCTTTGCCGGTGAAATTCTGCAATACGAAGCGATCGTTGAGGATCAGGTCTACGTCTCCCGCTCGACCTCCGAAGACCCGAAAGTACCGGCCTACGAAGGCGGCAAGTTTCCGTTGTCGACTTATCTCGCGGCGCGCGTGCGCGGCATCATTTCCCATCCGCAGGAATGGCGCGGCCTGCCGTCGCAGGTGCGCGAATGGCTGGAAATCCAGGAATGGCGCTCGCACATGCCGGGGCAGCGCGAGCTTCTGGTTGAGACGTTCCCTCGCGCCAACAAGCATTACTTGGTCTGCTATCCCTTCGAAGGCCGTTTGGCGCATCAGACGCTCGGCATGCTGCTGACGCGGCGACTTGAACGGGCGCGATTGAAGCCGATGGGTTTCGTCGCCAACGAATATGCGCTTGCAGTGTGGGGCATCGGCGATATTGCCACGCGCATCGAGCGTGGTGAATTTTCCTTAGATGCGCTGTTCGATGAGGACATGCTCGGCGACGATCTGGAAGCCTGGCTCGCCGAGTCGGCGCTGATGAAGCGCACGTTCCGTAATTGCGCGATTATCGCCGGCCTGATCGAGCGTCGCTTTCCCGGCCAGGAAAAGTCCCGCCGCCAGCTCACGATCTCGACAGATCTTGTGTACGACGTGCTACGCAGCCATCAGCCTGACCATGTGCTGCTGCGCGCGACGCGAGCTGATGCCGCAACCGGCCTGCTCGATGTCCGCCGGCTGGGCGATATGCTCTCGCGCATCAAGGGCCGAATCGTTCATAAGGTACTGGATCACGTCTCGCCACTTGCGGTTCCGGTCATGCTGGAGATCGGCCGTGAAGCGGTTTACGGCGAAGCGGCCGAGGAGCTGCTCGCCGAGACGGAGGCCGATTTGGTCAGAGAGGCGATGCAGTGAAGGGCGTTTCTACCGCTCATTCCCGTGTTAGCGGCAATCCAGCTGCTGACGCTGCGCCTTCGCGAGGGCGAGCGGATGAGACGCTTGCTGTCGCCGGCGTTCCGCTGGTTGCCGATTGTGCCGGCGCTCTGTTTTGGCCGGAAGAAAGCTTGTTGGTTGTAGCCGATCTGCATTTCGAGAAGGGTTCCGCTTTTGCCGGGCGCGGTGTGCTGCTGCCGCCTTACGACACCCCTGCGACGATCAATCGCCTTGCCGTTCTGATCGAGCGCTATGCGCCGCGTCTCGTCATTGCGCTTGGCGACAGTTTTCACGATGGCGGTGGGCCGGATCGCATGTCGGACTTGAGCCGCACATCGCTCAAGGCTTTGCAGCGCGGCCGCGATTGGATCTGGATCACCGGCAATCACGATCCCGAGCCGGCGGAAAATATTGGAGGGCGTTTCGCGCAAGTTCTGGCGATCGGGCCGCTGACGTTCCGCCACGAACCTTCGGCGCAGCCTTGCGACGGTGAAATTGCCGGCCATCTGCATCCGCTGGCGCGCGTGGCGCGGCGTGGCCGTGCCGTGAGCCGGCGCTGTTTTGCCAGCGATGGCCGCCGTCTCATCATGCCGGCATTCGGCGCTTATGCAGGCGGGCTCAACGTGCGTAACCGCGCGATCGCATCGTTGTTCGGAGCGTTGTCCTTCACCGCGCATATGCTGGGTGAACGGCGCATCTATGCCTTCGCTGCGGCGAAATGCCTGTCCGACTAAACCAGCAAACTAAAACTGATTAGTTGGCTTTCGCTTCCGCCGCCTTGGGGGCGGGAGCTGCTGCGGCCACGGGGTGCGGCTTCGGCTTTGCCGCGTTGGTCTGGGTGACATCCCAGCCGCCGGGTGGGGCCTTCACGGCAATGGCGTCTTCCGGCTGTGGCTGCGGCGTAAAGGTCTTCACCGCAAGCTGAGCCGCGGTGAGCGATTGCTGGTCAAGCTTGGCGCCCACTTCGTCGCGCTTCTTGCCGGAATCTCCGTCGCCCTGGCTCGCTGCCAGTGCGAACCATTTATAGGATTCGGCAAAATTCTGTGCCACGCCGATGCCGCGCGCGTAGAGGATGCCGAGATTGAACTGACTGTCAGTGACCCCGCGACCGGCCGCCTCCCGGAACCAATGCGCGGCATTGGTGTAATCCGGCGAACCGTCGATACCCTCGGCATAGAGCACCGCGAGATTGTGCATCGCCTTGCCGTTGCCTTTGTCGGCTGCTGTCAGATAAAGGTCACGCGCCTTGGCGAGGTCCTTCTTCACCCCGAGGCCTTTTTCATAAAGGCCGCCAAGACGAAATTCCGCTGGCGCCAATCCTTGCCTGGCGGCGCGTTCGAGCCAAAGCGCTGCTTCCGCATTGTTGGCGGGCACACCGTGACCGTCGGCAAAGCGCATCGCCACTTCGTAAGAAGCGGCGGCATCGCCGTTAAGCGCGGCCGCCCGCAATGTCGGGCCGCCGATGGTGGCCGGCAACTTGTCGCCAATCGGCGCCTGCGCGGCGGCATGGGGCAGCGAGCCGGTGACGTCTGCATCAGGCGTCAGCGCCAGCGGCGCGGATTTTGCGGCGCCGGATTTCTGGGTTGGCGCCTGCGCCGGTGCGGGCGCTGCGCTCGGCGGCGCGCTGGGGGCGATACTTGGCGGTGCGCTCGGGGCCGGCGATGGAGCTGGCTGGGATTGCGGTAGCTGCGCTTCCGGTTGCGGCACAGCTGCGGAAGGCGGCGGCGCTTTCTCTTGCTGTGTTTCGGCGGCCGGCGGTGACGCCTGCGGAGCCGAAGGTCCGCTTTCGAAGAAGCGCGTGGCGATCTGGATGAAGCCGACAACGATGAGGGCGGCTGCCCCGGCCATGATCAGCTTTCGCGAGCGCGGCTTTGCCGTTGTCGCTCCTGCAACGCCTTTGATTTTTGCCTTGGGCTCCGACTTGGCCGGCGAAGCAGCGGCGGCTTGTGCGGCGCGACGCGCGGCGGCGATGAAATTCGGCTTTTCTCCGGCGTCTGTGATCACCGGAGGCTTTGCCGCGCTGACCGCGGCTTCGGATGCGGCAATACGATCGGCGGCGGAATAGGACCGAGTACGGTTGCCTGTTGAGCCTGGTTCAAGAGGGTGGTCCGGCGGCAGATCCGGATCAATCGGATCGCGCGCCGCCGCGGCGGGCTGCGGAGCGGCAGCATCATCAATTGACTCGGACGCGGGCAGGATCGGTGCTCGTGCAGCAGCCGACGCAAACGCCGCGGTGGAGGGGCTGGGTGCGGACTGCGAAAAGATCCTGGCGGACGAAAAGCCTGCGGGAGCCGATGGTGGAGAGAACGGCGCTGCGGCAACCGGGCTGAGCGGCGGCGCTGTGACTGTCAGTTGCGCCGCTGGCGGCATGGGTGCTGGCGGCATTGGTGCCGACGTCATGGGTGCTGGTGGTACGGGCGCCGGCCGTGAAACGGATTCACGTATGCCGCTTTCGATCATCGCCAGCCGGTCGACGACCTGTTCGACGGTGCCCTGAACCGCTTCCAGCGAATCCTGGGTGCGTTGCTCGCTTTGCTTTATCTCGGCGACGTCACGCTCGAATGCTACCGGTACATTGCTCGTAGCCCCTTTGCCGGCAATACCCCGGATGTCCTCGATGTGGACCAAAAGATCGGTGATGCCGCGCTCGACGGCTTCGAGATGGCCGAAGCGCGTTTCGGAAGCGTCGAAGCGCTGCACCAGCGTCGCAATCCGGTCTTCGAGATGCGCCAGTGCGGCATGATCGGTGTGCGTGAGCTGCACCCATTCAAGCTTTTCGATCAGGCCGGTGAGCAGCTTTTCCAGTTCGCGCGGTACGGCCTGGCCGGCGTCGGCCGATGCGGTCAGTGCATTGGTCAGGATTTCAATTCGGCTTTCCAGCGCCGACAGGCTTTGGTTACTGGCGGCGGAACCGGCTAGCGTATCTACTTTGGCGGCCAGCGCCCGCACGTCCTCCGCGACTTTGGTCAGCGTCTCGTTGGAGGCGACATGGGAGACGATGCCGCGCAGCGCGCCGATCGCGGTCTCAAGCTGCTGCAGCGCTGCCGGGTCTTCCTTGGCAACGATCAGATCGACTTTCTGCGACAGTTCTTTCACGGCATCGTCGAAGCCAACCAGGCTTTCGGCGGGTTTGAGTGTATGCAGCGCATCGCGGATTTCGTTCAGCCCGCGCTCGAGTCCGGCGATCGCGGTTGTATCGACGCCGAACTGGCGGCTGTGTTCGATGCGCTCGGCGAGCGCTTTGACTTCGATCTCGAGCGATTCCACGGCGCGCCGGGGCAGCGCTCCGGTAATCAGCTGTGCAATTTCTGACAGGTCGCTGCGGATACCTTTGATCGAGTTTTCTAGTTCATTCGAAGGCCGCAGTGCTTCGATCCGCTCGGTGATGTGACGGAGCTGCAGGTCGAGGTTGGCGAGATTGATCGTCGGTTCGCTTACTGCGGCTGACAGGAAAGCCGGCGCTGATACTGGGGTAGACGCGGGCGCAGCTGTTACAGGCGCGGATGTTGGCTCGGTTTGCGGGGCTGTCGGGAGGAGGGTGGATTCCACCTCCTCGCCGCTGTCGAGGGCCCGTTGACGCGCGGCGATCTCGGCCACTGCGTCGTCGATCGACGAAGCCATTTTGCCGGACGGGCGGAAGCGCGAGGGAGCACCTGTCAGCCGCGATGTTTGCCCGGCTTCACCTTGCGAGGGGCCGCGTCTTTCCTGGCTTGACGGCCGATTGCGGTCCCGCTCGGCCTGCGGCGGCCGAGACTGTTTTTGACGCGCCGCGGCTTCGTTGTGTGACATCCGCTCGAGTTGCTGCGAAAGCTTGTCGAGCCGGTTGTGAACCTTGTTTAGGGCGACGTGCGTATGAGCTGATTCGTGGTCGAACTCACGCTTCCGTTCTTCCCGCTTCTCGCGGCGGGAATCGGCGGGACGGCGCGGCTCGCGATCATCGCGGCGTGTGTGGCGCGGCGCTTCCTCTGCGATTCGCCTGTCATCCGACTCGCGGTCGAAATCGCGCTTCTGTTCTTCCCGCCTTTCACGTCGAGGAGTGGGTGGGCGGTGCTGCTCGCGGTTATCGCGTCGTGCGTATCGCGGCGGTTCTTCTTCTTCCGCTTCCGGCTCTTTTACTTCCGGGTCTTCGTAGAAATCGGTGAACAGCGCCGGTTCTTCGTCATCGAGCTCATCGTCCGGCTCAATGACGTTATTGAGCCACTCGCCGACCGATATGCCAGATCGACGCGCTGCTGTGCGCGCGGCTTCCCGCGCTTCAGGGCGGAGGCCTCTCAGGTTCCACGGACCGCCAGATTTCATTCTCACGCCAAAACCTGTTTCGGCATCAGGATGTGCCTTCTTGAGCCGGCTCGCATCGGTGCGCGAGGCAGAGGGCGCTATCCTGTGTCCCCGGCTATCGAGATTTAAGGATTACGGTAAATAAGCCGTTAAGAATCCGGCATTTGCACCGGGCAGCGGGGCCGGAGTGGAAGCCCGGTCCGCAGTCCCGGCTTTCCGACGGCCTTGGCCTGTCGCGGGCAAGTCGGCCATTGGCCTAGTTCAGGTCGCTTCTTCGCTCGTTTAGACTAAGCAAGCCGGTCGGACGGAAGGCTGGCGCAGGAGCGATTTGATGCCGTCCTACAGGGCTCCCGTCGACGAAACGCTGTTCGTGCTCAACGACGTGCTTCACGTCGAGCGCTACAATAATCTTCCGGGGTTTGCCGAGGCGACGCCGGATCTGGCCGCGGCAGTGCTGAGCGAGGCTGCGAAGTTTTGCGAGGATGTGCTGACGCCGCTCAATCGCGTCGGCGACAAAGAGGGCTGCAAGCGCAACGCCGACGGCTCCGTCACGACCCCGCCGGGATTCAAGGACGCCTACCACAAGCTCGTTGCCGGCGGTTGGGTCGGAGCATCGGCGCCGGTCGAATTCGGCGGCCAGGGCCTGCCGATGTTCCTTACCGTCGCGGTTCGCGAGTTCATGTATTCCTCGAACATCGCCTTCACGATGTATTCGAGCCTCGCACTCGGCGCGATAGCAACAATCCACGATCACGGTTCGGGGGAACAGAAAGCCCGCTACTTGCCGAAACTGATCAGCGGCGAGTGGTCCGGGACCATGAATCTTACCGAACCGCATTGCGGCACCGATCTCGGTCAGCTGCGCTGTCGCGCGACGCCGCAAAGCGACGGCAGCTACAGCATTGCCGGCACCAAGATCTTCATTTCTGCCGGTGAGCACGACCTCACCAGTAATATCGTGCACCTGGTGCTGGCGCGGATTGACGGCGCCCCAGCCGGCACCAAGGGCATCTCGCTTTTCATCGTTCCGAAAATCCTGCCCACGGCGGAAGGTACGCCCGGCGCGCGCAACGCCGTGTCGTGCGGCTCGATCGAAGAAAAGATGGGCATCCACGGCAACGCCACCTGCGTCATGGACTACGACGGCGCGACCGGCTGGCTGGTGGGCGCGCCGCATCGCGGCCTCTATGCCATGTTTACGATGATGAATGGGGCGCGGCTGAGCGTCGGCCTGCAGGGGCTGTCGCTGTCCGAGGTCGCCTATCAGAACGCCGTCACTTATGCCAAGGAGCGGCTTGCCGGGCGGGCGTTGAGCGGTGCGAAATTCCCGGACAAGCCCGCCGATCCGATCATCGTGCATCCGGATGTTCGCCGCATGCTGATGACCATGCGCGCTTTCAACGAGGCGGCGCGCGCGCTGGTGCTGTGGACTGCGTTGCGCGGCGACATCGCACGGCGCTCCAAAGACGCCGGGGAGCGCGAAGCCGCCGATGACCATATGGGCTTGCTGACACCGGTGATCAAAGGCGCGCTCACCGAGCTTGGCTTCGCCAATACCGTACTCGCACAGCAAATCTTTGGTGGTCACGGTTACATTGCCGAGCAAGGCATGGAGCAGTTCGTGCGCGATGCCCGCATCGCGATGATCTACGAGGGCGCGAACGGTATCCAGGCGCTCGATCTCGTCGGCCGCAAATTACCGAAAGATGGCGGCCGCGGGCTGCAGGCGTTCTTCTCTGAAGTATCCGGTTACATTAGAGACCGCGAGGCAGACGAGACCATGGCGCCCTTTACCGGTCCTCTCGGAAGTGCGCTGTCCGATTTGCAGCAGGCGTCGATCTGGTTCGCACAAAACGCGCTGGGCAAACCGGACAACGCCGGTGCCGGCGCCACCGATTACATGCAAATGTTCGGCTTGGTCGCGCTTGGCTACATGTGGTGCCTCATCGTCGATGCAGCGAAGTCCAAGGCGTCAGGCAACGGGACGTCTACAGGCGCGAACGACAAGTTGGTGCTCGCTCGCTTCTTCATGGAGCGCATGCTGCCGGCGACGGCAACCCATCTCGCACGCATCAAAGCCGGTGCCGACAGCACGATGGCGTTACCGATCGAGTCGTTTTAGCCCGCTGTCAGGCCGCCATCGACGACGAACTCCGCGCCGGTGGTGAACGACGCCTCGTCGCTGGCGAGGAACAGGATCGTGTGGGCGACTTCGATCGGCTGCGCGATCCTTCCAAGCGGCGCTGCTGCCGCAAAGCTCGAGGCAAGCTTCTCCGGATTGCGTGCCGAATCGACCATCGCTTGCAGCATCGGCGTGTCCGCAAACGACGGATGCACCGAATTGCAGCGAATGTTGTAGCCCTTGCGCGCGCAATGCAGCGCGACCGACTTGGTGAGGGGTCGCACGCCGCCCTTGCTGGCGCTGTAGGCGGCGAGATGACCGGAGCCGATGATCCCCGCGACCGAGGACATATTGACGATCGCGCCGCCGCCCTGGTCTTTCATCACGCGCACGGCATGTTTGCAGCCGAGGAACGTGCCGTCGAGATTGACCGCCATCAAGGTGCGCCATTCATCGAGCGTGGTCGCTTCGATATCCTTGAGCAACGACACGCCGGCACTGTTGACGAGAATATCGATCCTGCCGATGTCACGGAGGACGTTATCCGTGACAGCAATCCATTCGTCTTCGCGCGTGACGTCGAGTTTGTAGGCAGCGGCTGCGGATTTGAACGACGGCGGACTGACATCTGTCAGGATGACCCTGGCGCCCTCATCGGCAAAAAGCTGCGCCGTCGCAAGGCCGATCCCCGATGCGCTGCCCGTAATCAGCGCAACCTTGTCCTGCACGCGACCCATGACCTGCCGCCGATTTTCGTCCGTACTTAGACCGGTTCGCGAATTGACATTCACGCCGCATCTGCCGCTAACTCTTGAAGCGAATGTCATCCAAAGTTTCACTAGCACCTTATATTAGTTCGTGGTCGGTTGACTCAAACATTCGCTCGGGGTGGCCGTCGAAATGGGATGCAAATATTCCAGTCGGACCACTCGTACTCGCCCTGCGCGACGTGCAGTTTGCTTGGCCGCCGGCGCTCTGCTGCTAATTTGCGGCTCGACTGCCGCCCGCTGCCAGACGCCCGATCAGTTCTACAAGGCGCGTCAATTGACGATGCTGGTGTTTACCGGACCTGGCTCCACCTACGACATCTATGCGCGCTTGCTGGTCCGTCACCTGGGCAAGCACATTCCCGGCAACCCGACATTCATCGTGCAGAACATGGTGGGAGCCGGCGGGTTCAAACTCGTCGACTATCTTTACCGGATAGCGCCGACGGATGGTTCGGTGATGGGGACCATCGGGCGCGGTCTGCCGTTCGAGCCGATGCTTGGCGAGAACCCCGTCAATTTCGATCCGCTGCGCTTCACCTGGCTCGGCAGCATGAACCGCGACACGTCACTGGCCATGGCGTGGCACGCAGCGAAAGTGAAGAACTTCGAGGATCTCCAAAGATATGACCTCTTGGTGCCGGGCACCGGTGTTGGCGCGGACTCCGAGATCATTCCGCTCGCCATCAACAGTTTCGCCGGAACACGATTCAAGATTATCGAGGGCTACCGCGACACCAGCATCGCCGCACTCGCCATGGAGCGCGGTGAGCTCGATGGGCTGGCTTATTGGTCATGGAGTTCGATCGTGGCGGCGCATCCGGACTGGATCCGAGACAAGAAGGTAAACTTGTTATTCCACACCGGCGCGAATCCGATATCGGCGGTCCCCGATTTGCCGTCGGTCCGCAATCTGGTCGAGAATCTGACCGACAAGAAGGCGCTCGAACTTCTGTTGGCGCGTGAAACGCTCGGCCGTCCGTTCCTGGCGCCGCCCGCGGTACCGTCTGACCGCGCCGAAGTCCTGCGAACGGCCTTCGCGGCAACGCTGCACGATACCGAGTTTCAAAAGGACGCCGATCAGGCCAGACTGGATACCGATCTGGTAACCGGCGCGGAATTGGATACTGTTCTTAGGGATTCAGCCACTGCGCCGCAGCAAGTCATTGATCGGCTCAAGCAGGCGCTCGGCCGCAACTAACGTCGCATTGGGAAAAGGTCCCACGCATGCAGTTTGGTCTTTATGCGCCGATTCCGATGGCGACCGTCGGTTCACCCGAGGTCGCCCAAGCGGTCACGGAGGCATTATCGTCACTGCCGGCCGGGCGGCTCGATGCCCAGTTCGATCTTGGCGTCGACCTGCTTCTCGCTGCGGACGCCGTCGGATTCGACCTCGTTCTGTTCACCGAGCGTCACCTCGGCAACGATCTCGCCGCCTGGGTGCTGGCAAGCGCAATCGGCTCGCGGCTCAATCGGATTCGCTCGTTAGTCGCCGTGCATCCCGGATTGTGGGATCCGGTGATGGTGGCAAAGCTTGCGGTTTCGCTCGATCGTGTCTGCAAAGGGCGCATGGCGCTCAACATCGTCAACGGCTGGTTCGATGAGGAATTCCGCATGTTCGGCGGAACGGTGCTTCAAGGCGAAGAGCGCTATCGGCGGACGCTCGAATTCATCGACATATTGCGCGGTCTGTGGACGAACGAAACGTTCTCCTATGCAGGTGAATTTTACAAAGTCGAAAAGGGCCAGCTCCTGCTGAAACCGGCGTCATCGACGGTGCCGGAAATCTATTCAGTCAGCGGCAGCGATCGCGGCCGCGACTTCATTGCCGAGCACTGTGACTGGTGGTTCATCGATTTTCCGAAAACCGCGGCGACCACGGACGAGATGATGCACGCCATCGAAGAGGCTGTCGCCGACATGAGCCGGCGAACCGATCGTCTCGGCCGAAAAGTGCGCTACGCGCTCAACCCGTTTGTGGCGCTCGGCAAGACCGAAGAGGATGCATTGAAGACGACCATTGACCGTATCTATGCGTTCGACCCTAATCCCGACACACGCAAGATTCAGAAACGCATGATGCCGGCAACCAAGATCGGTTGCATGGGGCCGCCGGATAAAGTGCTTCGTCAAATCCGGAGATTTGAGAGTCTCGGCATCGAACTCGTTCTGTGCAAGATAATTCCGACAATCGAAAATGTGCAACAGATCGGCCAGGAGATCATTGCGCCGATGCGCAGCGGCACGGCCTCCCTGTCGCTCGCGAGTTGAAAGACCGGAGAAACCATTATGCCGGACGCTTTTATTTACGATCATGTCCGCACGCCGCGTGGGCGCGGCAAAGTGGACGGCGCGCTGCATGAAGTGACCGCGCTGAATCTGGCAAGCCAGGCGCTTGGCGCCATCAGGGATCGTAATGGGCTGGACACCGCGCAGGTTGATGACGTGGTGCTTGGCGTGGTCGATCCGGTCGGAGAGGCCGCGGCCAATATCGCGCGTCTTGCCGCGCTGGTCGCGGGTTACGGCGATAGCGTCGCGGGTATACAGATCAATCGTTTTTGTGCCTCGGGCCTCGATGCGGTAAATTTCGCATCGGCCCAGATTATGGCCGGCCAGCAGGATATGGCGGTGGCAGGCGGCGTCGAATCCATGAGCCGGGTCGGCATCGGTTCAGCCGGCGGCGCCTGGTCGATCGATCCGTCGATCGCGGTGCCACACTACTTCTTGCCGCAGGGTATTTCTGCCGACCTGATCGCCACCAAATACGGTTTCTCGCGCGACGATGTCGACGCCTACGCGGTGGAAAGCCAGAAGCGCGCCGCGACCGCATGGGACGAAGGCCGCTTCGATCGCTCGGTGGCGCCGGTGAAGGACGTCAATGGACTGACGATTCTCGCGAAAGACGAGCACATGCGTCCCAGCACGACGATGCAGTCGCTGGCCGCGTTGCAACCATCATTTGCGCAGATGGGCGAGCTCGGTGGCTTCGACGCCGTCGGGATCCAGGCGCATCCGGACGTCGAATACGTCAAGCATGTGCATCACGCCGGCAACTCATCCGGTATCGTCGACGGCGCTGCCGCGGTGCTGGTCGGCAATGCGGGCGCCGGCAAGCGCGCCGGGTTGAAACCGCGCGCCAGGATCAAGGCATTCGCTAATATTGGCTCCGATACTGCGCTGATGTTGACCGGGCCGGTCGATGTCACGGAGAAGCTTCTGAAGAAAGCCGGAATGGCGCTTTCCGATATCGACTTGATCGAGATCAATGAAGCATTTGCATCCGTTGTTTTGCGTTATCTGCAAGCGTTCGACCTCGATCCGGCCAAGGTCAACGTCAACGGCGGCGCAATTGCGCTCGGTCATCCGCTCGGTGCTACCGGCGCGATGATTCTTGGCATCGTGCTTGACGAACTGGAGCGACGCGATCTTTCGACGGCCCTTGTCACCCTGTGCATCGGCGCCGGTATGGGCACCGCAACCATTATTGAACGGGTCTGATTTCATGCCGAGGATCGATATTGCCAGTCTGCCCGTCGATACGCGCACTGGGTATCCAGAGCCGCTGAACCGCGTCGTCATTGGGCGCGAGCGCAAACGACTTGGTAACGCCGTCGGCCTCGATCAGTTCGGCGTCAACCTGAAAACGCTCAAGCCAGGCGCAGCTTCGGCGTTGCGCCATTGGCACGAGAAGGAAGATGAACTGATCTATGTATTGCAGGGCGAAATCGTTTTGGTGGAAGACGGTGGCGAGACGGTGCTCAAGCCGGGAGATGCTGCGGGCTTCAAAGCCGACACGCCCAATGGCCATCATCTGATCAACCGCACCCAGAGCGACGTGGTCTTTCTCGAAATCGGTACGCGCTCGAAGCACGAGACGGCGCACTATCCGGACGTCGATCTTGTCGCGATCCGCGACGACAAAGGGATGGGCTACACCCGCAAAAACGGCGAGTCCTACTGATGGCCTACGCTCACTTCACGCTGGAGGTCGATTCCGGCGGCCTTGCGCTCGTTACATGGAATTCGCCCGGGCGCACCATGAATCTGCTCGATGTGGCGGTGAAGGATGAGCTGTCGGCGATCGTCGATCAGGTCACGGCTGATCCCGCGATCAAGGGCGTGGTCATCACATCGGGCAAGGATTCGTTCTGCGCCGGCGCTGATCTGACGGTGCTTGAAGCGATGAGCCGCGGCTACGCTGAGAGGCTGGCGTCACAAGGAGAGACCGCGGCGAACCAATACGTTTCTGACGAAAGTCAAAAGACGTCGGTGCTGTTTCGGCGCATCGAAACCTGCGGCAAGCCGTGGGTCGCTGCCATCAACGGGACGGCGGTTGGCGGCGGTTTTGAGCTGACGCTGGGCTGCCACCACCGCGTTGCCGCCGATAGTGAAAAGACTCGTCTCGGCCTGCCGGAAGTCAAAGTCGGATTGTTTCCGGGCGCCGGTGGCACGCAACGCGTCGCGCGCATCATGCAGCCGGCCGATGCGCTGCAATTCCTGCTCAAGGGAGATCTGGTTTCCGTCAATCGCGCCAAGGCGATGAAGCTCATCGACGAGGTAGTCCCGGCCGCCGACCTTATAAAGACGGCCAAGGAGTGGATCGCCAAAAGCGGCACCGCGAAAGCGCCGTGGGATATCGAGAATTTCAAGTTGTCGGGCGGCCCGGTGCAATCGAAGGCCGGTATACTGGTATTCACGCCCGCCAATGCAATCTACCGGCGCGAGACTTACGACAACTACCCGGCGGCGCGCGCCATCATGCAGGTGGTTTACGAGGGCCTGCAATTGCCGATCGACCAGGCGTTGCGTGTCGAGTCGCGCTGGTTTGCGAAAATTCTGCGCTCGCCAGAGGCGGCGGCGATGATCCGCTCGCTGTTCGTCTCCATGCAGGAGATCAACAAAGGGGCGCGTCGTCCGTCCGGCGTCCCGTTGAAAAAGTTCAAGACTATTGGCGTGCTCGGCGCAGGCTTTATGGGCGCTGGCATTGCCTATGTCAGCGCGCTCGCCGGCCTCGACGTTATTCTGGTCGATCGAGATCCGGAAACGGCCGAAAAGGGCAAAGCCCATTCGCAAAAGCTTTTGACCGATCAGATCAGCCGAGGCCGGACGACTGCCGAGGCACGTGACGCCGTCCTCGCCCGCATCAAGCCGACGGCGGATTTTGTCGCTTTGAAAGATTGCGAGCTGGTGATCGAGGCGGTGTTCGAGGACCGTAAGGTCAAAGACGAAGCCATCGCGCGTGCCCAAAACGTCATCGGCGATACCGCGATCTTCGCCTCAAACACGTCGACCCTGCCGATCACATCCCTTGCCGAGTCGTTCAAGGATCGGTCCCGGTTTATCGGTATCCACTTCTTCTCGCCAGTCGACCGAATGAACCTTGTCGAGATCATCCTCGGCAAGGATACCGGTGACGCCGCGCTCGCTGCCGCTTTCGACTATGTGCGCGCGATCAAAAAGACCCCGATTGTCGTCAATGATTCACGCGGCTTCTATACATCGCGTGTCGTCGGCACCTACCTCCGCGAGGGTCACCTGATGCTGGAAGACGGCGTGCCGCCGGCGATGATCGAGAATGTCGGGCGGATGGCCGGCATGCCGGTCGGTCCGCTCGCGCTCAACGACGAGGTCGCGGTCGATCTCGCCTGGAAAATTCTCAAAGCGACCGAGGCTGATCTCGGACCCGAAGCCGTGGAGCCACGGCAGAAGGTGCTGCTTGAGGAGATGGTGGAAAAGCGCGGCCGTTTCGGCCGCAAGAACGGCAAGGGCTTTTACGACTATCCGCAAGGCGCACCAAAGCGGCTGTGGCCCGACCTCGCGGAGCTGCAACCCAAAAAGCTTGATCCCGATTCGCTCGATGTCGCCGAACTCAAGGCGCGGTTGCTGGCGATCCAGGCACTGGAATCCGCCCGCTGCATCGAGGAGCGCGTCGTGGTCGATATGCGCGAGGCCGACGTCGGTTCAATCCTCGGTTTTGGGTTTGCACCTTTCACCGGCGGCACCATTTCCTATATCGATGGTATGGGTGCGAAGGCTTTTGTCGATCTCTGCAACCGGCTGGCGAAGCAATACGGCGACCGCTTCAGGCCCTGCAAGCTATTGCTCGATATGGCGAAAAAAGGCGAGACCTTCTACCGCCGGTTCCCGCCACAGATGCGCAAG
>Ga0302325_10015539_pt1 | contig 16179 bp, 15 predicted proteins | sample Palsa_T0_2_FD_201948 | JGI IMG/M metagenome (GOLD analysis project Ga0302325, IMG submission 201948) | Peat permafrost microbial communities from Stordalen Mire near Abisko, Sweden - Palsa_T0_2 | ecosystem: Environmental > Terrestrial > Soil > Palsa > Peat permafrost | place: Sweden: Abisko... | reverse complement strand
CGACCTGATGACCGCGTTCAACACGCTGGCCTCGGCCGCGGGGATCGGCGCGGCCTTCGACCCGTTTGCCAGCGACGCCAACTTTCTGGTTGGCGCCTATATCTTTGAAGATGTCGGAGTCACCGCGTACCACGGCGCTGCCCCGCTCTTCACCACCACCACCACGGGCAAGACTTACCTGGCGGCGGCCACCGGCATCCTCGCGGTCGAGGCCTACCACGCGGGCCTGGTGCGCACCACGATCAACGCTCTCGACCCCATCAACTCCCTCGGCTACCAGACCCTGACCCAGCAGGTCTCCGCGCTGCGCGCCAAGCTCTCCCTCGCGGCGCTCTCGACGGCCCCCAACCCGGACGACTACGGCCACACTCCGGTAACGCTCACCGTCTCGCTGGCCGGCGGTGCCGGCCTGACTCGCAGCCAGATCGTCGATGCCGATCCAACCAACGTCATCGCCTTCTCGCGCAACACGACGCAGGTCCTCAACATCGTCACCGGCGGCGGAGCCACCACCGCCGGCACAACCGCCAAAGGAGTGTTCTTCCCCAACGGCCTCAATGGGCTCTTCTCCTGACCCGAGCCATACTCCGGTAGCCCTGGCTGAGCTATAGTTCGCTCGGCCAGGGCTGCTCACACGCCACGGCTATTTCAGGGTTGCAGAGCGTTCAGGGTTGCAGAATCGCTCTTGAACTCCGCATTCTTGCCGATGCTGAGCAGGTTCGCCATGATGCGGAACGACCCGGGAACTCCTTCGGGCATCTGGCGGAAGAACGCATAGGCCATGTAAACGTAAGCCCCGCGTCCATAGTGCGCGTAGAGCAGCCCGCCCTTCTGCGGGTCCTGATCGGCGTCGTGGGTCTCGGTCAGCGCGACGAACTGCGGGCCCCACGACTGCGGGAAGCCGTGCCCGCGCTCTTCGACCCATCCGCTGAAATCGGACTCGGCGATGCGGTTCGGCCAGTTGAGCACGGGGTCGCTGGGCGCAAGGATGGCGACCTTGTTGTCCTCCTCGACCACCCGCTCCCCATTGCCGCCGAGCGTCAACGGATAGGGGGCGTAGTTCCCGTTGAACTCGGTCGATTGATATTGCACGATGACCACGCCGCCGGCCTTGGCGTAGTTGAGCAGCCGGTTGTTGGCGCGCGCCAGTTCAGGCCGCGCGGAGTAGGTGCGAATGCCGAGGACGATGGCGTCGTAAGAGGAGAGGTCCGCCGAGCTCAACTCCTCGGCGGAGAGCATGACGACGTGGATGCCGATATCTTCGAGGCTCTGCGGAACGTCGTCGCCGGTGCCCATGATGTAGGCAACCTTGAGGCCGGGCGCGACCTTCACATCCACGCCGGTGACCTGGTAGGTCGACGCGCGATAGAAGGGAGAAGGGCGCAGGCCCGCGTATCCCGCCATCTCGAAGCCTTCCTTATAGAGTTGGCCGCCCGACTCGGCGACTGCGGTAATCGTGTAGGCCTTCGGCTCGACGGCCTTGGGCGTGATGGTGAAGTTGACCATGCGCTCGTCGTTGTAGGCCGCCGTCTGGAAGGGCGCGGACGCGGGCTCGCTGGTCCAGCCGGAGGGCAGATCGAGCTTGACCGAACCGCTGGCCGCGCCCTTCGAGCTGCGCACGGTGACCTGCAGATGCAGCGTAGCGTTGCCGATCGGCACGACGCCGGCCTGCGGCGACACGGTCAGTGAGATCGCGGGCGCAACCAGCAGAGGCTCAAGCACTGAGCCCAGGCCGAGAACGCGATGTGTGCTCTGGACCACGGCGGAGACGTGCGCCGACGCACCGCCGTAGCGATAGGCGACCTCGGCGCTCAGCGGGTACGGCGTAGTGGGCAGGTTGAGCGACCGCGGGTCGAGGATGTCGTAGTAACTCTGCTCGACGTTCTTGCGGCTGTAGTACGGCTTGGTGAGCTCGGCGTTGGCGGGGACGGTCGCGGTAACCGCCTGGTCGCGGGCATCGCCGGCGTCGAGCGGACCATTGGCCGCGGAGGCAGGGGTGAAGGTCCACCCATCGCCGGCGTGAGAGACGAGTCTGCTGTCGAGCACATCGATCGGCTCGCGGCCCTCGTCGGCGATGTGCACGCCGATGCGGACGCTCTCGCCGGGCGCCACGCTCAAAAAGCCTTGATCGCGGCCGGGGCCTTCGCCTTCGCCGCCGGGGCCGCCGCGGCCGCCGCCGGTTGACGCGGTGGCGACCAGGCTGAGGCTAAGCGCGTCGTTCAGCGCCTGGTTGAACTGGTCGCGCTTGATGCCGAGTTCATGCTCCATGTTGAACTTCGCGTCGCCTGGTAGGCCGCTCGCCTGCACGTCCGCGAGCAGCGCCACCGTCTGCGAAAGGCCTTTGGCCAGCGCGGGCGCGGACCTCGCGGGGTTGGCCGCATCGAAGGCGGCTGCTGCCTGGCCGACCGAGGCGGCGAGGTCGGTGAGGCGGTCGCGCCACGGCGCTTGCTGCGCGGTGGGGGCGTAGGAGGCGATCCCGGCGAGCGACGTGTCGATGCCATCGAAGAAGCTGTCCTCGTGCGCCGGCAGCGTGGGGCTGACGCGCGAGGCGTAGAGGTGATACTGCGACGATGCCGCGCGGGCGGGCCCTACGCCGATCCCGCCGTTCTGCGATTTCTGCTCGCCGAGGCCGGCGCGCGCGACGGCGAAGTAGCTGTCGCCAAGCAGCGGGCTGTACGCGCCTTCCTCGACCGTGACCGTCGCCGGCGGAATGCCTTCGATCCAGGTGCCGTGGACGTAGTCGCGGAACCGCACCGGCGAGTAGCGGCCGGTCGCCGAATCGAAGAGGCCCTGCGCCGAGACACGCGCAAACGGCACCCGCGCATACACCTTCAGCGGCGCCCAAGGCAGCAGCCCCGCGGCAATCTGGTCGGGAAAGACCTTGGGGTCGGCGGCCGCGTTGAAGACCTCCTGAGCCATCTCACCCGAGGCCTGGTGGTGGCCGTGACCGTCGGAGACGCCACCCGCGAAGACCGAAGCAACCACCATCGGCCGGGTCATGCGGATGACGCGGACCACGTCGTACAGCAACCGGTTGTGCCCCCACTGCTGCATCGCCTCCTCCAGCGTCTTCGAGAAGCCGTAGTCGATGACGCGGGTGAAGTATTGGTGCACCCCATAGGCCTCGCCGGCGGCGAGCAGCTCCTGCGTCCGCACCTCACCCAGCCGGTCCCACAGATCGTTCGACATCAGGTTCTGCCCGCCTTCGCCGCGGTTGAGCGTGAGCAGGCTGGTGTCGACGCCGCGGTCGCGGCTCTCGTAGGTGAGCATGGGGCCGTCTTCATCGTCGGGGTGTGCCACGATGAGTACCAGGCTGGCGCGGGTCTGCAACTTCTGCAGGTCCTGCCACAGCGCCGCCGAGCCGCGGTCGATCTCCAGCGGCCGCGCCGCGCCATACGCATAACGCGGCGCGTCCTGGCCCCACGCGTCCTGGCCCCACAAGGAGGTCCCGATCAAGGGCACGAGCAGGGCGAGTCGCACCGCCTGCTTGGCGCACGCGCTAATGAAGATCGATCTCATACTTCAGGCACCTCCAAAGGTTGGGCGCACCGCGAGTGCGGTATCGGGGGATGGCCGCTACAAAGCGAGGACTCTTGTCCCCTGACGGACAGAAGATCAATCCACAACCGCCCTCAACTCAAGGTCTGATGAAGCCGGCAAATCGGGTGCACAGGTCTTGATTCCGAGGCGGCCTATGCGGCACTGGGATGCTTGTCCGCGATGAGGCCGGCCGCCCGCAGAGCACGCAACACTCGTTCCAGCTTCGCAGAATCCGGTCGAAAAGGCCAAATTGCGCGGTGCCTGTCCGGCTGGCAGGGGAAGAGTTTACGTCCCACCCATCGCGATGTTGCCGCGATGGATGGGGCACCCGGGCCTTGGCGGCAGGTGTGCGGCGGTTGACACCGATCGAACTCAGTGTGGAGCTGCTGGGATTTCAGGATCGCGCCGGCCCGCGCCCATCAGAACCAGGGAGCGCTGCGCGAAGGGAGAATAGACCAGCAGCGCCGTCGAGGAGAGCGCCAGTCCGAAGTCGATGTGGTGTAGGAGCAGGAAGGGCGCGAGCGACCAGAGCTCATCGAGCGGCAGTAGAAACCGCCAGAGCTTGAGAAACTTCTCGCGCACTCCAGGGGCATGGAAGAGGACCGCGCAGAGCACGAAAGCGCGGACCGGAATGAGCATCCCGGCGGTCACAATCAGGACGGTGAGCGCCTGAGTTGGCCTGGGCAGCGCTGAAAAGAGATCTTCGATCTCCGCCAGATTTGCCAGCGCGCCAACATAGAAGGCCAGATACATCAACTGCAGCAGGACGAAGAGCGTCTGGACCACGGGATACGAGGCTTTGGGAAGCTCTTCCGGGCTGGCGAGGATGCGGGAGGCGAGGATGCGGCTGCGAAGGATGGGTTGAACTTCGGTTTGAAGACCCGACTCCGGCTCGACCGGAACTGCCGTCCGCGGCTCCGAGGACGGGGGCAGGGAAGCGAGGGACGGCGGGGACGGTGGCGGATCTTCGCGGAGCCCGATCCGTTCCACGGGCGCCACGAAGCGATAGCCGCGGCGGGCGAGGGTCTCGACGAAGCGGGAGTTGCCGGCGGTGTCGCCGAGGGCCTCGCGGATGCGGTTGACGGCCGAGTTGACGCCGTGCTCGTAGTCGACGAAGGTGCCGTCGGGCCACAGTTCGCGGGCGATCTGCTCGCGCGTGAGCAGATCGCCGGGCCGCTCCAGCAGCATGCAGAGCACCTGGAAGGGCTGGGCGTTCAGCTTGGTGCGGATGCCCTGGCGGCGCAGCTCTCCGGTGGCCGCGTCTGCTTCAAACGCTCCGAAGCGATAGCGCCGGGCTGGGCGTGGGTCGGTCATCTGCGATGTCCACAAGTGTATCCGATCGGGAGTGGGGCCTGTCGCGGCGGTTGCGCGTGGGGCAACTTCCCGGAAGTTCAATCGCTGCAATCGTTTGCTAGGTGAGAAATCGATGAGCCGCGGGTGAGGTTCCGTGCATTGCCTCTGCGGGCCTGGCTGGGGCAAGGTGCAGTGCATGACGCACCGATTCTCAGACTCGCGAATGTTCTCCGCTGCCTGCGGGCTCTTGTTTCTGGTGGCCGGCTCCGGCTGTTGTGTGGCAGAGCCGCCCCCTGCCGCGGTTGCAGCTTTCAACTCCTATATCGGGGCGGTTGAGTTGCGCCTCGCGCAGCAGCACCGGTCGCAAGGCGGCTCCCTCGCTCCCGAGGCCGCGCAGAGCGAGGTGCGCCTGCGCCGGGGAGAGGCGGTCGTCGAGCGGCTCACGCCCCCTGCGGCTTTGTCCAGCGCAATGCTGCACCACTGGCGCGGAACGGCGTTCGCCCCGGGCGCCAGGGCTGCGGACTTTGAGCGCCTGATGAAGGACTTCGACGCCTATCCCAAATACTTTTCGCCAGAGGTGATCGAGGCGAAGCTGCTGACCGAAGACGGGGACCGCGTGGAGGCGTCGATGCGGGTGCGCCAGAAGCACGTCATCACGGTGGTGATGGATACGGCGTACGACATTGCCTTTGGGCGGCTCGACGCGCAGCACGGCTACAGCATCTCGCGCAGCACGCGGATTGCGGAGATTGGCGGGGCAGGCACGAGCAGCGAGCGCGTGCTGAGCGCCGCCGAGGAGCACGGCTTCCTGTGGCGGCTGAATACCTACTGGAGCTACGAGGAGCGGGACGGCGGACTGTACATGCAGATCGAGTCGGTCTCGCTGACGCGGTCGATTCCAACCGGCCTCGGCTGGGCAGTGGGCCCTTTTGTGGAGAGCGTGCCGCGCGATTCGCTGGAGTTCACGCTGCGGGCTGTTTGCGACGCGCTGAAGAAGTAAGAAATGGAAATGGAAGGGGAGACGCGAGGATGAATACGACAGCCACAACGAAGGATGAAGCGGTATTCCAAGCGGCGCGCCGGGTGAACCAGGCGCTGACAGCTTCGATCGAGAGGCGCGCTTTGCAGTGGATGGCCGAGCGCGCGCCTCGCTGGCTCACCTCAGACCAGCTCACTCTGCTCGGCCTGGGCGCGCAAGTCGGGGCCGGCGTCAGCTATGCCCTGTCGCGCTACAACCGCCACGCGCTGATTCTGGCGATTGTGCGTGGTGCTCAACTGGCTCGGAGACAGCCTCGATGGGACCCTCGCCCGAGTGCGCCGGCAACAGAGGCCGCGCTATGGCTTCTACGTCGACCACATGGTAGACGTCTTTGGGTCGATCGCGCTGATGGGCGGCCTCGGCTGCTCCGGGCTGCTGCACTGGCAGACGGCAATCGCGATGCTGGTGGCGTTTCTACTGCTGTCGAGCGAGAGCTACCTGGCCACCTATACCTTGTCGCGCTTTGAACTTTCGCAGGGCATCTTCGGTCCCACGGAGATCCGCATTCTGCTGGTGCTCGGCAACCTGGCGCTGCGGCGCAGTCCGTACGCAACCTTGTTCGGACACAGGATGCTGCTGTTCGACCTGGGAGGAACTGTCGCCGCGGCCGCTATGTTCGCGATCGCGATCGCCGTCACCCTGCGCCATACCGCGCAGCTCTACCGCGAGGAGCCTCTGCCATGAAGCCCTTCATCCGTTGGGGCAAGTTCAACCTGGTGGGGGCCATGGGTGCGCTGGTGCAGCTGACCGCGCTGGCCCTCTTCAACCGGTGGGCGCCGGGCCACTACCTGTGGGCAACGGCCGCGGCGATCGAACTTACGCTGTTGCACAACTTCGTCTGGCACCTGCGCTTTACGTGGCGCGACCGCGGCTCGGCGGTACTCGGTCCATTGCTGCGGTTTCATCTTTCCAATGGCCTGGTTTCGATGCTGGGGAACCTTGTGCTGATGCGAATCCTGGTCCATGGGGCGAGCGTACCGGTCGTTGCGGCGAACGGTATCGCGATCCTGTGCTGCTCGATAGCTAATTTCTGTCTGGGAAACAAGTGGGCGTTCGCAATAAGGCTATGAGACGGTCCCTCGAAGCGATGGAAGGAGTTGGTAGGCACGAGGAGACTCGAACTCCTGACCTCTACCGTGTCAAGGTAGCGCTCTAACCAACTGAGCTACGCGCCTGAAGTGCCTGCCTGGAGTGTAAACGGATCGCAGAGCGAGGGCAAACGCGGCTGGGTGGGCAGATCCTTCGAAGCCCCAATAAATTCGCGAATTGCTTCGAGAAATGCTCTAGGATGGGCTTGCTCCAAAAACCCCGCCCATGGATTTTCTGCGCCAGTTCCGCGCCGCCCCCAACCTGCTTACGCTGCTGCGTCTGTTCATCATTCCCTTCCTGGTGATCGAGATTCTGGACGGCCGCTACCGGATGGCGTTTGCGCTGTTCGTGCTGGCGGGGGTGAGCGACGGGTTCGACGGGCTGGTGGCGCGCTGGCTGAAGCAGCATACGCGGCTGGGCCAGTATCTCGACCCGATCGCGGACAAGCTGCTGTTGAGCACGCTGTTCGTGGTGCTGACTCATGTGGAGCTGGTGCCGCGGTATGTGACGGTGCTGGTGTTCAGCCGCGACCTGGGGATCCTGCTGATCTCGACCCTGCTGTTCGCCACGGGCACGCTGCGCGATTTTCGCCCGAGCCTGCTGGGCAAGCTGAATACGCTGGTGCAGATCGTGGCGCTGACCGTAGTGCTGGTGGAGCAGATTGCCCCGTCGGCGGACTTGGCCCTGGTGCGCGGGGGGCTGCTGCGGGCGATTGCGGTGCTGGCGCCGGTGTCGGCCGCGCACTATGCGTGGATTGTCTTCCAGCGGGTGAGCGCGCCGGAGCCAGAGCAATAGGCCTAACTCCGATTTACACCGAGGCTACCGATTCGAGGCAGAGCCATATCCCCCAGAAAATCGGTGGCCTCGGTGTAAATTCGGTGTTAGAACCTGTATAAAAAACCGCGTAAGCATACCCGCGTGCCGTGGTTCTTGTTTCTGGGATAGGTCCGGGCTTCAGCCCGGACATCAACGCCAGCCAAAATTTCGGGCTTCAGCCCCAGGGATACGCCCTCTGCCGGCTGCCAACGCCCCAAATCGGCGGCGTCCAGCCGGGTTCTTAGACAGGTTCTTAGGCCTTTCGCTTTACGCTTCTTCGCCCTGGGCTTCGAGAGGGTCCGCGGCGGGGTCGTCTTCGTTGAGGATGTCGGCGAACTCGGCGGAGTCGAACACCTCGCCGCAGAGTTGGCACTCGACGAACTCGACGTCCTCCTCGCGGGCGACGACGCGGACCTGGGGATGTTTGCACGCAGCCGGCATAGGGGGGAGAGCTGAGGAGTTGGTAGAAGTTTGCCTTTGCCGAGAGTGGTTGTCAATCGAGAAATTCGGCCTGTCGTTAGCAGAGGATATGTCCGGTGGTTGTAACAAGTGAAGTGTCCGCTTAGCGTGCGGCGAGGATGGTTCCATGCGAGCACGTGTGGAGAGCTATCCGAGGGCCGCGGTGGAGCGGGCGAGGTACGCTTCTCGTTCGGCCCACGACTTTTCCGTAGCATGTAAAGCCCTTTCTTTGGGCCGCCCTTATTACCCGGACTGAAGTCCGGGCCTATCTCAAAAGACAAAAACAACCGGCCGGCCCCCCGGCTACACCTGCGCGACCGGCAACGGAACGGGGACCATCGCTGGCCGGATTCTACGGCACTGGCATTGCAACCGGGTTCTTGCACTCGGCCGCCAATCCGGCAGCTCCCTACATCGGCGCGGCCGTCGATGTATCGCAACATGTCATTCTGCCCATCAACCTGAGCAATACGAGTGTCTTCGCCCTTTTCTAGTGTGCCAATGCCGCGGCCGGCGGAGGGTCCTCTAGAAGTTGAAGAGGCGCTCGCGCAGAGCGGCCTCGTACGCCTCCTTGGCTTGTTTGGCCTTCTCGCGGGCGTCCGTTTCGCGGAAGCCGGCCGCCTCCCAGACATCAATCTCGGCCTCGGAGTGGTTGACCGAGGCGAGTGCCTCCTCCTCGCGGATGGCGGCGATCCACTGCTCTACGGCGGTCTTGTAAGCGGTCTGCATCTGGTCCAGATCGGCGATTTCAACGGGCATGGCGTACCTCTTTCCTTTTGAACCGTAGCCGAGAAAGATGAATGGACGATGTACGTCGTCCAGAAAGAGCCCGGAGAAGAGTGGCGCGGGACGGGCAGGCGCGATGCGAGGCGGGTGTCGGGGAAGGTGCGAGGCATTTGCGGCGGCTGCGGCGCTGTGTTACAAGCGACCTATGCGCGATGTGCGCGAATGGATGCGCGACCTCATGAGAAGACGTTCCAGACGTGGCCCGAATAACTCGGAGTCCACGGGTAAGAGTGGGCAGGAGCTGCCCCAGGACCAGCCGGCTCCGCTCAGGCCTACATATCCCGAACCGGTAACCGCGGCGCGAGAGGTTCAGCCGAAGGACGTTGCAGCACAGGCACCGGCCAAGCCCGTGGCCGCTCCGGTCGCGCCCGCGCCGGCCGAGCCGGACCGGCGGATGGTGGTGGAGACGCAACCGGACTCGCTGGCGACGCCGCCGGGCGAGGCAACCCCGGTCTCACCCAAGGAGCCGCGAGGCTATGTGGTGCTGGCGATTGGGCTTCCCGGGTCGGGCAAGACGACCTGGTATAAGCGGCGAGGCGTGACCCCGCTGTCCAGCGATCTGCTACGCAGCCTGCTGTTCGACGACATTACCGAGCAGCGCTACCAGGGGCTGGTGTTCTCGACGCTGCGCAGCCTGCTGCGGGCGCGGCTGATCGCCAAGATGCCGTGGAACTACGTGGACGCGACCAACCTGAGCCCGCACGAGCGCAAGCAGTGGATCAAGATGGCGAAGAGCTTTGGCTACGAGGTGCAGGCGGTCTTCTTCGACGTGCCGCTGGCGGTGTGTCTGGAGCGCAACTCGAAGCGCGACCGCCAGGTGACCGACGAGGTGATGCACAAGATGGCGGAGCGGCTGCGGCCTCCCACCTTCAAGGAGGGGTTCGAGAAGATCACGGTGGTGCGGGTGAAGGGTCAGCCGGGTGCGGAGCCGGCGGTTGGGGGCGAACAGTCCGGCGCGGAGCCCGCTGCCGCCGAATAGGCCTCTTTGCTAGTCGAATAGGCCTCTTTTCTATTTGTCATCCCCGCAGCTGCCGCCGAATAGGCCTCTTTTCCACTTGTCATCCCCGCAGGGGATCTGCTGTCGTCCTCGCCGAACGAATCGCCAGGAAGACCTTTCGAGCAGGTCGCCCGCATCATTCCGATTTACCATGAGCCATTCCTATGGCTGACGCCGCTATCGAGTTCGCGAACGTGAGCTACCTGCTGCCGGGAGGCCGCTCACTCCTCCGCGACATCGCGCTGCGGCTGGAGCCAGGGACGACCACCGCGCTGCTGGGGCGCAGCGGCAGCGGCAAGACGACGCTGCTGCGGATGGTGAATGGGCTGGTGCGGCCGACCTCGGGGCGGGTGCTGGTGGGCGGGCGCGATGTGGCGACCCAGGATTCGATCGCGCTGCGGCGGGGCATCGGCTATGTGATCCAGGAGACCGGGCTGTTCCCGCATATGACCGTGGAGCGGAACGCGGGGATGGCGCTGGAGCTAGCGAAGGGCAGCGAAGAGCAGCGAGAAACAGCGAAGAACAGCAAAAGCAGCAAGGACCAGAGCAACCGGGTGAGTGAGGTGCTGGAACTCGCGGGGCTCGATTTTGAGCAGTTTCGCGGGCGCTATCCGTGGCAGCTTTCGGGTGGTCAGCGGCAGCGCGTCGGCCTGGCCCGTGCGCTGGCTGCTGACCCCGGCGTCCTGCTCATGGACGAGCCGTTCGGCGCGCTCGATCCGATGACCCGCGCGGAGATGCAGACCATGCTGCGCGGGCTGCTGGAGCGGGTCGGCAAGACGGTGCTGCTGGTGACCCACGACCTCGATGAGGCGCTCTATCTGGCGCGGCGGGTGGTGTTTCTGGAGGCGGGCGAGGTGGTGGCGGACCTGCGCACGGACGAAGTGCTGGAGTCGGAGAGCCCCAATGTGCGGCGGTATGTGGATGCCGTGCATAGGGCGGTGAAGGCGTGACCGCGTTTCTGCGGGCGCATGGCTGGGAGATAGCGCGGCTGACGTTCGAGCACCTGTGGCTGACCGGGAGCGCGATGCTGCTGGCCGCCGCGATCGGCCTGCCGCTGGGAGTGCTGTTGACCCGGCGCGAGGCGCTGGCGCGGCCCGTGATCGGCTTTGCCAACGTGGTGCAGACGGTCCCCAGCCTGGCGCTCTTCGGGCTGCTGCTGCCGGTGCCGTGGCTGGGCGAGAATGCGGCGCGGCTGGCGATCCTGGCGCTCACCGGGTACGCGCTGCTGCCGATCCTGCGCAACACCTACGCGGGAATTCGCAGCGTGGACCCGGCGCTGCTCGATGTGGCGAACGCGATGGGCATGACCGGATGGCAGCGGCTCACGAAGGTGGAGCTGCCCCTGGCGGCGAGCGTAATTCTGGCGGGGCTGCGCACGGCGACGGTGACCTGCGTCGGCGTGGCCACCATCGCTGCCGCGATCGGCGCGGGCGGCCTCGGCGAGCTGATCTTTCGCGGAGTGGCGAGCGTCGACAACAGCCTCGTCCTCGCCGGCGCGATTCCCGCTGCCCTGCTCGCCCTTGCCGCCGACGCGGGGCTGGGCCGGCTGGAGCAACGGGTGGCGGTGCGGGGGTGAGGAACCTCGAGCCTCTTAGAATCTGTATAAATGCTCTGAAAGTACGCGCGTGCGTTGTCTTGGTTCTTGTTTCTGAGACGTGCGTTGCCTTTGTTATTGTTTCTGAGATAGGTTCGGGCTTCAGCCGGGACATTGGAGCCGCCGAAAATTTGGGCTTTAGCCCCCGGGATACGGACTCTGTGCCAGTGCCCCCAAAGCTGAAATCTTCGAGACCGGAGGTTATTGAACAGGTTCTTACATCCCACCCATCCCATCCCACCAGCGAAGCTGACGGGGACCCCGGATCGCAGGCGCGCGATGGATGGGGCACCCGAGCGTGTCGGCGACTCACCCGCTGGCTTGCTGACTTGATGATTTGCTCGCTCTTGCTTCTGCTGACCGCCTGTGCGCCGCCCCGCTCGTCGCGCATCGTTGTAGGCGCGAAAAATTTTACCGAGCAGGTGGTGCTGGGCGAGTTGGTCGCGCAAGAGATCGAGGCGGTCTTCGCGGGGGAAGGCAAGCCGGAGAGAGTGGAGCGCAGGTTCTATCTGGCCGGCAGCTACATCTGCCAGCAAGCCCTCGTCAGCGGCCGCATCGATGCCTATGTGGAGTACACCGGGACGGCGTTGACCGCGATCCTGAAGCAGCCTCTGCCGCCGGTAGGCGAGCGCGACGCGGCGCGCTTCTTCGCCGAGGTGAAGGAGCTATACGCGCGCCGGTATCGGGTGAGAGTGGAGCGCGGGCTGGGCTTCGAGGACACCTTCGCGATGGTAGTGCGCGGCGACGATGCGCGCACGCTGGGGCTGCGAACGATCTCGGATGCGGTGCGAGTGATTGACCTGGGGCACCCGATGCGGCTCGGCGTAGGCTATGAGTTCGAGTCTCGTCCCGATGGCCTCCCCGGCTTGCAGGCGGCGTATGGGTTGAAGTTCGCCGGCGCGCCGCGAACGATGGACCTGGGCCTCCTCTATCGCGCGCTGGCGGCCGGACAAGTGGATATGATTGCAGGCAACTCGACCGACGGGCCGATCCGCGCGCTGGGGTTCGCCGTGCTGGCCGACGATCGCCACTACTTCCCGCCGTATGAGGCGGTGCCGCTGGTCCGCGAGGACTCGCTCCGGCGCTGGCCGGAGATCCAGGTGGCGATGGACCGGCTCGCCGGCAAGGTGAGCGCGGAGGAGGTGCAGGCGATGAACGATGCGGTCGATGGCAAGCACCGGGATGCAGGCGATGTGGTGCGCGAGTTTCGCGCGCGGAATGGATTGTAACTATGAGTGTTGCAAATGTAATCGTTTGCAAATCTGGATATAGAACCCTGGCTGCGGGGGACCCATGGAGACGTGGACGCGGTGCCCCGCGCGGTGCTCCACGCGCTGCATCTGGCCGAGGAGGATGTGGCGAAGTGGTGCGGCGGACTGAGCGATGCGGAGATGAATGCACGGCCATTCGAAGTGGCGCCGGTGGCGTTTCATCTGCGCCACATCGCGCGCAGCCTCGACCGGCTGCTGAGCTACGCAGAGGGCACGCAGCTGGACGCGACCCAGAAGGCCGCGCTGAAGACGGAGTTGGATGCGGGAGCTACGCAAGCGGGCGTGATGGCGGAGTTTGCCGCGGCGATGCGGGCATCCGCGGCGCGGGTGCGGGCGTTCGCGCCGGAGCAGTTTAATGTCGCGCGCGGCGTGGGACGGGCAGCGTTGCCGACCACGGTGGGCGCCTGCTGGTGCATTGCGCGGACCACACCCAGCGCCACGTCGGCCAGGCGGTGACGACAGCCAAGGTAGTAGTGGCGATGCAGGACCTTTCTTGACTGTGTTCTTAGCACTCCAGTCGCAGATAGCCTTATCGGAGAGAGCAGGGGCCTTCAGGATCGGAGGGAGCAGGGGCCTTTAGACCCGGGGCCTTCTCTCTTTACGGAATCCGAGCGCAGTACAGTTGTAGTATTAGGCTGGTGAAATGGGGTCAGCAACGCGCTATCATTCGTCCATAATCTGGTGCGGCTGCAAGCGAGGTGCAACGTTGTTGTCCAGGGTCTGCGGTCGATGGGTCGTAGCGGCGGTTGCGCTGTGCGCGTTGCCGGTGTTCGCGCAGGAGAAGCCTGCCGTCGAGGACGTTCCTGGATTGCAGCGGCGGAGCGAGCCGGTGACCACGTTCAGGACCGACGTCCGCCTGGTGACGCTGGACGTGATCGTGACCGACGACAAGGGCCACACCGTCCAGGGGCTGAAGCAGTCGGACTTCGCGCTGCTCGAAGATGACGAGCCGCAGCAGCTTGCGGCGTTCGAGGAGCACAGCCGCCCGCTGCAGGAAGCGCCGCGGCTGAAGCTGCCCGCTAACACCTTCAGCGACTACGGCCAGCCGGTCGAGAGCAGCGCGATCGTGCTGATGCTGGACGTGCTCGACTCGCCCGACGTCAAGGCACAGATGTACCTGCGCAACCAGATGATCGCGTACATGAAGGCCGTCCCCGAGGGCACGCGCATCGCCATCGTGCAGTTGGACACCAGCCTCCACCTGATCCAGGGCTTCACGTCGGACCGCGAGGAGCTGCTGGAAGCGGTGATGAGCAAGCGGGATTCGCCGAAGTTTTCGCCGGTGCACGACCCCTGTGCCGAGGAGGTGCACGTCGCATCGATTCTCGGGATCGCTCCCATCACGGCCGCGGCCGGCGTGCCCGACCCCTGCCATGCCGACTCGACCACGAAGAGCGGCGCAATGTTAGCGCAACTGGCAAGTGGGTATGCGCAGAACAACGCTGCGCTGCGCCGGGCAATTCTGCCCCAGGCGGTGGCGCAGTTGACGAATTATCTCTCCGCCTTTCCCGGACGCAAGAACCTGATCTGGTTTTACTCGCAGGCCGCTCCGGTGGAGAGCTTCAGCATGGGCGTCAAGGCCATGTTCGCCGACCGGACGAGCTTCGTCGATCAGGTCGGCAAGACCACCCATGTCTTGACCCTGAACCAGATTGCGCTGACCCTGGTGAACACCAGCATCGAGTGGGGAGTGTTGCCCGAGAACTCAGCGATGCGGAGCGCGCTGTGGGCGGAGGGTGGAGACTTCGTCGCCAATACCAACGGGCTGAAGCAGGTGATCGAGCACGTGGCGGACGGCGCGTGGAACTACTACACGCTCTCGTACAGTCCCACCAACCGCGACTTCGACGGCAAGTTCCGTCGCCTGGAGGTGCAGTTGGAGCAGCGCGGCCTGCAGCTTCAATACCGGCGCGGCTACTATGCGATGGACGACTCCGGCAAGCGGGCGCAACACACGCGGGACCTACAGGCCGCGGAGGCTCCGCGGCCTGTAGGCGTAGACGGGGAGCTGATCAAGACCGCGATGCAGATGGGCGCGCAGACGCCGCGCGACGTGCGCTTTGTCGCCCATGTCGAGCCGGCCGCGGCGGTCATCAAGGCAGGCGCGCCACTGGCGAAGGACAACTTCCTCGCGGAGAAGTATCGCAGGGGCGACACCCGGCAGTACCGGGTCCACTACAAGGTCGAGATGAACAGCCTTGGCCTGACCCAGGGCAGCGATGGGAGCTATCGCGGGCGGGTGGATTTTGTCTGCATGGTCTACGACGATGAGGGAAATGCGGTGAACTCGATCGTGTCGCGGACATCGCTCAACGCGGATGCGTGGAGCTATCCGGCGCTCGAGCGCGACGGGGTCGAGGCGACGCAGAACATCGTGGTGCCGGCGAAGGGGAACTTCTCCCTGCGCCTGGGCGTGCATGATGTGGTGACGGACAGGGCGGGGGCGCTCGAGGTCTCGGTGGGGGAGATCAAGCTCGGGCTGCCGAGTGTGGCCGCGGCAAAGCCGTAGATCGAGATAGCGACGCTGGCCGACTACTCCAATCGCTGGGATATTGAGCCAGCTCGCTATCTGCTGTCACCCGCACCATCCGCTCCAGGATCGCCTGTGCCACGAGCATCCGGTCGAACGGGTCTTTGTGGTGTAGCGGCAACGAAGCAGCCAGCTCACCGTGCGCCATCGTGATCGACAGCTCTCGAAAGCCGAAGAGAAGCCTCAACTCTGCAACCGGCTTGAGCAGGATCAACTGTCCCTTCTTCTGCTTGATCCCCAACTCCCAGGCGGTGGCGGCACTCACATAGACCTCGTTTTCGAGATCAAGGAGCGCCTGTCGCTGCGATGCCGAGAGAAAATGCGGATCGGTGTCCAGCCAAAGCAGAACATGCGAGTCCAGGAGCAACCGCACTCCTCAGTATCCCCATTCTTTCAGCTCATCCTCGCTCATGGGAGCTGCCCAGTTGGGATCCACATAGGTAACGCCTAGGAAATTTTGCCCAAAGATGCGCTTTCCTGCCGCAGGCGTCTGCCCGCAACCGGCACCAGCTTCGCCGCCGATTTGCCATCCCGCTCGATGACAATCTCTTCCCCACCCTTGGCCCGGTCGATCAACTCCGCCAGCTTATCCTGCGCCTCTTTGAACGCCACTGAACTCGTCATGCTACCCTCCGAGCTTACCGACAGTATAGCGCCCCGGCTCGCTGGCAATAAGACGGACGGGTTTAGTATCAATCACCCGGTCTAAACCCACCGCCTTTCAGGCGGTGTGCTTTCAGCATCCCCTCTGTTTTTGGGATGCAC
>Ga0302325_10015538_pt1 | contig 16179 bp, 25 predicted proteins | sample Palsa_T0_2_FD_201948 | JGI IMG/M metagenome (GOLD analysis project Ga0302325, IMG submission 201948) | Peat permafrost microbial communities from Stordalen Mire near Abisko, Sweden - Palsa_T0_2 | ecosystem: Environmental > Terrestrial > Soil > Palsa > Peat permafrost | place: Sweden: Abisko... | reverse complement strand
GTCAGCGACGCGGTCTCAACAATCGCAATGGCCGATGGGACGTTGAATACAAACTGGCAAGCCGCCGCATCGCTGTTCAGGGTCTTGATGGAGACGGGCACGTCACCTCGGTACTCGATGTTTTGCAATCGCCGCCTGTAATCGCCCGGCGTGGTGTTCAGCAAGCGCCCCATCAGGTATTGGAACGGCGCGCTCCCAGCGTCGCGCTCCACCAGCACCACACCCGAGTTGTTGGGCCAATGCCGGTTGTCGCCTTCAAATAGCGAGAGCAGATCGCGAAGCCGCAAATCGTGCGTCGGATTGGACTGATGCACCACGGCCGCGAAGCTTGGAGCCGGTTCGGACGCGTAATCGAGCGAAGGCGCCGCGATTAGTACCGCGATCAGTGCCGCCATCCATTGAAGTATCCGCCGCATAAATCAAAAGGTGAATGCCAATTGCCCTGCCGCCGAGATAAAGCTCGGGCGCAGATAATCGGTCTCCCGGCCCAGCTCCAACTTCACTGCCACGCTGTCCGTCAGATCGTGCCGGACGCCTCCCGTATATACAGTTTTCCAGGGCACGTAATAGCGGGTCTCCGTGTCTACCGCCCCAGTGCCATACACGTTTAGATATTCCACACGGGCGTACGGCTTCCAGGACGAAGCTACGCGGTAGGCCAGCTGGCTGTAAAATCCCAGCCCGATTGCGGCTCCCGGGGCGGCTAAACCCAGCAGTCCGATCCGCAGGCCTTCGTTCAGCAATTCCACCCGCCCTCTCACATAGACCAAGTGAACCGTCCACACCGATCGGTCCAGCTGGAATCCGGCCGCGGGCGAGAATAGGTCGTGATAGGTCGAGAATCCGATCTCCAACCCCGGAACGCTGAGTGGCTGGGAATAGATGGCTAGGTTGGTAGCGCGGTTAAACGACGAATCAAAAGCAAGCCCGGCTGAATTGCCGTAGTTCCTTGAACTCCCCGCTTCCAGCACGTAGCGGAGATTCACGTCTCCCGACGGTATCCTTCCGTTGACACTCACACCCACCGCGTGCAGCGGGAGAAAGCCTCCATCGTCCTCGAAAGTGAACATCTTGGGACGGCTGATGGCGGTCTGCAACCAGGCGCCGCGCAGGTAAGCGGTGCTGTAATATCCAATAGCTGTCCGGAATGAGCCAATGTCCGCGTTGAAGAAATCGTTTCGCCGGTATTGCAGCATCAGCCGTTCCACATTCACGGGAACCTGAGCCACCAGTTGCTGGTTGTCAGTTTCAAAGACCAGTTCCATCAGCGCCGTCAAATGAGGCGACAGCCGCTCGGTGCCAAACAGATCGATTTCCCCCAGTTCGAACTTCTTGGTCACTCCATCCACATCCCTCTGGAAATCCACATCGGCGTACCCATGGAAGTTGAACCGGCTGCTAGTTTCCGGTTGCGCGGCATTCGTCGCGGGGACAGCATCGCTTGGCACCGGCTGTTCGGTCAAGATGGCGAGGGGTGGCGCTATTGACGTTGTTGACGCTTGCTGGCCAGGCGCTTGCGGGATCTGAGCTTGCTGCAGTGCTGCCACTTCCCGCTCCAGCGCATCTACCCGGTCGAGCAGCTTTTGGATAACCTGATCTTTGTCGTCCGGAGTCCCCGCGGTAAGCCCGCCGCAAGCCGCTATCAACGTTCCCGACAGGAGTGCGAACGTAGCAGCCAGGCGACGGCTCATGATGTCCTCCTCCGACAATTCTTTTCGAGGATATGCTTCATGTGAATCTTGACGGCTCCGGGGCGAATGCCCAATTCGAGCGCGATCTAAATGTTCTTGAATCCTTACTCACCCATTTCGAGCACCTGATGCCTGCGCGGAGTTAGCCTCGACTGGTCCCCGTTCCTACGAACGATCCCCCCTTACGCCCACGTGCAGCAGACGCAGCGTTTCGGCTTCCGTCCGAAAAACTGCACGCGGTAACCGCGGACACGGCGTCCGCCAATTTCCAATCGTGAATCCAGCCCAGCACGGTTCCCATGCTGAATCCCCGCCGATGATTACGACATCGCGCCACTAAGCGCTCACCAGTCGCGTGGCGGCTCCCGCACATTCAAGGACTGCACGAAGTCCGGATCTCCGGCTGCGGCCAGCAGGGCTCGCAGCCCTTCCGTCGTTGGCGGTCGAGTGTTACACAGGACGACGGCTTTCTTCGCTTGCTCGCCCACTCTGGGCGCTAGCAGCCGATATTTTTTCGCATACGGGCAAATTGGGCTTCGCAGCATATTCTCTGTCCCCTTAGACACTCCCGGCTCTCAAGCTAAAGACCCGGTGTGCCGCCCGGATAGTTGCACGCCCGAGCAGACGAAAGACCGTTCACTGAGGATACAATTCGACCACTTTCCATTCGATAAATAGGTCTCGCACACGACTTTCTATCAACTGGCTATTGGGGCCATGCCACGTGACGATATTTGGTTAATAACCACGTCGACTGACCATGTACGGTTATATCCCGACCTGCGCGTACCCCTCTTGCCCTCATCTCATCCGTCTGGGAAAGTGGATATGTCACGACAACTCTTGAAGGTCTTGGTAAATGCAAGTCGGAGCGCGTTCGCGCTCCGGCTACTTCAGTGCTGAGCCGGAGACAAGAGCTGCCGCCCCTGTACCCTTCAGAGTGGCTTCCAAGTGCGATAAGCCAGGTTGAGCTGCTCCGGATCGATGTGAAGACGGTGTACACATACGCTCGGTGCGGACTGCTTCCCTTTGGTTCGGATTCAGTCGAATCTGCGATTTCTCCGATCGGAGCTTTTGAAGTGGATGGAGGGGAGGAAGTATGCGTGATCCATGGCGCGCCCGGAAAATCCATTCCCGGTTGAGCGGGGACTGCTTTCTTAGCGGTGTGGAACGCGATAGCCTGAGTCGGGCTGCCATAGCCCGCATCACCGGGAAGTCGAACTGTGCTCCCCGCACCACTTCCGCCAAAAGTCGCGTGTGGCGGGCCGCGCAGGAAGTGCCCCCTCTTCCACCAATCCCTTGCTGCGAATAACGTACCGGTCATAGGGAACCCATTGAGTCTCTTCGCTGAGGTTTTGAGGCGCCGAGGGCATTGTCGGAAGATGACTTGAGCGAGCGTGCGTTCAACGTAGGTTGAAACATGCTCCAAGTGGGCTACACCTTGGAAAGTGGCTGCGACAAGTGCCTCAGCGAGAGCGCCCGGAAGTTCCAAGCCTTGGCCGCCGTTATCGACGATCGTATGCCCGGCCTGCCTATAATCAGCGTGGCCCGCGAGGTAGATCCCATCGAATTGATCCCCAAGCTCATGCAGCTCGGCATACGCGAGCTCCTAGCGTCGCCCATTACTTACCAGAAGCTCGGTGAAACCATCGCCGCCATCACACGGCAACTCGCCAAGCATCGCGCGCCGGTCATGCGCGGCGCGCTACTACATACGCGTATCCGGCAAGCGTGCTTCATTTTGCGAAGTCTAGTCTGTTTGGACCCAGACTACCGGCGACAATCCTCTAGCTGGCTGAAGGTTCTCAAGGCTGACTCCAAAGCGATCTTTACGGCTGCGAGCAAGGCGCAACAGGCAACGGATTGGATGATTGCACGGGCCGGTGAGACGGTCCGCACTGCGGAGGTGGCGGCATGACTGGCTACCTTATCGCTCAGAAGTTCAATGCGTCCAATCGCGCGAATCTGTGGACGCTACGCGAGTACCGCGGGACGCTGGAACATACCTACTGTGACCCGTTGGGCCGATTGCAATCCGTGACGGCGGAACACGCTGACAGACTCATTGCCGCCGGGAAGAACGTGTACGTTGATGTTCCGTTTGATTCCAGCGATGCGAACGCACCGCAAGTGGAGGGGTTATGACTCTCCATACGCATCGATCCAGCGCTTACGTCAAGGCTATCGGAGATCGCGGGGGGGCCTGGAAACCAGACTCGATCACCAATCAATTCCGATTCATGGTCCCCATGGCCTACGCGTGCCATGAATGCAACGTGCCGTATGATCTTAGCTGGGATCAGCACGAATCCGTCATGCGCGCCACAATCACGGAAACGGACAATATCCCGATGCCTAAGCCACCTCCCAAGGCACCAAAGCTCAAGATCGTCTCCGATTGGAAGCCTGCGATCTGGGACGTGGTTTATCGGCTGGAAGCCTATCACGATGGCACCTTGAACCGGATGCGGCCCGGATTCGTGATCGCGTACTCATGCAGATTATCGCTCGTGCATCCATCGGAGTCTGGCGAGCTGGGAGTCAGCGCACACGGGGCCGATGAGGATGTCCGCCAAGGCTGGCTTGTGATCATACCGCGTCGGGCAAGGGCTTCGGCCTGACGCTCAGTTTCAACCGTGCAACGGAGGCGCTATTGCTTGCCGCGACGTTCGCCGTCGATTGGACGCGAGATACGGTTTTAGCGCCGGTTTAAAGGAGCAGCGATCTGCCGGTTTTGACGCTGTTTTTCGCCGCCGGCTTCGACGATGGCGCACACTAATACTTCAACGCGGCATGGCTGACATGCCCGCCCACAGATATCGAGTTCAACCCAAGATCCCTCAGAACAATTCCGCACCCTCTGCGCCGTCAGCAGGAATTAGGGCTGTGGAACACCGATGCCGTTTCGTGTCCAGGCGGGTCGATTCGAGCACGAGGTAGAGTCTGTCGGCACCATCGACGACGCCCGCTGCACAAGGCCACCCGTCCGGACGAGCTGGGCTCTGACGAACGATCAAGTCCGGTAGACAACCTGCGTATCGCGATCCACATGAGAAACACAGCGCCGCATCGGTGCCCTGTCCACGGGAGCTCGACCAGTTGGCGCAACTCGATCGTACCGCCTGCGCCCGGATTCAGCCAAGGGGAATTTAGAATCTAGTGTAGAGTCGATACCGCGTCCCCGCCGATGGCTATTCTCTTCCTCAACTACAAAACCGGCGAAACTGCGGTTGTTTTATTCCGGCGTTGACAGAATACGGAGGCACTCGCGACCAATCCCGAATTCCGCCGGGCCGGATACAGCGTGCTAGGAGCATTCTCCAGTGGATTCGAAAAGGATTCGGCAAAGCGCCGTCTCGCGGAATTGGAGTGTCCGGCATGACTAACGCGGAATATCAAGCCAAGCGTCTCGCCGAAGGTCCAAGCCTTCTCTCGGCGCTGCACAAGGTACTTGAGAGCCACTGCGAGGATCACGGCCTAGAGCCAGTCTCCGCCCTGCGGGACGCACTCACTGACTTGCGCCACCTGGCGGACATATACCAGCTCGATTTCGGCGAGCTGGATCAGTACGCACACGAAGGCTACCTCGAAGAGCTGGCGGGCGTGCTGTCGGGAGAAGTGTCATGAGCGGGCCACTGGAGATAATCGGCCCGATTCTGAGCGACAAGGGGGCGGCCGTGGTTCGGTCCCCCTCTTTGGTGCAGGTCCGTGAGTACATCCGGGCTTCGAAAGCAGAATCCACGATCCGGGGTTATCGGGCGGACTGGCGGAACTTTTGTGGTTGGTGTGAGTCGCATGGCGTGAATCCGGTTCCCGCGTTACCTGAGACCGTGGCGGCCTACATCGCCGAGTGCGCGGGGCGGCTGAAGGTCGGGAGCATTCAACGACGGTTAAACGCAATCGCCGAAGCTCACAAAGCTGTCGGACTGGAATCGCCAACGAATCACGCGATGGTCGCCAACACCGTGAAGGGCATCCGGCGGACGAAAGGTACGGCATCCGAACAAAAGACGCCGACACTCACCGATGACATTCGGGCGATGGTGGACGCCACGGACGCGGGCCTGATTGGCACTCGGGATAGGGCGCTACTCCTTCTCGGATTCGCTGGAGCATTCCGCCGGTCGGAATTGGTGGGTTTGGACGTTGAGGATTGCGCCTTCGGTAGATGGTCTGACAGTCACGCTACGACGTAGCAAAACCGACCAGGACGGAGCTAGCCCCCACGGCTCGAATCCCGACACATGCCCCTGTTCGCACCATTCAGGCATGGATCGAACTGGCCGGCATCACGGCAGGGCCGCTGTTTCGTTCGATGAGTCGCCACGGGCAAGTGCAAGCGGGCCGGTTAGGCGGAATCGACGTTGTACGGGTGATAAAGAAGCTGGCTCAACGCGCCGGGTTGGATGCCGCGAATTTCGCGGGCCATTCACTGCGGGCCGGACACGCTACCAGTGCCGCGATTGCTGGGGCATCGGAGCGGTCGATCATGAAGCAGACTGGGCATCGGAGCGTCCAAATGGTGCGGCGATACATTCGGGACGGGAGTTTGTTCCGGGAGAACAGCGCGGGGAAGTTAGCATTGTAAAGCACCGCTGCTACCGTTTCCTGGTTTCCCCGGACGAGTGAGCTCTAAGCCGCAGAGGCCGCTCTTTCCGAGTGTGCTTTCGCATTCAGCAATCTGCTTACCACCTCGATCAGCTCGGCGGGGCGAAAGGGCTTGACCACGCACTCCAACCCCCCGTAATCGCACCCAAGTTCTGCGGACATAAGTAGGACAGGCAGTTGCGAATCCATTCGCAGGACGCGATCGGCTAGTTCAAGGCCGTTCATGTTTGGCATCCTCACGTCGGAAAGCAGCAGCGCAATGCTGGCTTGCTGCTTCTCATACATGCGAAGCCCCTCGTCTCCATCGGCAGCGGTGACCACGGTGTACCCGAAGTGCTCTAAGAAAATTTTTGCCAATCTCCGAATGTCGAGGTTATCATCGACTACCAAAATCGTTTCGCGTTGTCTGTCGTGTGCCACGGTTCGCAACCCCCCAACGGATAGATCGACATCTAGCAAATATGAGGGATTCACCTTAGTCCCGTCTGTTCAAAACCGCACACACGAGAAAGGATTTGGGGAAATTTATTGGCAGAGGTCATAAACGGAAGGGACTCGGCAGCAGCACTGGTCTGATCTACTCTGGAAAAGCTCCTGCTTCAAGATCCGTGGACCTGTATTCGTGGGACTTGTGGCACTTTGGGCACTTGATATCGCTCTTCCATTGGGGACTCCGCCACTCGGGCTCGTTTGGATCGGGAACGAAAGAAGTATCTTGATTTGCGAGCGGTGTTCCGCACGTCTTGCATCTTACGAACCAGTGCTCCACCATCCTGATACCTTATCGAGCGATGCTACCGAAACCAATAGCTTGAGCACTTTGGAACAGACGGGACACCTTCGAAAATGCGTAAAAGGTGCACACCTATAAGAAATGGAGGGTGTCGTATGACAACCCCTATAGTGTCTTCGGTGGCATTCCTTCCTGGCGTGACCACCGATGAGACCGACGCTCCCGCCAGGCGAACCTACTGTACAACAGAATCCTTCGTGGCTGTTCATTTCGAGGGAACAGGTAAAGGACGAATCGTTTTCCTTCCGTTCGGCTCGATGCTTCACGTTATCGGACGATCTTCCTGCTTACCCGCAGGTTTCGAGGTTGTGTTTGAGCACCGGCATTACAACGCCTTCGAAATCGATGTGTTGACGCGGTCCGCTCCAATTTGTGAACCGATCCAGGCCGAGCGTCACGCTGTCGCAGCCTGAACGATCAGGAGAAAATCATGGGAACCCCTACCATGCGGCGGTCCAACAGAAGCGCACAACCTAGAGCCTTCCGATAAGCCCCGCTTGCTCGGGCAGCCTTGGCTGCGAAACCGAAACCAATCCCGAAATGAAGTCGTCGGGGTGGCTCGCCGCCTCGCCTGCTTCGGCATTACTCCATCAGTTCCAGGATTCGATCTGCGAAATGTTCCAACTCGTCATCGCAATCTATGGTTATATTATGGCCACCGGAATCCTTTGCTTTATCCTTATCTTTGTCGTGCTCTTTGAGAGCCTGGTGAACAGCGAGAACAAACCTCTGCCGGTCAAACAACACCGTGTCTCCTTTTCTTCCCTCTTTTCGCCAACGTTCGATGCCAGATGCCACTAATGGAAGGTTTCACCAGAAGCGAAAATGTCGGTGCCCGAGGTGCAAGAGGGTTCGAATGCAGGGCCACAAGCCGCGATAGCGTGAATGAGATCGCGCTCGCCCACGCCCGAAGCCGATGATGGGTTAAAGCGTACCCGTCGCAGTCAAGAGCAAGACCGGAAGGCGCTAACAGAAGAGCGTGGCATCGGCTATGAAATCGAAACTACTTTGGCTGGTCGTCGCTGTCGCCAATCATCCTCGGCTACGCTCTCTATTTGTCCCTGGCGTCAAGGGGCCGCTCGGAGATAGATCCCCACGCCCGACAGGAGATCGAGAACGCGAAGCATAGATGAATTCTGGCCCGCGGATGTCGGATATGAGCAGCCGACCTGACCCAAGGTGGGCTATCCTGCAAGTATGGACACCGGAAAGATGCTCGCTGAGCTGCGGGCCGAACGAGACCAGCTTGACGAAGCGATCCTGCTATTCGAGCGACTCGCGGCTGGACGTGGTAAGCGCCGGGGCCGTCCGCCAAAGTGGATGACGGAAGTGGTGAAGCGTCGCGGCAGGCCGCCGGGAAGCAAGAACAAGGCGAAGGACGCCTGACGCGGCGCTTAGCCTCCCGCTTACAGTACTCGCTAGCGTGAACTCCGTCACTGCGGCGGATGACAGACCTTGCAAGCCGACTCGGCCTCCCTCGGCGTTTGCTGCTTCGACCCTAAGTACTACTGGTTTCAATTTTAGGCCAGACGGTGCCGCCGAAAGCGCGTTTGGTATATGAAAGTCCTAGGAAATCTCCACGAAAGGCAGCCTTTCTTTGGTATTTCGGAGAACCAGAATGAGGAAACTCGCCATTGTTGTTTTGACACTTCTAGCAGGGTTTGGAATATCTAGGGCTTCGACGATTGTGTCAACCTTTAGCACCACATCGCCTGGATACGTGGCAGATGCCTATCAGGTAAGCCTCTCCAACGGGATCTTCGGTTCCAGTGGAACCGATTGGGCTTTTGGTTTCACGGTTCCCTCTGGATCTGATTATCTGTTCTCTGGGTCTCGTGCCTTTTACCTTTTCGGGAACTGCTACCACCGTTGATTTCACACTTGCTTCCGATGCTAGCGGTTCGCCCGGCATGCCGCTCGAAACGATCGGGATCAATTTATTAGACGGAACTTCGCTTTACACCGGCAATTCGAGCCTCAACCCGACCTTGATCGGGTGACAGCTATTGGCTGGAAGCTGCAATTTCGTCTACCGATCCGGGAAACGACGCATCGTGGAATGCCGCCGCAGGGGTATTCTCCGGCTTGGCCGTAGGTCCCACTGCCGATCTCAATTTTCCCTTCGGAAGGACCTGGTCAGTATCTAACAGCACCCAAGCCGCCTTTGAAATCGATGGCACCGCCATTCCCGAGCCACGTTACGGGTGGTTTGTAGTCTTTGGTTGCTTCCTTACGGCGAGCATGGCTAAGTGGGTTCGGGCCAAATAGCCGCGCTCTTCGAGGTAGCCTTCGTGTGCGTACTGATCCAGCTCGACGGTTGCTCTTTGTGAAGCAGGCTGGCATCTTCCCACGAGTCCTGGACAGTTTTATCTTGAATAGACGAGCCGAGCAGCCGAGAGCTGAAGTATCGGGATATCTCAGATCTCCTCGCTCATGAATTGCGGTTTCGCGTTCCGAAAGGCACAGTCAACGATTTCGTTCGAGAGCGATCCCGAGGCAGGCGAAATGCCGCCTCCCGATTCCGACCCCAATTGTTCCTAAGGCTGCGGCTTTGCAGTCCGGCCAGGGACTGACTACGTTGGAGCCGCTGCGACCTCATCGCGATCGATGAAGTCGGCTGGGTGCCGCTGGTCGAGGTGGGCGCAGTTCCTGTTTGAAATCGTGGCGGACCCAGCGGAGAGAGCCACCGTGTTCCCCACGACGAACCTGCCGTTTTGCAAGTGATACCGAGTGCGCGGCTGTGCACAGCGTTGCTCAAGCTCGTGCTCGGATTCGCAGACGCCGTCGAGCACACCGAGCACATTGACGCTTCCCGATGGATCAGGCATGTCAGCGGAGACTTGCGTGATTGTGGCCTTAGGAGAATAGCATCCGCGATTGAGGTGCCCAGTCCGCGCCGGTAGTTCATTGGAGTGAAATATCTGTCGGCTCCAAGGGCGATTTGGCTTGGCGATTGAAATAGAGAGGAATCGGGAGGACATTAAATGCCAGCGTTGGGGCTTGTTTCCAATGGTTTTCCAGCGGACCAGACTCCGCGCAATGCGGTCGAACGTCGCCAAGCGCGGTTCTTGGCCTGCTTTGCGACCTGTGGCATGATCGGCCGCGCCAGCCGGTGGGCTAAGATCAGTCGCTACTGTCATAGCGAGTGGTTGCAGAGCGACCCGCTGTACGCAGCACGATTTGCCGCGGCCAGTGCTGAATTCGATAACCTCATTCGCGATACGGCGCACTTGGTGGGTGTGCATCGGCTTGAAATGTCAGTGCTTTACAAGGGCAGGCAAATTTACCTCAAAGGGCGGCCGCTTTTTGAAACCAAGCGGAGCGAAGCTGTGCTGATCCGATTGCTCGAAGCCAGGTTCAAGGATGAGTTCAACCGGCGTTCCGAGGTCATAAACATCGAGGATCTTGACCCGGCGAAGATCAGTCCGGAGCTGATGGATAAAATCATCAATGCCATGATTGCCCGATACACAGGCAATGATCCGGCCGTGATTGCTGAGACACGACGCCAATTGGAAGCGGCTGCGATCGAGACGACCGCGGAAGTGGGGGAACCCCAGCGTGCAAAGCAGGCTTGAAGCGGCACGGGCTCTGAGGTGTCCATGCAGTATCCTCGCTCCCCTGACGCTAATCTTGCGGTGCGCAAAAATGCATTTGGTGAAGGTAAATCCTCCGCACGCACGGGCTCCAGTGCGCTCAAGTTTCTTTGGGCTTGTTCTTGCTCCCCGGCGGCCTGCCGCGACGTTTCAGCACCGTCATCCCTGGCGGGCGTCCGTGACGTTTACCCCGGCCGTAAGCTATGCGCTGGAGGAACGCGATTGCCTCATCGATCTGCTCGCGATCTTGTCGCAACTCCGCCAGCATCTTCACGATGTCCATTTGGTGAGAGGATAACGCAACCGATAACGAGGCCAGCGACCGAGACGAGCATCAAAAAAGCGGGCCGCCCCGTCACGAGCGGCCAAATCAAAAGAAAGGTGACTTTCTGCCTTCTTCGATGTTGCGTCCAGGCCCGGTTGCGGTCAAGCGAAATTCTGGTCCAGCAGGGAAGTGATCGTACCGTGAGCGCCGACGGCCGCCGTTAGCGATCACCCCGTCCTTTCCAACTCTGTAGAGCCTGTCAAAATCGGCACCGGCCCGCGATTGGGCCGCATCTCTAGAACCTTCGCCGTCGTCTTTCCGGTCTCACAAAGGAAGCAGATAAAGTTTTCGTGACCCGTGCGAGGATAGCGCGCAAGACTGTCAAGAGTTGAATGGATTGCGCCGATTACCGCTTGCTTGCGAGGACTGTCAGGCCACTGCTCGACAAGGTGGAGCCGGTAATGTTCGGATGCGAGCCACGCGGCGCTAAACGTCTGCATTACGCGGTTGACGCAGGGCACCGCAAGGACCAAACGCTAAACCCCACAGAATCAGCTATCAATCCAGTTCGCATTGTTTTCCCGACGGGTCAGAACCGACGCTATTGCGTCAATATGTCGTTTGAGGCAGCGGCTTTGGCTGTTTGAAAAAGCAGGCTGACATGCTGGATTCTTGTGACTTTCATGCGCCCGGATTGCTCCCCGGCGGCCTGCCGCGACGCTTCACCACCGTCATCCACTTTTGCGGTCGGCCCCGGCGCCTGCCATGGCCCGCTGCGAGGCGCTCCAGGATCAGGATCGCTTCGGCGAGCTGGTCCCGTTCGGCCCGCAGCTCGGCGACCATTTTTTGGATTTCCATGCTTCCAGGATCGCCTATTCTGAGTCAGCATGGGCCGAGACTGCCGTCCCCGATTCAGATACCACTCCATGGAAGACCAACGGCCAAACTGAGTAGCTATTCGTTTCCAACACTTATGCCGATGGAACTGGTGACGGCCGACTCCGATCGGAAGTTGAGAAATGCCTACATTCAGCTTACGGGCACTGATCCTGGTGGCGATTGCAGCGATTCTTATCTTCAGAACTGTTCGCAGGTTCGCGACAAACAGATCCGGCGCGCTTCCCAGGGCCGCGCGGACCTCTGGAAACGCCTTCTGCATCCATTGTGGCGGGGCGCTGGCGAGTGAGGGTCTCTACTGCGGTGGTTGTGGCGCACGGCGCGGCTAGATGGGCAGGCAGTTCCGGGTTCCTTAAACACATGAGGGTCTGCGTTTGGCGCGGCCGGCGAGTCGCTCAAAGTGAGGATCGGCTTCGCCGAGCAGTTCCGGTGTGTCCGCAGCTCGGCGAGCATTTTGTTGATGTCCATTCTTATCTTGCAGGATATCGGGTGTTGAAACATAAATCCGACACCGGCGGGCCAGAATTCATCGATGCTTCGCTTTCTCGATCTCCTGGCGGGCGTGGGGACCTATCTCCAAGCGGCCTTTGACGCCAGGGACAAATAGAGAGCGTAGCAGGATGATCGCGACAGCGACGATCAGCCAAAGTAGTTTCGATTTTCATGGCCGATGAACCGCTCTGTTAGTGCCTTCCGGTCTTGCTCTTTGAGTGCGATAAGTGCTCTTTACACCGTCATCGGCTTCGGGCGCGGGCAAGCTTGATCTCACCAACGCTAACGCGGCTTGTTCACCTGCATTCGGACCCTCTTGCACTTCGGGCACCGCCATTTTCGCTTTTGGCGCGCTACCGACGGTGGGTCTTTTCGTGAAAGGCGGTGCGGAGAATTGAGTCTTGGCATATCGCCCGCTATCAAGGTCCTTAAGCGACTCGAAAGCCGTGAACTGAGACGTTATCCCGGTAGCGGATTCCGCGTACAATGACAATAGGTACTGAGCAAGGCGAAATGATGAAGGTCAGCAATCTGATTTGGAAACTGCGGATCTGGACGGACGAACACGGTCAGGACCTAATTGAGTATGCTCTCATGGCCGGATTTGTGGCGGTTGCGGCTGGGGCAATCATGCCAGGAGTGTCCACCAGCATCAGCAAGATCTTCAGTAAGCTATCGAGCGTAATGACAGTGGCTGCAGGCTAGAGCTAATTTCGTGACTGCGTCCCTGCTTCCGATTTGATTAAGAGGCCGTACTTGATCCCGGAAAGGATCCGCTGGGCTGAAGCTTGAGGCGTTCGTCTGTCAGGTCGGAGCCGTGTGCTACAATTGACATAATTCTGTGCTACAAGAGGCTCAACATGCAGTCACCCGTGAAAAAGAAACTCGTGCGATCCGATCGGTTTCACGACGCGCTGACGATCGCGCGGCACGCCGGTCTTTTGCGCGGAGCAAAAACGGAGGTTGTCCGAGGGCGCATGCCAAAGGCGCTGGTTCGGAAGGCCAAAGCCGCTTCTGGGGCTCGTTCCGATACCGAACTTATCGAGATGGCTCTGGCAAATCTCGCCGTGGCAGATCAGTATCCAGACTGGCTGTTGTCGCAGCAGGGGACGGTAAAGAAAGAAGTTGATCTTGAGTTCTAGCGTCAGTGCTCGCAGCGTCCTTCGTCGCCTGAAGCCGGAGAAGCGACGAGGGCCACTGACCCGCCGGAGCATATCGGCCCTTCCTTTCGTGCAACGCGCATCCGATCTACCTCGTACACTGCTTTACGATACGACCGTTTACGTTGACATCCTGCAGGGCCGTTTTCCTAAGGCGGGCGAGCTGGCGATTCGAGCCGCAGATGCGTGGCATTCCACGGTCACCGAAGCCGAATTGATCGCACCATGCGGTTTCCTGAATCCCCGTCATCCCAACACAGTTGAGACAACAAAACAGATCATTGCGGTCATCGAACGCCGGCCGGCGCATCGCACCATCGCGCCGGATCGAGAGACATGGCTGGTTGCCGGAGTTCTCTCGGGGATTCTAGCGCGTCTTCGAGGCTATGGACGCACCGACCGGCGGCGAGTATTGAATGACGCTCTAATCTTCGTCACGGCGCGGAAACACGGAATGGCGGTCCTCACGCGCAACATCGATGACTTCGACTTCTTACAGCAGTTGGACCCATCGGGAAGAGTCATCTTCTACGAGCGTCATTGACAGGTCGTGAGGCGCGCCGACTATTACTTGGGTTTTCAACGGCTGCTCGGCGAGCACGTCGAACATGTCGTGCTTTACATCGGACGCGAGCCAATGCGCATGCGGCCCTGGTCGAGACGCCGATGATGCGATGCGAGTTTCAGTTGCTCGATATCCGCGAGGTCGACGGCGAGCCACTGCTCGTGAGCGATGACTGGGGCGACAATCTCTTGGCTCTTTTGACAACGATCTCACGATTATCTCGGTATTCCGCTATGCCGCCATTGACGGCCTGGAATTGTCGCGGCTGGTGTTAGTTGACGAGGTCCCTGCAGACGGAGAAAGCTTCTTCGTAGCGGAATGCTTCAGAAGGCTTAAGCGCCTCGGACTGGCCGGCGTTGTGAGCTTCTCAGATCCCGTACCGCGATCGACCCTGGATGGGCGCGTTATCAAACCCGGCCACTGTGGAACGGTGTATCAAGCGCTATCGGCGCGCTTCCTCGGGAGGTCTCCGCCCCGCACGCTCCGATTATTGCCCGACGGCACCGCGCTCAGTGACAGAACCGTTCAGAAGCTTCGTTCGGGAGAACCGGGCACGCAGACGCGTCGAAGCACCTTGGCGGCGCTTGGAGCCGAATTACCGCAAGAGCCAGACCCTGAGGTGCTTCGACGCGTGCTCGATCGATACACGCGGCCCCATAGACACGCTGGTAACTTTAAGTACGGTTGGGTTTTTCACGCGCCGCGCATCGCAATCTATCGGCACCGTGGCCCTATCCAAAGCTCGCACCGCTATCCTATAGCGCCGGGAAACATTGAAATTACGGTGCTCGGAGCGCCGCCAGCAAGACCGGGACGACCTGCCGACATGAGACGCCCGACCGCATAGCGCATTTGGCTGCGCGGGAAAGGAGGCCGATTATGTTCGTTCAGATTGCCGAATCTCGCCGCACAGCTCTGCTTCTGCGACTAGATGGCACGGTGCCCAACATCGCGTTGATGCGACTGGCGGCTCACCTCCCCCACCCGCAACTATGACGTCCACTTTCGGAGAGTGCGCTCCTCGGCTAACCTCCAGGACTCGTTGTTCTTTCAATGGGACGAGATGTACGCAAGCACCATCTTCGACAAGACACTCTGGAGCGGTTGTCGGGGGAACCGGGAACGGTTCAAGTGAGCTTTCGGCAATCATGTGTGAAGCCGAGTGGGTCAATTTCGCTGTGCGCAGCCGCAGGGGATGACCATGGCCGAATCAAGGCGCAGAAGCCGCTGGCTACTTAACGGGATTTCGCTAAGTTTGATCTGACATTTTCGCAGGAAAGACATATACTAGGGCTTAATAGCGTAAGTCAGGGCAAGGGTGTCGCCCCACCTGAGCTTTCGGCGTTGGAAAAGTCCAGCGCACCTCTAGAGCCAATCTAGACACATTAAAGGGGGCAGCGCGTGGTCACCGTGATATCCCGATTTCGGGTTCGCAACGGCCTGGAGCAAGAAGTATGCAGGGCCTTTCTCGACCGCCCCCGTTTGGTGGAGAAAGCGGCTGGTTTTTGCGGTCTCGATGTTCTGACGGACGCCGCAAACCCATCGGTGTTTTTGCTGCTTACGCGATGGAAGGATGAACCCTCATTCCAGGCTTGGCATCGCAGCGAAGCGCATCATCAATCCCATGCACTGATGCCCAAGGGAGTGAAGCTGGATGCAACATTCACCTCCCTGACGATAGGAAATCGTATCGAAGATCCCGCAGGCATCCAAACTCTGAGCGATGCACTGGAGGGTCAGACGGTGGGACTCTCGCAGTGCCTGATGGAATCCGACTCCGTGTTTGCTTTACTCTTGGCGCCCGACGGCTCTATCCGTGCGCGGAATAGGGCCGGTTATCGAGTCTTCCCTCCGGATCCAACGAAGAACCTGGGTCTAAGCATTTGGGACTATCTGGTGTGTTCGGACGTCCAGGACCTTCGCCAGCGGCTATCTGGAGAGGAAACTCGGCAGGATGCTCGTCTGCTGCTGAACGTGGCCAACGGGCAACAGGACCCGATTACGTTGGAAGTTGGATTAGTCCGTTGTAGTGGCGCGATACTGCTCCTAGGAAGTCAAGAACGCCGGCACGATTCGCAATTCGAGACTGAGATTCTCAAGCTGACGAACGAT
>Ga0302325_10015537_pt1 | contig 16180 bp, 12 predicted proteins | sample Palsa_T0_2_FD_201948 | JGI IMG/M metagenome (GOLD analysis project Ga0302325, IMG submission 201948) | Peat permafrost microbial communities from Stordalen Mire near Abisko, Sweden - Palsa_T0_2 | ecosystem: Environmental > Terrestrial > Soil > Palsa > Peat permafrost | place: Sweden: Abisko... | reverse complement strand
TGAGTAACTTCAGCCCCTCCCGGCGGGGCGAGCCTCGAGTTACCCGAAACCCTACTTCTCGGGGAAGCCGGGAGGCAGAGCGGAAAGGCTGAAGCGAGAATGAGCGTTCGTTATGCTCTCTAGATGGGCTTTCTCAATGCGCTCAAAGGCTTGTTTCGCAAAAAACAAGATGACGATGACATGCTCTACTTCATCGTTATGCTGCTGCGCAGTCCCTTCGCAATGACAAAAGAAGTCTTGGAAGCGGCCGCGTGTCGGGCTTACGGTGTGCCATAAGGCGGCTAGCACGAAATGTACTTCGTGGTGAGAAAACCGGTATTGACTGTCGTGAAGGCTGGAGGGTCGGTAATCAAGGTCCTGGAGGCGGCGGAACCTTACCTTGGCGATCCTGACGACGTGCCACAGGGGTTCGCCGACAAACGCCTAGAGAGCGGTTGGATCGAGCACCACACGTGGGTGGCCTTCGATTTGATGAACCGCGATGTACCGAAGAAACAGGCGTATGGGGTGCTGGCGGCATTGGTCGCAGCCCTGCTAGACGTTCGCTGTGCTGGTATCTACCTTCCCAAGGAAAACCAGTTCACAATTCAGAGTGACGGATCGGCAGCAGAACACCTCAGAAGGCTTCAAAAGTAAAGTTTTCACCATAAACGTAGAATCAGCGGACGGCTTGCTCCCGCAAAACGGGAATTCCGGTAACTTGGTCCCGCCTGCCCCCTCCGGCTGGGGAATTTACCGATAATGCGACTTCACAGGCGGTCGGTTCTCAATTCGTTAACCGCTCCCCAGAATCCGAGGCGTGTTTGGGTACGGAGCCCGCTTTTATCTCGGCGGAGGAACGGTCAGCCAGGGCGCGACGGATGAACCGCTCAAACCGAGGAACCCCGATGATGAGGTTGCCACCAACCAGCCAAAGCCAGACGATTGGAATAACGAGAAGGGGCTGCCAACCGACTGACGAGAGAACGAACAAGCTCATTATGCCAGCCGCAATCGTCGCAACGAAAACGAGTTGAAGGTAACTCAGTCGGTATCGAACCTGGCGAATGTCAGGATGGATGGTGACGGTGCCCGACCCGAACGGGACGAGAACATTCCAAGAACTAACCAGCCGAAACATTCCGCCCTTGAACTCAACCCGGTCCCAGTAGGCCCTGACCTCTCGTGCATCCACTTTTAGAAGAACCTCTGCGAAATAAGCCGGCAATGCAGAGGGATCGAGGTCATCACCAAACTGCAATCTTCCAGTCCTCGTGAACGTCAACATTTTGAGAGATTATCGCAGCGATGAAGTGTTGTCTGTAGATCCCCGATTGGGCACCATTGGCAGCCGCGTATCGATGAGGCTGCAAGGATTCGGTATTCAGAAACCAATTGCTTGCAAAACGGGGTTATAGGTAAGTTGCAATCCCGGTCCCGCCGACCGCAGCGAGCACCGAACTTCTACCGTATAGGTATCGTGTCGCCGTATCTTCTCCAGAACAGGATCAAGCTCCCTCAGCAATGCGAAAGTCCCTCTTCACACCCGACCCAAGCACAGCCAGAGCTTTCTTATAATCCGCGCTCTCATACGCAGCTAAAGCATCCGCATAGCTGTCAAACTCCACCACCACCGTCATCTGCTTTAAACCCGCTTCCAAAGCGGTCACATCGCTCCTCGGCGATACCAGAAGACGCGATCCAAACGGCCCCAGCGCCGCTCTAGCCAACTCCCCATAGCTCTTCATCATCGCCTCGTCACCAATCGTGTGGTACGAAACCACCCAATAACCCTTCTTCATCTCGCCCTCTCTCCAATCCGACGCAACCGAATCGTTCCGAAATTTAGATGCGGCCGTCGAGAATCGAAGGTAGCAGCTGCCGAATCGTTCTGTTTACCCTTCTGAGTGCCGCGTCCATGCTTGGCGATGGCCTGCAAAACGGGATTTTCGGTAACTTGCCTCTCGAGTCAATCGGAAGTCAATTACTCAAAGCTGAAGCTCTCGCTAGCCTCTCTTGACTTGTCAAAGAAAGGAACTCTGTGTCTGAAGCTCCTCTACAGTCAAAGTCGTAATCCGAGCAAATCCAGCGGACATGATTCGGGAACGGGTTGCAGCCCGGGATGTGAAATGCCCGGTCAACTTTCATTTACAAGAGTTCCCTAGCGGGCCGTCTGCGCCTGCCTGACCGCGCTGACCAGTTCGGCCAGGCGAGCTGGATCCACGTCACTGACCGCGACCCCTTCGAGATCCCCTGTACTGAAGTCCATCACGTGAAACCCCGAATGCTCGGTCTGCGCCTCATCAGCGCTCGCAGCCCCGGATCTCTCCTGCAGAAAAACAGAAACGCGATGCTTGCCTATGCTGTAGAGCAACTGGGCCACCGGCTGGTTGTGCAGGTAGCTCAGGTTCGCGCCCTCGAGCGTAGTGTCTCGTGGTAGGCTCTCCGGCAGATTGAAACTGAACGGTAGCTTGCCCTGAAACCAAGGCTTGACCGTGTGTCTATCCGTGGAAACCACCTGCGGCGGCAAGCTGCCGGCAAGCGTGGCCATGTGCTGATCGAAGACCTCGGTCACCAGCGCAGCCTGCTCGGCCGCCCTGTGTTTGCTGCGTTGTATGAGCATTGTGCTTGCGGAAACCAGCAGAAGCACTGCCGCAGTGACCCAGCCCACCCATCCAAAACGCCACTGCGATGAGTACATATGACCGGTCCTTGGCTCTGGAGCCTCCAATTTGGAAGATGCCAAACGCGTCAAGCGCTCCTGCAAATACGCCGGTGGCGTATACCGCTGCCCAGCCTTCGCCGTCGCGGACTTGAGCAAGCTTTGGTAAAGAGCATTGGAAGTGCACGCCGCGCAGCCGGCGAGATGCTGGTTGGCCACGGCGAGCTGCTCAGCAGAGAGCTCCCCGTCGGCAAGGCCATTGAGCATGGAGGAGGAGAGATGGTCCGTCATGCGCGGAACCCCCTCGGTGTCACGGTAAGTTCTCCGCGCAGCGCACTGCGCGCACGGGCGATGCGCGACATAACCGTGCCGATAGGAATCTCCAGCACAGTGGCGATCTCCCGGTACTTCATCTCCTCCACATCACAGAGGAGAATCACCTCCAGCAGCGGCGGAGGCAGCTTCTCCATCGCCGCCTGGACTGCAGCCCGGTCGCTCAAGCGGATCAGATTCCTCTCCGGAGTTTCCTGGTCGATTGCGCCCTCAGGATAAAAGCCCGTTCCCGACTCGTCGACCTCGTCTTCCCATGCGACCGTGCGCATGGCCGCGAGCCCGCTGCGCGAGGTCAGGAAGGTGTTTCTGAGAATGCGAAACATCCATGCGCGAAAGTTGCTGCCCTGCTCGAAGCCGGCGAACCCGCGAAGGGCCTTGAGAAATGTTTCCTGCACCAGATCCTCTGCGTCCGTAGGGTTGCGGGAGAGCCAGAAAGCCACGTTGTAGAGCGAGGGAAGCAGAGGCAGCGCAAGGTCCTCAAACGCAGTGGTTTGGGGGCCGCTTTCGCGAACCGCTCGCTTCCATGGCAACAGCGTCATCTGGTGCCCACTCTTCCTGCTATCTCTCCAGAGAAGAGAACTGGAGTCTGGCAAATTTATTCCCGGGATTGCTTGCTCTTACTCCTCACCGATCGGCATGCCGGGAGGCGCGTCGACCGGTGGCGCCGGCACGAACTTTGCTGGATCCCGCTCGAATTCGCCAATCCGCGCCAGGGCTGCCGCGCGATGTGCTTGTCGTTCGCGGGGCAGAGTACTCGCGGCGGTGAGTTGCGTCTTCAATGCGGCCACCTGAAAGCGTGCGATCTCGCGCGCCTCAGGCGAAGCCTGGTTCGACGCCGCCAGTCCCAGCAAGCTCTCCAGCGTTGCCGATTCTACCGCCGACTGCGTCTCCGCCGCCAGGCCGCCGGCGCGCGGCGCCTGCCACGTGGCCTTCAGCACACTGCTCAAGACTTCATCCAGGCCGGGATTGACGGAGTCGCGCGCGTGGTACTCCACCAGCCGTGAAGCGCGCTGTGGATTGAAGAGCAAGCCCAGCGTGAGGTCGGCAGCCGACGCGGCGGCAGCCACTGGATCGAAGGCCAGCCCGGTGAAGGCGGCGAAGCTCTCCCGCGTGCGCGGATACCCAGGCGGCACCGGAGGCAGCAAACGCAGCAGCGGCTCCGGCAGCGTCAGCGTCTCCGGCGCCAGTGTGCGCAGCACTGCGGCAAGCGCTTTGCGCTGATCGGCCGGCGAAACAATGGCGGTTACTTCTTGCCCGTCGCCGCGCAACGCATAGCGATAATCGAGCCCACCGATCTCCTTGGCCGCTGCCTCCGTCTGGTAGCGGTGCATCAGGTAAAGCGGTACCAGCACATCCGCGAGTTGCGACATCGGCGTTCCCACCGGAATCGCGTTCAACCCGAAGTTGCGTAACGCCGCTGTCCGCACGGTGAGCACGCGCTCCAGTTCAGCCGCGGGATCAGGCCCGTTGTCCCAAAGGTGAGCGTGGGGATGCGGGCTCCCCAGCGGCCGCGCATCGTCATCGGTGATGAAGTAGAGGCCGTTCTTCTGCGCCTGCTGCAGCACGTCCGCCAGGTCGGATGCTTCTTTGTCTGCGGGAAACTCCGCATACCCATAGGTGATCGCTACCTTGTCCCACGCCCCGATGCCCACCGCGTAGGCGTGGGAAAGGTCAAGCTTGCCGTTGCTGTCCAGGGTGATGAGCGGATGGGGATAGTCCATCACCGAAGTGCCCTGGCCCAGCGAACTGGCGGCAAAGTTATGCGCCAGCCCCAGCGTGTGGCCCACCTCGTGCGCTGCGAGTTGCCGCACGCGAGCCAGGACCATGGCCTGCAACGCATTGTCGGCGGGCAGCGGGGCTCCATCCAGATAGGGATCAAGCAGTGACTGCGCAATCATGAAGTCCTGGCGCGCGCGCAGCGATCCCAGCGTCACCTGGCCTTTGATGATCTCACCCGTCCGCGGATCGATCACGCTGTCGCCGTAAGACCATCCCCGGGTGTAGCGATGCACCCACTGGATCATGTTGTAGCGAATGTCCATGGGGTCCGCGCCTTCAGGCAGCACCTCCACCCGGAATGCATTGCGATAGCCCGCGGCCTCGAAGGCCTGGTTCCACCAGCGAGCGCCTTCCACCAGCGCGCTGCGAATCGGCTCCGGCGCGCCGCGGTCCACGTAGTAGGTAATCGGCTCCACCGGATCGCTGATCGCGGCGGCCGGATCCTTCTTCTGCAGCCGGTGCCGGGTAATGAAGAGCTGGTCGAGGGGAGCCCCGAGGGTTGCGGAATAATCCCGGTACAGAGTGGGGAAGTAGCCTGAATTAGGGTTGTAAACCCGCGGCGTATACCCCGGCCCCGGCAATTCAATCAAGGAGTGGTGCTCGCGCACCGTGAGGGCGTGGGCATCGGGGGTTACATCGGCCACGTAGGATTTCTCCTCCGGCGCATCGTTGGTAAACGTGAGGATGGCTTCGACTTCCGTGTTGCGCGGAAAATTCTTCGTGTTCTCGGGCAAGATCGCCGACCGCGAGACGTCGAGCGTGTATTTGCCCTGCTTCGCCTGGGCCAGCCGCTCGGCCACTCTGTGCGCATCCAGGAGAAAGAAGTCCGTGGCGTCCACCAGCACATGGCTACCCTGGCCCTCGGTCTGCTCCGCTTCCACCTTGAACCCGAAGAGCACCGACTCGGCAAACGACTCTTTCACGGCAGCGCGCTCGGAGGCGTCGGATGACGACGAACGAAAGGCCAGGTTCGGCTCAACCAGCAGCACCTTGTTGCCGCTGCGCATGAAATGCACCACATGTTCGGTGCCCAGTTGTCCGCGGTCGAGGAACAGATCGTTCGATCCGATACCATACGGCAACTGGTCGAGGTAGAGGAAATCCTTATCGAACGAAGGGATCTCGAGCAGTAGCTTCCCCGTCTTGGCCTCCCAATACAAGGGAAAAAGGCCATCCATCTTCGTGAGTCCGGCGGTTCGCGTTTCGAAGGTGGGCGCCGTCTGCGCGCCGCCACGTGACGATTGGAGAACCAAACACGCAGCAAGCAAAAAGCAGGGGAGTGAGCGCATCGCGAAAGCTCCTAGGTCGGGCGAGATGGCCATTCTGAAGGGTACTGGGTGAGAACTCCGATTATGAATTGAGTCCCGCAGGGACGGGTGAAAATCCGACCTGTCCAAGTTAGCGAATAATGGGTTTTGGCGCGCGGTAATCCGTTGATGGTGTCGAACCGCATGGGCCTGAAGGAGAATCGGGTTGGCTTTCGAGGACTGACCCGGATTTCCTGCACGCTATTCTGGACAGGTCTGCGCATGCGGCTTTCTTCACGGAAAGCCGCACGAGGCTCCTTGGTTCCACCAAGCTGCACAGGAAATCCGGGTACCGTCCTGGGGCATTCTCAGTATTCTCAGTCGTCCCTCCGGAGTCTGTGGCCTAGCAGGATCAAAGGAGTAGGACGGGTGCCCCAGGTTCGCCAAAGCGTACCTGGGCCGAAAATGATATGTTTCAATTGTTTTTCGTACCCCCGGCCAGGATTTGCTGGTCAACATCGCAAAGAGCTATGGTGGGCTTCGCCCGTCTTTCTTAACCCACGTACGCTGGGGCGAACGTGGGGCACCCGTCCTACTCCTATTGATCCTGCTTTGACACAGACTCCTGCGGGACTTGTCTCGGCCGGAATGTACACCCAGAACTGCGTCCTGGGGTTCTTCAGCCTGTTAAGTGCCGGTGTCGAGGTGAAAGGTCTTGTCGTAAGGGACCACCGGGTAGCCTTTTGCCTTCCAGGCGGCTAAGCCGCCTTTGAGGAACTTTACCTTCGATACATCCACGTTCGGCGCCAGGATTTGTGCCTTGGCCGCGATGGCGCGGCTTGTCTTATCGCTGGGGCAGGTGCAGTAGACAACCAGCTCTTTATCCGTCGGGATCAGTGAGGGATTCGCTTCCGCATCCTGCGGCGAAATCCTTTGCGCTCCTTCGATAATCTCTGAGTCTGCCAACAGGTCTAGCGGCTGGCGAACATCCAGAATGAGCACGTCATTGTTGGCAATAATAAGGTCACGGAGCGCTTCGGGAGTGATGCTGAGCCGCGCCCACTCACGCCGTGCCTTGATGCGCCGTATCCATATCACCGCCAACACACCCCAAATGACGATTGCAACAATGGTGAGGATGAGGTTCATCTATCGGCCTCCCTTTTGCATAAAGGCTAGTGCTGTTTAGATTAGCAAGCGGGGGCAAATGATTCGAGACTGTTACTAGATTCAAAACGCCGTAGCCGCCAGGCCCGGTTCTTCCACCCTCACGGCGCCACCAACGAAGGTAACCGTTTTGCCCGGAACGGCGGCCGGCCGTTCGCCCGGAACCACAATCCCTGCCAGGTTAAGCGGGTCGGCCGCTGCCACCGTGATGGCCTCTTCCCCATTCCCCCTGAGGCGGCTTTCTCGCAGGGAAGCCACCGCCTCCGGCACGGCGAACTGCTCGCCCCCAAAGCCGCTCAGGAACCGCCCTCCGCGCACGTTGCCCCGGGCCTCCAGCCGGCGGAACATGCCCACCAGCTCGCGCCAGCGGGGTATGGTAGTCTCGCGCTCCAGCAGGTCGCGGAAGACCACGCCGTAGCGTCGCAGAAGCATCCAGCACGCGGATTCGATCTCGGCCTCGCGCCGCTCCGCCTGGGCGCCGGCAGTCTCAACCGCTCCAGCCGCAGGGTTGAGCAGGCTCCATCGGCCCACCGTATTGCGCGGCCGCCTCACACTCTGGATAGCCTTGCGCCGGGGGTCGATCAGCACCCGTAGGCTGTCAAATCCGTCGGCGGTCACCAGTCCAGCCGCTACGAGCTCCCAAAGGGCGCGGTTCACCTGCTCTGCCGGCGCCCCCAAACCGCGTACCAGGTCGCCGGCGAAAACCGCTCCATATTGCGACAAATGGGCCCGCACCTTCCAGGCCAGCTCGCTTAGGCAGGCCTGAAGAGCAGGCTCGGGAATCGCGCGCTCGGCCAGGCAGCGATCCATCCACAGCGCCTCCTCGCGCAGAAAGAAGGTCACTGGGGCCATGCTGGTGGGCACCACGCGCTTGGGGGCGGCGAAGTCGCCGACCGTCGAGAAGGCCGGGTGGGGGGAGATCCGTCCCCAGCCCACCACGCCTTCCAGGCACAGGGTATCGAGCCATCGCGGATCGTAGCCGGCGACGCGTTGCGGCAAAAGTGTCCGCTCCCACTCGATGGCCGGCGCCTCGAAGCCTTCCAGCAGGCGCAACGCCTCCAGCACCCCGGATTCTCCGCTCAGCTGCGCCCGCGGCACGACCTTCTGCCAACGCATCAACCACTGCAAATAGATCGCCGGCGTAACGGGCTCGATCTGCTTGCGCAAGCCGACCAGCGTCCGCTTATGGATGCGCTGCAGCAGCCTGCGCTCGCACCATTCCACGTCCTCGTCGTGAGTGGCCGGGCCGCTGCCCTCGAACACGCCCCGCAGGATGGTGCCCTGCATCTCCATCACCAGCATGGCAGCCCAAATCGCCGCCGGCTCCATCCCCAGGCGCACGCCCAGGTTCCTCGAAGTGACCGGGCCGAGCAGCGCTATCCATCCCTGCACGGTTTTGCGCACCACATCGCCGAAAAGCAATTCCTTGGCTTCCGCAGGGCAGGGAATCGGGCGCTCAAAGACGACCCCCGGCCACAGCAGCCGCAGGTGTGGCGCTCTCTCCGCAGCCACCAGGTATTGCTGTCCGCCATGTTCGGCCATCGCGGCCCGGCCCTGGGCAGCCAGCCGCTCAAAGAACAGAGGCCAGTGGAGCGCTCCTGCGCAGGACTGAATCTCCGCCGGCACTACGATCAGGGAACAGAGCAGGTCATGCAGTTCGTGCTCATCGCGCACGTCGGGCCAGCACTCTTCACGCAGCTCGGCAATCGCCGCCGGGTCGAGCCGGCCGGCCTCGCCCAGCAACTTGTCCGGAACCATTCCCCGCATGCTTACCGCGCGGGCACGCCGCTCTTCCAGCGGCGCATCGTCGAGGAAGGCATAGGGATTGGCGTTCAGCAGTTCATGCGCGAAGGCTGAGGGAACCGCGCTATCGACCGCGAGACAGCGAATCGCGCCCGTCCGGATGCCTGCCAGCAGGCCGATCAGACCCTCCAGATCCATGGCTTCGGTCAGCACGTCTTTCATCACTTCCTGGATGAGCGGGTGCTCCGGTATCTGGATATCGCCTTCGATATTCTCCTGGCAGGCGGCCACCTGGGGAAAGACGCTGGCCAGCAGGTCATCGGAGCGGGTTCGCTGCACCTGGGGCGCAATACGCTTGCCGTTATAAAACCGTAGCAGTTGCAGACTGCGCCCCGCATCCCAGCGCCAGCGGGCGCGGAAGATGGGCGAGTCGAGCGAGGCCTGCTCCAGCAGGCCAGTAACTGTCTGTTCAGTAAGGAATTCGAAGACGTCACTCAACGGGAAGCTGTGCTGCTCAGCCAGCGAGATGTTGAGCCCGTTATCGGTGGCCGCTGCCTGCAACTCAAAGTTGAACCCGCGGCAGAAGCGCTTCCTCAGCGCCAGTCCCCACGCCTTATTGATGCGGCCGCCGAAGGGCGCGTGCAGAATCAATTGCATCCCGCCGCCCTCGTCAAAGAAGCGCTCGGCAATGATGGTGTCGAGTGTGGGCACGGCCCCCAGCACCGCGCGGCCGGCGACCATATAGCCGATCATCTGTTCTCCGCCCGCATCATCTACGCAGCATTCCTGCTTGAGCCAGGCCACGGTCTCCGCCACCTGGGGGTTCGATTGGCTGATGTATCCCGGGAGCAGATCGCCGGTCCGCGCGCTGATCTCCTGGCGCAACGTAGAGACGAAGCGCGAGAGCTCCAGCGTCCGCTGCGGAGCTTCCCCCCGCCAGAAAGGCACATTGGGTGGCTGGCCGTGGGCATCTTCCACCAGCACCCGTCCCGCGCTTTCCACGCGCAGGATCCGCCAGCTGGTATTGCCCAGCAGAATCACGTCTCCAGCGGATGAATCGATGGCGAAGTCTTCGTCCAGGGTGGCGATCTGCACTCCCTCCGGTTGCAGGATCACAGAGTAGAGCGAAGTGTCGGGAATGGTGCCGCCATTTGAAACCGCGATGGTGCGCGCACCTCGCCGGGACTGCATGCGGCCATTCACCCGGTCGCGTAGCAGGTACGACCCGTAACGTCCGCGGCTGGCTTCGATCCCTTCTGCCAGCAGGCAAAGGATCTCGTCATATTCCTTGCGCGTGAGCTCTCGGTAGGGATGAGCCCGTCGCAGAACCTCAAAGAGCGCGTCCTCTTCCCATGGCTCGGCCGCGCAGGCGGCCACAATTTGCTGCATTAGTACATCGATGGGGCAATGCGGAATCTCCAACCGGTCCAGCACCCCCGCGCGCATCGCACGGACAAGCGCCGCGAACTCCACCAGGTCGTCACGCGTGGTGGCGAAGAAGCGTCCTTTGGGAATGGCCCCGCGCCAATGCCCGGCGCGGCCCACCCGCTGCATAGCTGCGGCGATGGCGCGCGGGGAGCTCACCTGGCAAACCAGGTCGATGCTGCCGATATCGATGCCCAGCTCTAAGGAAGCCGTGGCCACCAATAGTCGAATCTCGCCGTTCTTGAGTTTGCGCTCCGCTTCTAAGCGGAGCCTTCGCGAAAGACTGCCATGATGTGCGGCGACGTTCTCCGCGCCCAGCCTCTCGCCCAGGCAAAAGGCCAGCCGCTCCACCATGGCCCGCGTATTGACAAAGACCAGCGTCGACCGATGCTGCAAGGCCAACTCCGTCATGCGCTCGTAAATGTTGTCCCAGATCGCATTGGTCGCGACCGATCCCAGCTCGTCGCCTGGAACCTCGATGCTCAGGTCCAGTGCGCGGTGTTGGCCCACCTGCACGATCTCTACTTCCGGTCCGCGCCGCCCGCCTAGGAAGCTGGCCACCAGTTCGATCGGGTTCTGTGTGGCGGAGAGGCCGATGCGCAGCGGGGGCTGCGAACGTCCACTGATCAGCGCTCCCGGGCTCAAGCGGTTTTCCCCGCAGACCAGCGCATCGAGCCGCTCCAGGGTGAGTGTCAGATGGGCGCCGCGCTTGTCATCGGCAACGGCATGGATCTCATCGACGATCACGGTCTCGACTGCGCAAAGATTGTTGCGGCTCTTCTCCGCGGTCAGCAGGATATAAAGCGACTCCGGCGTGGTGACCAGAATATGCGGCGGCCGCTTGAGCATGGCCCGGCGCTCCGCGGGCAGGGTATCGCCGGTGCGCACGGCAGTGCGGATCGGTGCGCACAGGTAGCCGCGCTCCAGGGCGAGTTGTTGAATCTCCCGCAGCGGCTGCTCCAGGTTCTTTTGCACGTCATTGCTGAGCGCTTTGAGAGGAGAAACGTAAACCACCGCGGTGGTTGGTGCGAGCGAGCCGTCAATCGCCTGGCGGATCAACTTGTCGATACAGATGAGAAAGGCGGCCAGCGTTTTGCCTGAGCCGGTTGGAGCCGAGATCAGCGTCGGTTTTCCGGCGAGGATGGGCGGCCAGCCCAGCTCCTGGGGAGAGGTGGGCGTGCCAAACTTAGCTGTGAACCACTCCCGCACCACGGGATGCGCCCAAGCCAGCGCATGAGCATTGTCGACGTCAAGAAGCGTGGCTTGGAAGGAAGGCATCCGTCCATTTTAGGCCCAGCGTTTGTGTCGGTTTGCACACGGCGGATCAGGAGAAACGAATGCCGGGGCTGCCGCCAATGAGTCCCGCAGGAGTCTGTGTCATAGCAGGACCAACAGGAATAGGACGGGTGCCCCAGGTCGCCAAAGCGTACCTGGGGCGGAAAATGGTATGTTTCGATTGCTTTTCCTAGCCCCAGCCTGGATTTGCTGGTCAACATCGCAAAAAGCTATTGTGGGCTTCGCCCGTCTTTCTCGGCCCAGGTACGCTTTGGCGAACCTGGGGCACCCGTCCTGTTCCTGTTGGTCCTGCTATGACACAGACTCCGCAGGGACGGCTGAAAGTCAGTCTTGTCCAAATTGGCGGTGGGAGCCCCCGCATTTAAGCGGCGGAAGGAGCGCTTTAGCGCTCCGTGAAAGAGTCTCGACTCCGATCACCCGCTTTAGCCCATCTGCTTTAGGAGAGGGGAGCAGTCCCGGACCGCAGCGCGAGGTAGTTACCATCTAGATGCGGCAGTCGCTTTCACGCCTGCCGCGAACCGCGATTGCAACTCAGAGGAACCCGTGTTTCTTGTTGGTGTGCCAGTTGGACTCTTCCTTCTTAAGCGGCGGAGGAGTCGTTTTTCCCCACAGTGTGTGGTTCCAGGTGACTGCTTGCAGTCCATCGTGGCTGGGCTGAAAGACCATCGGTGCATCAGTGGGTTTGCCTTCCACCTCGTCAAACTTGATGGTGATCTGGCTTCCGGCGTCCGTCCAATGTCCAAAGGTGGTGACGGCACCGCCTTTGCCGAGATCCTGTGTCACTGTAGCCGTTCCATCCGGACCGAGACTTACGCTGAATGCGGGCCCGGCGGGGCCGGCAGGATCGCTCGTATCCGGTGCTTCCGAACTGTAGATGCCGGCGTATTTCGAGACCGAGGCGAATGCGGGGGCCGCGACCAGCGCCAGAACAATCGCGGCGCCGGCTATTGCAAGTTGCAGGTGAGAAAATCTGGCGGTTCTCATAACGCTTTCATCATTGCGCCAGCTTGAGATGAAGGCAAGATGCAGGGAGAAAACGAAAGTTGTATGAATAGTGCTATGGATTTTTCCGCCGCTGAGCGCGCCCGCCGGGTCCGCGTGATTCTCTTCGACGTCGACGGCGTCCTCACCGATGGCAAGATATGGACCCTCCCCCTCGGCTCCACGGAGAAAACCTTCGAACCCAAAGGATTCCATGCTCACGACGGGATAGGCATCTCGCTTGCCCGTATCGGTGGGATCCACTGCGGCGTAGTCACCAAGCGCAGCTCTGAAGCCGTCGCCCAGCGCGCTCGCGCTCTACGCATGGAATACGTCTATATGGGGCAGGACTACAAGATTCAAGCCGTGCGCGAGATCATGCAACGTGGATCCTTTTCCCTCGACCAGATTGCCTACGTGGGCGACGACGTGATCGACCTGCCCGTCATGCGCGTTTGCGGACTGGCCATTGCGGTGGCCAACGCGCGCGACCAGGTCAAGGCCGCGGCCCACTACGTTACCCCGAATGCCGGTGGCCAGGGAGCCGGACGGGATGCGGTCGATTTCGTTCTCCAGGCGCACGGGATACTGGATCAGTGCATCGAGGAATATCTCGATGAACGGAACGCGCCCCCCGGCCAGGGCCGAGCCTAACGCCTGGCTGGCGTATGCTATCTCTTTGGGTTGAAAGATGATGTCGCAGCATTTTTATTTCCTTTCAGGCGCAGGAGTGTGGGCAAACTGATGGTCATTCGCAGGTCCCTTTCTTTTTTGGTTCTTCTTTTTCTTATTGCAGGGCTCGGCAACCGAGCGACGGCCCAGACATTAAAGAATCTCGATGGCGCGGTCAATATCTTCGGGCAATTCTCCCCAACAACCAATGGCAACGGCATCAAGGACAGTCCGACTGAGTCCTTGGGCGTATTGGCGACTGCCCGGCAATCTCTCCATCCCTGGTTAGGCTACGAGCTCAATTACAGCTATACCCGGTTTGCCGAGAGGTACTCCACCATTCCTTTTGGGGTGCAGAGCAACATGCACGAGGTCTCCGGCGCCTATCTGTTGCAAGGGCCGACGATTCCCCTGCTCGGCCTTCAGCCCTTCGGCGCGGTCGGTGTGGGTGCTCTCATCTTTCTACCCACGACCGTAGGCGGGCAAAAATACAACCAGCAAACCCGCATACCCGTGTTGTTTGAGGTCGGTGCGAACTACCCGATCCTCACCTCCCACTTGGGACTGCGTTTCCAGTATCGAGGTCTGAGCTATAAGACGCCCGACTTCAACGCGACGCCACTGACCACAGGCACCAGGCGGATAACCTCTGAACCGAGCGTGGGCGCCTACCTCCGCTTCTGAACTCGAGCAGGAGAAGCAATGATGATGAGTCGAACCATGCTGCCGGTCCGGATGCTGTTCCTGGTGTCAATGATCGCGTTGTGCGTGCCCTCGTTGCTGGCAAAATCGGATGCAAGCCACCAGCAGTGGGTGGGTACCTGGGCCTCTGCTCCTTTGCTGGACGCTCATGCCAAGCCTGCAGACCAGCTCGTGGCGCCAGGGACAACCGGCGCCACCCTGCGCGAAGTGGTCCACGTAAGCATCGGTGGAGAGATGGTGCGGGTGCGCTTTTCCAATCTGTACGGCACGGATCCGCTGGTGATTGGCGCGGCGCAGATCGCGCAAACCCTTAAGGGCGCGGGGATCGTTCCGGGTTCCGGCAAACCGCTCAGCTTTCATGGCCAGTCTTCGGTTTCGATCCCTGCCGGCGCACTCGCTGTCAGCGATGCCATCCCGTTCAAGTTTGCTCCCCTTTCCGACTTGACCATCAGCTTCTATCTGCCCAGCCCCTCCGGGCCGATCACCGAGCACCAACTCGGCAACGCCACCAGTTACCACGCGCCCGGCAATGCGGTTGCCAACGAAACCCTGGAGACGCCCTCCACGTTGACCAGCTGGGAATACCTCAACGGAATCGACACCCTCGCTTCCGCTAAGTCCGGAGCCGTGATCACGATCGGAGATTCGATCACGGATGGCGCCAAATCGACCATCGATACCAATCAACGATGGCCCGACGAGCTGGCGCGGCGTCTGCAAGCCGACCCCAAGTATCGCAATCTTGCGGTATTGAATGAAGGCATTAGTGGAAACAAGCTGCTGCTGGATGGAGCCGGTCCCAATGCGCTGGCGCGCTTCGATCGCGATGTGCTGGCCCAGAGCGGGGTGAAGTATCTTCTCATCCTGGAAGGCATTAATGATATTGGCCGCCTGCACAGTGTTGCGGACGCCGGCACCACCGCTGCCGATCTTATCTTTGCTCTCGATCAGATGATCCTGCGCGCGCACGCCCACGGCATCGCAGTCATCGGCTGCACGCTGACGCCCTACCATGGCGCGGGCTACTACACCGAGAACGGGGAAGCGATCCGCAAGGCCGTGAATGACTGGATTCGCACTGGAGGCGCCTTCGATGGCTTCGTCGACTTCGAGGCCGCGGTACGGGATCCGAACCATCCCGACACCTTCCTGCCGGCGCACGACCCTGGCGATCACCTTCATCCCAACGACGCCGGCTACAAAGTGATGGGGGACGCCATCGATCTGAAGCTCTTCACCCTGAAGCCCAAGCAGCCGTGAGCAAACAAGCCATCTCCGCATGATTCGGTCTTGAATCCTCGCAGAGCCTGCATTCATCAAAAGCTCATACCAATCGGGGAGAGTCGATGACATGGCGGCTTTTTGCGCATGCTGTGGAGCAGAGATCAAATTGAAAGCCGAAGCGTGTCCTGTATGTGGAACCCCACGGCACGGAATGTTGCCGCCTGATCGACAGCCTGCGCTCGATCGGGGTCAGGACCGCTCACAAGAAGACGTTGGAGTCGACGAAAAGCCGCTTAGGCCGCGCCTCTAAGTAACAGCAAGCCCACGGCCCATCATCCCTTCGCGGTTACCGGATCAGCGAACAGGTGTGCCACGCGGCCGGTGCTGGCGTGCGCCCACGGTGTGTTAGAGGCCCAACCGAGCAGCAGAACCACAGCACCGCATCCGGTCATGATCCACCAGATGGGGTGCGTAGCCTGGGTAAAATCCAATCCCTTTGCGTGGCTGGTGGCGACCACTGTGCCGGCGACCGCCACGCCCAGCGCTGCTCCTACCTGCCGCCCCGTAGATGCGATGGCGGCGGCCACTCCGGCTTGCGATAACGGCATGCCGGCAACGGCGTTGTTGGTGATCGCTGGGTTGACCATGCCCAGGCCAAGTCCAAACAACGCGTAGGCCAACAGCAGCAGGGCGACGGGAGTACCGGTACTGAGGCGGGTGAGCATCAAGGTGCTCAGCAAAAAGGCAGCACCCGCGGCCAGCAACGGAGGACGTGTGCCGTAACGGCCCACCAGCCGGCCGGAGAGCGGCGCGCTCACCATCATCATGATGGCCAGGGGCATCGTGCAAAGACCAGTGTGAAAGGCTGAGTACCCGCGTGCCTGTTGCAAGTACAGCGCATTCAGAAAGAGAAAGCCGGCAAACGAGGCAAAGGCGCAGAGGGCAAGCAGTGTCGCGCTGCTAAAAGGTA
>Ga0302325_10015536_pt1 | contig 16180 bp, 17 predicted proteins | sample Palsa_T0_2_FD_201948 | JGI IMG/M metagenome (GOLD analysis project Ga0302325, IMG submission 201948) | Peat permafrost microbial communities from Stordalen Mire near Abisko, Sweden - Palsa_T0_2 | ecosystem: Environmental > Terrestrial > Soil > Palsa > Peat permafrost | place: Sweden: Abisko... | reverse complement strand
CGGAAGAATCCTGTGTTCTCGTTCTCGGGCTGGTGGTTGAAAAGCTCCGAGCAGCATAGGTAGATTAAGCACCGCCGGGGTCCTTCGACTCCGCGCCATTAGCACTGTGTCACCCGATAAACCTAGGAGGCGCTTCGCTCAGGATGACGGTTTTGCGGGAGTTTTGACGAAAAACATCAGGTTAACGCTTATGGACGCTAGTCCTGGGCTAAGTTCAGCCGTCCCCGTTCGACAAGCTCAGCCGTCCCTGCGGGACTCAATTCGTAAATCCTGGTTAATCACGCAGGCTCTACAGCCCGCCGTCTTTCCCGTTTTGGGCCGCATCACCTGAATTGGCCATCGCCGTGCTAGTTAATGGGCAGATGTCTCCGACTTCTCATCTTGAACCAATAAATGCTTATCTCATGGAAGATCCTGCTGACCCGCAGATCCATGAGCGGAAGGACGGTTCCTCCAAGGATGAGTCCTCGAAGCACGATTCGAGGACGCAGACAGGAAGTGCCGTGCTCCTCGCCTCTGCGTTCACCGAATTCATTTCGGCGTCCTCGCGACTGGAAAATTCCTACCGTCAGTTGCAGGAAGAAGTATCCGAGCTTCGCGTAGAGTTGTCGGCACGGAATGCCGCCCTCAGCACCAGCCTCGCAGAAAACGAACGTATGCGACTCGATCTGCAACAGATCGTGGATTCCATGCCGTGTGGGGTATTGGTTCTCGATTGCCAGGGGGAGATCTCGATGATCAATCCGGAAAGCGGGCGGTTGCTGGGACTGGAAGGGTCACATTTCCACCAGGGGGCTAAAGCGACTCTAAGGCAAATATCGGCGTTAAGTGGCGTCAACCTGGAATCCTCTTATGCAAATGAATGCAGCAATGACGCCGCACAGGAGTTTTGCATCAACGAGCCTTCGGGGAAGCGTTGGCTTGAGGTTCGCAATCGGCCGCTGTTTCACCAATCAGGCCGCGGTGGCAAGCCTGACCGGACGATATTGATTCTGCGTGACGTAACCGCTCAAAGACGTGCTGAACAGGAGCGCGTGGCGGCCCGCGAGGCGATGGTCCTGGCCGAGATTACGACCATTCTTGCCCACGAAATTAGAAATCCATTAGCCAGCCTCGAACTGTTTGCCGAACTGATTGAGAACGACGAAGACCATCGTGCGCAATGGATTTCCAATTTGCGCGTTGGCATACGCACCCTCTCTGGAACAGTGAACAACGTCTTGAGCTTCCATGGCTCCGGCGCACTCAAGCTGGCCCCTGTTTCCTTGTCTGCCTTGATTGCGAACGCCGTTCAGTTTGTTAAGCCGCTGGCGCAGCAGGCCACGGTTTCTTTGGAATGGTTCACGGATCAGCGCCAAAATCGGGTAATGGGCAATGAGAGCGCGCTCCAGCAGGTGATTTTCAATCTCATCTCGAACGCCATTCGTCACACCCCGGCGGGTGGCAGGGTTACCGTAACGCTGCGCAGCGAACCCGGTACCGCCAAGGTTGTGAGTCACGTGATCGTCGAATTCTCCGACACTGGCTGCGGCATCCGGCCCGACCAGATAGAACACATCTTCGAGCCAGGCTTTAGCGGCAGTGGCGATACCTCGGGGTTGGGCCTGGCGGTTTGCGCCCGGATCATGAAGCAGCATGGCGGTCAGATTAGCGTCTCCAACCGGATTCACTGTGGCGCTCGATTCGCGCTCTCGCTCCCCCTACTCCAACCGGAAGCCGCCATAGCATGAACAGCATCCCTTTGAACGGCAAGAACTCCTCCGTGCTGGTGGTTGACGACGAGCCCGGTATGCGAACGGCGCTGCAGGCCAATTTCCAACGCCACGGATGGCGTGTGGAAACGGCGGCCGGCGTTGCCGACGCCACGCGTGTTCTGGAGCACACAAGCTTTGATCTGGTCGTGAGTGACATCCGTATGCAGGATGGCGACGGGTTTGAAGTGATGTGCTCGGTACTCAAGAACTCACCCGCGACCGCGGTGATTCTGCTGACCGCGTTTGGAAGTGTCCCTGAAGCAGTAGAGTCGATGCGCAGCGGCGCATTCGATTATCTGACCAAACCAATATCCTTTGAACAGCTCCAGGCCGCGGCCGCTCGAGTCATGCTGCGCGTGAGCGAGAAAACAGCCTCCGGCAGGGCGCCCAGAAAAAACGTAACCATCGCAGTCGCCGGGGCGGGAATCGTCGGCCGTTCTCCCCTGCTTCTGCAGGCCCTGCAACGCGCCCGTGCTGCCGCCAGCACCGACGCCGATGTGCTGATCGAGGCCGAGAGCGGCGCCGGCAAGGAACTGCTGGCCAGGTTTATCCACGAAAGCAGCGACCGAAGCCGTAAACCTTTTGTGGCCGTAAATTGCGCGGCTCTCCCGGAACACCTGCTGGAGAGCGAACTGTTCGGGCACACCAGGGGCGCCTTTACCGGGGCCAACGCTGCCAAAGCCGGAAAATTTGAACTGGCCGATGGGGGTACTCTGCTGCTCGACGAAATTGGCGAGATGCCTCTCAACCTGCAGCCCAAGCTCTTGCGGGTTCTTCAGGAGCGCGAATTCGAGCGGCTTGGCGAGACCCGGTCGATCCATGTTGACATTCGCGTCATCGCCACCACCAACGCCTCCCTGGGCGCGATGGTGGAGCAGGGCCGCTTCCGCAGCGATCTGTACTACCGGTTGAACGTCATTCCTCTTTCCATTCCCGGCCTACGGGAGCGAAGCGAAGATATTCCCCTGCTTGCCAGGCACTTTGCCGAAAAATTCGCTATGGAGACAGGCACTGCAGTGCCCATGCTTGAGCCAGGCTTCATGGATCGCCTGCAGGCACATAGCTGGCCCGGCAACATCCGCGAACTGGCCAATTTCATGCGCCGCGTGCTTTCTCTCAACCAGGGAGCCAGCATCGACGGAGCATGTTTCGATAAGGAGTTTCAACCGTTGGGAAAGGCCCGGGCCGATTTGCCCCCTATGCCATTGCCGGGAACGCCCATATGTGTACTCGAGAAAATGCATCTTGAAAACACGCTCGCCCTGGCACGCGGTAACCGGACACACGCCGCTGAAATGTTGGGGATCAGTGTACGGACCATGCGCAACAGGATCAAAGAATACGGACTACCTCCAAGGAGATACGCGTGACGCCGACATCCGTACATTCGATTGAGGAGAGCTATCTCAAGCTGGCCGCGAGCCGCGAACAACTCATCTCCGCCAACATGGCCAACATCGACACACCGGGTTACCACACCCGCGACTTTGACTTCCAGCATGAACTGAGCCGGGCCATCAGCGCACCCCTGATGCAGACGGGAGATGGTAGCGGAACCGTCCAGTTGCTTCCCGTGATTCGGCAGGTTCCGGGCTTGATGGAACGCCCTGACGGAAACAACGTGAATTTGGATCGCGAGGGCCTTCTGATGGCCCAAACCCAATTGCAGTACGAGCTTGGCATCGCGCTCCTTAAGGATAAATTCCACCAGACGCTCAGTGCCATCAACGGAGGAAGTTGATCATGAGTTTTTTCGACGCGCTTTCGATTAGTGCTTCTGCGCTGGGAGCGGAGAGGCAACGTACAGAAATCATCGCCGCAAATATGGCCAATGCCCGAACGACTCGTACCCAGGCAGGCGGCCCGTTTCGGCGCAGAGAGGTCGTCTTTGAGACCTCAGGCACTTCTTCATTCCGGCTGGCCCTTGCCCGCACCGGCGAATCCAGAGGACCAACTCCCGGCAGCGTGCAGATTTCTCAGGTCGTCGACGACCCATCGCCTGCGATCCTGCGTTATGAGCCGGGCCATCCTGACGCCAACAAGGAGGGTTATGTGGCCTATCCCGCCATCAATCCGGCCGCCGAAATGGTCGACCTCATGGACTCCGTGCGTGCTTATCAGTTGAATGCATCCGCGGTTGCAGCGACTAAGCAGATGATCCAGCAAACCATCGAAATCCTCAAAAGCTAGAAAGGAGAGCAGCCGATGACCAGTGTCATTTCAGCCCTTGGCAGCCTCGGCAGCATCGGCAGCATCGGCGGCCTGCCCAAATTGCCGTCCCTTCAGCCTGCTGACGCACAGGGTGGGTTTGGCGCCGTTCTATCCACTGCGCTCGACAAGGTGAACGAGCTGGAAACCGGCGCTAACCAACAGGTCGGAAACCTCCTAAAGGGTGGCAACACCGACATGAGCACGGTCATGATTGCGGTCGAGAAGGCAGATGTTGCCTTCCAGATGATGATGCAGGTGCGCAACAAGATTGTGAACGCCTACCAGGACATAGAAAAGTTGCAGTTCTAAGAATGTCCTTCTCAGTTCCAGCAGTGCGGCGAGATTAAGGACTCATGGCGGCCAAGACCCAGACAGCAATTGTCAAGCAGGCGGCGACGGGTGGAAACCCGATCGAACGCGTCAAGCTGTTTTGGGCAGGCCGCAACACGCAACAGCGCGTATACCTCGGTGCGGGTCTCGCCCTCACCCTGGGTGTCGCCGCTTTCTTTGTGAAGATGATTTCGACGCCCGAGTACAAGCCACTGATGTCGGGCCTCGAGCCAGCCGATGCGCAAGCGATCACTGCCGAGTTGGCAGCGAAAAAGATACCCTATCTAATCGGCCCCGACGGCACGTCCATCACCGTCCCGGCCGATCAGGTCGACGCAGCCAGGCTCGAAGTGGCGTCCCATGATGCACCTCACAGCGGCCGCATCGGCTACGAGATCTTCGACAAAGTCTCCTGGGGACAGACAGAGTTTGATGAGAAGGTGAACTACCAGCGAGCGCTCGAAGGCGAGTTGGAACGAACCATCCAGACCATGAGCAATGTCAAAAGCGCTCGGGTCCATCTAGTCATGGCCACCGACTCGGTATTCATGGACCGGGAGCGGGGCGCAAAGGCTTCGGTCACCCTACGGCTTAAGGGTGGAAGTCTTACCCGAGCCGAGATCTCGGAAATTTCCCGGCTGGTCGCCGGCGCGGTGGATGAGCTGAAGCCGGCGGATGTTGTGATCATCGACGCGGATTCCAATAAGACGCTCGGATCGAGTTCCGCGTCCCCTGATGGCAGTGACGGCATCGAGCAGGAAATGACACGGCGGCTGATCTCGACCCTTGCGCCGGTCGTGGGAGCCGATCGCATGCGTGCGTCCGTCAATGTGGAATATGAAACCGGCAGCAGTGAAGAGAGCCAGGATAAGTACGATCCGGCCGTGAGCGCCACTCTGACGATGCAGCGTTCCGAAGAAATTACAGCCCCGGGCGCGGCCATTGGTGGCGTGCCGGGAACATCAAGCAATGTGGCCGCCGCCAAGCCCATTGCCCCCCCCACACCAGGAGCGCCGGCCACGCCAGGGGCGGCCACCACGACCACGGCCACCACGACAGCGGCCACCGCGACTTCCCCCGCCATCCTTCGGGATCCGGGACAATCGTCAAAGACAGAAAGCGCCACCTACGGTGTGAATCACATCACGCGTCACGTGATCGAACCGGCCGGTAGTATCCGCCGCGTGACCGCCGCAGTGCTGCTTGACGACGTTATAGAACGCAAGCAGGATAAGGGGAAGTGGGTCGAGACCCATCACAAGCGAACGCCTGAGGAGTTGAAGACCATTAGCGAACTCGCGCAGGCAGCCATAGGATTTAACAGCGCTCGCGGTGATGTGATCAGCGTCCAAAACCTTGCCTTTGAGCGCCTTGTTGTGCCCGATCTTCCACCCATCACCTTTGCCGAGAAGGCCCGGAAGGGAATCAATGACTATTCCTCGGTCATTCGTTATGCCGGAATGATGGCCCTCTTCCTGCTCGTCTATGTGTTAATGCTTCGGCCGATCCAGAAGCGCGCTCTGGCAGCAACAGCACCTCAGAAACAGTTGCTCTCGACGGCCAGAGCCTCAGCTGCAACTGAAGCCGACGCTGCAGCGATTGGTGAAACCGCGGCCAATCTCGCTCTGCGTTCCCAGGCCTTGAGAAGACAGTTGGCCGAGTTCGTCAAGGCTGAGCCGGAAAGCAGCACCAATGCCGTCCGCGCATGGCTGCGGGAAGAGGCGCGATGACACCGCCGCCTGAGAAACTCGCACTCAGCGGCGCGCGCAAGGCTGCCATCCTGCTTACCGTTCTGGGCGAGGATTCTGCCGCGACCGTATTCCGCAATCTGGACGAAAAAGACTTGCAGAGAGTTGCTGACGAAGTCGCAGGTCTGGGAACAGTACCCGTGGAATTGTCGATTCAGGTCTTTGAGGAGTACCAGCGGATTACCGAGGCACAGGATTTCATTGTCCAGGGCGGCCATGACCTGGCCCGGCGCCTGCTGATCAAGGCCTTTGGGGAAACCGATGCCGAGGGCATCATGCAACGGCTGACCAAGGCTCGCGAGCTTAACCCCCTGGAGTCGCTACAACGGGCCGATCCGCAAAAGCTGGCAAGATTTCTTGAGGCCGAACATCCGCAGACCATCGCTCTCATCCTTGGCCAACTCGGCGATCGTCAGGCTTCGGCCTTGTTGATGAGCCTTCCCAACGAAATCCGTTCCGAAGCAGTAAAGAGATTAGCGAACCTGCGACGCTTCTCGCCCGAGATGGCGGAGAAAGTTTCCAGTGTGCTCGCCATGCGACTCAAGGCGGTTGGGGAGCAGGGCAAGCGCACCTATTCGGGCTTCCAGAGCGTGGCCGACATTATGAACTGCATCGATACGACCGTGGCCCAGGAGATTCTCGTGGAGATTGAAAACGAGGAACCGACGCTGGCTATCAGTATCCGCGATCTGATGTTCACCTTTGACGATCTCATTCAGGTTGCCGAATCGCAGGTTCGTGAGCTTACCGGAGCGATTGATAAGAAAGTTCTGGCGACGGCGCTGAAGGGGACAAATGAACAGCTCAAGGACCACTTCTTTCGCACCATGTCCACCAGGGCCGTCGAAATGCTCAAAGAAGATATCGAAGCGCTCGGCCCGGTTCGAAGCAAGGAAGTGATCAAAGCGCAGTCTGAAATTGTCACGATTGCGAGACAACTCGAGAGCGAAGGCAAAATCGTATTGAAGGGCGAGGCCAATGATGAGTATGTCGTCTAGCGAAATTGAAAGCCAGGAAGTCCCGGTGCCGGTTAAATCGTTTTCCTACCGGGATATGGGCGCTCCTGTGCCGTTTCAGGTCAATGAGACCAAGCTCGCTGGGACAGGGCCAGAAAAGGAGCGCCCACCCCAGGCGCCGCCGGGCGTGTCACCGCAGGAGGTGAAGGAACTGCTGAGTGCTGCCCGCGCCGAGGCCGTGGTCCAGACCGAAGCACGCCTCAAGATGGAATATGAGGCAAGGTCAACCGGAGAGGCGGATAAGATCCGGCAGGCGGTGGAGCTTTTTCAGGTGGAACGGAAGGAATATTTTTCCCGGGTTGAGTCTGACGTGGTGCAACTCGCACTCGCCATCGCGTCCAAGATTCTGCATCGGGAAGCCCAGGTTGATCCGATGTTAGTAGCCGCGTTAGTCCGCGTGGCGATCGATAAGCTGCACGACGGTTCAAGCGTTTCGGTACGCGTTGCGCCCGCGGAAGCAGCGAAGTGGCGCGCGTTCCTGGCCAATCCTCTCAATGGTTCAACCATAGAAATCGTAGAGGATGGCAATCTGGGCGCTGCGGATTGCATTCTGGAAACCGAACTGGGATCGGCGAATTTCAGCATCGAAGCGCAGATGAAAGAAGTTGAACAGGGATTCTTCGATCTGCTGGCGCAGAGGCCCGTGATCAAGTGAGTCCTCTGCGGGTGCTTGCCCCTTATTTCGACCGCCTGGATAGAGGGTCGACCCTTCGTTGGCGAGGCCGGGTGTTGCAAGTAGTTGGCAACCTGATTGAGTCAGAAGGGCCATTCTGTTCCATCGGGGAGTCGTGTGAGATCACCAGCGCGAACGGCAAAAAGTATTCCGGCGAAGTGATTGGTTTTCGCGGGTCGACCATGCTCTCCATGGCGGTTGAGAATCCGCAGGGCATCCGTTTCGGAGACCGGATCGTGGCCTGGGGTACCCGGTCATCGATACGGGTTGGCGATGACATGCTGGGGCGAGTGATTGACGCCACGGGCATGCCCCTCGATTCGAAAGGCGACTACCGTGCGCAACGGTCTGTGTGGGTGGATGGATCGGCGCCTCTGCCGCTGGATCGGGTCACGATCCGCGATCCGCTCGGCTGCGGTATTCGCGCGCTCGATGCCTTTGTGACTTGCGGGCGCGGCCAGCGCATCGGTATCTTCGGCGGCAGCGGTGTGGGCAAGAGCACGCTCCTGGGCATGATGATCCGGGGTACCAGCGCCGACTTAACTGTGTTGGCCCTGGTTGGTGAACGCGGACGTGAGGTGGGAGAGTTCCTTGAGGTCATCGGAGAGGAGGGGCGAAAACGATGCGTGGTGGTTGTTTCCACTTCCGACCAATCTCCGCTCCTGCGCTTGCGCGCTGCCTTATCGGCCACAGCCATCGCGGAATACTTTGCCAGCGCGGGGAAGAATGTGTTGTTGGTAGTCGATTCAGTGACTCGATTTGCCATGGCGCAACGCGAGATCGGTTTGTCCGCGGGCGAGCCACCGACCGCCAAGGGGTACACACCTTCCGTGTTGAATATGCTGGCCCGATTGGTGGAGCGCGCAGGCTGCTTCAAAAGCGGCAGCATCACTGCGTTTTATACGGTCTTGATGGAAGGCGACGATCAGCAGGATCCGGTCGCCGATACCGTGCGGTCCTTACTCGATGGACACGTGATTCTGGATCGTAACCTGGCCATGCGGAATCACTACCCGCCTATTTCCATACTCGAAAGCCTCAGCCGCCTGATGCCGAATGTCACTTCTCCAGAGCACATGCAAAAAGCCAAGACTCTCCGTCTCTTGTTGGCTTCCTACAATCGCTCTGAAGATTTGATTCGTATCGGCGCCTATCAGAAGGACGCTGACCCAACTCTTGATCGGGCAGTCGAGATACTGCCGCAGCTGAACGCCTTCCTGCAGCAGCGAGTGGATCAGATTATCCCCTTTGCGGCCGTCGTGAAAGCTCTTCTCGAGCTCCCGAGCTGACATGGCATTCCATTTTTCGCTGGCTACGGTACTTCGCGTGCGCGTCATTACTGAGGAGCGCGAAGAAGGCATATTGCAAAAAATTCTTTTCAATATCTCTAAAGTCTTCGATGACCTGGAACGCATCGACTCCCGGATTGAGGAAGCGGACGATTCCCGTCATGCAGAAGTATTGAAACCCTGCATTGGGCTTGATGTTCACGCCTGCTACGGCGCGGTAAAAGAGCTCAAGCAGTGCAGAAAAGACCTCGAAGACAAGATTCAGAAACTCGAAGAGGCGAGAGACAAGCAACTTGCCATTTACGAGGCTGCCAAAAGAAATCGTGAGATGCTCACCGATATGCGCGAGAAGAAACGCATTGCCTATGAGATCGAGATGAATAAACGTGAGCAGAAGACCCTGGACGACAACTACATTTCCCGGCGCGGCCGCTCCTGACCGTGGGTCTCCGGATATCCCCCTGAGAAGCAGCTTGATGTGGAATGCCGCGCGTCCGATCCGATCCCTGGTGAGGTCTTGTGCGGGGTTCAACCCGGCAGCTTTTGCCTACGCGTTGTCCGGCAAACTTTGCCGGGTTCGATTCCAGGGTCGCATGGCTCCGACTCCAGGCCATTGACTCTAAGGAGGAAAGCCGTTTCGACCGAGCCGCTTTCCCGGAAAGTTGTTTGGCCCGACAAATGCTATTGTACGGGCGTGCATGTCGCATCCATCGTCGAAATGCTCAACGCTAGTCCGGCGGCGACTCGCCCCGCTTCGTTGGCGCAAGTCGCAGATCAGCCTCCGCAGACATTCAAGGAATCTTTGCTGGCGGCTTCCAGGGCATCTTCGGACACAGGCAGCGGGCATGAGGATGTCACCCGCACTGGACGGAGACAGAATCCCGCTCCAGAGGATGCGAAATCGCCGCACGCCACCCTCCATTCCAGCGTGGTATTGTTACCGGCTCCTCCTCAACAGACGGTGCAGAAACTAGTCCCGCCGGCTCAGCAGCTGCCTATCTTAGATCCTGCACCCGTCGTTCCGCTGCAGTTACCACCCGCGGGGGCCGGAGAGTCTCCGCAGGCTGCAACCGTTCCGGTTGACCCGACGCTCGACAGTGCGGTGCTAAAATCTCCGCCAGTCGGATCGAACATCAATCAGCCTGCTGTCGCTAAGTCGGACAACATTTCAACCACCCACGTCCAGAAGCAAGGCGATCCGCTGCAAGCTGCATCGATGTTACCGTCGGTTGGATATGAATCACAGGCTGCGACGAATCTATCGACCGCAGTCCTGAACCCTCCTTCAAACACCGTCCCTGGCGACGCTGCCGAATCTACCCCAGGCGTAGTTCCAGGTGTCGCTCAGAGTGTCGTTCAGAGTGTCGCTCAGCGTGTCACTCAGAGTGTCACTTCAAGTCCCGTCGCGCTTTCTGTTTCAAGTGCTCTTCAACCGCCGCATCCTGATGTCGCTCCTACCCTGGTCCGGGTTACCCCTGGAAAAGGAGTGTCAGATACAGTTGCAAATGCCGTCCCGGATGTAACGCCACGCGTGGCCCCAATCGAAGTTCCAGATGTGGTCCAGCATTCCGCTTCACCGCTCACTGCCGGCTCGTCCTTGGATGCTACCCCTGTGCCAATCTCGCACGGCGCCGTGAGCGGATCTGCAAAGGGAGACGTTGCTCCGCAATCAAGCCTCATCTCAGCCAATCAGGCCAACCCTCCTGCGGCATCACCCAATGCAGACGGACTGGCCACCGTCCCCAGCGCCCCGGACGCAACAGCCGGCCAGCTGGTTGCCCTGATCCAGCCGGACAGTGGTTTGATTGGACCCGCTCAGGCCGGTGCATCGGGGGTGAGCATGGCGGCGGCGAAGCCTTCAGACGTAGCTGTCGTCAATAGCAAGGACGGAGTCAGCAACTCCATCAACGACGTCACAGGACTCAAGCAGCATGCACAGTCCGCATCGACTCAGGCATCATCGCAGCCGGTCTCTCAAGAGACGTCGCCCTCCGGCGATCAGAGCCAGGGCGGCGCCTCCCAGCAGGGGCAGAACGCGGCCACGGCCCAGCTCAACTTCCCAAATCACACCATCGCTGCCGGCGATCACGCCCAGAACCCCGGCGTTGCCGTTTTGTCACAAGCGGCTCCGGCGCCAGCCGGCGTGTCCGATCATACTGCGAAGACGCCGCAGACAGCCCCTCCCGCCACCATCGTTTTGCCCCAGGCAGTCCCCGTGATCAACACCGCCAAGCTGATTCAGAGCATGGGTCAATCTGAGATGAGAGTCGGTATGCGCTCCACCGACTTTGGCAACATCTCGATCAGCACCTCTGCGACCCGGGACCTGATTTCGGCCCAGATTTCGCTTGAACATGGTGAATTAGCCCGGACACTTGCCACGCATCTACCGGAGATGCAGGCGAAGTTCGGCGGCAATCAAGCGATGAATGTGCGCATAGACCTGAATGGGCAGCCGGCCGGGCAGGGCGCGGGAACGTCCGCCGGTATGTCAAATGGGTCGGCGGACCAATCACGCGGTGACCGGCAGCAAAGGAGCAGCGGGCCGTCAAGACAATCAGACGAAGGTTTTGCCGGGCAGTTGAATTCAATTCCTGCGGCGGTGTTGCCGTCGGTCGAGAGCAGGCTCGACCCCCGCCTTGACATCAGGGTTTAGAGAAAGTTTCAGCACGTCAGGACTTAGGAGAAACGATCATGCATCTCGTATCAGCGAACTATACCTTGCCGGCGGTTTTAAACACGCTGCAACCGGCGGCCGTCAGTGCAGTGAAACAAGCCGTGAACGCGAAAGCCAGCACTGCCCCTACTACCACGGGAACGAGCTCGGACCCCTCGTCTACCGATATAGGCAGCACCTTCCTGAATTTGTTGGCGACGGAATTGCAGAATCAAGACCCCACGGCCCCGGTGGATTCCACCGCGATGGTTGGGCAGATGATCTCACTCAATCAACTGGACCAGCTCATCAGTATCAATCAGACCGTCACCGGGTCCACAGGAACCGGAACGACGGGGTTGCTGCAACCAGCGGCGGCGACTGCCGGCAATGCTCCGCTCTCCGCAGCCAATGGCGGCGCCATCAATACCCTTTCGCCTTCGGCAGCGGGTGCCGTGGCCAACCAACTACCATTCGACCCTAATACCCTGATGCCGCTGAACCCCGCGATTGCGGGCGCGCCCGCGGCGCCAACTAACTCTTCAGTGAACCCGGTGTCCATGGGCTCATTAAGTACCAGCAACAATACCTCAGGAGGTAAGTAATGGGTTCTTTCGCAACGCCACTGTCCGGGCTCACGGCTGCTCAAGGCCAGCTACAATCCGTCTCCAACAATTTGGCCAATATTAATACCGACGGCTACAAAGACCAGACACTCACCTTCGCTGACGTATTTTCACAGAATGGCGTCACGAACGGCAGTGGCGACCCGGTACAAACTGGATCCGGGGTCACGATCTCTTCTACCGACGCCAACTTCACGGAAGGAAGTCTGAACGCGACCGGCACTACATCGAACATGGCCTTGTCTGGTAACGGATTCTTTGTCACGCAGAGTGCGAGCGGCTTGCCCGATTACACACGCGCCGGCGACTTTACCACCAACAAGGCCGGACAGATCACTACACCCAGCGGAGAATTGCTGCTGGGATATCCCGCAACCAACGGAGTCGTAAACACTGCGGCGACCTTACAGCCGCTGCAGGTCGGCACTGGTGTAACTAGCCCCGCGGTCGCGAGCACCAGCTTCAATATTTCAGCCAATCTAAACGCCAGCTCCGTCGTCGGTGACACGGCGAGCAGCACCCTTCCGGTTTTCGATTCGCTGGGCGCATCGCATACCTTGTCTGTTACCTATACCATGGCGGCGCCAAATACATGGAGTTACGCCGTCACCATTCCGTCAGCCGATTTGATACCCGCCCCAGCGGGCGCTACGACAACGGTCGCATCCGGCACGCTGACCTTTAGCAGTTCAGGCGTGTTGACCTCAACTCTGCCTACTGGAGCCACGGCTCCTGTCGCCCCATCGGCAGGGATCACACTCACCCTTCCACCGGCCGCCGTGGCCCCCGCCGTGCAGACGACCTTTCTCGATGGCGCCGCAACCATGCCCCTGACGTGGAACCTGGTGACAGCGGGCTCTCCGACTATCTCGCAGACCTCCACGGCAAGCGCTACCAGTGCCACCAGCACCGATGGCTTCGCCAGCGGCACGCTCCAAACCTACGCCGTACAGCCAGATGGCACCATCGACGGCACGTTCTCAAGCGGACAAACACTCGCTTTAGGACAGGTCGCCGTCGCTTCCTTTGCCAACAACCAGGGTCTTGTCGCCATTGGCAACAACAATTACCAGGCGACCGCTGCCTCGGGTCCGGCCGTAGTAGGACTGGCTGGAACTGGTGGGCGGGGCACGGTCATTGGCGGTTCTGTTGAGCAGTCGAACGTAAATATCGCTACCGAGTTCTCCAAGCTGATCGTGGCTCAGCAAGCTTACTCGGCCAATGCAAAGACGATTACGACGTTTAATCAGGTGTCTCAGGCGACGATCGCAATGCTGCAGTAAGCACGAGGGCTGATTTCTTAGTTTTGCATTAGGGGCCAGCCGCTCTGCGTCTCCGCGGAGCGGCAAGGGCCTTTTTTTTAGAGCGGTTCTAATATCTGCCTCACCTAGTCACTGCAATCCCAGCTTTTTCGCTGGCCACCGGCAAATGAACGGCGAGCTCGCAAAAGCTCTCTTTCTTATCGCGCGGCAACTTACTCTCACAACCTGTGCCATAAAGCTACATCCGGCTGCTCCTCTTGTGGCAATGGTCTCCCGATTGCTAGACCCCCATCGAAGAGCGGATGCACGTGGCCTGCGTACAGCAATCCACCTTGTACGCCCTTCTCCAACGAGATCCTCGCACCGAGGGTCACGCATTCAAATGGGACGTACACGGAAGGGAGACTCATGAATACTGCACCGAAGAGCGCGATACCGATGATAGAAGTGAAATCGGCAGCACCTCCGCCTATAGCAGACCGGCCCCAGGAACGGGATCCTGGCGAATTTCTGCCCTGGCTTCCCTGCACGCTCGCGTTAGACCTTCCAGTGGTGAACTTTACGGTCGGCCACTTGTTGAACCTTACCAATGGCTCCATCGTCGAGACCGCGTATCACCAGAGTAGTGATCTGCCTCTCCGCGTAAACGGGCAGCTGGTTGGTTGGACAGAATTCGAGGTCGTTGGCGAACGCCTCGCCGTGCGACTCACGGACCTGTCATGAAGACGACACGTTCGAGCAGGTCCAATCCCGCGACGGCCACCACCTTGTCGCTCCCTGCCCTCGCCGATGATGCCGCATTGAGCACTCTTCGCAGCCAAACAGGGTTACTCTCCCGCGTCTGGCGATGGATGCGAGCGCGGCAGGTAGAGCGGTCCAGCGACAGGCGATTGCGTGTGGCGGAGACAGTTTCCCTGGGCGAAAAGCGCTTCGTCGCCGTGGTTCAGGTAGATGGACGTCATTTTCTGGTGGCAGGGGGGCCGGCAAACATCGCGCTACTGGCGCAATTGGATACAAACGAACCTTTCGAAGAAGTACTCAAGAAGACCATGACCGCTCCCGGAAAGCAGCCGGGGAAACGGAAGCAGCAGGCAAAACGGGCCGACAAACCAAGCTCTCCAAAAGCAGCGTCAGCGAACGCGCCGCCGGTGTCGCAGCTCAACGTGCCGGAAACGTTCGGCGGTCTACTGCAGAAGACGATCACTGCTGCCGAAAAGCAGCCGGCGAAACTGGCCAGCAAGCAGAACGGCCACTCGACGGTCGAGCAGACCGGACAATACGCGTGAGAAATGGTGCGGTCATTCGCGTGATGCTTTGCCTAGCGACTTCGGCGATAGTCCTGGCACAGCCGCTCCGTGTGGGGGCCGAAGAGCGCCTTGGGATGGAGCTCTCGGCCTCGCTGGGCATGGTGTTAGCCCCAGCATCCGTCCAGCTGGGCGCCATGCCATCAAACCCAAACGAATTGCGGATTACAGGATTGGGCGGCGGTTCGACGCAATGGACCATCCTCGTCCTGATGACCTTCCTCACCATCATTCCTTCCATGCTCATCTGCATGACGCCATTCGCCAGGCTGTTAATCGTCTTTCATTTCCTCAGGCAGGCGCTCGGCCTGCAGACGACTCCGTCGAATCAGACGCTCATTGGCTTATCTGTGATCATGACGTTTTTCCTCATGCAGCCGCTTGGGGAGGTTATTTATCGCGACTCCATCGTACCGATGCAACAGGGAAAGATCACTGCCATCGACGCAGTTACCCGCGCGGCCGCACCCATGCGTCAGTTCATGTCCCATTTCGTTCGGGAAAGAGATGTCGCGTTGTTTCTCGAGATGGCGAAGGAGCCTCGTCCCGAGAACGTTGGTGAGCTTTCTTTCCGCGTCCTGCTGCCGGCATACATTCTCTCTGAGCTGAAAGCCGGATTTCAGATTGGCGCCGTCCTTTTCTTGCCTTTTCTTGTCGTCGACATGGTCGTCGCCTCGATTACCACTTCTGTCGGCATGATGCAGTTGCCGCCCGTGGTTATTTCTACTCCGTTGAAGCTGCTGCTCTTTCTCATGGTCGATGGCTGGCATCTTCTGATTGGCGCGTTGATGAGGAGTTTCAACTGATGGGCGTCGACCAAGTAGTTTTGCTAGCCCGTCTGATGTTGCAGGAAGTGCTGATTCTGGTTGGCCCGGTGCTGGCCGTTGCCATCGTCGTCAGCCTGGTCGTCAACATCCTGCAGGTGTTGACCTCTCTGCAGGACCAGACCCTGTCACAGGTGCCTCGCCTGCTGGTCACGGGAACCGCACTTTTCCTCTTGATGCCCTGGATGTGGCGGCACCTCGCGCACTACACCATCAATCTGTTAACCGACTTTCACCAGGTCATGCAGTAATGAACATATCGTTGGTTCAGATCTTCGGCGCATTGTTAACCATCAGTGTCCGGCTCAGCGGCATGTTGCTTTTCGCGCCATTTTTTGGCAGCGCCGTAATTCCGGCCCGCGTCAAGGCAATACTGGTAGTGGCCTTGACCGCACTCCTGTATCCGATGCTTTCCACCAAAATGCCACACCTCAGCATCAGCCAGTGGCCAATGATGGTGTTCAGTGAGTTGCTGATTGGGATCGCT
>Ga0302325_10015535_pt1 | contig 16181 bp, 15 predicted proteins | sample Palsa_T0_2_FD_201948 | JGI IMG/M metagenome (GOLD analysis project Ga0302325, IMG submission 201948) | Peat permafrost microbial communities from Stordalen Mire near Abisko, Sweden - Palsa_T0_2 | ecosystem: Environmental > Terrestrial > Soil > Palsa > Peat permafrost | place: Sweden: Abisko... | reverse complement strand
TCGTGCGCGCTGCGGCAATCGAATTTCCGCCCGGCATGCGAATCAATGCGGTAAGCCCGACGGTTCTGTGCGAATCGATGGGCGCATACGGCGCGTACTTTCGCGGCACTGAGTGCGTACCCGCCAAACGTGTTGGGCTAGCCTTTAGCAAGAGCGTCGAGGGTGCGCAAACCGGGCAGGTCTATTTCGTAGAATGAACTATCGCGACGAGTTGCGTGCCGCCGAAGAGCAGGGCATAACTGCACACGCGGCGATGGAGGCGTGGGTCGCGAGGCCACTGGATGCACCCGACCTGCCGGGAGAAGTGCTGGAGGGATACGCGCGCGATCTGCGCGAGAGCCGCGAGCGCTTACAAACGTTGCTGCGGGAGCAGGGCGTCCGCGACGATATCGAAGCCGCGCTCTTAGCGAACGAAACGTATCATCGCTCGCTGGGCCTGAGCATCCGCGACAAACCCGATCTCGAGGACGACGCGACCCCGGAGTAGCGGCTCAGGCCGATTCGATGGCTTCGTAGAGCCCCTTGAGTGCAAGCAGCACCGCATGATTGAAGGCGAGCTGTTCCGGCGGCACGCCGTGCCCAAGTTCTTGCAGGTCCACAAAACTCTGCGCGGCGACTTGGCATTGTTGCTTCGCCGCAGCGAGCGCTTCAGTATTCATGTGCACTAGGTCGCCCTACGTTGGCGACATTCCTTTGGTAAGCGCTTGTTCGCGCAACCAGGCATCGTTGAAAATGCGCGAGAGGTAGCGTTGACCACCGTCGCAGAGAATGGTCACAACGGTCGAACCCGCGGGAAGCTCCTTGGCGATGCTGGCCGCGCCGAAAACGTTGAGGCCCGACGAGCCTCCGACGAAGATGCCTTCGTTTTCCAGCAGCCAATGCGCCATCTCGATCGCCTGCGCATCGGTCGCGCGAATTGCGCGGTCGATCGGCGCGCCTTCGAAATTCGCGGTCAAGCGCTTGATGCCGATCCCTTCGAGATCCGAATCCCCTTCCGGCTCGAGCTTGCCGTGGTTGACGTAATTGTAGAGCGAGGAACCCATCGGGTCGCAGAGCACGGTAAGAATCCGCTCGTTGCGCGCCTTGAGCGCGATCGAGACTCCGGCAACCGTGCCGCCGGTTCCCGCGGCGGCAACGAACGCGTCGATTCGCCCACCGGTCTGCTCCCAAATTTCCGGACCGGTCGTCCGTTCGTGCGCGCGACGATTTGCGGTGTTTTCAAATTGATTGGCCCAGAACGCGCCGGGCATCTCTTCGGCGATTCGGCGCGCCACGTGATAGTAGTTTTCCGGATTGGTGAAGGCCACGGCCGGAATCACGCGCACGTCGGCGCCGCACACGCGAAGCAGATCGATCTTCTCTTGCGATTGATCGTTCGGAATGCAGATGATGCAGTTGTATCCGCGTTCGTTTGCAACAAGCGCGAGCGCGATGCCGGTGTTGCCGGCCGTGCCTTCGACGATCGTCCCGCCGGGTTTGAGCGCGCCGCGCGATTCGGCATCGTCAACCATCGAGCGCGCCGCGCGATCCTTGACCGATCCGCCCGGGTTGAGGAATTCCGCTTTGCCCAGGATGCGCCGGCCCAGCTCACGCGAGAGGGCGCGCAGCTCGATCAGGGGCGTCGCGCCGACCGCGTCCGAGAAGCTCACGGGGTCATCCGGTCTTGATGCGTTTGCTGCGAAGCGTCGTGCTGCTGCCGGCCTGCTGGCTTTGATTGAAACCAAGTTTCGGACGGCGTGTCCGCACGACGGCGATGGTGGTGCCGTCGGCGTCTTCATCCGACACGGAGTCGACGAACAGCGCCGAATCGCCGATCTTCGCGCGCGCCGACGCCATAAAGCGGCGCCCGCTCGATGCGGATAAGGTTGCGAGCTGCTCGATCAGGGCCAGGCGCGAGATGGGTCGCTCGCTCGGAAAGAGGCACAGCTCCGTACCCTTCGCCGCCGGCCGATTCCGCACGGTGCCGGCCGGCACGCTCTCGCGGCCGTCGCGAATAAACACCGAATCCGCCGTGCTGGCGCGCAGTGCGTCGAGAATGTCGCGCCAGGTGAGGCTTTTGGGCGGGGAGCTCTTCATGCAGGCCCCATTCCACACCGAGGTGCAACTTCTTGGCGCGAATCCTTACTCAGAGCGAGCGGAGGTGCAACGTGAATTCACAGCAAGAACGCGCGATTTTGGCCGGCGGTTGCTTTTGGGGGGTCCAAGAACTTCTGCGCAAGCACCCGGGCGTGATCTCGACGCGCGTTGGGTACTCGGGTGGTGACGTGCCGAATGCGACATATCGCAATCACGGGAGGCACGCCGAAGCGGTCGAAATCGTATTCGATCCCGCGCAGGTCAGCTACCGGCAGCTGCTCGAGCTCTTCTTCCAGATTCACGATCCAACGACGCGAAACCGCCAGGGCAACGATACCGGCGAGAGCTATCGGTCGGCGATCTTTTACACGAGTGACGAGCAGAAACGCATCGCGGAAGAGACGATCGCCGATGTCGAAGCCTCGGGCATTTGGCCCGGAAAAGTCGTAACGGAACTCGCGCCCGCCGGTCCGTTTTGGCAAGCTGAGCCCGAGCATCAGGACTACTTGCAAAAGTATCCGGACGGATACACGTGTCACTTCGTGCGACCGAACTGGACCTTGCCGCAGCGGGCAAAGACCTAACGCGCTACAGGAACGCTGCCCAAGGCGCCTAAGGCTCGACTTGTGCCCAGAGCCGGCCCGGGACTTCGCCGTCGCGCGCACGTTTATGCGTACACGGCCGTTACCACGGCGATCGTGTTGCTTCTCGCGCTCGCCGAGTGGGCTACGGAGAAGCTCGTCTCGGATCGATCCCGAGCGGCCAGCACCGCAATCGAAATCGGCGTCGTGCTCGTCGGCACGCTGGTCTTTCGTCCCGTTCACCAGCGCGTTGAAGCAGCGCTCGACGCCGCGTTCCATCGGCGGAAACACCACGCGCTTGCGGCTTTGGCAAAATTTCGCCGAGAGCTGACGTCCTTCAGCGACCCAAACCAGCTTCTGCGACGCGTTATCGAGGCAGTCGATCATCATCTGGAAGCGCGTGCGAGCGCCGTCTATCTGCGGCGCGACACCTTTCATGCCGCAGCTTCTTCGTACGACGTCCCCGCCACGGACCTGGCTCCTAACGATCCACTTCTCGTCCGCCTGCGCTCGAGTGGAGCACCGGCCAAGCCCGCGCAGCTGAAGTCGCTGGCACTCGGGACGCACGCGTTCCCGATGACGGCCGCGGGCGAACTGATTGGTTTTCTTTCGGTCGATGCCGACCACAGCGACTACGATAAAGAGGAAGCGCAGATGCTCTCCGGGCTCGCCGAAGATCTGGCCGGCGCGCTCGTAAAGCTCGATCCGCGACTACGCCCGCAAACGGTGCGCGCCCCCAATAATCTCCCCGCCAATCTCGCTCCGCTCATCGGCCGCGAACGCGAGCAAGCTGAGCTTCACGCGGCGCTCGCACAATCGCATCTGGTTACGGTCACGGGGTCCGGCGGCGTTGGAAAGACCCGCATCGCGCTCAAATGTGCTGCGGACAATGTCGAGCGATACGAGCACGGCGCGTGGTTCGTCGACCTCGCGCCGATTCCGAGCGGATCGTTGCTCGTCGCAACGCTTCTCGCCACGCTCGATGCCGGGCCTGCCGAGGGCGGGGCCGAGACGGCGCGGCTGCTGGAGTACCTTCGGCCGCGCGAGTTGCTTCTGCTCATCGATAATTGCGAGCACATGATTAGCGACGTGGCCTCCCTCGTGGCGCGTATCCGCGCCGCATGTCCGCGCGTCTCCATTCTGGCGACGAGCCGGGAGCTACTCCACGCCGAAGGCGAGCAGGTTTACCGGCTTGGGCCACTGCCTGCAAAAGCCGCCGCCGAGCTTTTTGCAACGCGCGCAGCAGCGGTGTCACCGCAGTTCGATGCTAGCGAGCAAGGCGCGATCATTCACGACATTTGCAATCGGCTCGACGGCATTCCCCTCGCCGTCGAGCTCGCGGCTGCGCGTGCGCGCGCACTGAGCCTCAAGGAAATTCTGGATCGTTTGGATGAGCGATTCCGCCTGCTCACGAGCGGCTCGCACACCGCCGTGCAGCGACAACAAACTCTTGCCGCAACGATCGAATGGAGTTACGAGCTTCTCACGCCGAAAGAACAATCACTCTTCGAGCGGCTTGCGACATTTCGCGGCAGCTTCTCGCTCGCGGCTGCGTCGGCCGTTTGCGGGGAGGGCGACACGTGCGATGAGTTCCACGTCTTGGACTTGCTCACGTCGCTAGCCGATAAGTCGCTGTTGACGGTAACGCTGGCGCTGACGACCCGCTACCGGTTCCTGGAAACGATTCGAGCCTTTGCTGCAACGAAATCAATCGAGCATCAGGCGACGGCGATTGCATCGCAACAGCACGCGAGTTATTTTGCAGCCCTTGCAGCGCAGGCGTACTTCGAGTTCGACTCACGCCTGCAGCCCGGTTGGCTCGAGCGGCTCGCGCCGGAGATAGATAACTTCCGCGCCGCGCTCGCGTGGACGCTCGAAGGCCCCGGTGACCGAACCGCCGGCGCGCAGCTTGCCGCCGACTGCGGACCAATTTTCCTGCGCATGAATTTGCTCGGTGAGGGTCTTAGCTGGTGCGAATCTGCGCGCCGCGTTCTTTCGCTTGCGCCCGCGACGGCTGCGCGAATCGAATACGTCACGTCGATGATGGAGAACAACCTCGGGCAGAACGACTCCGCCCTTACATCCGCGCAACGCGCGGTCCAACTCTACCGTGCGTCGTCCGATACGCGGGGTCTCGTCCGGGCACTCTCGCAAGAAGCCCAACTTTTTGCCAAGACCCATCGCTTCGAAGAGGCCGAAGCGCCGGCGGAGGAGGCTATACAACAAGCGCGTGCGCTGCGTGAGCCTCGCGTGCTAGCCGGCGTGCTCAGACGTTGCGCGTCTTCGCTACCTCCGTCGGAGATCGAGCGAGCACGAACGCTGTTCGACGAAGCCTTGACGGTCGCGCGTTCGTCACACGACCGCGACGAAGTCTGCCGCATTTTGGAGTGGTGGGCTACGAGGGAATCAGGCGAGCGAGCGATACAGCTGGCGACGCAGGCGCTCGAGTGCGCCGACGACAACGTGCGCCCATATCTCGAAGTGAGCATCGCCGGGTATGCACTCGCAGACGGCCGGCTCGACATCGCAGAGCCGCATGCCCGCGCAGCGTTGGTCCTTACACTCGAGACAAACCATCCGCTGTTGCGCGCCCTCGCGATTGCCTACTGGACCCCATTTTTCGCCGAGCGGCTTCCCGAAGAGGCGGCAATGCTCTTCGGGTATGCAGACGGGCAGCTACGGTCACTTCAGTGGACCGGCGAGGAAGACGATCGCCGTGCCCTTCAAACTGCTTCGCGCGTCGTCGCGGAGATGCTGCGCGAATCAGATTTCGAAGTGCTCGCGAATCGGGGCTCAGGATTGCGGCACGAGGAAGCGCTTGCGATGCTTACGCCCGTTCTAGCAAGCAGCGATGCCGCCCAACATTCTCCGACGCTGGACGCTGGTGATGGTGTCGGTACACTGCTGCGTTAGCGAATAAGTTCCCGAATCGCCGGCGCAGTTTGTCACCGCCGTGTACGAACCGCTCAGCACCGCGGTAGCTGAATTGTAGTTTCCGCTGGTGCTGAACGTGCACGTCGTTCCGTTCGCGTAGTCCACCACCATCGATCCGCTCACTGCATCCGACGACGTTATCGCCAGCGAGATCTGCGCCGCGATCGTCTGTCCGGTTTCTTTGACGGTGATCGTGCCGCCGGCAGTGGAACCGCTTTGAGCAAGGGTTGCGGTCGCGGTACCGCTACCGCCCTGCGCATCTTGCGTTGTACCGCTGAAATCGCCGGAGATGTTCGAGGGTTGCGGCGTCGACGCAACAGGCGCGACGGATCCCGAACACCCGGCCAGCGCGACGACCGCGATCAACGCCAAAAAGGCTGGGTGAGTAACACTTTTGCGCATCGACCAAACTTCCGGAAACGGGAGCGTTACGCCTCCCGCGCGAAGGCGCTGACCATGAAGCTCGTCGCAACGCTCGAAATTCTTGCCGCGGCGCTTATAGCGCTTTCGCCGTCACCCGCTCCGGCGCGACCTATGACGGCTGAGGACCTCTTCGGGTTCAACGTACTCGGTCAAGCCCAGATCTCGCCCGATGGCTCTCGCGTCATCGTCGTGCGGCAGCGCATGAATGGAACGAAAGACCGGTACGATTCTACGATTCTGCTCGTCGACATTGCCCACGGCACAACCGTAGACGCGACCCGCGGAACGACGGATGGCGACGCCGCGTGGTCGCCCGATTCGAGGTGGTTTTACTTCGTGCGCAGGGCGAAGAAAGCGCCTCAGATCTTCCGGTACGACCTCGCGACACGCAATGTCGTACAGATCACGCACGCCAAGAATGGCGCAAGCGGTCCGACACCAAGTAACGGGGGAACCCGTTTGGCATTCACCGTTGTCGACGTGGACCCGGCGCCGGCTGCCCAAATCGACTTTGCGAAGGCCGGTTTCAAGCCTTCCAAGGCGCAGCGCAAAAGCGACATCCGCACGATCAACCAGCTGTTTTGGACGCTTAACGGAGCCGGCTTCGTCTACGACAAGCACCCGCATATTTGGGTATCAAACGCCGACGGAAGCAGTGCGAAGCAAATCACCTTCGGGCGTTTCGGCGAAGGCAACGAGAGCTGGTCCTCTGACGATCGCACGATCGTGTTGAACTCGCTCCGATACGATTCAGTCGACGGCGGCAACGACATCTACAGCGTGTCGGCTACCGGCGGCGACCTTCACAAAATGGTCTCGGACCTGCCGAACAACAACCTCTATTTCGTGTCGCGTCGTGCACAGCGCTTGATCTATGGCGCGAGCGGCACGACCGACCCGGCCGCGTACCCGGCGATGCGCTGGGCGAATTTCGACGGCTCCGACGTCAATGAGTTCGTGAAGAAGAACACGCTCTCGTTCGGCGACGCGCTCCTGGCGGACTTGAAGGAAGGCGGTGGGCCGTGTGGCGACCTGCTGCCCGACGAGCAGCACGCGGTCATCAACGCTGACGGCCCAGGTTATGCAAATCTGCGTCTGCTCGATCTTTCGAGCGGTGCGGTGAGCGATCTCTCACCGCCGAAGGGCGAAGCATGGTCGTGCACGGTTTCGCGCGACGGTAAGCGCGTCGCGTATCTTTATAGCGACTTCACGCACCCCGGCGATGTGTACGTTCTCGACGTTGCAAGCCCAACGCCGCGGGCGCTTACCCACGTCAACGGCGCGTTTTTACGCACGGTCGATCTCTCGATTCCGCAACCGTTCACTGCTACCGACTCGGCCGGGTTTACCGTTCACGCATGGTTCATGCCGGCGCTCGGGAAGCGCGCCGGGCCGCGTCCCACGATCCTCGATATTCATGGCGGTCCTGAAACGCAGTTTGGCGACACCTTCTTCCAAGAGTTGCAGTTCTTGGCGGGGAAGGGGTACAACGTTGTATTCTCAGATCCGCGCGGCAGCGTTGGGTTCGGCTATGACTTCGAGGCGGCGCTGACCAAGAGCTACGGCGATGCAATGTTCGAAGACGTTCAAGCGGTTATGGATCAAGCGGTGAAGCGTCCGGACGTCGATGCGACGCGGCTCGGCGTCAGCGGAGGTTCGTACGGCGGCTATGCAACGCTCTGGGTGATCTCGCACACCGATCGCTACAAGACCGCGATCGCCGAACGCGTCGTGAACAATCTCGTGACGGAAAATCTCGGCGCCGATTTCGCCTCAAAGACGGGCCTCGGCGGCTTCGCCAACTGGGGCAACCCCTGGGATCCGCAAAGTCTTTGGTTCACACAATCGCCGATCAACTTCGTGCAGAACGTGCACACACCGCTGCTGATCCTGCACTCTGAGGAAGATACACGAACGCCGTCCGATCAAACGATCACGGAATTCTCGGCGCTCAAGATCCTCGGACAGAAAGTCACATTCATTGACGTACCCGGCGAAAACCACGATCTCTCGCGCACCGGGGCACCGATCCATCGCGTCGAGCGATTGAACGTTCTCGCAAATTGGATGAACTCGTATCTTCGTCCTTAGGATCAGCTCTGAAGGATGAAACGGGGCTTTGCGGTCTGGCTCACCGGGCTTTCCGGCGCCGGCAAGACGACGATCTCGCACAAGCTCGCGCATGAGCTCGAGGCCCGCGACTATCTCGTCGACGAACTCGACGGCGACGAGATTCGTAAGGTCCTGTCCAAAGGACTAGGCTTCAGCCGCGAGCATCGCGACGCCAACATCACGCGCATCGCCTTTGTCGCTTCGCTGCTCGTACGGCACGGTGCGGCCGTCATTTCCGGCGCTATCTCACCGTATGCGCAGGCGCGCGACGATGCGCGCGAACGCATCGGCGACTTCATCGAGGTCTACGTGCGCTGCTCGCTCCCCGAGCTCATTCGCCGCGACCCCAAGGGCCTTTACATGCGCGCAATGAGCGGTGAGCTCAAGCACTTCACGGGCGTATCGGACCCCTACGAAGAGCCACGGAACCCCGAAGTCATCGTCGACACTGAATTTGAAACCGTGGAAGAGAGCGTTGCGAAGATTCTCGCCGCGATCGAGGAGCGCGGCTACTTCGCCTCGTGATCTTCCTTGAACCGGATGAAGCTGCGCACGAAGGGCGTGGCCGGGTGCGCGTAAACCTCGTCTGGGCTGCCGATCTGCTCGATCTTGCCATGATTCATCACTGCTATGACGTCGGCGACTTCCAGCGCTTCTTCTTGGTCGTGCGTAACGAAGACGCTCGTAATGTGCATCTCGTCGTGCAGCGCGCGCAGCCACCGGCGTAATTCGAAGCGCACCTTCGCGTCGAGCGCGCCGAAAGGCTCGTCAAGCAGCAGCACGTTGGGCTCCACTGCGAGCGCGCGCGCGAGCGCGACGCGCTGACGTTGACCGCCTGAGAGTTGCGAAGGATAGCGTCCGGCGAGATTCTGCAGCGCAATCAGTTCCAGCAGTTCGCCGACCTTCTTGCGCAGGTCCGCCTCCTTCGGCCGCGTGCCGCGCGGGCGAACGCGCAAGCCGAAGGCGATATTCTCGAAGACGGTCATGTGCCGGAAAAGCGCGTAGTGCTGAAAGACGAAACCAACCCCGCGTTCGCGCGCGGTGCGCGTGGTGATGTCGAGTCCGTCGAACGCGATCGCTCCCGCGTCGGCGAAATCGAGCCCGGCGATGATACGCAGCAACGTCGTTTTTCCCGAACCCGACGGGCCGAGCAGCGCGACCAGCGTGCCCTTAGGGATCTCGATGTCGACCTGGTCGAGCGCGCGGAAGTCGCCGAAGTGTTTGCTAACGCCGCGAACGGTGATGCTCATGCGACGGGCTCCCCTGAACGCCATTCGACGATCGCCTTGACCACCAGCGTCACAAGTGCGAGCAACGCCAGGAGCGACGCCACTGCGAAGGCCGCGACGTAATTGTAATCTTGATAGAGCACCTCGATCTGCAGCGGCATCGTGTTCGTCAACCCGCGAATGCGCCCCGAGACGACGGCGACGGCGCCGAACTCTCCCATGGCGCGCGCGTTGCAGAGGATCACGCCATAGAGAAGCGCCCATTTGACGTTCGGCAGCGTCACGCGCAGAAACGTCTGCAGCCCGCTCGCACCGAGTGTGAGCGCGGCCTCTTCGTCGTCATTGCCCTGCGCCTGCATCGTCGGCAATAGTTCGCGTGCGACGAACGGGAACGTCACGAAGACGGTGACAAGAATGATGCCGGGCACGGCAAAGATGATATGCACGCCGTGCGCGATCAGAGCGGGGCCGAGCAGCCCCCGCGCACCGAAGAGCAGCACGAAGATCAATCCGGCGACGACCGGCGAAACCGAGAACGGCAGATCGATCAGCGTCACGAGCAGGCTCTTTGCCGGAAAATCGAACTTCGCGATCGCCCACGCGGCGGCCAGACCGAAGAGCGTGTTGAGCGGCACGGCGATCGCCGCTGTCAGCAGCGTGAGACGGATCGATGTCAGCGTATCGGGATCGGTGAAGCTCGCGAAGTAGAGCGTGAGGCCCTGCCCCAGCGCCGTCGTCAGCACGATCGCGAGCGGCAGAAACAAGAACAGCACAAGAAAGATCGCGGTGACCGCGATGAGCGTCCAACGCACCGCCTTCGGCTCCGAGATGGCGATCATCAGCGCACCGCTTCCGGCTCCACGCGCACGCGGCTCCAGCGCTGCAAGAGATTGATCGCGAGCAGCAGCGCAAACGAGACCACGAGCAGCGCCACGGCGATCGCCGTTGCCCCGGCGTAATCGTACTCCTCGAGCTGCGAGACGATGAGCACGGGTGTGATCTCCGTGCGCATCGGCATATTGCCGGCAATAAAGATCACCGATCCGTATTCACCGATGCCGCGCGCGAGCGCAAGTGCGAAGCCGGTGATTGCCGCCGGAAGTATCGTGGGGAAGATCACCCGCGCAATGGTTTGCAGCCGGCCCGCCCCGAGGCTCGCTGCCGCTTCTTCAAGCTCGGCGTCGAGCGCTTGCAGCACCGGCTGCACCGTGCGCACCACAAACGGCAGACCGATGAACGTTAGCGCAACCACGATGCCGAGCCACGTAAACGCTACGTGGATGCCGAGCCACGCGAGCGGAATCCCGAGCCAGCCGTTCTGCGCGTAGAGTGTAGTGAGCGCGATCCCCGCCACAGCGGTCGGCAACGCGAACGGCAGATCGACCAGCGCATCCACGATGCGCTTGCCCGGAAAGCGATAGCGCGTCAGCACCCACGCGGTGAGCAATCCGAAGCAGAGGTTGATCGAAGCCGCCGCGAACGATGCGCCGAACGTTACTTCGTACGACGCAATCGCCCGCGGCGTGGTCACCAAATGCCAGAAGCCGCCCCACCCCAGTGTCGACGCTTTGAAGAACGTCGCCGCAAGCGGAATGAGCACGATGAGGCACAGGTAGAGCACCGTGTAGCCGAGCGAGATTCCGAAGCCCGGCATGATGCTCCGCGACCGCAGTCTCATTTTGGCTGGTAGATTTGGTCGAAGACGCCGCCGTCGGCAAAGAACTCCGCCTGGGCCTTCTGCCAACCGCCGAAGAGATCGATCGTTACCAATTTCAATTTCGGAAAGAACGTAAACCGCTTTGCGACCTCCGGCAGTCGCGGCCGCCAGTAGTTCTTGCCGATGATTTCCTGTCCGGCCGGCGAGTAAAGGTATTCGAGATACGCCTGCGCAAGGGCGCGCGTTCCCCGCGCGTCGACGATCTTGTCGACGACCGCGACCGGCGGCTCGGCGAGAATCGACTGTTTGGGTACGACGATCTCGACCTTGCCTTTGCCGAGTTTGTTGACGGCAAGAAATGCGTCGTTCTCCCACGCGATCTCGACGTCGCCCAAGCCGCGCTCGACGAAGGTCGTCGTCGAACCGCGCGCGCCGGAATCAAGCACGGGCACGTTTTTGTAGAGCGCAGTGACGAACGCTTTGGCGGTGGCGGCATTACCGCCGGGCTGTTTGAGCGCGTACGCCCACGCCGCGAGGAAATTCCAGCGTGCACCGCCGGAGGTCTTCGGACTCGGCGTGATGACCGAGACGCCGGGTTTGATCAAATCGTCCCAATCATGAATGTCCTTGGGATTGCCTTTGCGCACGAGAAAGACGATCGTCGATGTGTACGGCGTGCTATTGTATGGGAGACGCTTCTGCCAATCCGCTGGTAAGAGCCCCGCCTTCTCCGAAATCAAATCGATGTCGTAGGCGAGTCCGAGCGTTACGACGTCGGCTTGAAGTCCGTCGATAACGGCGCGCGCTTGTTTTCCCGAACCGCCGTTCGAGGTTTGAATCGTGACGGTCTGTCCGGTCTTCTTCTTCCAATAGGCGGCAAAGGCGACGTTGTACTCGTCGTACAGCTCGCGTGTGGGATCGTAGGATGCATTGAGAATGGTGACGGGCGCGCTGCTTTGCGCAGCATTCGCCGGTGCTAAGGCGCTTTGCGCCAAAGCCAGAATCAGCGCGGCTGCAACAGCCTGCGCTCGCAGTATGAATCGCATGATGATTGTCCTCGAATCAGCGTTGTGTGAAAAATGCGCGGAGAGCTGCGCATCGACATCGCGATGAGGACGTGTGAGAGGAAGATGAACGCGGGCGGACCGCAACGCAATGGCGCGTTATGTGCACATAGGCACCCCCTTATGAAGGCGGCGGCTTCGCCTCTACCGGAAGAACTCCTCGCCGCCGCGCCCACCTACGCCACCGTAGACGGACACCCTTTGGGCACCGTCCCTTGGCGGAAGCCCGTCCCCACGAGTAATTGAAGCCGCATAACCGGAAGGAGCTTCTCATGGAACTCGTCGTCGATAGCGTCGATCATCTCGTTCTCAATGTGACCGACGTTGAGGTTGCGGCCGCGTGGTATCAGCGCGTGCTCGGTATGCAGCGCGAGGACTTTACGCCGGCAGGATCATCGAGCGCTCGCACGTCGGTGAAGTTCGGAACGCAGAAGCTGAATCTTCGCCCCGCCTCGGCAAGCGTCGACGAGTGGTTCACGGGCCGGAATGTCGCACCCTGAAGCGCCGATCTGTGTTTTCTTACGGCAAGCGTTCCGAGCGAGGTCGCCGCGCATCTGCGTGCGCTCGATATTCCGATCGAGATAGGACCGGTCGAACGAACCGGTGCGCAGGGTGCGCTGCTCTCCGTTTACTGTCGTGACCCCGACGGAAATCTCATCGAGATCGCGTCCTATAAGACGTAGCTGCGCTTCGTCGGCAACGCGGGAATCTCACGCGTCTCTGGGCAAGGCTCGATAAAATGCCCAATCATAGCGGACGCCACTTTCTTCAGATTCCGGGCCCGACCAACGTCCCGGACCGTATTTTGCGCGCGATGGACATGCCGACCATCGACCATCGGGGCCCCGAGTTCGCCGCGCTCGCGCTCGACGTCTTAGACGGTATCAAGACCATCTTTCGAACCGACAGTCCCGTCGTGATCTACACCTCGTCCGGGACCGGCGCGTGGGAGGCAGCGCTCGTCAACGCACTCTCGCCCGGCGACCGTGTCCTCATGTTCGAAACGGGCCAGTTCGCGTCGCTGTGGCGCGCTATGGCCGAACGCCTCGGCTTGAACGTGGAGTTTGTGTCGGGCGATTGGCGGCATGGCGTCGATCCGGGCGAAGTCGAGCGCCGTCTCGAGCGCGACAGCAAGCACGAGTTCAAGGCCGTCATGGTGGTACATACCGAGACCTCGACCGGCATCACCAGTCGTGTGCCCGACGTGCGCGCGGCAATCGATCGTGTGGGGCACCCCGCGCTCCTCATGGTCGACGCGATCTCTTCCCTCGCGTCGATCGACTATCGTCACGACGAATGGGGCGTCGACGTAACCGTCGGGGGATCGCAAAAAGGTTTGATGCTGCCGCCCGGGCTCGGGTTCAACGCCGTTTCCCCGAAAGCGCTCGAAGCGTCGCAGCGTTCGCGCTTCACGAAATCCTACTGGAGCTGGGCCGAGATCATCAAGGCGAACCAAAGCGGCTTCTGGCCGTACACGCCAAGCACCAACATGTTGTACGGGCTGCGCGAATCGATCGCGATGCTACACGAACAAAGTCTGCCCGCTGTTTTCGAGCGTCACGCCCGTCACGGCGAAGCAACACGCCGCGCGGTGCGCGGCTGGAATCTTGAACTGGTGGCAGCCGACCCGCGCGAGTATTCGAACTCCCTGACGGCAATACTCGTACCCGACAACGCGAACGCGGATGATTTGCGCGCCGCTATTCTCGAGCGCTACGACATGTCACTCGGTACGGGCCTCGGACGGCTCCAGGGCCGAGCGTTCCGCATCGGTCATCTCGGCAATTTCAACGACTTGATGCTTGCCGGAACGCTTTGCGGCGTCCAGATGGGCCTCGACGTTATGGGGATCCCGCATGGCGACGGTGTGTCTGCAGCGCTCACATTCCTCACTGACGCAGCGGAAAGGGTCACCGTAGCATGAGCGTTCAGAAGCCCCTGGCGGGAACAATCGGCGCACTCCGAGCGTCGCACGTACGATACACGATCCTTGCACTCATCTGTTTCCTGTATTTCCTCTCGTATCTCGACCGAGCGGCAATCTCGGTCACCGCTCCCGCGATGATCAAAGAGTTTCACTTCAACAAAGCCACGATGGGCTTGGTGTTTTCCGCGTTTGCGACCACGTATGCGCTGCTGCAAATCGTCGGCGGCGCGTTCGGCGACCGCTTTGGACCGCGAGCCGTGCTGTCGTTCCTGATGGCGATGTGGTCGGTGTTCACCGTCGCCACCGGTGCCGCCGTCAACTTCTTCACGTTGTTCACTGCACGCTTGCTGTTTGGTCTGGGTGAAGCGGGCGGTTTTCCGGTTTCGACTCGCGCGCTATCGTCGTGGTTCCCGAAGGAAGTGCGCGGTTCGCTCCAGGGGATACTGCACGCGTGCTCGCGCACGGGCGGCGCGGTATCACCGATCATTGTCGTGGCGATTGTTGCCTGGACCGGCAGCTGGCGCTACGCCTTCTTCGCGCTCGGCGTGGTTGGGATCGTGTGGGCCGTCGCCTTTTACATCATGTACCGGAACTCACCAACGGACGTACCTGCAGTCAATCGGCAAGAACTCGACTATATCCGCGGTACGACGTCGACCAGGCCGGCCGAGCCGCCACAGCAGCATGCCATTCCGTGGCGTCAGATCCTTGCAAGCCCCGACGTGTGGCTCTTGACGCTCGCGTACTTCGCGTACGGTTACACCTTTTGGATATACATCACGTGGCTGCCGACATATCTAACCGACGCGCGTCACCTCACGTTCGGAGCGCTCGCCCTCGGCGTCGCCGTCCCGCTCGCGGGCGGCGTCCCCGGCGACTTGGTAGGCGGGTGGCTCTCCGACTACATCTACAAACGGACAGGTAACCTGAATCTGGCGCGCCGCACGCTGATCGCCGGCGCGTTCCTCGGAACGGTTGTGTTCATCCTCCCGGCGATTTATGTCAGCAACGTAAACGTCGCGATCATCCTGCTGGCGCTTGCGATGTTCATGCTGGAATGTGCGGTGTCCAATTGCTGGGCCGTCGCAATGGATCTAGGCGGCCAGAACTTTTGTGGAACAATCTCGGCGTTCATGAACACCGGGTTTGGTGTCGCCGGCATCCTCTCACCCCTGATTTTCGGAATCCTCGTCGATCGCACGGGCTCCTGGACCGTGGGCTTCATGATCGGTTCCGCGCTCTTAATGCTTGGAGCAATTGCGATCGCATACGTGAACGCAACGCATCAAGTCGGCCACACCTCCGGCTAGGTTCCAGCGGCTGCTTTGATTTGCGCGATCGCCGCGTCGGCCCGCCCCTCGAGCTCCTTGGCCGCGTCCGCTTCGGCAGCGGTGGGCGCCGAGTACGAGAGATCGAGAGAGTTCATCAGAAACGCGAGGTGATCGCGGAGCTTCGACGGGAACATGATGTCCGCCTCACTCGAACGATAGCGCGGTTCGTAGACCGCCGTCACCGCATTTTCGACCGCGGAGCGTTGTGCCGGCGGCAACGACGCCATCTTGCTCTGCGCGGCGTTGATCGTCGTGTCGAGCTGGTTGATCTTGTTCGAGAGTTCGGTGGCAAGCGCCAAACGTGATGGCAGCTCATCGGCGCCCGGATTGAAGCGCGGATCGAGTTGAAGTTTGAACGGCGCCTTGGTGATAGTTCCCCCGTAGTTCAACACCACGGTGTAGTCGCCGGGCAGCGTCGTCGGACCGGGAAGGTCGTCGCGGAAATCGTCCGTCGGGACGAGGTGCTGACCGACGATTTCCGCCGCCCCAGCGTACCGCAGATCCCAGACGAACTTGTTCATCCCGGGCTCGACTGCGGTCTCGCGCGAGAGCTGATAGTTCGCGACGCTAATCGCGTCCATCGCGCTCAGCTCTTCGCCCGAATACTTCTTTGCTTTCTTGTTCTTGAGATGCAGGTTGAACGTACGAATCACATTGCCGGACGCATCTTCAAAGGAAAGCATCACGGACGTTCGTCCGTTGTAGTTCGTCGGCAGATTTAAGAAGACGCTCGCGCCGTAGTCCGGATTGTCACCGGCGGGACCATAGCTACCGCCACCGTACGCGTGCGTCAACCAGGCCGTCTCGGGCGCAAAGACCTGCGCCGAGGAGGTCGAGGGCGACGATT
>Ga0302325_10015531_pt1 | contig 16184 bp, 11 predicted proteins | sample Palsa_T0_2_FD_201948 | JGI IMG/M metagenome (GOLD analysis project Ga0302325, IMG submission 201948) | Peat permafrost microbial communities from Stordalen Mire near Abisko, Sweden - Palsa_T0_2 | ecosystem: Environmental > Terrestrial > Soil > Palsa > Peat permafrost | place: Sweden: Abisko... | reverse complement strand
GGCCACCTCGATCGCACGCCCGCAATCTGGGACCGCCTCGTCGACCCCTACGGTGACACGGCCTACACATACGTGTGCGGCGAGAATCCCGACGCCCCCGACGGGTACATCGTCTTTCTGCAGAAGCCGGCGCCGGAGTCGATGCACTTCCACGTCATCGTGCGCGACGTGGCCATGTCGACGCGCGCCGCCGCGCAGCGCATGCTCGGATTTCTCCACGACTTGCGGTCTCTCGCCGAGGTCATCGTCTGGCGTGGCTGCGCCGCGGACCCCCTGCTCACGCTCTTGCCCGAGCAGATGCACGCCGTGAAGAAACACGAGCGCTGGATGCTCCGTATTCTCGACGTGCCCCGCGCCCTCGCGGCCCGCGGCTACCCGCCCGTCCGGGCCGAGGTGCACCTCGCGCTGCACGACGCGAATTTCCCGGTCAACGCGGGCCGTCACGTCTTCAGCGTCGAGGGTGGCCACGGCGAAACACGCGATGGGGGCCGCGGCGACGTCACGATCGACGTCCGTGGTCTCGCGGCGCTCTACAGCGGCTTCGCGACCCCGTACACGCTCCGAGCCGCTGGACTGATCGACGGCCCCGACGCCGCGCTCACCACGCTCGCGACGATCTTCGCCGGCCCCGAGCCTTGGTGCGCAGACCACTATTGATCGGCGAGCGTAGCGCTGCGAGTGACGGTGCGACGAAGAGGATCTTTTGCATCGCGTCCGTTCGAAACGGCATGCGCGTGACGGCGGCCGAGAACGGCCGAAGCTCGACCCCGCCGGTGCACGCCCGCGTGAGCTCCGCGACCGATGAGAGGAGACCGGCGCCGAGTGCTTTTGGCGCGCCGTCTTCCAGCACGAGACCGAACTCGAGCGTGAACCAGTAGAAGCTTTCGAGCCTGCGGAGGTCGTCGGCGCTGGCACCGACCGACGCTCGACCGAGCTCTCGATTGAGCGCCGCGATCGTCGGATGCGCGAGCGACGCCGCGTGGCCGACGAGCTCGTGCACGATGTCGGGCTCGGGCGTGTAGTACGGCGTGCGCGCGTCGCGAATGTACTCCGTGCTCAAGAACACTCCGCGCGCGAGCGCGCCGAAAAACTCGCGCGCGGGCACGAGCCCGGCGACGGGCTCCATGCAGAACCCGGTCGCGCGTCGGAGGACCGCGCTCACCTCGGAGAGCGACGGGATGCGCTCACGAGAAAGAGCGACGATGGCCTCGGCGCGTCTAATCTCGGCGCACGCATGGAGCGCGTGCAACGCTGAAAGCTCGGATCGCAGCTTGCGCCAAAGCGCATGCTCTTCTCGACTGTATCGAACCACGGCGACTCTCCCTTTTTGGGAGGCGCGCTGAGAGTCGAAGTGGCCGCACACAAAACGAACGAGGCCACCCTTCTCGGGCGGCCTCACGTTCATTCCAACGAAGCTACGCCCGCTTGCGATAGTACGAATACGAATACGAACGGCGGGCGCGGCACGACATGGGTCGAAGATAGAGCAGATCCGCCGGCGGCGCGAGGGCTTGCACTCACGGCCGAACGGAGCGAACGTCGGGGCATGCGCCGACTTCTGGTAGTCCTCCTCGCCGCTTTTACCCTCTCGCTCGCCCCGACCGCGCTCGCCATCACGGCGGATGGCAGCGGCTGGTACCACACGGGGGACGCCGTCCGTCAGAAGTCGGTGCTGTTCGTCACCGCGAACGTCTACCAGATCAGCCACGACATGAAGTGCGTCGTGCCGAAGAGCAAGCAGGCCGTGATCGATGCCGACTGCGACAAGCGCTTCACGTGGAAGATGATGCGCGACGTCAGCAAGGACAAAATCATCGACGCGATGAAGGAAGCGTTCAAGAACAACGGCTACGGCGACGCCGGCAAGATCAATCAGTCGCTCGGCGCGTTCAGCGCGGACTTCAAAGAGAACGCCTACGTGCGCATCACGTACGATTCGACGGCCAAGACGACGACGTTCTGGGAGCAAAACGGCGGGACGACCGTCGTCGCGGGACTCGACTTCATGAAGGCCACGTGGAGCATCTGGCTCGGCAAGATCGACCCCCCCTCGATTGGTGACCGTCTCATCGCCAATCTGTGAGCTTACCCGAGGTACCCGAGAAGCTCCGGGGCCGCGTCAGACCACGGCGGTCGCTTCCGCCCTTCGTCAATGCGCCCACCGAGAAGAGCGCCCAGCGCGAGCTCGTTCTCATCGCGAAGGCGTACGTCAAGGAGAAGCCCGGCTACGACCATGCGGCGCCGCGGAAGGTCTTTGCGAACGGACTCGACGTTGGCGAGGAGGCCGCGCTAAAGAAGCTGCGGCGGGCCGCGCATGAGCTGCTCTTGGCGCCGACGCTCGATGGTGTGAAGAGCGCTCCCATCGAGGTGCTCGCCGTGGCCGAGCGCATGGCGCACCACGCGATTCACGACGCGACCATCGCGACGCCCGTGGGCTTCGCACGCGGAGCAGCCGATGCCGTCGAGGTGATGGCCCGCTCGCTCGACCTCGACATCGAAGGCCAGAACTACACGAAGTGCGTCTACGTCGTGCGAAACGAGGGCGAGGAGCCCGGCCGCTGGGTCGCAGATTGGCTGCCGCTGCGCCACGTCGTGTGCGCGCAAGGTGACGCGGAGTACGCACGAGCAAGGAAGGTCGCGAAGGCGTTTCGCGCGAAGCTCTCGCCGGTGAAGGCCGCGCGTCTCGCGTACGCGTTTCCGGACGAACCGTGGAGCGTCGAAGACGTTCGCGCATACATGAAGGCGCCGCCCGAACGCAGCTACCATTACGTCGACCTCCTCGGCGCGTGCGACGATGTGAGCGTCGCGCGCCACTTCCTCGAGGATGTCGCGGCAAACGCGTTCGACTACGCGATGAACCTTCCAGCGAAGGACGCGCTTGCGCTCTTCGCCGACGCGCTGCCGCCGCTACTCGTCAAGCCGAAGTACGGGCCACTCCTCAAGTCGCCGCCGCGTGAGCTCGCAGAGGCCATCGCGCTCTTTCGCGACGCGAAGGCCGCAGAGATCCTCGCCGCGTACGTCGGTCACGCCATCCTCGGGCCCATCGTCGCCGCATACTTCCAGGACAATCCCACCTTGCGCGGCGTGCTCGACGGGGTTGCGAAGGGCAAGTCGAAGGCGGCCAGCGCTGCGCAGCACCTGCTCGCGAGCGGTGACAAACGGGCGGACGGGCCCGTCGCCAACGACGCCGACGTCCCGCGCGTTCTCCGCGAGCGCCCGTGGCGCCCACGACATGAAGCCGCCGCGACCGCCGTGCTCGCAATCGCGATCGCGCAGAACATCGAGGAGCGCATCGAGCTCAGTGACTCGGAGCGCGAGCTGCGATTCGAGGCCGAGAACGTCGTTCGTGACATGACGCAAGACGAGCTCGAGAAATGGCGAATGGAGCTTGCGGCCGGCAAGTTCACCTGGGTGAACTACGTCACCCATTACGTCAAGCACAGCGTCGAATACTTGCGCGTGCCGAAGGACGAGGTGCTGCGCGCGTGGAACGAGGGGGACGCCAGCGTCGAGGGCACCCACGTGGAGTTTCTCGCGGTCCATGGCGTCGCGGCCATCCCGGGATACGTCAAGCGCGATTGGGTGCACGGCCTCGCCTACACGGAGGTCGACGACGAGCCTATGCTCGAGGTGCTCGCGCGTATCGTGTCGCCGCGGATCGCGGGCATCATGGCGCGCGTCAACGCCCGGCGTAAGAACTTCCGCAAGCCTGCGCTCGCTTGGATGTTGCGCCATCCGGAGGTTGCCGCGCTCGGGCTCGTCCCCGACGCACTCGGTAAACCCGGCGAAGCGCGTGACGACGCCGAGCTCGCGCTCCGCTGGATGCCGCAGAAAGGCGCGCGTGCTCCGGTGATGGCCGCCGCACGCACCTACGGCGATCCGGCGCACGACGCCATCGAGGCACTGCTCGCGCGTGATCCGCTCGCGCTCGACGTGACCGCTCCCAAGCCTCCGAGCTTCTTGCGCCGCGGTGATCTGCCGGGCGTGCGCTTGAAGGCCTCGCGCCTTCGGAGCGATGGAAACGCCGGGACGCGGCTCCCGGACGATGCGATGGATGCGCTCCTCGAGATGCTCCGCGTCGCACCACTCGACCCGCCGTACGCGGGAGTCTCGGCCGTCGCGGAAGCATGCGACGAAGCGTCTTTGGGCGAGCTTTCCCTGGAGCTCGTCGAGCAGTGGGTGCTCGCCGGGAGCCCTGGGCGCTTCGAGTGGATGCTCTTTGCCGCGGCCCTCTTCCCCTCGGAGGCGGGAACGCGGCGCGTGGCCCAGCTCGCCCGCGAGTGGGCGCGCCGTGATCGCAAGAAGGCCCTCCGCGCGTGCACCGTGCTCGCGACGCTCGGGCAGCGCCAGGGTGGCGACTTGCCCCTTCTTCACCTCGGACACATCGCCGCGACATCGCGGTTCGACGATTTGCGCGACGCTGCGCGTGGTCTCCTCGATGAGGTCGCCGCCGCGCGTGGCCTCACGCGCGCCGAGCTCGAGGACCGCATCGTTCCCGATCTCGACCTCGACGAGGGCGGCACGCTCGAGCTCTCCTTCGGGAAGCGCCGGTTCGTCGTGGCGCTCGACGAAGGGCTGCGACCGTTCGTGCAAGGCGAAAAGGCACTCGAGAGCCCCTCACTCCCTCGCGCGACGAAGGAGGATGACGCGGTCATGGCGAAGGCGGCCAAGGCACGGTTCGACGTCCTCAAGGCCGATGCCAGCGCCACCGCCGACCGGCAGATTCGCCGCTTCGAGGAGGCCATGGTCACGCGGCGCACCTGGAGCACCGCTGACTTTCTCCAGTACGTCGCGTCGCATCGCCTCCTCGTGCACCTCGCCCGCCGCCTCGTGTGGGAAGCGCTCCCATCCCACGAAACGTTCCGCGTCGCCGAGGACGGAACGTTCGCAAGCGCGTCGGACGCGGTCCTCGCCCTCGGGGAGGGTGAGGTACGCGTCGCTCACCCCGCCACCCTGGGCGACGAGGTCACCCGTCGATGGGCCACCGTGTTCGGCGATTACCGCATCGCCCAGCCCTTCGAGCAGCTCGCCCGCGTCGTCTCCGTGCCGTCAGCGGCGCAGCGCGGCTCGAAGCGGATTGTGCTGACGATCGAGGCACGAGCGACCAAGGTGCTCGGCACGCTCGAGTCGCGCGGGTGGCGTAGAAATGACCGCGGTCACGTCACCGCCTACCTGCGCCCGCTCCTCGGCGGTGGAGAGGCGAAGCTGTCGCTCGACCCGGGCATCTCCATGGAGGACGTCAAGGACGCTGGCGTTCAAAAGGTCGAAGGCGTCGATCTTCCCGTGCCATGCGAGGCGATGGACCCCATCGACTTCACGGAGATCCGCCGAGACTTGGAGGCCCTGCGGTGAGGTGATAGATCATCGCCGATGGCAGACTTTCCCGAAGCGCTTCTCTACACGAAGGATCACGAGTGGGCGAAGGTCGAGGGGGAGCGCGTGCGTGTCGGCATCACGAGCTTCGCGGTCGAGCAGCTCGGTGACATCACGCTCGTGAGCTTCGACGTCAAGGCTGGCGACGTGCTGGTCGTGGGCAAGACGTTCGGCACAATCGAGAGCGTGAAGACGTTGAGCGATCTCTTCGCGCCCATCGCCGGCAAGGTGATCGAGGTCAACGCCGCGCTCGACAAGAGCCCGGAGCTCGTCAACGAGGACTGCTACGGCAAGGCCTGGATGATCGTGCTCGAGCCCACCGAAAAGCCCGTGGTGGGTCTGCTCGACCCGAAGACGTACGCCGCTCACGTGAAGGCGTCGGCTTAGCTCAGGGGTTGGGCCACTCGCCAACGCGTCCCAAGAGCTCCGCGCAGCGAGCTGCCGTCATCGCGCGAGCCTCGGCGAAGCGTGGATCGCCGCGCACGAGCGCGAGCGGTGGGCAGCCATCGAGCCAGAGCAAATCCGTGAACGGCAGCCGCGACGCTGCGACGATGTGGTCGAGAGCCTGCTCGGCATCACCCATCAACGCGAAGTAGTCGGCCGCGATCTCGTGCATCGCCGCGCGGCGCCGCACGGCGACCGTGCTCACCGTCAGCTCGGCGAAGATGCGGGTGGAGCTCGGGTCGAGCTTTCCCGTGACGACGCTCTCCATCATCTTCGTCGCGCGGTCCCACGCAGCGCCGGACTTCGCCTCTTCGATGAGGGCGGCGGCCTGCCCCGCGTAATCGCGGTCGTTCCACCAGACCGCGAGGCGCGTCATCGGAAGGATGGTCGAGCTTGGACCGCTGTTCTTGGCGATGTCCGCGAGGATCGACCGAGCGCGATCGCGGTCCCCGGTCATGGCGTACAAATGGATGCGCGCAAACGCGATCGCCGTGCTGGTTGGGTGGAGGCGCGCGGCGAGATCGATGCGGCGCTTTCCCTCGCGCACGTGAAGGGCCTGACACAGCAGCGTCCCGATGACCTCGTGGGCGTCTGCGTCGCGCGGGTCATGGCGCAAGCACTCCTCCTCGGCACGTAACCCAGCCGCGAGCTCGCCATCGACGAGCCGCACGGTTGCGATGACGTGGTGGGCGCCGGCCAGCGTGGGATCGACCTCGAGCGCGCGCAGCGCAAGCTCCTCGGCGCGAGCGAGACCCGCCCTGTCGAAGGCCCCCATCTGCGCCCACACGCTCAAGATCGCGCGCGCGAGGAGGGTACGCACGCGTGGATCGCCGGGCGCCTTCGCTTCGACACCCTCGAGGATGGCGATGGCCGAGCGCATGCGTGGCAGTACGAACGCCGCTACGTCAGCTTGGGCCTTCTCGTAGGCCTCTCGGAGCGAGGGATCGCGCGGGCCAGGGTCACGCGCGGTCTGCGTGCGGATCGCGTCGACCACCGCGTCGACCACGGCGTCCTCGAAGTCGAGCGAGCGCGCGACCGTGCCGTCGACGTGACCTGCCCACACGGGCGTGCCCTTGCGACCGACGACACGCAGGCGCGCGCGCACGCGCTCGCCCGACGCGTGCAGCGTGCCCTGAACGACGAGGTCTGCTTGCCCTCCCTGGGCGGTCACGAGCTGCGCCGCCCGCGCCTCGGTGAGGCCATCGACGACTGCGCTCGTGATGACGCCGGCGAGGTCCTCGGCCCCGCCACCCGCGAGCGGCTCGACGATGACCGTGCGCGGCTGACCGAGCATGACGACCGACTCGCGGGTCATGGTCGCGAACCGAAAAGCACCATGCCCGACGCTCGGCGCGGTTCCGCGAAGTGCCTCCACACGATCAACGACGGTTTGGGCATCCGGCCGCGTCTCGCGGCGCCGCGCCAGCATCTCGTGGACGAGGACCGCCACGCCTTCGGGCATCGACGCGTCGAGGCTGCGAAGATCGGGCGCATCGCCCGTGATGCGCTGCGCGGCGAGCGAGATGGCCGTCTCGCCCTCGAATGGCAGCCGGCGGGCGAGGAGCTCGAAGAGCATGGTGCCGAGCGCGTACACGTCCGTACGCCCGTCGATGGCCTGATTCTCGAGCTGCTCGGGGGCCATGTACGCGGGCGTCCCGACGATCATGCCGGTGCGCATGACGTCGGCCGAGCCGTCGGCCACGCGCGCGATGCCGAAGTCGGTGAGCACGACGCGCTCCTCGCTGAGCATCACGTTGTCGGGCTTGAGATCACGATGCACGACGCCGACGACGTGCGCGGCGCAGAGCCCTCGCGCGATTTCGGCTGCGACCCGCAGCACCTCGGGGAGGTGGACACGGGTGCGCGCGGCGTACGCCCCGAGGGACTCGCCGGCGATGAGCTCCATCGTGAGGAACCGCAGCCCTTCGTGGGACCCGAGATCGAACGTGCGGGCGACGTTGCGGTGCGTGACGCGGCGCGCGAGCTTTACCTCGCGCCTGAAGCGCGTCAGCGTCGCCGTGTCGTTCGCGGCGGAGACGTGGAGAACCTTGAGGGCGACGTCCTCGTCGAGCTCGCGGTCGTATGCGCGAAACACGGTGCCCATCCCGCCCTCGCCGAGCAGCGCCCGGAGCTCGTACCGACTCGCGAGCACCGAGCCGATCGAGAACGGAAGCGACTGCGTCGCTGCGAGCGCTGCGTCGGGCATCGCGTGTGATGGTACCATGTGGCTTCCATGCCCGCGTGGCTCGCGAGTCTTCCTGAGATCGTGCGCGAAGACCTTCGCAGCGGCGAAGCCATCGCCGTCGCGATCGCCCTCGTGCTCATGGCGCTCTTGTGGCTCACGCTGCCCGCGCACGGGCGGCGGCTCTTGCGCCAGCCGGTCATTCTGTTCGTCGTTCACCTCGCGGCGCACACGCTCCGCAAGGTCGTCTTCAGCGGGGACAGCACCGTTGCCCACGTGCTCATCGTCATCGCGGTGCTCTCGATCCTCGCGTGCATCGGGCGGGCCGCGGTCGCGCTCGTGCTCGACGTTGGGTATGGGCGCCGGTTGTCGCGCCCGGCGCCGAAGATCATTCGGGACCTCGTGCTCGGGCTCGTCTACGTCTTCGTCGCGCTCGCGTCCCTCCGCGCGGCGGGCATCGAGCCCGGGTCCATCCTCACGACGTCCGCGCTGCTCACCGCGGTCATCGGCCTCTCGCTCCAGGAGACGCTCGGCAACTTGTTCGCAGGGCTCGCGCTGCAGATGCAGTCGCCGTTCGAGGTCGGGGATTGGATCCAGTTTGGCACCGACCACAAGACCGTCGGCAAGGTCCTCGAGATCAACTGGCGCGCCACGAAGCTCCTCACGCTCGACGAGGTCGAGGTCATCGTCCCGAACGGCGCGCTCGGCAAGGCGCCCATCTCGAACTACACGAAGCCCTCGCCGCGCATCCGGCGGTCGATCTACGTGACGGTCGCGAGCTCCACACCACCGCGCAAGGCGCAGCGCGCGATCGCCGAGGCCATCAAAGGGTCGTTCGGGGTTCTCGAGGAGCCAGCGCCTTCGGTCGTCACGAGCGACTTCAGCGACTCGGGCATCCAGCTCTGGGTGCGCTTCTGGACGGACCAGTTCCAGAAGTGGGGGATGGTCGAGGGTGAGGTGCGCGACCGCATCTGGTACGCGCTCGGACGCGAGGGCATCTCGATGTCGTGGCCGACGCGCGAGCTCTACGTGCACGAGGTCAACGAGGAGGCCCTAGCAAGAAAACGCGCAGCGATCGCGGCGCAAAGCCTCGAAGCCCTCCAAGCGGTCGACTTCCTCGCCGCGCTTCCTCCGCCCGAGCTCGAGAAGCTCGCGCGTGCGACGTCATCGCACCTCTACGCCGAAGGCGAGCTCGTCGTGCGCAAGGGCGACAACGCCGACGAGCTCTACGTCGTTCGCACGGGCGAGGTCGCGGTGATGATGCCCGGCGCGGGCAACGGAGCCGGCAACGGTCAGAAGACGGAGGTCGCGAGGCTCGGTGAGGGGAAGTTCTTCGGCGAGATGGCCCTCATGACGGGGGAGCCACGCACGGCCGACGTCGTCGCCACGTGCGACAGCGAGCTCCTCGTGCTCGGCCACGGCGCTTTCCACGCGACGCTCGCCAAGAACCCCGACCTTGCCATGGTCGTGAGCCGCGCCATCGTCGAGCGCCAGGCGAAGCTCGACGAGCACGCGCAATCGACGGATCACCAGCACGCCCGCATCGAGGAGCGCACGTCGCAGCTCCTCGGCAAGATCAAGCAGTTCTTCTCGCTACGCTGAGGTGTCGAGGCGACGTCGCACGCTCTCTTTGTGACATCGAGCTCGGTGTGCGTCGTCTCGAGGGTGCGGCCGAAGTCGTGCATCACCATGGTGCGGTGCTGCAACGGCGTTTTAAGGGAATTCCCTGTAGGATGGGGGATCGTGGCGCAGGTCAAAGGCACGCTGTTCGTCGACTACGTCCGCATGCTGCGCGCGAAGAAGGGCGTCGACTGGGCGCGGTATCTCGCCCCTCAGGACCTCGTGTATCTCGAGGAGCGCATTTCGCCGGACGGTTGGTACCCGATGACGACGTTCGAGCGCATGGGGGTCGCCATCCTCGACGAGGTCGCGGGCAAGAACCTCGGCATGGCCGAGCTTTGGGGCCGGATGTCGACCGACGGGCTGTGCGCCCTCCACCCGAACCTCCTCGCCCCCGGCGATCCGTGCGAATCGCTGATGCGCTTCCAGGTGCTGCGGCAGGGCTTCTTCGACTATCCCGCGCTGACGATGCGCGAGATCACCGATGGTGAAGCGTCCGTCGAGGTCGCCTACGGGATGGGCGCCCGCGCGGAGGAGGCCGCGGCGCACCAGACGCTCGGGTTCTTCGCGAGGCTGCTCGAGGTGTCAGGCGCGACGCACGTGAAGGTCGGCTTCGCGGCCTGCTCGTGGGATGGCGCCCCAAGGACGATCATCACGATGCAGTGGGCCAGCCCTCATTCGTAGAAGCGTGAGTGGAGGGCGACGGCGGCGAGCACGGCGACCTCGAACGGCACGTCGCGCTCCTCGCGCAGCTCGATCTTGAAGCGATCACGAATGCCGGGCTCCTTCGACACGACGAGGGCGACCTTGCCCTCGTTGTCTTTGCACTCGAAGATGTCCTTCACGACGCCCACGACGCCAGCGTTCGCGTGGTAGCCCTTGCTGCCCACGGTCATCGTGAACGTCTTGCGAAACGCGACGGCGCTGAAGTTGAGCGAAGCGAGGTCCTCGTTCTTCTCGTCGCGGATCTGGAACTTCGTCTTGAGGACGTTGCCCTTGAGCGTCGCGGCCAACTTGCTCTCCTTGTCGAAGAGCTGAAGCGTTGGCGTGGTGGTCATGAACTCGCCGCGCACGGTGAAATGCGGGTCTGCCGCCTCGCCTTCCACCGCCACGTCGTACTGCGCCGACACGGCCATGAGCCGCTGGGTGACCTGGATCAATTTGTTCACGCGGCCATCGTATGCCGAACCAGCCGCGAAGAGCAAAACCCCGTTTGCCAACTACTCGGCGGGTTCGGGGGCAGTCTCTTCCTTCTTGCTCTCGGTCTTGCTTTCGGAGGTTGGGCTCGACCCCGACTCGATGCGCATGTTGTAAAACGACCGGTAGACGAAGAAGAGCATGACGACGAAGAGCGCCGCCGAGATGCCATGGCGGAGCTCGCCCCCGTATTGGTGCTCCGTCCGCTCCGCGAGCTGCACGGCGAGGAGGCCGAACAGCGTCGTGAACTTGATGACGGGGTTCATCGCGACGCTCGACGTGTCCTTGAAGGGGTCGCCGACCGTGTCTCCGACGACGCACGCGTCGTGGAGCGGGGTGTTCTTCTCCTTGAGCTCGACCTCGACGATCTTCTTCGCGTTGTCCCAGGCGCCGCCGGCGTTGGCCATGAAGAGCGCCTGGAAGAGACCGAAGAGCGCGATGCCGATGAGGTATCCGATGAAGAAGTAGCTCTCGTAGAACGCGAACGCGAGCGCCCCGAGGAAGACGGTCATGAAGATGTTGACCATGCCGGCCTGCGCGTATTGCGTGCAGATCCGGACGACCTCTTTGCTGTCGGTGATGCTCGCCTTCGTCACGCCCTCGAGCTTGATGTGCTTCTTGATGTACTCGACGGCGCGGTATGCGCCCGTCGACACGGCCTGCGTCGACGCGCCGGTGAACCAGTAAATCACCGACCCGCCGGCGATGAGGCCAAGCAAGAAGGGCGCGTGGAGGAGCGACATCTTCTCCATGTTCTCGGTGAAGCCGCTCGTCAGGCTCAGGATGATCGCGAAGATCATCGTCGTGGCTCCGACGACCGCGGTGCCGATGAGCACGGGTTTGGCGGTGGCCTTGAACGTGTTGCCCGCGCCGTCATTCTCCTCGAGGAAGTGCTTCGCCTTTGCGAACTGGACCTTGAACTTGAACTTCTCGAGGATGTCAGCCTCGATGTCCGGGAGAGCCTCGATGGTGCTGAGCTCGTAGACGCTCTGCGCGTTGTCCGTGACGGGGCCGTACGAGTCGACCGCGATGGTGACGGGGCCCATCCCGAGGAAGCCGAACGCGACGAGGCCGAACGCGAACACGGGCGACGCGTCGACGTGATTCAAGATGAGCCCGAGGTCGTTGCCGAGGCCGAGCTTCGTCACGTAGTACGACGTGCCCATCAGCCCGATGAGGACCATGCCCAACCAGAAGGCGCTGAAATTGCCCGCCGTGAGGCCGGAGAGGATGTTGAGCGACGCGCCGCCCTCGCGCGACGAGGTGACGACCTCGCGGACGTGACGCGACTCCGTCGACGTGAACACCTTGACGAGCTCCGGGATGATGGCGCCCGCGAGGGTGCCGCAGGTGATGATGAGCGATAGCTTCCACCAGCCGTCGCCGCCGCCGAGCTCGGGGAGGAGCAGCTTCGAGACGACGAACGTGAGGACGACCGAGACGATGGACGTGATCCACACGAGCGTCGTCAGGGGCGTCTCGAAGTTCATCTTGTCGGCCGACTTGAAGCGGGCCTTCGCGACGGCGTCGTTGATGAAGTACGAGAGCGCGCTCGCGATGATCATGACGACGCGCATGACGAAGATCCAAACGAGGAGCTGGACCTGGAGCGTCGGGTTCTTGACCGCGAGGAGAATGAAGGTGATGAGCGCGACGCCCGTGACGCCGTAGGTCTCGAAGCCGTCGGCGCTGGGGCCCACGCTGTCACCGGCGTTGTCGCCCGTGCAGTCGGCGATGACACCGGGGTTACGCGCGTCGTCCTCTTTGATCTTGAAGACGATCTTCATGAGGTCGGAGCCGATGTCGGCGATCTTGGTGAAGATGCCGCCCGCGATGCGGAGCGCGCTCGCGCCGAGCGACTCGCCAATCGCAAACCCGATGAAGCACGACCCCGCGTACTCGCCGGGGATGAAGAGGAGGATGCCGAGCATCAACATGAGCTCGACGGAGATGAGGAGCATGCCGATGCTCATCCCGGCCTTGAGCGGGATCGCGTAGCAGGGGAACGGCTTCCCCTCGAGCGCAGCGAACGCCGTGCGCGAGTTCGCGAACGTGTTGACGCGAATGCCGAACCAGGCCACCGCCGATGATCCTGCGATGCCGACGAGGGAGAAGACGAGGATGATGATCACCCGATCGATGGGCAGCTTCTCGATCACCCCGAAGTAGACGGCCATGACCGTGCCGATGGCGATCTCGAGCAGGAGGATGAACTTCATCTGCTGCTGGAGGTACGTCTTACACGTCTCGTAGATGAGCTCGCTGATCTCGAGCATCGACTTGTGGACGGGCGCGTTCTTCAGCTGCATGTAGATGACGAGCCCGAAGACCATTCCCGCGAGGGCGACGCCGAGGCCGCCGAGCAAGAGCGTGCGCCCGGGCGTGCCGCCCATGAACGTCACGGTCGCGAACGCGGCATTGGGAACGACGAGGCTGGCCTCGCCGACGCTCTCCGTGGGTGCGGCTCCCGCAACACCAGAGAAGAGCAGCGTCGCGAGCAGCGCGATGAGACCCGTGGCAAGACGATTGAACGGCTTCATGCAGGGACAGTCCTTGGTTCTCACGCCCGAGAAGGCGAGAGAACCCGCGATCTCGAGGGGTTGGCCGCCTGCACTGGCAGAACGCTTCAGCACGCCTCGACTTGGAGTGGGCCGCTTTTACCAGCGAACGTCTTGCGCCTCAACACCCATTGCACTGAAGCTCGTACTCGCCCCCGTTTACGCCGCACTGGCCCCCGCAATCGCCGCACGTTGCGATCAAACATTCGCAAACGGTCGTGTCGGTGCACGACGGGAGAGGCATGCACGCCGGGTCGTCGATAAAGGGGCCGCATCCTGGGCAGCCCGGCTGACATACACCCGCATCGTTCGTCCCCGCGTCCGTCATGGCTGCGTCGCTCGCGCCCGTATCGGAGCTGGCATCCACGCCCACGACGGGGCACGAGCCCGGCAACACCCCGTGCGCGCAATACTGCTGCGGGCCGCACGCAGTCGGGCATTGCGCGAGCGAGCTCGGGGCCGTGCTCGTGCATGCGGTCGGTTGGGCCGTGACGATGATTGCGAGCGTGAACGACGTGGACGTAAGCCACTTCCAAGAAGACAGGACCATCACGGCCCCATGATAGCTCCGTCGCTTGACGTCGGCTGAGCCGTCGTGCGCTACTTCCGTGATGCGGGCGGGACGAGCCTCGATTGCATGTCTGGTTGCGCTCGCGGCCGTGGCGCGTTGCACGAGCCAATCAAACCCAACCGTCGACAGCGGCTCCGACGCCGCGACCGAGACAGGCAGCCCCATCGACGCCGGGGCGGATGTGTCCGACTCCGCCACATGCGCACTTGCGGCTCCGTTCCCTTCTCTCGACGTGCAATGTGACGCGGGCATGGGGCCAACGATGCTTTGCCTCAACCCAACGAGCATCACGTGCGCGTCGAATCCGATGGACTGCGACAGCGGCATATTCTTGATGTGCGGCGCGGGAAGCGCCCTCTGCGGAGGGAACGCATGCTGTCTCGATCCGACCGCGGGGATCGATGGCGGCTGCCCCGATACCGTCACCCTCCTTGCGGGCGCCATGAACGCAACGATGTGTGGTGGCGGTAACGTGTGCCCGGGGGCTCACGTGTGCTCGACCAACGCCGACTGCCCCACGACGGCCCCCACGTGCGTGGGCGCGGTCTTTGCAACCACGACTGTCAACTTCGGCATCTGCCACTAGAAGAAAATACGATGCGTACGGTCGTTGTCATCGCGTTGACCTTGCTTGGGTGCGGTTCGAGCACTCATGTCGCCGTCGCGCCGGTTCGTGGTGGGACCGAGGTGGTCGCCGGTGAGCCGCTCGTCGCGGCTCGGTCCATCACGTCGAAGCTCGGGTACATGTGCCATCAAGTGAAAGGCGACGCCGAAACGCTGCAGCTCTTCGAGAAGGGTTGCAGCGGTGGCGACGCGGCGGGATGCCAGTCGGCTGCGTGGCAGATCGCGTGCGGCGTCGGAGCGTCACTCGATCTCACCGAGGCCGAACGCCTCGCGCAGCAGGGCTGCAACCGCGGACGCAACGAGAGTTGCATGAACGCAGGGATCTACGCGCTCTCGCGGACGGGCCTCACCACCGCCGACGTGTCGCGCGCGGTGACCGCGTTCCAAACGGTGTGCGATCGAAGCCCCGAGGACTGCGAGAATCTGGCGCTGCTCTACGCCTACGGGCTTGGCGTACCGAAGAACGTCGAGAAGGCCGTCGAGCTTCTCGTGAAGGGCTGCGATCACGGGAACGTGAACGCTTGCTACAACGTCGGCGTCGTCTTCGAGCGCGGCGACGGCATCAAGGCGGACATCACCCGGGCCGTCGGCTTCTACACGAAGGCGTGCGCCGCGCATTCGCTCGAAGGCTGCACGAACCTCGGGGCGCTCTACGAAAGCGGGCACGGAGTCGAGCTCGACCTCGCCAAGGCTCAGGCCCTCTACCAACAGACGTGCGATGCGGGCTTTCCCATGGCCTGCAACAACATGGCGATGCTCTACGCCAATGGAAAGGGTGTCGCGAAGGACCCCGCGCGCGCATCGACGCTCTTCGCCACCGCATGCGACGGCGGCTTCGTCACGTCATGCACCAGCCTCGCCGCCAACTTCGCGGGAGGCGTGGGCGTGCCACGCGACATGGCGCGCGCCGCGAGCCTCTACAAACGTGCGTGCGAGCACGACGAGCTCATCGCTTGCAACAACCTCGCGCTGCTCTACGAGCACGGGGAAGGGGTGCCGCCGAGCGGCGACCGCGCGACCGCGCTCTTCGACAAAGCATGCAACGCCGGCTTGATGCTCGCCTGCACCAACCTCGGCGCGCTCCTCGGATCGGGTCGCGGCGGGCAGCACGACTTCGCCCGTGCGCTGACGCTCTTCACGAGAGGATGTGACGGCGGCGACGCCCTCGCCTGTACGAACCTCGGCGCCGTCTATGGCACGGGTCAAGGCGTGCCAAAGGATCCGCTGCGGGCAGCCACTCTCTACAAGAAAGCGTGCGACGCAGGGGACGGCCCGGGGTGTACGAACCTCGGCACGGTCTACGGCAATGGTCAGGGTGTGCCGCAAGACTTCACCGCGGCTGCGACGTTGTTCCAGAAGGGGTGCGAGAAGGACAACGCGCTCGGCTGCCGCAACCTCGGTTCGCTGTTCTTCATGGGCAAGGGCGTCGCTCAGGACTTCACGCACGGTGCCGCGCTCTGGCAAAAGTCCTGCGATGCGGGCGACGTGGTGGCCTGCGCGAACCTCAGCGATGCGTACGTCAACGGGCAAGGGGTGCCGAAAGACCCATCCCGTGCCCTAACCCTGCTCGACCGTGTGAGCGCTCAGCTCGAGAGCGATTGTGCTGCGGGCACCG
>Ga0302325_10015527_pt1 | contig 16185 bp, 10 predicted proteins | sample Palsa_T0_2_FD_201948 | JGI IMG/M metagenome (GOLD analysis project Ga0302325, IMG submission 201948) | Peat permafrost microbial communities from Stordalen Mire near Abisko, Sweden - Palsa_T0_2 | ecosystem: Environmental > Terrestrial > Soil > Palsa > Peat permafrost | place: Sweden: Abisko... | reverse complement strand
CAAACGGGCAGGAAGATAGGCACCGAGCCGTAAGCAACGGAGTAGGCGTAGAAGGGAACCGGCAGCGCCAGCAGCAGGGTCCAGCCAATTGCGCGATGGCGCAGGGTGACGCTTGCACATGCCGCGCCGACCAGGCTGAGCACAAGCAACGCGTTGCCCCATGCAACTGCGGCTGCATCCAGTTCAACGGCCTTCATGTAAAACAGGAATGCAACCCAGGGGTTGTGCCAGCCGGGGTGCGGGGGGAATCCGGGCACGGAGGTACGCATTTCGATGGCCGCGGCTGAGTAAGGTCCGCGCACGAAGTAGAGCCAGTCGCCAAAGGCTGCAGCGTTGTAGACAAACCACGCAACAGGCGCGGCAACGATCAGAATGCTCGCCAGCCAATAGGCGCGCGAGCCCAGTTCATGCCGTCTGGCAAGCGTAAGGCCGATGCCCATCCAGGCAAGAAGGGCCATCAGCCATCCGTCATAGCGTGTGAAAACCGCGGCCACCAAAACCATGGCAATCAACCAGAGTCGTTGGCTGTCTCGACGCTTCTCATCACCCAGCCCGGCGCGCCACTCGACCAGCCACACGGTAAGCCAGATCATCTCGCAAACGAAAAGCGGCTCGGTCATGGCGGTGGTCTGCAGATAAAGCAGATTAGGGTTCGTGGCGAAGAAGGCTAGCGCAAGCGCGGCTGTTGCGGGTGGTAGCCAGCGTCGAGCCAAGCGGTAGATTCCTGCGCATGCCGCTCCGAAAGCCAGAGCCGACGGGAAGACGCCGGCCAGCCCGTTGGCCCACCAACTATACACCTGGACAAAAGGCAGCAGCAGGATGTGCGGCAGGGGCAGCCACACCGACCCAAGCTGCGAGAAGCGCGGCTGATGGCAATCGAAGACGCGGCGCGCGATGTGCAGATGGGCGACGGCATCGCCATAGTTGAGCAGTGCGCCGTGACGCCAGCTCCAGACCACCGCAACAATCGAGAGCGCCGCGCAAGACGACAGTACAAGCAGCCATTCTTTTTTTGCAATGGCGCCTTCTGAGCTACGGCGCGCCAAGGCAGCTTGCGCGATGGACTTCTCAGTCAAGGTGCGTCAACTCGCGGAAGATATCGAAGCGTTCGTCGATTTCCTTGCGGGTGAGTTGTTCGATGCGTTCGGTGCCAAAGCGCTCGCACGCGTACGAGCCCATCACGCTGCCGTAGAACATGGCGCGGCGAAAGGCCGCCGGCGTGAACTCCTTTTGCGAGGCCAGATAGCCAAAGAAGCCGCCGGCAAAGCTGTCGCCCGCGCCCGTGGGGTCGACCACTTCCGCCAGCGGGAGCGCCGGGGCCCTGAACGGATGCGCAGGCATTTTGTATCCGGGTGGAAAGCTTCCTTGGCTGAAGAATGCCGTAACTCCGTACTCGCCGTGCTTCACGATCAGCGTATGCGGCCCCAGTTCCAGCACTCCGCGCGCGGCTTGCACAAGGTTGTTGTTGCCCCCCAGCACGCGTGCCTCCGTGTCGTTGATCACCAACATGTCCAGCCCCTTGAGCACTTCAAGCAGCGCGGGCTTGTGGTCGTTGATCCAGTAATTCATGGTGTCGCCGGCCACCAGGCGAACATGGGGCATTTGCTCGCGAACACGGCGTTGCAGCACGGGATCGATGTTGGCCAGGAAGAGAAATTCCGAGTCCCGATACGCGTCGGGTATCTTCGGGTTGAATGACGCAAACACATTCAATTCGGTTGTATGCGTCTTGGCCTCATTCAGGTTGTCGAGATACGAACCTTCCCAAAAGAAACTCTTTCCTGCGGCGCGCTCAATGCCGCGCGTGTCGATATTGCGTGCTTCGAAGACAGCTTCCTGCTCCGGCCCAAAATCCTCGCCCACAACGGCGATTACGCGCACATCGGTAAAAAAACTGGCAGCCAGCGAAAAGTAGGTTGCCGCGCCGCCCAGGCAATGGTCTCTGCGGCCGGCCGGCGTTTCAATCGAATCGTAGGCAACGCTGCCCACTACGGTAATTGCCATTCGTATTGTCCTCTCTCGCGATTTTCCAGGTGCTTATGAAGTCTCGTGTGGTGGCTCAGTGTATGTCTGAATGAAGCTCTCGATCCCCTCTTCAAATTGGGCCAGGGCGCTTTCGACAGAGGCTCTATGCTTCTTCATTTCTTCAAACGTAGCAACCGCCTTGAATTTATACATAGCAGAGTGCTCCACCTTCCAGAAGAGGCCGAGCAACATTGGTACGACCTGATACTCGCCTAGCACCCTACGGCTCACGCCTTTACAGAACCCGTAGTATTTTGGAGCCAGCTTGACACCAAAGTCATCGATTACGGGCTTTGAGATCCACTCGGAGAAGCGATGGCGGAGGAGTAGATCAACCTCAAGCAATCTGCTCTTGGGAAACACCAGTACGCGGACGCCGGCCAAATCCGGCAGCTTCATTAAAGTATATCCGTCCTGATTTTGAGGATCGAATGTTCTGCCTTCCTGCTTGTCTCGAAGCGTATTGATGGCACTCTCGCATTCTTTGATTCGAGATTCGACAATCAATTGCTCGTGGCGTTTCAAGCTGTGCAAAATCGGAAGGGTGTAAAACCGGATCTCTGCTTCTAACTGTAATGCAACCCGTGTTATTTCGGGGAGCAGATCGAAATACTCTTCTCGCAGCTGATCTTCAGGCGTGCGCTCTTTGGTCATCCCAGCACTTGTTCCAGAATGTTCTTCACGCCCTCGGACGGAGGGGAATTGAAATAAAAAGTCCATCCGTTGCCGTTCGTGTTCTCCTGGATCCGCAGTTGGATCTCCTCCTCAGACTTATCGTCGACAAACTCAAGGCTGAAAGCTTTCTTTGCCTTGCGGTTGTAGAAAATATCCCGGTCGAAGTTGTACCAATACTCGGCTTCTCGCAGAATGTCCTTTTTCATGTTTGCCTCCGAGCGGTCCCGGCTCCCGAATATTGACATTATACTGCGGAATTCGCTAAGCCGGTCAGCGACCGTCACCAGCCGAGGTACTTGCCAAACAGCAGCTTCAGCTTCTCCTTTGTTGCCTCGGGAATCGCATCCGGCTGCGTCAGGACGGCATATTTGGCGGCGCTCGCGCAGGCGCAGGTGCGCTCTGCCGGCATCGCAGCTACCGCGGACTTGACCACATGGGCGGCATTGGCGGCGTTCTTGTGCAGCACGCCCACAATCTCTTCAATGGTGACCGCATCGTGACCTTCGCGCCAGCAATCGTAGTCGGTGACCATGGCCACCGTGGCGTAACAGATCTCGGCCTCGCGCGCCAGCTTGGCCTCCTGCAGGTTGGTCATGCCGATCACGTCCGCGCCCCAGCCGCGGTAGAGATTCGACTCGGCGCGCGTGGAAAACTGCGGGCCCTCCATGCAGACGTAAGTGCCACCCAGCTTGCCCACCACCCCCGCGGTCGCGCACGCCTCCGCTGCGGCTTTCGCAACGGTCGCACAAATCGGATCGCCAAACGCGACGTGGCCCACGATGCCCTCACCGAAGAATGTGGAAACGCGATGGAAGGTGCGATCGATGAACTGGTCCGGCACCACGAAGTCGGTGGGCTTGTGCTCTTCTTTGAGCGAACCGACGGCCGAAACGGAAAGAATGCGCTCCACGCCGAGCTTCTTCATGGCGTAGATGTTGGCGCGGAAGTTCAGCTCCGACGGCAGCAGACGATGGCCGCGGCCATGGCGCGCGAGAAAAGCCACTGGGCGGCCCTCCAGCTCGCCAAGCACAAAGGGGTCCGAAGGCTCGCCAAACGGCGTCTCCACACGCTCCTCGCGCACATTGGTGAATCCCGGCATGGAGTAGAGCCCGCTGCCGCCGATAATGCCGATTTCTGCCTGAGACAATGCCCACCCCTCGCCGCAAAGCCGCTCGCCGGCCCGCATGCGCCTGTTGTTTGCAGGAACATCTCAAGTATAACGGGCAAAGGCTGCCCGAATAAACGCGCCGAGGGGCAGCGACGAGACCAGCGTTACGACGCCTGGAGCTGCTTGAACAAGGTGGGCAGGCCCATGAAATTCCATCCCTCCGTGTTCTGTCCGTCCCTGACAATCACGAAGGATGCCCCAGAGAGAGCGGCGGAACTGCTCTCCGTCAGGCGCGATTCTGCTACCCTGTTGAGGCTGGTTGCCCATGTCCTCGCTCCCCATTCCATCGCGTCTGGCAGCAGGTGTTTTGCTCGCCGCATTTCCTGTGCTTTCTGTCGCACTTCACGCGCAAGAGCCCTCGCCGAAGTTGAGACAGGCCGATGCCGACTACCGAGCGGGCACGGCGGCCTTGTCGCGCAATGACCTGAAGACCGCGCTCGCCGATTTTCAGTCGGTAGTGCAACTGGTGCCGGAGATGGAGGAGGGGCACAGCGCTCTGGGTGCAGTGCTGGTGCGAATGGGGCGCACAAGCGAGGGCATCTCGGAACTGGAGAAAGCGCTGGCTCGGAAGCGGGCGGACAATGCGGCGCAGCTCAATCTCGCGCTCGCCTATCAGCAATTCGGAGAGGCGGCAAAGGCGCTTCCGCTATTTGCGAAGCTCGATGCGGCATCTCGAATCGAGAAACATGCGCTGCCGCCGTCCGTGCTCGCCTCCTATGCGCGCGCATTGGCAGCCACGAAGCAACCACAAGCCGCAACGGCAAAGATGAAGCAGGCAGTTGCGGGCGACGAGCGCAACGCCGAACTGCACGATGAGCTCGGCTCACTCCATGCGCAGCAGCAGCAGTGGGCCGAGGCCGCGCGCGAGTTCTCAGCCGCCACAGCGCTCAAGCCGGACCTGGCTCTGGCGCATCTTCACCTCGGCCTGGCCATGCAGGCGCAGCAGGAGCCGGGCGCGCAGGACGAGCTCACAAAGGCGTATCAACTGGCGCCGCGCGATGCAACCATTGCCCTGCAGTTTGGTGAAGCGCTGGCACGCGACGGGAGAGACGAGCAGGCGTTGCCCGTGCTGCAGGCGGCGAGCGAGCTGGATGCGGCGTCGACCGCCGCAGCCTATCAGCTCGCCCTGGTGTTGCAGCGGCTCAATCGCGTCCAGGATGCGATTCCTCTGCTGCAGCGGGCTGCCGACGCCGACCCGCACAACGCCGAGGTGCTGACCAATCTGGGAATGGCTCTCTGCCTGGCACAGAAGGCAAAGGACGCGGCGCCGATTTTGCAGCGCGCCGTGGCACTCACGCCCGAAGATGCAACGGCCCGGCAGGATCTTGCGGTTGCATACATTCAGCTGAGCCAGTTTGACGACGCCATAGTGCAGTTGCGCGCGGCCCTGAAGTTAGCGCCCGACGCTCAGCAGTTGCATTACAACCTGGGGTTCGCGCTGAAGAGTCAGGACGATGCAGCCGACGCGATTCCGGAGCTGGAAGCTGCGGAGAGACTTGACCCTTCCGCACCGGAGGCGCCCTACCTGTTGGGCGTGTTGTACATGCAGGCGGGGCGATATGCGGATGCATCGCGTGAGCTGAATGTGTCCCTCAAGCTGCGTCCTGAGAACGGCGACGGATGGGCCACGCTGGGCAGCGTGTACAGCAAGCTGGAGCAGTTACCCGAGGCTGTGACGGCGCTGCGCGAGGCGATTCGGCAAAGCCCGGCACAGCCCGATCCGCACCTGACGCTGGCCGCGGTGCTGGCCAAGCAGAATCAGCCTGCCGAGGCGGCGGCGGAGCGCAAGACGGCCGCGGCGCTGATGCGCACCCATATGAATCGCCAGCGTGCCGAGGTGGCAACAAACTCGGCTCGATCGGCGTTGGCGGGCGGAAAGGTGGACGACGCGATCGCGCAATTCAAAGAGGCGCTGAGCTACGATGCCGACTATGCAGAGGCTCACCTGGGACTGGCGGACGCGCTTGCTCGGCAGGGGAAGACCGCGGAAGCGGCCTCGGAGCGCGCCAGGGGTGAAGCTCTGCAACATGATTCCCCATAAGCATTCCCGCCCGCCAGAGGCTCTTTTTCCCGATGTCAGGCTCTGCGCGCGGCGGCACGGAAGTGTACAGGCGTCTTGCGCATTTGTTATAGTCGAATAGCTGAAATTTACAGCATTGCGGGAGACGGCACGCACAGAGCAATCCCCGAATCACGCGCATTCTGGTTCTGTCCTGCAATATACGAGTTTGTCAGCCAAGCGCTCGCCCCATCCTGAGGTCAATCTGTATCGCTGTCTGGCATGATGCCGGACAGTGAAGCATCTACCAACGCGGGTGGCATGAGCAGCGATGCAGGCAGAGGTCACTTTGAAAAAGAAAGCGATTTACGGATTGCTTTTCGCCGGCGCGCTAACGGCAGTTGCCTGGCTGGCCCCACTGCGCGCACAAAAAGAGAATACGCAGCCGGCGGGCGATTCAGCGCTTACGCCGCCGCCGGCCTATACGCCGCGACCCAAAGGTGCGCCGCCGGTTGAAGATACTCCCGCACAACGTGAGGCTCTGGCTAAGTGGAAGGCGCGGGCTGAGCAGCGGCAGGCTGCCGACCGGGCCGCTTATAACTCCGATATAAGTTCCACCTATAACTACCATTACGGCAAGGGCAATCCATTTACGCCGGGGAACGTCCAGGTGCAGGGCGAGGGATTCATTCAGCCGGGCGCATTTCCCAGCGCGGAGTATTGCGGCACGTGCCATCAGGAGGCGTACCACGAGTGGCGGCAGGCCTTGCACTCAAACGCCTTCCGTACGCCGTTTTATCGCACCAGCGTGAACCTGCTGATTCGCGATCCGGAGCGCGGCATCGCTTTCGCGCGGCACTGCGATAGCTGCCACAATCCGATCGGGGTGCTGAGCGCGGCGCTCACTGAAAACTCCAGGGTCGATCGCGCCAAGTTCGACTCAGACGGCCTCACATGCACCACCTGCCACTCCGTGCTGAAACTGGATTCGACCAATGGCAATGCGGGCCTGGAGATGGGCGTGCCTGCGGTGATCGTCGACGAAAAGGGCGAGCGCATCCCCGGCGAAGTGCCGTTTGACATGATCCTGCGCCATCCGGAGCGGCACTCGAAAGCAGTGATGCACGATTTCCTGCACAAGCCGGAGTTCTGCGCCGCCTGCCACAAGGCGAACCTGCCCGACACACTGAACGACTACAAATTCCTCCGCGCTTTCACTGCATACGACGAATGGCAGCAGTCGAAGTTTTCACAGCGCAATCCGCTGACTTTCTACCAGGCGGACTTTACTACCTGCCAGGGTTGCCACATGAAGCGCGCGCCTGTGACTTTGCCGGAGTACGGCGCCAAGGACGGCACCTTTGTATCGCACCGCTGGCTGGCCGGCAACACGGCTGTTCCCTTCTACTACGGATTTGATGAGCAGCTTCAGAAGACCATCGACTTCCTGCGCACGGGTAACTATCTCAACGTGGATATCTTTGCCTTGAAGCGAATCGGCAACGGTGCGATGACGGCTCCGCTTGGTTCGGTTCCGGTATCGGTGAGCCGCGATGAAACGGTCGAGGCCTCTGTTGTCATTCAGAACAAGAACATCGGCCACTCACTTATCCCTGAAGTAAGAGATCTCTACGAAGCTTGGGTTCAGTTCACCGTGAAAGATGCGTCCGGAGGCACGATCTATGAAAGTGGATTCCTGCAGCCCGATGGATCGCTCGATCCGCGCGCACATAGCTTCACCAATCGTCCGGTGGATTTGACCGGCAACTTTGTCGATAACCATAAGGTATGGACGATTCACTCAGTTGCGTACGACAATACCATCCAGGCGGGGCGATCCGCACTGGTGCGCTACCGGTTCCACATTCCCGCAGATGCGAAGGGGCCGCTTACTATTATCGCGGCAGTGAATTATCGGCACCTGCGGCAGAGCTATCTGAACAACGTGCTGGGCAAGGACCATCCGGCTTACCCGGTGGTTGAGCTTGTATCGCGCAGCAGGACGCTGGATCTGGGCGAGACGCCTGCATCTGCACCGCTCTCTACCGACAATCCGGACTGGATGCGCTGGAACAACATCGGCATCGGCTATCTCGACCAATTGCAATACGACGACGCGATCCATGCATTCGAACAGGTAGTTCGCCTGAGACCGGACTATAAGGACGGTTACATCAACGTGGGGTTGACTTACATTGAGTGGGAAAAATACACGGAAGCGCGCGCGCCGTTGGAGAGTGCTTTGACTCTGCGCGCCGACGACGCACGCGCGCTCTACTACTTGGCATTGGTGGAGCGCCGGCAGAGGCATACCGAGGCGGAGGTTGCCGATCTCGAAAAAGTGGTGACGCAATTCCCTCAGTCGCGGGATGCTCGCCGCGAGCTGGGCATTTCCTATTATCAGCAACACCGCAGCGATCAGGCCATGGAGCAGTTCAAAGCATTGCAGGCCATCGATCCCGACGACCTGGCGGCTCACTATAACCTGGCCGTTCTCTATCGCCGCAAGGGGATGAAGAAAGAGGCCGCCGAGGAGGCCACGCAATACGCAACCAAGAGGATCGATCCAGGCGCGCCCACTTATTCGCTGGACTATCTTCGCAAGCATCCTGAGATTTCCATCGAGAGCGTACCATGGCACGTGCATGCCGACGAGGAGCACGGGGCCAGTCTGGCACAAAAGCAACCGTAAATAGCAGGGACGAACCCATTGAATCGACGCCATTTTATCCGCTCGCTCAGCCGCTCGGCGCTGGTGCTTCCATTCGCTGAGATTCTTGCTCTCGCCGCTCCCCCGCAGCAGCAGGCGCCTGAGGCGCCCAAGGGAATAGGGCCGCAGGAGCGGTCGTACGATGCGAAGCCTGCGCCTCCGCCGACCGGGGGGCCAAAGTCTCCCATCGAGGGGACGCCGCTGGGCGTGAGTTACACCGATGTCTATAAGGAAGCCGGCCTGAATGTTAAGACGATTTATGGGGGCGAGTTTACCAATAAGTACCTCCTCGAGACGACCGGCTGCGGGCTTGCTTTCTACGATTACGACGAAGATGGATGGCTCGATCTCTTCCTTGTGAACGGCTGGCGCCTGGATGGATTTCCCGCCGGGCAGGAGCCTCATTGTCATCTCTTCAAGAACAACCGCGACGGAACATTTACGGATGTGACCATCGGCTCCGGCCTCGAACACAAGACGGGATGGGGTCAGGCGTGCTGCGTCGGGGATTATAACAATGACGGCCATGACGATTTGTTCGTCACTTACTACGGGCAAAACGCGCTCTATCGCAACAATGGCAATGGGACTTTTACCGATGTAACTCAGCAGGCGGTGCTGATACAGCCTGGACCGAAGATTCGCTGGAATACCGGCTGTACGTTTGTTGATTATGACCGTGACGGGCATCTCGATCTGTTTGTGGCCAACTATGTCGATTTCGACCTGAAGACCGCGCCGAAACCCGAGGACGGACCGTGTACTTACAAGGGAATCCTGGTAGCTTGTGGACCTCCGGGATTGCCGGGCGGCAGGAACATTCTCTATCACAATCAGGGCGACGGGACCTTTGCGGATGTAAGTGAAAAGGCCGGCATGTGGACCGCGGTGGGCACTTATGGGCTGAGCGTGGCTGCCTCGGACCTGGACAACGACGGCTGGCCCGATATTTATGTTGCGAACGATTCCGCGCCGGCCACGCTCTATCTCAATCAGAAAGACGGCACCTTTCGCGATATTGCCATTGAAGCCGGCGCGGCGCTTTCGGCGGAAGCAAAGCCGCAGGCGGGCATGGGCGTCTCCATCGGAGACTACAATCGCACTGGAAATCTGGATATAGTAAAGACCAATTTCGCGGGCGATACCGACTCCCTTTACACAAATCTTGGCGACGCTTCGTTTGAAGATCGAACTTATCCAGCCGGACTGGGAGTGAATACGAGATTGTTAGGCTGGGGCGTGGGATTCTTCGACATGGATAACGATGGCTGGTTGGACATCCTCATGTCGAATGGGCACGTATATCCCGAAGTAGATAAGTCAAAGACCGACCTGAAGTATGCCGAGCATAAATACCTCTACCGCAATCTGCGCAACGGCAGGTTTGAAGAGGTCACAAGCCAGGGAGGGCCCGGGATCCTGGAGAACGCTCCGGCCCGCGGCTGCGCGTTCGGCGACTACGACAACGACGGCAACATGGACGTGGCTGTCAACTGCATCAATTCCACGCCTCAGCTCCTGCATTGCGAGTCGACGTTGAATCGCAATTGGATCAAGATCAAGCTGGTAGGCGTGAAGGCTAATCGCTCGGGCATCGGCAGCCGAGTGATTGTGACCGCGAAGACTGCGCCGGAAGCCTCTGCTCCGCTGGTGCAGATGGACGAGCTGCGCAGCGGAGGCAGTTACTTTTCGCAAAACGACCTCCGTATGCACTTTGGCCTCGACCAGGCCAAAAAGGTCGACCAGGTAGAGATTCGCTGGCTGAGCGGACAGGTCGATGTGGTCAAGAATCTGGACGTGAATCAGTTGCACGTCATCCAGGAGGGCGGAAAGGTTCTCAAGTCAGCGGCTCTCCCGAGAATCAAAACCGCATCAAAGGCCAAGGCTTGAACTGTTTGCGGACCGGACAAGCAAAATCCCCCAAATGTGCCATTGCTGGAGCCATTGGATTACTTTAAGTTACCTGTGCGCGCTTCTTTTGGGTACTAACGCGGCGCGCCAGAAGGTGAACCGTGGTGATCATTCTGTTCGAAGCCCTCGCAGTCTCGGGTCTTGCACTGTACTTCCGCCACTGGAGAGCCAGCGTTCGCCGCCGCAATGCGCGGACCTGGGATTCGCTGGTGGCACAGCTGAAGCCGGTCGCAAACGCCTGCGGCTGGAAAGCGGAATCGAACGCCTCACCGGAAGAGCAGTGGAGCATGACGGGAGGCGCTCAGGGACTTTGGGCCTTGTATCAGAATGCCGGCGTGATGCTGGAACTGGCCGACTACGCGGCGCGCAACAGCGACACGGTGGACCGTGAGCTGCTGGGATCGCTGCGCAACGACGCAATGCAGATTCGCCTCTCAGTGTTCACTGCACTCGCCAAATACGCATTCAGCCAGGCCAACGCGGGCATCTGCATGAACGCGCAGCGCGCGGCGTCGATGTACACCGGAATGGCAGCACGGATGACCGAATTGGTGCAGGCGAATGCGTCAAATATGGCTCCCGGTTTCGCCGGCGCCATGTAACCAGCTTTCAAAGCTGTCCCCAAAAGACCCCGGCTTCGGCTGGGGTCTTCTGCTTTCAGGCAAGGCGGGCATCATAAGGCTCGCCGGAATGCAGCGGTTGAATTCAATGCGTTACAGGTATAGCGATTTCAGATCAGGTGCTTACGGTCCAGCTTAGTTCTGCAGTTGTAAATGGAAGAAACCGGAGAGAGCAGGGGGGGGGTAACCCCCTGAAAGAGGTCGATTTAGATGGCCTTTACGCCCAGGACTTTCGTCACTCTGCCAGGAACCACGCGAAATGCAATTGTAGTCTTAGGCTGTTGTGGCTTTTACCCCTCTGCAAAGAGCTCACCAGGATGGACGCCCAAAGCTTCGTTCCCATTTGAATCGAAAACGATCTCGTGGCGGAGGGAGAGGGATTCGAACCCCCGGTACCCTTTCAGGTACAACGGTTTTCAAGACCGCCGGTATCAACCGCTCACCCATCCCTCCGCGGGGCGTTTGACCTGTCTTCGATTGTACTGCGAAAGGTGGGTTCTGGCGGCATTCCGAGAGGCTTCCTCCGGGGGACCGGGGCCCGGGCGCTACCGGATCGCGTCAACCCTGGAGGTTCGTGTGGCGGAATCCTGCGTCCATTCGCCGGGCGCCCGGCGTCGCTTCGCGTCCCAATTCCACCGCACTGCGGACTGTGCATGCGGAGTGGTACAACAGGAGTGCATGAACAAGCGATTAAACCCTGGCGGCCTGTCCCGGCCGGGACAGCCGATCAGCCTGCGCACCCTGGGCGAATATCTAAATCTCTCTCCCGCGACCATTTCCCTGGTGCTCAACAATGCGCCGGGCATTCGCTCCATTCCGCAGGAGACGCGCGATAGGGTCACCGAGGCGGCGGTGCGCTTTGCCTACCGGCCCAGCTTTTATGCCCGCTCCCTGCGCAAGCGCCAGACCTACACGGTAGGCGTGCTGGTGCCCGAGTTGAGCGACAACTACACCACCCAGGTGCTTGCCGGGGTGGAAGAGTTCCTCATCGAAGAAGGCTATTTTTATCTGACCGCCAGCCATCGCCGCAAGGCTGATCTCATCGACGAATATCCGCGGCTGCTCATGGACCGCGCAGTCGAGGGATTCATCCTCATCGACACCATCCTCGAGAAGAGCCTGCCGCTTCCAGTGGTGGCGGTGGCCGGTCACCGCAAGATCGATGGCGTGACCAACGTGGTGCTGGATCAGCGGCGGGCCGCGGAGCTGGCGCTGGGGCATCTCTATCAGCTGGGGCATCGCAAGATCGCGGTCATGCGCGGCGGCAGCCACAGCTCCGACGCCGACGACCGCTGGGAGTGCCTCATGGCTGCAGCGCGAACTCTCGAGCTCGCAATGCCCGCTGAGCTGGCCGTGCAGTTGCAGATGCGCGAGGCCACTCCGGCGCTGGGGTTTGGTCCAGCCAACGATCTGCTGGAGCGCGGCGTCGATTTCACCGCGCTGGTCTGCTACAACGATGTGTCGGCGATTGGCGCGATCCGTGCCATCCGCGATCACGGCCTGCGCGTGCCCGAGGACATCTCGGTGGTGGGCTTCGATGACATTCAGGGCGCGGCGTTTCACAATCCCAGCCTGACCACCATTCGCCAACCCCTGGAGCAGATGGGCGTGGTGGCGGCGCGGATCCTTCTGCAGCGGATTCGCGGCCAGGCCAGCTTTCCTGATGCCGTGCCGATCATGCCGGAGCTGGTGATTCGCGAGTCGACCGGAGTTCCCGCGCACCGCCGGGCCCGCGCAGGAAGCGGGGCTGATGCGTGGCTCAACGCGGCACGCTGAGCCCGCTCGACCTCTCTTTACACTCCATTTGAGAGCGCTTAGGATGGAACCGTATTCTCGCGGAGAAAAGTTCATGCGGAAGTTGCCGCTGCTGTTGTTGCTGGCCGGCATGGCGGCGCTCGCGCACGCCAAGAAGCTTACCGTGCAGCACTTTGAGCAGATACTGGCGCAGGATCGCGCCAAGCCGGACGCCGATCTGGCCAGAGAGCTGGCCGACCTTGAGTTGACGGAGCGCGTGAGCCCAGCCACGCTGGAGCAGTGGCAGGCGGAGATTGCAGGCCCCAAGGCCCGGCTGGCGCTGGCGGCGCTTACGGATGCGGCCGCGTTTCTGGCCCCTCCCGCGGCTGAATTCGGGGACAAGACCACCCCTGAATTTGCCACGCAGCGGCGCATCATGAGTCTGGGCGCGGAGTATGTGGGCCGCACGATCCCGAAGGCGCCGAATTTCTACGCCAACCGCGACACCATCCGTTTTGAAGACCGCCCGGCTCAGAATGATCTCGGAGGGCGTCTCGCCATCGGCTTCGAGCCGATCCACGCGGTGAGCGGCGCCAAATCAACCGTGCTGTACCGCGACGGAAGAGAAGTAGTGGATACGGGCGTGACAAGGGACGGAAAGACGGACTCGCAGGAAAGCGGGTTGAACGCCTGGGGCCTGTTTGGGCCCATCCTCGGCACAGTGCTGGTGGACGCCGGGCACGGCACGCTGACCTGGAGCCACTGGGAACGTTCATCGGCTGGCCCGGTGGCAGTCTTTCGATACATCGTGCCTCACGACAAGTCGAACTACGAAGTGTCGTTCTGCTGCAACCGTGACAATCATGCAATCAAGACGTTGTCGGCATATCACGGAGAAATCGCCATCGATCCGGCCACCGGCGCTATTCTGCGGATGACTCTGATGGCTGACCTGCCAGCGGACTCGGTCGTCCAGAGAGCCGACATCGAGGTAGAGTACGGCCCGGTTGAAATTGGCGGCATTTCCTATCTTTGCCCGGTCAGAAGTATCTCCATCTACAAGGCGCGCATGATTGTAAGACGGGGAACCTATCGGGTTCTTGGACCCTTCAAAACCATGCTCAACGATGTGACCTTCAGCCAGTACCATTTGTTCCGCGCCGAGACGCGCATACTTACTGCCGAAGAGAGTCAGGCGCGCGGAACCTCTGTATCTCCCGGGCTGCCCGCCGATAAGTCGTCGATAGTCGATTCGCAGCCGGCCGGCGCTTCCGGTGTGATTGGAAGTCTGTCGGAAACTGCGGTCGATAGCAACCTGGCTTCGGCTTCAACAGACAAGAGCGTTGTTGCCTCCGCGCCTGATGAATCAGGATTCGTCCCGGGCACGGGCCGGGCGGAAATCAGCGTGACGGATGCGACCGAACTGCCGGACTCGCCCGCCTCCGGCACGGACATCACGGAAGAGACGGACCTCACTCCAAGAGTGCGCGCTCGTGAAGTTGGCGTGAGCGTGACCGCCTCTGACAAAGCTGGCCATTCGATCACCGACCTGAAGCGCGAAGACTTCGAAATCGACGATGACGGCGATCCACAGACGATCACATCGTTCCTCTCCGCAGCCGGTGAGACTTCTACGAATGTCCCGGCAGTTGCGGATCAACCCGTCAGCGCGCCAACGTCCTTTTCAAACCATCCGATCGACGAAGTGGACGCCGCGCGACTCCACTCCACGATTTTTATTGCCGATGAAGCCCATCTGTCCTCCGCGGATGCGGCTTCTCTCCGGGAAGCAATTCTGCGCCTGCTGCCCAATCTGCCGGCTGACGAGCGCGTCGGATTGTACGCGATAAGAGACAGCGGCTATGAGGTTCTGGAGGAAGCAACTACGGATCGGACCGCGATAACAGCAAAGGTCAGCCAGTGGCCAGGGAGCGGTGAGAATTCAGCAGCCGAGAGCCATCCAATGCAGGCTCTTATCGCGGTCGCGCGGCATCTGGCCGCTATGTCCGGCCACAAGAACCTGGTGTCGATCGGCAACTCCGATCCCGGCGAAGAAGATGGCGCCTCCGCTGCAAATGCCGACAAACATGTAAGAAGCATCGATGAAGATGTTTTGCGCGCGCCGAGTGAGTTGAGCGATGCCGGTGTCACCTTTTATTCGCCTATCTTGTCCCGTGAAAAAGCTGGCGCAAGCGCCACCAGCAGCACCACAAACAATGCCCGTGAAATCGAAGCGCCAGGCCCGGCCCAGGCTACTGGCGGCCGCACCATTCACGGCGGCTCCGATCTAGCCGCGGAGTTGATACACGTGGTCGACGAGGGGCGCGCATCGTACAGGCTCAGCTTCACTCCCGATGTCCCTCCGGACGGGCAATTTCACCTGGTCCGAGTCAAACTCAAGCAGACGCGCGATGTGACTCTACGTTACCGCGCTGGCTATTTCTACGAGCGCGAGCCGGCTACTCTGAAACAGAGCTTCCGGGACGCGATCTGGCAGCAGAAGGATGCGTCGGAGATTGCGGTCGGCGCGGATATTGCAGGGCCAGCCAATCAACGGACAGTCAAGCTCCACATCAACGCCGCCGACTTGACGGCGATCCCGTTGAATGGCGTCTGGGTCGATAAAGTGGATGTTTACCTGGCGGAGAGAAATGACGGTCAACAGAAGGCTGAAGTTACCGGGAAAACACTTGAACTTAACCTTCAGGCCGCCACTTATCAGAAGTATCAGCGCGAAGGAATTCCGTTCGAACAATTATTGACGTGCAAACCGGAAACTACTTCGGTGCGCATTGTTGTAGTCGATAGAAACTCAGGGCGCATGGGATCGATTACCTTGCCCGCCGTTGCACTGCAGTAAAGCGATCGACTTAGAAAGGTGAGCGTCGGGCGCGCTCACCTTCCCTTCGAGAGCAGCGTGAGTCGAGTTACCGCTTGCCTTCCAATTCGTCGGCCAGCGCGCCGGCGCCATAGAGCTTGCGCAAGCCTTCGATCATGCCCGCCGAATGCACAGCAACAGCACGGTTCTTGCTTCCGTCATAGACAAAGTCGCCGGCCATGGACTCGATATTCCCGTCGAAGATCAGCCCGACCAGTTCGCCGTCGCGATTGACTACTGGAGAACCGGAGTTACCGCCGATGATGTCTCCGGTTGAGACAAAATCGAGCGGAGTGGCCAGGTCCAGCTTGTCGCGACCCGCCACCTCTTTCGGCGTCAGGTCAAACGGCGGCTTGTTGCTGAAGCTGGCAGCACGATCGTAGAGACCGTAGAAGGTTGTGAAGGGCGGAGCGATGGTTCCGTTGTAGGGGTAACCGTCGACAGTGCCATAACTCAGGCGGAGCG
>Ga0302325_10015526_pt1 | contig 16185 bp, 22 predicted proteins | sample Palsa_T0_2_FD_201948 | JGI IMG/M metagenome (GOLD analysis project Ga0302325, IMG submission 201948) | Peat permafrost microbial communities from Stordalen Mire near Abisko, Sweden - Palsa_T0_2 | ecosystem: Environmental > Terrestrial > Soil > Palsa > Peat permafrost | place: Sweden: Abisko... | reverse complement strand
AATGCTAATTGCACATTCGCATATACACTTCACTCCTATAAATACTAATTTTTTTTGCAAAAACCTTGCTTTTGATTTTTCTACTATTATAACTCAAGCCAAAAGTATCTACTCCTCCTCTAAACTATCATCCATATCCTCCTCGTCCTCATCGTCATCTACACTCTTATACTCGTGTCCTTGTCCTTCTTCTTCTAATAAGCTAGCACTATTATGGTGTCTTAGCATGCTATATCTTCCAGTAAATAAAATCGACAGTGCTCGAGCGGCAGCTATATCTTCTTCCTCTTGCATTCGTTCGGCGTCCAATTCCACTAAACCCTCCTCTTCCTCTTATGCAATAGCCCAATCGTAATCTGATCCATTGCCAAAAGCAGCTTCTAGATCCTCTGCTTGCTGGCTATTTGTCACTTTCCCTTGTATATCCCGAACAATATCATCATCATATTCGTCTTTGTCTTTGTCTCCTCCAATTGGCGTACAGCGAATCATAACATCTTTATAGCGAGCCTTGCATGTCTTCTTGAAGTCGGAAACATGGGCTTTCACCTTGTTGTACGCACTAAGGGAAATGGAAAGCTTATTGCGTTTAGCGGCTGTAAAGCTTTTGAATTCATCGATAGTCGAGTAGGAGGAAAGGAGGGCTTCAATGACAGTATCGGCGTGAGTCTTGTAAGTAGGGTGACAATGCGTATGCAAGTATTGCCGGAAGTCTTCTAATACTAAATCATTAGCTATATTAGGATCAATTGCGCTAGAAGGACGAATTGCAAGTGCAGATGCAAAGGGTGTAGAGTCATACTCTGATCGTTGTAATGGAGGAAGAGATGATACCGGGTCTCTTATTACAGGCTAGAAAGTAGAGAAAGGATTAAACGACTAAGGAGGGCCATAATATAATTGAGTTTGCGGCTGGCCGTATTGGTTATTCATGTTAAATTAAACGTATAGCGCCATTGGATTCGGGGGAGCAGTTGATGGCGCTATAGCTTGTGAAGCAAGTGCTATAAGCTATATTGTACGCTTCTTTTCGACTTGCTTATTCGGGCTCGAAAGGAACTCTTGGAGGATCTCGACTAGCGCCCTATTGAGGTTTCTATCACTCCCCTTCTTGAGTATTGCACGCGCCCAAAGCTTCAAATGGCGCTGTTCGAGTGTATAATGTGCTTAAGTCTTCTCCTATACCCAACAGGCGAACCTTTAATTTCCACAATCCGAACTTCTACATCTCCATCGATCCTTTAGCTGTTGAATAACAGCCCAAATTCCAGCCTCTACAGCTTTCTCAAGAGACTGTGATTGTAGCATACGCGATGTCGTGCTCATACGTTGTTTTTTGGAGGCTATTAATGATGCCCTTGCTAGTATATCAACTTCACATATATTGTCGTCTCTAGAGCTACGTCTAGTATGCTCATGCTCTTCCTCTTCACCGCTAAGATGTATACGCTTTGCCACCTTCTTCTTCGTTTTTTCGGGCTCGGGAGGAGGATTGTCAGGATTAGTACAAATGCCGTATCGAATAAAGACTTTGCAAAACTTCGCAAGAGGTTTTCGGCCAATTAGGATTTGCTCAAGGTCCTCCTAGTCTTCTGCATTACTAACATCCTGCTTTGTAAACCGGGTATCATTCGAACCGAACTCGCATTTCTAGAATCGACAGTCTCTTCGTGGTTGTTAATAGCGTTTCAAGGCAATTTCGGCATTAATAGCGTCCTCAAAAGTCTCCTTCCACTGCTCGTATAACCACCGACTCTCACTCAATATATCCACATATTTCCCCTTCTCAATAACTATGATATTATCCAGTGTAACTTGAAACGCATAGTGGACTTTGACGGCCTTTGGTTTAGCTCGGGAGGCAGTTAGTGTCCTCTGCTGTTATAATAGCTGTGGTGATAGCTGTTTTGATGGGCCTAGAATAGCTTCAACTGCATCATCACTATCAGTTTCCACTGTAGCTAGAATCTCCTTTGCTTTTTGGGCTCTAGCTTGCGCTAATGCCCTCCGATAGAGACGCTTTTCTTCCCTTTCGTCATTGTCTGCTTTGTTCAGAGCTTTACGGGCTGCTTTTGTAGCACGGGGCTTTGGGGAGCGCGCCATATTGGTGATATTCCTCAAATTGGCAAAAATGATCGAATTGTTGAATTTTTTGGGGCCAGGTTTGGTTGTTTCTCAGAAATCGCGTTGAATTGGAGTGTTTTTAGGTGTGTTTTGCAGTTTTTTCAACGAAAGTTCCGAGTTCGCTAAAAATCCCGGCTTCACAGGGAGATTATAGATATCACTGTAAGGGTTTGACCAGGGTCAGAACTCGCAGCTGCGCGTAACTCGAAGGCAACTCTAGCCCGAACAATTGAGCACCGTAGAGACCAGAACGCGCCCCAACGCGAAAACTAAAGAGAAGCACTTTGATGAGAAAAAGTCGCTGGCTCTTTTTGAGTACTCGGGGGGCAGAGAAAAGATCCTTTGCAGGAGTTGCAGTGTTGCTCCGTCTTGCTTGATCCTCGAAGAAGGGACATAAGAAGTCAGAGTTCCCGTCATGACCACCCGATTCTAAAAACATAATTCTGAACCTTGATGTTGGTTGAAAGGTGCATTTACTGTGGTTCAAGAACCTCAATTTCATGCGAGCCACTACTAAGGTTACCCGGCACACGCTAGAGCAAGCTCGCTATCCAGCGCTTTCAGACGATCACGTGCCATGCCTCGCACCCAGTCTTCGGGGGCTGCAATTGTTATCCATGGATTGAAATCTTCCGGAGGGTACGCAAAGATAGCTTCATCATATCCGATCCATTCTAAAATCTGTAATAGGCCAAGAAAGTCTCATGTGAAGCTGGAGGCTTTGAGACTCGAATCATATCTTTATGCCTTGCCCTCTGTTCAGGAACGAGTTGTATTTGGTCTTGAGGAGTCGCGAATTGAGAAGATCATTCGGATGGAGAAATATCTTAAAGATATGGAGGAATTAATTCAAGGGAAACGGTAACATTGTTGGTAAAATTGGAGACTTATTCATGGGGGCAACTGAAGAATTCGGGTTGAGTTTCAAAAAAATTGCAAAGGCGCTCATTGACAGGAGTGGATCAGATACAGAGGCAAATATATCTTGTCATACACGTAATTATACACGTAATTGAAGGCGTTTTATGTCTTTCCAAAAGCTTTTAGTCTCCTTGTCGAGTTTTTGGGGCTGACTTTTCATGATACCTTCAAGACGAGTACAGCTAAGTACCCCGCTATTTCCGCCCCCAAATCAATTCTGCGCTTACAAAAAGATGTACATGTTTATACCAGAAAAAGCATTCACTATAACTACCTCGGTATGTCACTAATTTTTAGCAGCAGGTGAGTTGTTGCTGCAGCATTACGAAAATTGAGTTGGGGGGTTGCGCGCAATCTGTGAAAGAAAACCTTCCTGAGATTATAAGTCGATTTCAACACCGCAAAAGATACAGATAACCACCCTATTTATGCTCAGAATTAACAATGCTAATGAGGCTAAACACTGGCAAACTTTGCCTTTGATTTGAAAATAGTAGATTTTACTTGACTAAAGGGTTCAAACTTCGAAGTGTTCGGAGTGACTTCGCTGCCGTGGTTCGCGAGATTTGCCGGGGTTTACAAATTATACCAAAAACACCCCACCACACTCCCAAATCTTGTTAATATGAATAAGTGCGTGATTTTGAGGTGATCCAAGGAGGTGAGGCACGCTCCATTGGATTCTTTGTCCGGCTGCAAATGACTGCCTTGAGACTCAAGCTCTGCTGAAAGTACTGAAATCGATGAGGCTGGGGTGGTCTAACCCCTGTACCTCGTACGATACGAGTAACTTCGTAGCAGGCAACAGCATGTTCCGACCTTATCATGCCACAACTCCTGAATCCGTCAGGAACGTCGCAATAGCAGAAATTATCTCTACTGCAGAGGTTTACTCGTGCCTCTTCGAGCTAATTGCGCTTCCTAATTCGTTGAACACTGCAGCTAAATCAATCAATTGACTATGGCATCCTCAAGAGCCCCCCTGCTCGCCGACCCTCACCGTCAGTCCATAGAGTCGAACTACGACGACGAAGAGACCGCTCTCCTCGGCGGCTTTGCGACTACCTCTCCAACTCGACCCTTCGCAACAAGCTTCTATCCGACACTCTACAGTCGAGGTCTTGCGCTCATCCTCGCGATCCCCGCCTTCATCATATTCATAGTCGCAGGGCCATTCTACTCGCCGTCAATCGTCTTTCTCTCGTTCGTGATCGCGCGGCAGCTCGTTGTGCTGGGATCGCACTTCGGAAGCCAGCTCGTGGTCATACATATCGAGATCGTACACCCGAAGTGGAAGAGCGTGTCTGCGAAAGCACAGGAAAAATGGATAAAGAAAAGTGTGGCTGGGGCGATTGATGGGGGCATACTGTTAGGCTTGCTCGTTACGCTAGCTTTGGTTGCGAGCAAGGTGGACAATTGTCCCTTGTGCGTGCCGGTCGGAGTGACACCTGCTGTGATTTTGGGGTTCCTTGTCTTGTGGGTATTTCCTAACATGCGTTTTACTCTGCTCCCGTGGATGCTTGCTGACTTCAAGCTCCATTTACTAGTGGCCTGCTCCTTCTCTCCATTACCGATTTTGGATACCCGAATTTGGTGACTATGGCAATTGCGGTAGAGAAACCGATCGATGGGGTGCTCAGGCTGGCTACAAGTTTGCAATATGGCGAGCCAGAGGAGACAGATGAGGAGCCGGCCGAAACTCACGAATATGGACGTCCTGGTAAAAGGAACTCGAGAACCCCATCGGATGATTATGTGTGAATTGGTGTGGAGGATCGCAGCCTAGAGTTGTAGTAAAGGCAACTTGGGCATGAAATAGCTGTCTGGTTGTTCTATATGGGGGCTTGTTGGCTGGGTAGGTGTTTCTGGGACATTGTTCTGGGCCTTTTTCTATTTTATACCCTTTCTGTTCTGCAAGCCGTTCTTGGGTGCATCGTATTATGTCATTGGGTATCCCATTTGTTCTGATAATAATGAACCAGGCTACATTGTGAGAATGGCGGAGGCCTTTCCCGCTGTCCTTGCTTCCAAGTCGTTGACGCCTGAAGCAACCAAAGAGAAAGATGGAGTATGTATCCATAAATCCACGAAGATTTCCTTTAGCCTCTATTCCCTTTTTACAAATTCGATTATTAAAACGCACGAATTAAAAAGCGGAGTAGACTAGAGTCGTGCCCAATACATTATACAGCCCCTTACCAAATGCTCAGCCGCCAAAGTTGGCCATTTTCACCAGAAATCACCTCCCCTCAGATGGACATCGCAGAAGTCGCAATTTCATCAGCTTGTTCATCTGACCACTGCTACAACAGTTCTGCTGATTCAGGTTATGCGAGGGATACATCTGCAGTCCTATCTTCTCAAGACTCAAATAAATCCACCAGCGGCCTCAATTCAACAAAATCGTCACGCACATCAAGAATAGAATCGGCCACGCCTTTGCCATATTTCACATTTCCAGACAGCGGCCTCTCAGACAAAGCCTCTGGCAAGAGGAGGGATTAAGGTCAGTCGATTCGAGCACATTACTAGATATTTCTTCATTCGAGGGTAGTATTGGTCGGGATTTTGATGGGGATGAGGCCTGGAATACGGGAAGGATTTGGTGGCTTTTCGTCTATAGAGAAAAGTAGTTGAATTTTGTGGATGCAATCAAATTATTACAATGGGCCTTATGTCGTTGCATTCAGAACACCATCTACCTTCGCCATTCTAGTTTGTTCCCCGAAATCTGTTTACCTCCTTCCCTCTTTCTCAACGCGCAGCAGAACAGCGAAAGAACAGCGATCGAACAGCCAATAACCCCATGTATATATAAGTCCCGCTTCGATTTAACATCGAATATGTTACTATCTTCACTACAAAGTGTACTCATACAACGATGGAAAGACTTTCAAAGATTTTGCAAATTTTCATAATCTCCGCCTTGGTGGCTGTGATATTGTTGATCTATAGTATCCAAGCAAGACGCCATGAGACAGCCAAGCATAACATTGTCTTACAGCAACTCTTCCAATCTTTCTCTGTCCGCTACCCACAGCTAGCGCTCAGTCGAGCCAACCACATGACATGGCATCCAAGGATCGTAGCCTCCACCATTCCCCGCCGAGAAGAGATCCCTCAGCCATTCCAAGAGACATACGATGGGGTATGCACGTGGAACTGGAGGGCTAGCTATGCGGGCAATGATATGTTCGATTGTGTAGTGGTTCTCAACACAGAGATGCCCAGAAGTGTTCTAGCATATGCGACAGTGACTTATGATCCAGAACAGATGACTTCCACAAGCGAGTTCGCAAGAGAGACTGCATCTCTAAGGACCTGAAGACAACTATAGCGAAGAAAATATGCGAGTTACTCTCTGTAAATAGATCAAATACGTATCTCATTCAAACGAAATAAAAACGCCTTAAAATTGAAAATAATTAAGTTGAAGTGACTCCAAGTGAAATCAAATAATTCCTTGTCGGGTATCAGGCTCGTCCCAGTAAAAATATCCTTTCCTAGACTTCTCATAATCCAAACAAGAAGCGTCAATTTTGTCTTGGCCACTTTCCAGACCGATTATTGCTACCAGTTCTTCCCCTTCGTGCTTTCCGTTTCCTTAATTGGCCTCTTTCTACCGCCGGAGCAGGTGGTAAGCGATTTCGAATGCTAGCCTCTGCTTCTAATAAGGACCCATTCTCTGTTTCCGTTGAAGATGGGCTTGGGATGGTCGAGATTGATTCCAAAGCTTCTGGGTCGCTGGGTTCTGGCACGTAAACCTGCTCATTTCCTCCGCGATGAGCAGTTTCAATGGTTCCAAAGTGATCGAGTAAGCGATTCGTCCTCGGTCTGCGCCTTGTTAGAGAGAAAGGGCCGTCTTTGTCTGAGGTTGTTTCAGTTTGAGCCCGAGAATTTATCGATTTATGTACTATCTCTCGAAGTCGAAGGTTGCTTCTTGTTCCAATTTGATTCTCAAGCCACTCGGGGACAGCTCCAAGGAGCTCCGGCTGAAAGATCCACGGAGGCGGTGCATCACCGTTCTTATCGCCTGCGTCAGATTCTGAAAGCGCCGAGCTCGATGCTTCGCTGTCAAATTCGCGCTCCCGTGTACTGTATCGATCGTAAAAGTCGGGTATGAATCTCAAATCTCTAAACCAGACAGTGCAGAGTGGGCACTTGCAGACTTCCTTCTCTTCCGCCTCAGCTCGTCTTTTGAACAGTTCTGTAACACAGTTTAAGTGGAACATGTGTCCACAAGGCAGACAGTATGGCTTTCCACATTCTTTTATGTCACTCAATGGGTATTGGCACCAAGCACAGTTGTCAATAGGTTCCGGCAGAGAGGCAATGGGAACTTCGCTGTAGATATCCATGTAAGGGTTCCCGATATCACCCATGATAAATGGCTGTTTTCCAATATCTGTGTTCTGCTTCACAGCTCGATATTGCTCCTCTCGGACATTGTGGACCCACCTTTCAGTCCTCCTCTTTGCTCTCAGCCTTCGAATCTCGCATCGATTCCGATGTCTTAGCCGTCGTTGTGTCCTCAGCTTCCCTTGGCCCATTTTTAAGGGTTCATTTGCTGGTGCATCTGCAAGTGCAATTTCCTCGAGGGCTTTTCGATTATACCACGCAGCAGCCGAATCGAATCGAGCGTTGTAAATCTCATCCGGCTCTCCTAGACTCATTCCCTCTTTGACTTTCGAGAATAGTACGAGTCGTTGTTCAGCGGACTCGGGAATCGGATGCGGTGTTCCAAATCCACGTTCTTTTCCTAGCCCGCAGAAAGAACAGCGTTTGTCGGTACCCGCCCAGAACCAGTAGTCAATATTACGGTCATAGATACAGTTGCTGTTGCAGTCCGATTCGATAGTTTGAGCGCGATGGTACCTATGAGAAGTTGCGTGGCCGCATTTTGAGAAGTAGAATGTAAATTGTCCGCACCGAGGTAGCTGTGGTGGGTCTGACATTGTCGATCCTTCCAGCTCGTGGAGAAAGTTGACGCTTCTTAAAGGCTGAATAACTAGAAAGGCTTAAATATGACGACGAGAGATTCCATCCGCAGGCTCTTACCTTCTATTTCTTTGTCCGCTGCAAGCGTCGTACGCGAGCCGTCTAATCTTCGAACAAAGAGCATTGTAAGTCTCGAGAAGAAAGTAACGAGTATCAAAGAATGATTAACAAAGGAAGCAATAATATGTTTTCTGGGTTAATGAGGTATGCCATCTTGTGGATAGACGATTCTAGATGCTATCGTTGAGCATAATTGTACGAAAGTAGTTTTCAAAAATGATGAATAAGCGAAATACTACCCTATTTACCCCACTATACCCCACCACCCTTCCAAATACCCAAATTACTAGTTTGTAACCCCTCCTTTACGTTGAATGACTTGTTAAATACGCTCTAGGAGCGAATCAATCCATTTATTCAAGTAATCGACAGTCAATTCCTTGTCCTAAATCTCTTAAATTGTCTCAATCATTCGAGGCAAGGTCCACCTACCATGTGGCTTCCTATTCCTTAGTCTTTGCTTGATAAACCGCTAACAATGCTCAATTGGGTTGAGATCTGGTGATTTTAGAGGCTAATTGATAGAATATATCCCACATTTTAGCTGTGCTGCGTTGCAAAGGCCCTTGTTGCCCCGGGTAGTCTTTTTTCTATGGACTTTGCTATTATCCTTAACACAAAAGAATTCCGACCGCCCCTTGCCTATTTTCTTTGCTTTTGCAATCTCGGCAAGCTCCCCACGCAAGATTTGACGCTCGTAGGCCTTTTGGTTAAAGCCTTTTTAATTTAGCTCTTTTGTAATAAGAACCAATTTTGACTTGAAATTGTATCCGATAGCTACCCACGCCGAGACTAATTAACGGCTGGAATGAAACTTGAATTAAATGCAATCGAGTCTTTAGCGTTCCCCTTTCTTTCTCCAAATCTTGAGGCGACGTAGGATTCGTGTGTTAAAAGTAGACTTGTTGGTATAAATGCCCCTCCGCCAAAACACCTTTGTCTTCTTTTTGTGTTTGCGAGCAAAAGAAAGACGTTTATCCTTTGTCTTTGGCGGAATCCACTCTTTCATTTCAGGCACATGCTTGTGAAAGCCTCGTTTTTCAAGTGCGCGACGAAGGGTTGTTAGAGAACACTCGAGGTTAAAGTGCGTAATAATGTCGGTAAGGTTTTGGATTCGGTAATCGTAAAAGCCCTTAAACCACTTCTTAATCTTGTCGAGAGTCTTCTTATCAAGTATATAAGGTCTTCTACTTCTAAACTTCCTTGTACGGCAATCTGAGTCTTATTTGAGCCATCGACTAGCTGCAGGTTAAGAGACTTTGACACGACGAGTAGCTGCTTCTTGTGTCCACCCGGCATCTTGGACTAGGGCTTTAAATCGAGCTTTTTTCGGTGTTTGGTGCTTAACCCGACTAGTTTTAGGGACTCTGGCCATAGCTAAGTGGATCTCTAAAGCTAGTTTTAATTAAAAAGGAAAAATGGAGTGTGTGGGTGCGAAAAATTAGGATTAGTGGGGTAAAACCCCGCGCTGACTAAGATTTTATTCATCAATTTTGAAAACATCTATCGTACTCAAACCTCAGAATGGAACCGTCTCTCTTCCTCCTATGTTACCCCACCTAAGTACTTAATTCTCGTCATCAGAGAAGTCACAAGTAATGTGACAGTCAAAATCCCAACTGAAAAGAAAATCCTGCAGCCTAAGTCAAGTCGAAAGGTCTTCCTCCAAGACAAAGTATCATTGACCCGAGGAAACTCCTCGCTAGGTACAGGCTTTCTCAAAAACTCACACAAAGGCTCCCAACCATCACCCAATTTGAACTCCAAGAACTGCCTCTTCCCCCTCAATGCAATCTGCCTTACCACCTCATTATGTTCTTCAAACACTCTCATTCCATGTGCCTGTATACTTCCATGGAAATAATACTTAATAATCAAATCAGCCAAGTTTGAGAGATTTCGTGTCCGCTCATCCGAAAACAAAAGTAAAAAGTGATTGACATATGATGATTGAAGAGCATGGATAGTACGAAGCATGGAATTATGCCAGCTAGCCGCTGAGCGCGTTGTGAGAATTATCTTCGCATTGGGATATGCTGCTATCAGTTCTGGTGCGAAGCAGGCGGCTGGGATGTCTGTGACGGCCTGCATGATCACAAATCAATCAGCGATTTTCCACACGGATTGAATGGGGAGGGGGCTGACGTCGTATTCTCCGAGTAGTTGATCCCAATCTGTTTTGACAGCTTCAGGTGGGGTTCCAGTGGGCGGTTGGTACTTTTGCTTTAAGGCAGCAATCCATAAGTCCGGATGTGATTGGTGTTTATCAATTGTGGAGAAATGGTACACTTTCTTATATCCTAAATCTTCTAACGCGATTTTCATTGCTGCATATTGGCAAAACTTATTAGTCAAGTGTCTTTATCGAGAGGAGAACAAGGAGGGACTTACATAATGTTCCAGTTCTACACACCCCGAGCACAAGAATCTCCATTGAGGCAGGAGTTTCTTGGGGTGGTATCTTCTGATCCATTTCAGAGAAACCAGATTGTGCAAGAAATCAAACACAGAACCAGCGATTGGAAATATGGAGATTGAATTATGGTTAAAGTGGACGAGACCTGGGGCTTAGCCGTAAGGATCCGAAGATCCTTGCTCAAAGGTACAAAAACTGCTGCCTATATGCCTCAGAGACAGCAACGGGCTTAAGTTCGTCCGATATTCTAATCGTTTGGTTGATCAAGTGCCGCGCATGTGTCACGGTAGACTACCGATGCAACTTGAGTGGTTCGAATGAGGAGGCTTTCACTCAGCCACCACAACGTCCCATTATGCCAACACATGCTCGCGAAATGCTTCCTAACTTGCAGGATTTGAGGCTTAGAACGTGGCAGTGGGATTGGTGCGTTGGAATTCCTTGGAAAATGATCTTCATGTATCGGGCGATGAGGTAGAGCGTGATGCAGATGTCAACTCCATTGAAAAATTCCCAGGAATTGTATAAAAAAGAGCTCAATTTTCCAATATTTCTGTTCAGTCGGGAGCGCTGAGTTGAACAAAGCTGTAGCTGAACTACAAGACTGGTGAGCACATCCTACGTTGTCATTTTCGTGACATCATATTAATTATCTCTAGCAACAATCAGTCCTCACTACCGGAAGCAATCTTCTCACAAACAACTACACATATCGAAAATAACATCAAGCATTCATCATGGGTGCCGGTGGAAGCTCCCACTATAAATCGCACGCTGAACGTGAAGCAGACCGACGCAGGCGGGAGCAACGCGCACGCGTGAGGCAGAAGAAGAAACAAGATGAGCAGGCGAGAAAGAACGCGGAGAAAGTGGAGAGAGATGCATTTATTAGGAATTATAGGAGCAGGGGACTGGAGAAGCAATGGTGGAATACGGGATGGTGGCCGGTGTATCAATGGTGGAAGGAGAAGAGTGCTTGGGAGGAGGAGCTGTATAGGAGGAAGAAGGAGGGAGGGCTTGATTCTGCGGGCGTTTCGTTGAGGGAGCATCATGATTAGGGCGTGATGGGTGTGTGATGTATTGAGAAAGTAGTGTAATGGAATTTTTAGTTTCGATGCAGAGTGAGGAATTGTTCCATGTTAAAGTTCGATTCTCTATAATCAAATTACTGAAATCTTGTATATGCATCTTGAATGTTACAATCCATTATTACAAGCTTGACTGTGCTGCTTTAGCAGCCATGGCGGCCTTTGCCATCTTCTCTCTGGTAATTGCGATTTGTGTAGATAGTCGCCAGGGATAGTCGAAAGCGTCCATGAACACCTCACAAACCTGCAAATCTTCAGTATCTAAAAAGACAAAATGTTTGCAGGGAGAAGACTTACTTGAATGTAGCTGGCACTATTGAACGTGTCATCATTTAGTAAGGCCTCCAGTTCCTCAACAGTCTTGCATGCGAAGCTCTTGCTCGGGATGCCCGTCTCCTTCCTAGCGCCGAGGAACCCCAACATTTTCTGATGATCCCAAAGCATACTAACATCATTATACGTCTGTTCTGGACCATTAATAGCCCTTTCAATCGAATAGCCGTTATTGTTAATAACAAAGATGATTGGCTTGAATCCAAATCGGATGTAAGAGCCAATCTCCTGAACAGTCATTTGCAGCGAGCCTTCTCCAACAACCAGAACTACTCTTCCAAGTCGTTTCATCTCTTTGGCAGCAACACATGCACCCAGACAAGCACCAACTGTGTAGCCGATTGAGGACCAGAACGTTTGTGTGATGTAACCTATGTTTGCTGGAAAAGAGGCGTCAGGCATTCCGAATTGAGCTGTTCCTGATTCGGCGAGGACAATATCGTTTGGTTTCAAGAATCTTCCGATTCTTTGCCAGATGAAGGATTGCGTGATTGGCCCTGACGTAGAGCTATTTAAAAGTGGAGGCTACCGTTCGTCAGCAGGATTGAGACGTCTATCCATGGGCAACTCACTTCAAGTTTGCTCCAGCTCTGCTTTTGGTACTGTGCGGGTTGCTTCTTGATTTCCTCAACAATGCGTTTCAAAACAGGCCAGAAGTGAATGCCTTCATATTTCTTGTCGTGGATCTGGCAGTAATTGTGGCCAAGTAGGATAGTGTGGTTGTTGGTAATGTTTCTCGTGAAGCCGCCGGTATTTGAATCTGAATGAAGAGGACCGATATCTAGCACCAAATCAGAAATTTCTATGGCCTCCGCAACTCCATCAAAAGAAACTGGATACTTTGTCAGCTTAACCCTATGGATTCTAAGATTACTGGTGAATTTACCTGAACCGTTGTAGAGACCATTGAAATATGGGCTTGTCTCATCGACAACACCCTTTGACAGAGGAGTCGAGTATGTGGGGAATTTCGTTAGATTCATAAGTTTTCCGACCAATTCTTTTCCGCCATGACGTATAGCGAGGACATCTGCCAAGATTGCTGGAGCAGAAGATTTCTTGATCAACTCAAGGATTGAACTGACGATTTCGTCTTCCATTCCCTTAGAATTTAGGATCGCTGTGTCGAGAGGTGTTGTCAATCGCTTTGCATCTAATAGACTACCGGTCACATCCATAGGGACGTAGATGTACACAGGTAATTTGCTCCGCACTGCCTCTACGATGACTCTATCAATTTCTTGGGCCATGGTCTTCTCATCCATCAAAACAGTATACGTCTTGCGTATAGGAGCAGCCATTCCGACGTAGATAGCTTGATCCATGCCGGGTTCCATCGTGTGATGAAGCATTGGTCGAGCCTTCTGAACTGATCAATAGATAATGAGTTAGCCTGAATTTCTTTGAAGATGCAAACGCATTTCTCCTAGATCCGCTTACCCATTCTGGCAGGCATGCCAACGATATGAATCATTCCAGCATGTTCTGCATAGGCTCCAGCCACACCATTCATAGCCGAGAGCTCTCCAACGGCATATGTCGTGACCAGCGCTGCTGGAATGCCTTTAATGCGGGCATATCCATCAGCTGCATAGGTTCCGTTAAGCTCATTGCATGCTCCCAACCATTTCAGTTCAGATAGCTTGAAGAGTTCGTCCAAAAGTGAAACTACGAAGTTTAGCTTTGACTCATACAAGATCACCAACCCCCCGATTTCAAATAAGAAGCCGAGCTTTCCGACGAGGCTTGAGATGACTTACGATTGAAGTCGCCTGGGACGCCGAAGACATGTTCATTGCCCAATTCAGCTATTCTCTTGAAGAGGTACTGTCCCATAGAGATCGTTCCCGCCATTTCTTTTTCTTCTGTCGACTGATTAACTGATGTTGTAGGTAGTGTAGTGTTTTGTTGAGTACTGAAGGTGAGAGAATTTGAGACGAGGGAGAATTTTCTAGAGGTGAGGTGAAAATGATATCGAGATCTAAATGCTTCAAAGGTAGCGTGAGTGTTAACGGGGTTGCACCAAAAACGAGCGGTGTAAAAATGTGAAAACACGAAACTTTCACCTTTGGGCCGCGCCTTTTATGGATTCCCAGAGGAGATTGCCCGGTCAGGAGGGAAGGTCAGTGGAGACGCGGAATGTTTGCGTTATCAAGGCAAGGAAGAAAGGTGGGCATTACCGCATTGGATATATGGTGCTGAGTCATCCAAACCGACATCATTACACCCTCAATTGCCGCGGCTATCCTCGGCTTGTCCCGCCTCGAAAATTATTTATTATTTACAACTGTTAAACAATTCGAGCTTCCGAACAAGAAAAGAAGAAAGAAATTGGATTGGTTCTAATATGATGATGGATTGCGTGTTGTGATCTACTGAGCTGTTGTTTATGTCACTCATGATCTGCTGCGGCCGACGCTATATCTAATTACTTCCAGGCCGCAACTCCTCATCTAAGATAAACGTCGTCGCTATCCCCGTTAACGGTATCTCTTTATTCCAATCCTTGCTTAAGATCCAACAAGGAATGCCGTCCTGGTCGAGGAGAATTGAAGATGGCATTAAGCTCCATGTATATATTAGTTAGTCTTATGCAAAAGTCTGTTGCCTATAGAAGAGTAATACTGCAGGAGCTATAAGGACTTTGTAGATAATATAGGTCCATGCCTAGTATTTAGATAAACCGAAAAGTCTTATTGCCCTCAAAGCAGCTTGTTGTTGTCTCCCAGGCAATTTCTTGTAGGAGAGTTCACCCAAAGAAGAATTCCAGGGAGCATCAAAAGGCGCGATAAACCCATGAAAGATTTCCTTTACCTCCTCCTTGTAATAATCTATCATAGGACTCATCCGAAAAAGCATAAAGCTCGAAGAATTATAAGTCCTTTATATCTAGGCCACTTAGTGAATCTATTCACTGTGATTTACTTGCTAGATGCAAATTGTCAGTTGGTTGAGGAAAGATCCATTGAAGAACTATGAAGGTAGCTATGGAGAGTATATATAGATAGGGTAATAATCCCTGTATAGCTGAGCTCTTCAGCTGTATCGGCATCGCCGATATTCAGCTCTTAGGGCTGAAGCTTTAGCGTAGAAACACGTGGTTTCCAACTGACACAAATTGTATCCTCCCACTAAGCAAAGCTAACAAGTTGTACCCCTAGTAGACCCTTTAGCCTGCAATAAACCCTACTAAGTATTACTAAATTAACTCTCGCCTTGCGAGTTCTCTCACTTATAATTCAATAATGATGCTATAATTTTAAACTCAGTTAAAGAGTACAATTAATGGCTAGGCTAGTACACAAAGGAGGGAATAATAAGTTTTTCATTTCACACTAGCACTTGATTAATCACTGGGTTAAAATACCCATTTGTGAATCAATATAATTTGCAAAGGGAGCTATAATGACTATAAATTGCCCATATATTTTTCATTTTGACATTTTGTTCTCTTTATAACAACATCAAAATCAAATACACATATTCAACAACCTACAACCTGCCTTAATCTCCTAGAAGCGACCTGGGCGCAATACCCAGTCTTGATCTCTAAGAGCTCTGGGCACTACATCCTACACCTATTGAAAACCAAAAGTTCATTCAAACGTGAGACACGAATATAACAAATTTCCAAAGCCAGCACCTAACTTCAAGCTCTTGCATCACAAGCCTTTATCCCCTTAAACGGATCTATACTACAAGCGCAAACCGCACACTGCCTTCTGTCCTTCTCGACCATAACAGCTTCAAAGTCGAACCTCCTACTCTGCAAGCTTTGATCTCCTCAGGGAGTGTCTGTTACCACATCACTTCTTTCAAGTAACGCTCAAGGCTCTACCAAATTTTTAACCAGATGAACCGGAGGCTGCAGCAATATCCGATCAACTTCCAAAGCTCCAGTTGCAACTTGGCATACTTCTACCAAGGCACAATCAGCGACAATGAGCAACCAACGGCGGGGTAAGAAGGCTTGGGAGGAGAGGGAAAGATTGCGTGAAACAGATCTCCTGTTAGAAACTGCTTCGAGTTCCATAACTAATTTAGCTTTCCCTTCCACTGCTGGTCCTTCTTCGGGTAGCATGGCCGACTTTAAAGCAGAGCGCCTGTTAGAAAATGTTTCACATTCTATAACTAATTTAACTTTCCCCCCAATGCTGGTCCTTCTTCAGGTAGCATGAGAGGACAGCACATTCAAGACAGCTCACAGTATACTTCTGTCGTTTACTATCCAAACCCAGCCCTAGC
>Ga0302325_10015525_pt1 | contig 16185 bp, 7 predicted proteins | sample Palsa_T0_2_FD_201948 | JGI IMG/M metagenome (GOLD analysis project Ga0302325, IMG submission 201948) | Peat permafrost microbial communities from Stordalen Mire near Abisko, Sweden - Palsa_T0_2 | ecosystem: Environmental > Terrestrial > Soil > Palsa > Peat permafrost | place: Sweden: Abisko... | reverse complement strand
TCATCAGGCACGTGCGTCTTAACAAAGATTTCTTCGTCGTGAATGTCAGCATCGTCCAACAAATCCTTGCGCGGCAACTTCGGAAGATGAGTCGAGGCGGAAAGACCCACACAGCCGCCAAAAAAAACCAGATTTCCCACCGCAGCGAAAGTTTCGAGGTGCGCGACCAGCGGCGAATCTTTATCGGGCGCGCAATATTTGTTTGCCACCAATGCCACCAAAGCGCCTTCCAGTTCTGGCGCACGGCATTTCAACCAGGCCGCCAGCCACTCCTTAACGCAATCTGGCAAATCGTCATCTGTTTGCCTGGCGACGATGAGCAGATCGGCCTTAGCAGCGAGTCGGATCAGATGATGATCGCCTGTCGCTATTTCCTCTTGACTCACTCGCAATGTTCTCGGCACAACGTTCGCAACGTCGCTTATTCGGTGGATAAAACCCGTGGCATTTTGGGCGCTGGCCACGCCGTCGGATAACACGCAAACGTTGATGGTGGCGCCGGGCAGCAAGCTGGACATTTCCACCGCGCGCCGGCTTCCAGTTTCGAGTCGTTGTAGTCTGGACCGATTCTTCATGCTCCAAAAATATCCTAATGGCCCTTCCCTGTGAATTCCTCGACTAGGCTAATCAGGCATCCCCTTATCGGGCTATCCGCAGAGAGTCAACTATAGGGCCTACGAGGTGGCGACTAAAGTTGGCGAGGTCATGGTTTGGCTTTCGCACATTCTGGAGGGAAGGCCCGAAAATATCCCGACGATTTATCGCCCGGAAGAAGGGTGTCTGGTGGTATGAGTTCCGCAGGAACGGTCGAAGATCATGGCCTGGACATCGGTCGTCCCTTCGGGATTGAGGGTCAGCCCGGCCGGTTTCCCGGCGATAAATCGCCGGGCTACTGTCAATTGTTCCTACGGAACAAGCTTGCGCGATAACCGCCGTTCCTGAACGACCCACGACCTGCGAGTGATCTCTAACTGGACAAGCTCTAATTCTTTTGCGAAGCGACGGCACCCAATCCATCGAGCCCCCTCAAAATAGCCTGTTGCACGGCAGGTTGACCAAGGTTGCCAAGATGGCCACCCTCTTTGAATAAGGTCACCTGGGCAGGATTGAAGGTGGTCTCAACCCAATGAACGTCCTCGTTATTCAGGACAATATCGTTCCTGTTTAAAATCAGCCGAACGTCGGGATTGCCCTTCAAGACGTCGGCAAAGACTCTCAAATCCGTGCCGCGGCGGACGACTTCCGCATCTGTCAAATCAATGCCCCGCGTTTTCTCGTACGGGGTGGCAAATTTGACAATATAATCCTGGAACGAATACTGCATGATCTCGTCATAAGTCTCGCGCCTTCTTGAATTTTTGATCGGTTGTTTCAAGACGCCTAGGTTATGGCGGGACTGGCTGCTGTAAATGATGTCGCGCAAACTCAATTGCAGGCCAAGACCAATCAGGAACTTACTTTCGATGGTGTTGAGCGGCAGGCTGTCTCCGGGCTTCGGATCCTTGCTGGCCAGGGCCGCAACCTTGAGCAGGACGTTTTCTATGTTCTTCTGACGCTGATCGGCAGGCCAGGCTAAAGGAGCCTGGTAAAACTGGTCCAGATTGGTCACAGCAAACCGCAAGTTCACGGGCGAGTCGATGGCGACAAATCTCTGGAATTTAATGAGGTTGCCGGCGTTCCTATTTTCCTTCGTGGCGAAGAGCAAGGACTGGAAGGCCCCCATCGAGTACCCCATCACCGCCCTCGAACCAAGGCGATGCGGATAGTCCGCGTCCAGTTGACGATCGATTTCCGTCAAAGCAACGTGAACTTCATCCGCAGTGGTCGGCGGATAGCCTGGAAGAGCCGATGTCGAGGCGTTCTCCATGAATTCAGGATGGAAAGAACTGCTAATGCACACGGCGGAAAAACCGTTGGAGACAAGTAGTTCGGCCAAGCCAAGCTCGTTTCCCGCCAATCGATGGGCGCCAAAGCCAGGAATAATATAAACCACCGGAGCCTCATGCGGTTGCAACCAATAGGTATAGGCCAACTTCTTGCCCGTGGCCGGAATCAGGACGGACCGCGTTTTCGCGTGGTCCATAAATTTTGGATTCTTGTAGGAGAAAAAGAAGGATTGGATCGTTTCCAGCGCGGCTTGGTCCTGGCTTCCATTGAGACTGAGATCAGCCTTTCGGTTCTCGTGGCTAAATGACCATGCGCCTTGGAGGAGTGAATACGAATCCGGCTGAGTCTCAATAAAACGAACCGCCCCATCCACGGAATCCGTCAGATTGTTGGCCGTGACGCCGGTGCCTATGTAGTAAAACGGATAAAAGTAACTGAGTGGATTGGCAAAGTAATCGACCACCAGGCCAGAGGTATCGCGAACGTCGTTGGGCCCAAAAAGGGGCAGCATGAGAAAAATACCGGAATGAAATCCCCATTTCTTGAAAGTTTGGCCGAAATCGGCGTCTCTTTTGGGGATATTCCACGTCGTAGCGACGTCGAAAAATCCACCCAGACCGATGGTGGTGTTGCAAAAGAGGCGCGCCGTTTCATCGTTCATATCGGCCCAATCGCCCTGCAACCCTTCGTTGATGAAGCGTCCCGGAAAAAGCAGGTTTCTACCGGCATTTCCGATCCCCTTGCGCACAATCTTTGGGACGACGAATCGATAGCCTTCGGAAAAGGGCTTGATTACCGATGTCAAAAGCCCTTTATCGAAATTCCAAATCGCGCGGTTGACCGGTTCGATGGGATCAGCAAACGTCGGGGGCAGCACAATGTGATTGCTGGCGTCGGCTGGAGGGGGTGCAACGGTGTGCTTTGGCGTCTGAGCCTGAAGAACGGTCGTGATGAGGCAGGCCAAAATGGCCAAATGCGTGTATCGAAACGGGAATTTCATATTATTGGAGGATGCAAGACGCGCATCCGTAAGCGAGGCGACAAGCTGAGGCAGAAGTAAGCAATCTGGCTCAAAGTATTTAGTGATTTACCAGCATGAATGTCAAGTTCATGGAGTGAGGTTAGCATCTGCGTCCGTTTTGTAAACTACTCAACTCAGTGATTCGAACATAGCCCTGGCGGGCTATGTGACAACCTGTCAGCAGATCTAAATTTTCCGCCCAGACCTTGCATTCGGTAAAATTTCTTTTTCGGCAAATTTGTCCTGGCGGGCCGCGCTTTACACGGTGCGGTAGCGGGCTATGATTACACCATGGGCGACGTGACAAAAGCTCTGACCGCGATCCGTGCTGGCGACAGCCGTGCGTCGGAGGAATTGTTGTCGATTGTTTACGCCGAATTGCGCCGCATCGCCGCGGTCAAGATGGCGGGAGAGGCGGAAGGTCATACCCTCCAACCCACGGCGCTGGTGCATGAAGCATGGCTCAGGCTGGCCGGAAATCGCGCGCCTGGCTTCGATAATCGCGCGCACTTTTTCTCCTGCGCGGCGGAGGCGATGCGCCGAATCCTGGTGGAATCAGCGCGGCGCAAGCAGAGCCTAAAGCGTGGCGCCGGCGCGGAGCGGGTGGAGATCAAGGAATGGCATGCCATCCTGGCTCCGCCTCCAGACGAAGCGCTGGCGGTGCATGAGGCCTTGGACCGTCTCGCGGCCAAGGACCCGATGTCGGCCGAATTGGTGAAGCTGCTCTACTTTGCGGGTTTGACGATGGAGGAAACGGCGGCCGCGTTAAACATATCCAAACGAACCGCCGAGGGCCGATGGACCTTTGCGCGAGCCTGGTTGCGTCAAGTCATTGATGAAGGCCGCGCTTAAATGGGAAACTTTGCGGACTTTGGCTTTGAGTTGCGCTTGTTAGATTTGACAATGACATGAGTGACCGAGCGGATAACCAAACCGACGTCGAGCGGGAAATTTTTCTTGAGGCGCTGGAATGCGTCACCTCTGAACAACTTGCCACGTTTCTGGATCGAGCCTGTCCCGGCAACCCTGAGCTTCGCCTCACCGTGGAGAAATTGCTGAAACACCACAAAAACGACGAGTTCATGCAGCCGCGCGGCTTGAAGGTGGAGCCGTTGACGGCATTGGAAAAGCCAGGGGATCGCATCGGCCGCTATAAACTGTTGCAGCAAATCGGGGAAGGAGGCTGCGGCGTGGTGTATATGGCGGAGCAGGAACAGCCGGTGCGACGGCAGATAGCCATCAAAGTCATCAAGCTGGGGATGGATACGAAGATCGTCATTTCGCGCTTTGAGGCTGAACGCCAGGCACTGGCCCTGATGGATCACCCCAACATCGCCAAGGTGCTTGATGCCGGGGCGACAGAAACGGGGCGCCCATACTTCGTCATGGAACTGGTACGCGGCATTAAAATCACCGATTACTGCGACCAAAATAACCTCTCGACTGAGGAGCGGCTGCAGTTGTTCATCCAGGTTTGTCAAGCGATCCAACATGCCCATCAAAAAGGAATCATTCATCGGGACATCAAACCTTCGAACATTCTTGTGACCTTGCGGGATGGCACTGCGGTGCCGAAGGTCATTGATTTCGGCATCGCCAAGGCCACGACCGAACAGCGGTTGACGGATAGGACGCTTTTCACAGCGTTCCAGCAATTCATTGGCACGCCCGCCTATATGAGTCCCGAACAAGCGGAAATGAGCGAACTGGGCGTGGATACTCGGAGCGACATTTATTCCCTGGGCGTGCTGCTTTACGAGTTGCTGACCGGCCAAACCCCATTCGACTCGAAGGCTTTGCAGCGCGTGGGGCTGGATGAGACCCGGCGCATTATCCGCGAAGAGGAACCGCTGCGGCCTTCGACTCGCTTAAGCACGATGGTGGGCGCGGATCTGACGTTGATTGCCAAGGGCCGAAAGGTTGAGGCACCCAAGCTGATTCACATGCTGCGGGGAGATCTGGATTGGATCGTGATGAAGGCGTTGGAAAAGGATCGCACGCGCCGGTATGAAACCGCCAACGGCCTCGCCGCAGATATCCAACGGCACTTAAAAAATGAGCCAGTTCTAGCGAGTCCGCCCAGCAATCTTTATAAATTCCAAAAGTTGGTGCGTCGAAACAAACTGGCTTTTTCCTTCGCCGCGCTGATGGCTTTAGTGCTCGTGGCCGCCACGGCCGTGAGCGCGTGGCAAGCGGCCCTGGCCAGACAACGGCTGGCGGAGTCCGAATCCCTATCCAAATTCCTAACCGAAGTGTTTCAGAGCCCGGACCCAGCGCGGGACGCCCGCACCATCACCGTTGCCGAAGCGCTGGCGGCGGCGGCCAGGAAATTGGAAACGGATCTGGCCGAACAACCTGCGCAGCGGGTCAGGCTCGAGAACGCTCTGGCCAAGACTTACCACGCGCTTGGGCTGGATCGGGAGGCCATTCCGCTGCAAGAAAAGGTCTTAAATTACTATCGAGGCAGCTTTGGCCAGGAAAATCCCAAAACTCTCTCGGCCATGCATCTCCTGGCGATCCTCTACGAGGGCACGGGCCGCCGGGTTGAAGCTCTTGATCTGCGGGAGAAAGTGCTGGCGCTTCGTCTCAAAGTGTTGGGCCGGGAAAGCCCCGATACGCTGTGGGCCATGAACAATCTGTCGTTTTCATACGAGGAAGCAGGTCGAAAGGATGAGGCCCTTAAGCTAAGGGAGGAGTCGCTGGCTCTCCGCCGCAAAGTCAGCGGTCTGGAGAACCCGGATACGCTTTGGGCGATGAACGCCCTGGCCTTTTCTTATGACTATGCCGGGCGTTGGGACGAATCCGTGAAGCTGCGAGAGGAAGCTTCCGAGTCGTATCGCAAAATTAAAGGCCCGGAAAATCCCGATACTCTTCTGGCGCTGGAGTGTCTGGCTAATTCTTACAACAATGTAGGGCGTTTGGAGGAAGCCCTAAAATTGGAAGAGAAGGTCCTCGCCATCCGTCTTAGGGTGAGCGGCCCTGAACATCCGGACACTTTGTGGGTCATGTACGATTTGGCCATTTCCTACGAAAAGGCTGGCCGATGGGATGATTCCCTCAAGCTTCGCGAACAAGTCCTGGCGCTTCGCCGCAAGGTGCTTGGCCCGGAACACTTTAATACACTTTGGGCCATGCACGCCCTGGCCAATTCTTATTACGCATTGGGACGGCGCGAGGAAGCCCTCAAATTACGCGAAGAGGTGTTGGCGTCGCGTCAAAAAATCAACGGGCCAACTGATCCCGCCACCATCGCGGCCATGGCAAATCTGGCGATTTCATACGACCAGGCTGGCCGTCTGGACGAGGCCCTCAAACTGCGCGAAGCGGTTCTGGATTCTGATCGTAAGCAGCACGGGCCGGAACACCCCGAGACACTCGATAGCATGCGCAATCTAGCCAATTCTTATGAGGAGGAGGGCCGCCGGGAAGATGCCCTCAAGTTGCGTGAAGAGGTTCTGGCCCTCCGGCGCAAAGTGCTTGGCCCCGAACATCCAGATTCGCTTAGCGCCATGACCGAAGTGGCTGATTCTTACGGGTCCGCAGGACTCTCCCGGGAAGCCATTTCACTTCTGAAGCAGGTCTATGATATGAACCCAAAAGATATGAAGGCCGGCCTTACTTTGGCGGCGTGGCTGGCTTGGTTTGATCAGACCGACGACTACGAAGCTACCTGCCGCCGGCTCATAAAACAGGCCGAAGGCACCGACCAAGCCTATTTTGCGGACGCCGCTGCCAAGGCCTTCTGCTTGCGGCCTTCCACGAACTCCGCTTTGCTGGCGAAAGCGCTTAGCCTGGCACAGCGCGCCACCGAACTTGGCAAAACGAATTCATGGTCTTCTTTTTATCAACTTGGATTGGGCATGGCCGAATATCGCAATGGCCAATATGCAGAGGCACAACGAAGCCTGACGGCGGCGCGGCAAGCTTACGACAACTTTGGCGAAATACGCGGAACGGTCCTGTTGTATAACGCCATGAGCGTGTTCAGGCAAAATAAAATCGAGGAGGCCCAAATGCTTTTCAAGCAAGCTGAGGCCGAGATGGTGCCGCCGCCGGAAGACAAACAAAAACCTTACATTGCGGGAAAACCGTTTGATTACAACGAACTGATTTCATGGCTGGCTCATGAAGAAGCCAAAGCGCTATTTTCTTCTCCGTCCACAGCAGGCCGATCAGAGGGCCGCTAGCATTGTTCCAAAAATAACTCCCCGCTCCTTCTTCAGTCGCAAAATAGTTTGCGGACTTTGCGGACAGATTGCGCTTGTTAGGTCTGGAATGCCATTTTCGATGAAACACAAATTAACTCTAATATGAAAAAAATCCTGTTTGCAGCCGCCGTTGCGTGTGGCCTATTCACTGCTTTTAACGCCGCATTCGCCCAGGGCACGGCCTTTCTGTACCAGGGCCAGTTGGACTCCAATTCTGTGCCGCTTAATGGCCTCTTCGACTTTGAGTTTTCGTTATACAACGCCGCAGAGAGCGGCACGCAGGTTGGCACCACGCTGACCGAATCAGGCGTCGGCGTCACCAATGGCCTGTTCAACGTCACCCTCGATTTTGGCAATGTCTTTGCCGGCAGCAACGCCTGGCTGTCGATGAGCGTCCGCAGCAACGGCGTAGGCAGCTACACGCCTTTGACGCCCTTGCAGGATCTCTTGCCGACGCCTTACGCCATATTTGCCGCGACGGCGAGTAACATTTCAGGAACTTTGCCGGCCGGCAAGTTGACCGGCACAATTGCCTTAGGGCAATTGCCCAGCGGCGTGCTCACCAACCACGAAACCAGTGTGACCTTAAGCAATGTAAATGTTACCGGCACGCTCGCCGGCAACGGCAGCGGGTTAACGAACCTTAGCGCTGCCAATCTGTCCGGCACCATTCCCGACGGATTACTGGCCTCAGACGTGGCTTTGCTCGACGCGAGTCAAACCTTTACGGCCACGAATATTTTTAAGACCGGCATTAGCAATGGCGCACTGATCGTGGAAGGAAGCACCGGTATCAACACCAATCTGTTTACCGGGTTGGAGTTGCAATTTCATAGTGGCACCGGAGAGGCCGCGATCATGTCTTCCTACAACGATGGTTTCTCCTTTTTGACGTTCTATACCAAAGCAGGCGCTGGCGTGCCGCTGCAGGAACAGGTGCAGATCGACAGGTATGGCGGGCTGGTGATCGACGAGCAGGACAATAATAATGGGGTGCTCAACGACGGGACCACTAACGGAGTCGGCCTGACTTTCGGCAGTGGAAGCGGCGAAGGCATTGCTTCGCAAAGCACGCCGGGGATAAATCAAAATGGGTTGGACTTTTACACGGGGCATAACCACCGCATGTCGATTCTCCACAGCGGCAATGTTGGCATCGGCACGACCAACCCCGCCACGGAATTGCAAGTCAGCGGAACCGTCACTGCCACCGGTTTTTCCGGCAATGGCAGCGGCCTTACTAACTTGAGTCTTTCCCAACTGACCGGCACGATTCCTTTGGCGGACCTGCCCACGGCCATTGTGACAAACAACGAAACGAACGTGACGCTGGGCAATGTGACCGTGAACGGCGACCTGAATCTGCCTAGCACCGGCAACGTCTTCTCTGGTGGCAGCCCCTTGCTCATCCGTAGCGGCGGAAACTTTTTTGCGGGTCCGTCCGCCGGCAATTTAACCATGTCGGGATTCGGCAACACCGGCGTCGGCACTTTCACCCTCTCTGCTAATACCACCGGAACTTACAACACGTCTGAAGGCAATTCCGCGCTGGCCAACAACTTCACCGGCAACAACAACACCGCCATCGGTTTCCAAGCCCTGTATTCCATTACAAATGGCGGGCAAAACACGGCCGTGGGCTCTGACGCTCTGGCTAATAGCCAGGCCTCCGCCTTTAACACGGCCATAGGCGATACCGCGCTTTACCTTGACCAAACTGGCAACGCCAATACCGCCGAGGGTTATCAGACGCTCTATAACAATCTGAGCGGCGGCCAGAATACTTCTATTGGCGTCAATTCCATGTACAGAAATACCAGCGGTAATAACAATACCGCCGCAGGTTACGGAGCTTTGGAAAATGTCAGGACTGACAGCGATCTTGTCGCCATGGGTTACAACGCCCTGCAAAACGACAGTGCGGTCGGCAAGGGGAGCGGCTCAGGTTTTGGCGAGAACACAGCGGTCGGCTACGAAGCGCTCATGCTTGACACAAACGGATACGACAATACAGGCATTGGATATAATGCACTCACCTTCAACTCCTCCGGCAGCTTTAATACCGCCACCGGCGCCTATGCCCTGCTGGGAGATTTTTTTGCCTACTCGGTTGGCGGCGGCAATACTGCTGACGGCGCCATGGCTCTCGCTCTCAATACCAGCGGCTACAATAACGTCGCCATTGGCTATAACTCGCTGCCCGCCAGCGCTGATAACCATGACAATATTGGTATCGGCGTGGACGCCTTTCAGAATCTCGAGAATGGCAGCGCCAACACCGGCTTGGGCACCTATACGTTTCAGTCTCTGGTTGACGGCGATTTTAATATCGGCCTGGGCTACGCGGCTGGTTCTGATCTCGATTCGGGCACGAACAACATCTATATTGGCAACTACGGCGCTTCCTCGGAAAACAACATAATTCGCATTGGTCAAGGTCAAACGCAGACGTATATCGCCGGGAACATCTGCCTTGGGGGCGCTGCGCCGCAGCAGACGTTGAATATCAATGGCGGCATCTGTGTTGACCAGTCGAGCCTAAACGTCGGCAACGTCAATAACGCGCTGACGTTCGGCAGCGGCAGCGGCGAGGGTGTCGGCTCCATTCGCACCAGTGGCGATACGGATTCATTTGGTCTGAATTTCTACACTGATTACAATAAGCGTATGACGATCCAGCAGCACGGCAATGTCGGTATCGGCACGGCCAACCCGCAGACCACTTTGGACGTCAACGGCGCATTGACTTGCTGCTCCATCACTATTACCGGCGGTTGCGACTTGGCCGAGCCATTCCGCTTCTCACCTGCTAAAGAAGAAATGGGCGAAGGTTCGGTAGTGGTGATTGACGAGGCGAATCCGGGCCATTTGAAATTGGCTGACCGGCCATACGACACGCGCGTAGCGGGCGTGATCAGCGGAGCCAACGGAATCAATCCCGGCATTCAAATGCAACAGAAGGGATCGCTCGAAGGGGACAAGAACGTGGCGCTGACGGGTCGCGTTTATGTTCAAGCCGACATCTCCAACGGCGTCATCAAACCCGGTGACTTGCTGACGACTTCCAGCATTCCGGGCCAGGCCATGAAGGTCACCGATCACCTTCGAGCCCAAGGTGCAATTCTGGGCAAAGCCATGACCGGATTGAGTGAAAGCAAGGGCATGGTGCTGGTTTTGGTCACTCTGCAATAACCGAGGGCCGGAAAATGAAAAAAATCATCGCTCCAATCAGCACGGGATTCGCGATCCTTTTATTCTGCAGCGATCCCATCGCGGCCCGCGAATTGCGGGCACTCCCCACAGTCGTGCCCGAGGTGGTGGCTAATACGACGAAAGTTGGTCCGTTGCCTGCGGCCAATCGTCTGCATATTGCGGTTTCCCTGCCGTTTCATAATCAGGACAAACTCAACACGCTCTTCCACGACCTTTACTCGCCAGCCAGCGCGCAATACCACCGCTACCTCACGCCGGAGGAATTCACCAAAGCGTTCGGGCCGACGGAGGAGGAATATGAAAAGGTCAAAAAATTTGCCGCATCCGTCGGACTGAAGGTCGTCGGCACTTATAGCAATCGCGCTGTGTTGGACATCGCCGGGCCGGTTTCGGATGTGGAAAACGCCTTTCACGTCCACATCAATCGATATCAACATCCGACCGAGAACAGGATTTTTTACGGCCCGGATGTGAAACCTGTCGTGGATGCTTCGCTGCCAATTTCCGGTGTGACTGGCATGGACGATTATTACCAAAAACCCCGGCGTGTGAAGCGCGAAAGGAAGTATCCGGGCCCGGCTCCATCCTCCGTTTTGAACGGGTCCGGCACGAATGGCTACTATCTTGGCAACGATTTTCGCAATGCTTATGTCCCGGGTGTATCGCTCAAGGGGGAGGGTCAGGTCGTTGGCTTGGTGGAATTGCTGGGCTTCGAGACCAGCGACATCAGAAAATACGAATCGCTTGCTGGACAGGCGGAGGTGCCGCTGCTCTCGGTTGTCATTGACAACGCGTACTCTCAGCCTGACCAATATGTAACCGATGACCTGGAGATAGCGCTGGATATCGAAATGGTCGCGGCCATGGCGCCCGGATTGTCCGACATACTTATCGTCGATGGCACCAATGGGGTGGACACGTTCAATTATTTCGCCTCGCCTCCCAATGGAATACCGAGGCCAAATCAAATCAGTTCGTCCTTTGGAACCAGCGGACAGCCGGATTGCGTGCCTCAACTCATGGAACTGGCCGTCCAAGGGCAAAGTGTTTTCTTTGCGTCCGGAGACGGCGGCGCGCCGGCCTATGGTACCATCTCCGTGGCGGAGGATTTTAACTACCTCACGCTCGTTGGCGGGACCGAGCTTTCGATGAATGGCAACGGCGGTTCCTGGAGCAACGAAACGGTTTGGGACCACCAGGTCATTAATGGAGCCAGTACCGGCCTCATCGACACAGGAGATCCCATCCCGTATTATCAGCAGGCCATCAACACGACGAGCAACGGGGGCTCCAGCGTTTACCGCAACGACCCGGACGTCGCCATGTGCGCCGATGCGATTGAGATCGTGTATTCGTACGAAACGAATGGCGTCATTATCTCCGACAATATAACAGTTGTGGGCGGAACCAGCGCGGCTTCGCCGCTTTGGGCTGCATTCGCGGCCCTGGTCAATCAGCAAGCGGCCTCGGAAGGGCTCCCGCCTGTCGGCTTTATCAATCCTGCGCTTTACCGGATTGCGCAGGGGCCGTCTTACACCAGTTGCTTCCACGACATCACAGTCGGCAATAACATAAATTCGGACAGTGACAATCTCTTCAATGCCGGTCCCGGTTATGACAATTGCACGGGGCTCGGGACGCCGAACGGTATCAATCTCATCAACGCGCTGGTGGGAACGGCCGGAACGGTTTACGTCAATTTTGGATACACTGGTTCGCAGCAAACCGGGGCTTACCTGACTCCTTTCAACACATTGGCCAAAGGCATCAATGCGGTTGCCAGCGGAGGCACGATCGTCATCGAGACGGCCGGTTCCAGTTCCGAAACCATGAGTATTACCAAACCCATGACCATCGTCGCTCAGGACGGCGCGGCCACCATTGGTAATTAGCCGCATGAAAAGCGAACTTCATCGAAAGGCTCTGGCGTTTATGACAAAAAAATCCTTTGAGAAGATTGCAAGCATCGCTTTGTTGTTTTCGCTGGCAACAGATGGCCAGGCAGCTGACAGACAAGTGCTGCACGACCACGTGCCGGCCGCCATAGCGCAGTTTAACTTGCAGCCCGTTGGCCGGCTACCGGCTGCGCAGCGTTTGCACCTGGGTATCAGCCTGCCGCTGCGCGACAACCAATTGCTCGGACCTTTGGTCAAGTCGCTTTACGATCCGGCCAGCCCAAGCTTCCACCACTACTTGACACCCGATCAATTCAACGAAAGGTTCGCGCCGACGGAAGCGCATTACCAGGCCGTCCTCGATTTTGCCAAAGCCAGTGGCTTTACCGTGACTCACACGGTTCGGGGCCGCTCGATCATAGAGGTGGAGGCAGCGGTGGGGGACATCGAGAAGGCGTTTCACCTGACTTTGCGCGAATACCAACACCCGACAGAAGCTCGTCTATTTTTTGCGCCAGATGCCGAACCTTCGCTGGACTTGGAGCTTCCTATTCTGGCCATTGGGGGTTTGACCGACTTTGAGAAGCCGCACCCTAGAGTGCGTCGTATGAAACAGAGCGATCCATTGTCACGCTCTTTCTCTTATAACATTCCGACCGGAGGAACGCTGGCGATGGGATCAGACTTCACTCATGCCTACGCACCGGACACGCAACTTAATGGCGCGGGGCAAGAGGTCGGCTTGTTCGAGAACGATGGCTATACCCCATCCGATATTACAGCCTACGAAGCAACCGCCCATTTGCCCAATGTTCCGGTCCAAGATGTGCTGCTGGGCGGTGTCACGAACAATCCCGACAACGGAGACCTAGAGCCTCCTTTGGATATTGAAATGGCCATTGCTATGGCCCCTGGCCTATCCAAGGTTGTCGTGTACAGGGCGCCAACGATCGACGGAACATTGACCGAAATGGCCGACCCAACCCAAGGAGAAGGGCTGCCGCTGCAGATAAGTGACTCCTGGGGGAACCCTGTGGACGGCGGCACATCCAATTGCATGGCGCGATTAGCGGCCCAGGGTCAATCCTTCCTTTATGCCTCGGGCGACGAGAGCGCATTGCCAGTGGACCCGAATGGCCCCAATGGGACTTATATTAACGGGGCTTCAGTTTATGATCTTCAACCGTACATGACGCAAGTTGGGGGAACAAGCTTGACCATGAGCGGCGTTGGTCAAGCTTGGAGCAGCGAGGTGGTTTGGGGAGCGAGCGGGCCAAACCCGCACGGCGGTCCAATCTATAGCGGCAGTTCGGGCGGAATTCAAACCACCATTCCGATACCGGATTATCAAAAGCCAGTCAACATGATCGCCGTGGGTGGGTCCGGTAGCCAGCGCAATGTGCCTGACGTGGCTGCGGCTGCAAGTTCCGTCCTTTGCGTTGTTACTGGCACCAACGGCGTTCGGAACTACGAAGGTGTGGTGGGCACCAGCTGCGCAGCGCCGCTGTGGGCTGGCTTTGTCGCATTGGCCAATCAGCAGGCAGCTTCGCAGGGCAAGCCGTCACTCGGTTTTATTAACCCCGCGCTCTATGGCATTGCCCTTGGAACATCCTACACCGACTGTTTCCATGATATCACGAACGGGAACAATACCTGGAGCAATAGCCCGAATCTTTATTACGCCGCTGTGGGCTATGATCTTTGCACCGGATGGGGATCACCCACAGGGCAAAACATGATTGACGCTCTCGTCAGCTATTCCGGCGTCATCTTTGTTGACTTTAACTACACCGGCCCGGTCAACAATGGGAGTTACGATGTGGCCGGAAGCTACGATTATCCTTTCAAAACGCTGGCAGCGGGAGTAAGTGCTGTCGCTAACGGAGGAACCATTGTTATCAAAACTGCGGGTTCCAGCTCAGAAACGATGACGATCAGCAAACCCATGACCATTACCGCCAGCGACGGCAGCGCCACTATCGGGAATTAACCTCAAAATTTACTTATGACAACAACACGAAAATTGATTCCATACCTTTTGTTTTCTTTGCTGCTGATACCAGCTATCTATGCGCAAAACTATTCCATTGGCTGGTATAAAATCGCAGGGGGCGGCGGCGCCAGCAGCGGCACCAACGGCAGCGGTATCTATTCGGTCAACGGCACCATTGGCCAGCAGGACGCCGGCAACGCGGTGAGTGGCGGTAATTATTCTGTCACCGGCGGTTTCTGGAGCCTTATCGCGCTGGTGCAAACGCCCGGCGCGCCGGCTCTGGAAATCACGCGTTCCGGCACCAGCATCATTGTTTCGTGGCCCTACCCTTCCACGGGATTTGCGCTCCAACAAAGCAGTAATTTGGGCGCCATGAACTGGGTTGCTTCCAGTTTCACAGTCATTACCAACGGCTCCAGCAACAGCGTCACCCTCACCCCATCCACGGGCAATCTGTTCTTACGCTTGAGCAATCAGTAAGAAATCAGCGAGGGTGATTCACGGCAAAAGCAAGATTCGGTAAAATTGTTGCACATTGGTTCCGAGAGGTTCCGAAACAGTCATGGTCGAATTGCTTGCGGTCAGCTCACCTCCCACCGCGGTCCAATTGGTTAGCGTTAAATCAGTCGAGGTCTGGATCTGATATAGTTGATTGCTCGCGGCGGTCCAGGTAAAGATGAATGAATTGCTGGAGGTTTGCACATTTTGGATTTGGGGCAGCGCCATTACGGAAAGCGTTCCGTTGATTAAAGTAATCACGTAGTTTGTCTGACGATCGTCGGGGTCCACGAGGCCTGGAATGATCGGATAAGACCCAGGCAGGCTATTATTTGTCGCGATGCAGCTCAAGGAAAGCGTGATGTCATCCCCATTGGTCAAGCCCGTCATGCTCCCGGTAAATACTGGGTTGCTTTGACCAAATGACCGACTGGCATTGGACGCCGTCACCGTCAGCGTCCCCGGTAAAACCACCATGCTGACGCTGGCAAAACCTGTGGCGTAATCAACGTTGTCCAGGGGTGTAAAGATAACCGAGATCACGTTGGTTCCCGCGTCCAGGAACGTGCCGTTGGTTGGGATGTAAGCAAAACTTCCTGCGAGGTTTAGGGCCGCGTTCAACTGGTTGGAGGTCAGAGGTGCTCCATAAGTGATGGGGACGGGATTCGTCCAGACCAGAGCCGGAACTCCCATGGTGATGGTTAGTGTTCCGTCATTAAGTGTGACCGCATAATTAGTTTGGCGGTTATTCGGATCCACCAGCGAAGGCACAATCGGATAGGTTCCCGGCGGGCTGTTGCTGGTCGCGCTAGAATTATAGATGGCGGTGATGTTGTCATTGTTGGTCACGCCGGTAATGGTGCCGGTGAGCGTTTCACTGGTTCCGTAAGGCTGGCTCACATTGGACGCCGTCACCGTCAATGGCGCGGGCAGCACCACCAGGATCACGCTCGCCGTCACATTGCTGAAATCAACTGTGTCCGCCGGATTAAAAAGCAGGGAGACGACATTGGTTCCGACGTCCAGGACAGAGCTGTTGGTGGGAAGGTAAACAAATTCGCCAGGGACGCTCGTGCTCGCGTTCAACTGATTGGATGTCAATGGAGTCCCGTAAGTAATTGGCGCGGGATTTGTCCACGCCAGGACAGGAGCGCCACCGACAGCCAAGGAGCCGTTGATCAAAGTGACGCTATAATTGGTCTGGCGGTCGTCCGGGTCCACCAGACTGGGCACGAGCGGATAAATCCCTACCGGGCTATCATTTGTCGCGCTGCAACTGAGAATGAAAGTGATATCATCTCCATTAGTAACTCCTGAAATACTCCCCGTGAAGACGGGGTTCGCTTGGCCAAAGGCCCGGCTGGCATTGGATGCGGTTACGGTCAAGCTCGCGGGCAACACCACCATGCTCACACTCTCAGACGCTGTGCCGTAGTCAACTATATCTGCCGGCGTGAAGTGGACCGAGAT
>Ga0302325_10015524_pt1 | contig 16186 bp, 12 predicted proteins | sample Palsa_T0_2_FD_201948 | JGI IMG/M metagenome (GOLD analysis project Ga0302325, IMG submission 201948) | Peat permafrost microbial communities from Stordalen Mire near Abisko, Sweden - Palsa_T0_2 | ecosystem: Environmental > Terrestrial > Soil > Palsa > Peat permafrost | place: Sweden: Abisko... | reverse complement strand
AAGGGGGAGGGGAAAGGGGGAGGGGAAAGGGAGAGCGGAAGTGACGTACCCCACTCATCGCTACTCAGTCTCCTGTCTTCCTTTGGGGAAGTGGCTAGCTTTGCTGGCTCAGCAGCAGTAGTGCCACCGTCATTCTCGATAGGTTGGCCGGTCTCGCGCTGGGCTGCAAAGGGGTCGGATGTGTCCTTCACCTCTGTTCATCTCTCAGTTAGAACTACGAAGTACATGTTGATGAAAATGAAAAGTGGGGAGGGGAGGCACCTTCGACGCGGGTTTGAGATTCGATGGCTGCCATTTTGGAGGTCGTAATTCGAGTGTAGGTGCTCGAGCTTTCGGTGAAACGGTTACTTTGGATTGAAGTGTGTATGTGTTGGAAGTGGGCTCTTTTCTGTTGTTGGGGTGGGATCTGTAATTGGGGCTCTGGTGGTACTTCAAGCCTGCTGATATACTTCGTACGCCCAGTCGGTCTTGAGATTCACATAAACACAGCCTTGCTCGTGACGTAGTTGTCGCTTGGAATTGCACAATGACACGAATATTGTTATTCACCCTTTCTCGAAAAATGATGTGAGAGATGCTAGAGTGAGAAATAGGCAGAGACGAAAGCAAAAACGACGAACATCCACGACCTTATAACCCCAATCGTAGCTCCCCTCATTACCATTCCTTTTCTCCATGTCAGCCAGTAGATCACCCACCTCTTCTCCGGAGGGGCAGTGCTGGCGCCCCAGCTTACCTCGTAGGACGATATTCTCGCGAATCATCATCCGCAAGTTTCTGCGAAAGCTAAGATCGCGGAGGCAAATGTCAGAGGCGATTGGTGAGAGGGGAGCTGTGCCCGGCATTGTGGCGGACAGAGATCTGGTTCACGGTAGTGTATTGGACGCCTGTTGTGTGTGGTTGGAGCGTTGCTGAGCAGGAGGGGTGGTGAAGTGTGGGCAGAGTGCTGATTGGGGGAGAGCGGCTGGGATGACGTACGAATGACAGGTCCCTGTTGTGAGATTGCCGGTCCTTAGACATCAGCTGATGCAATTTGCAGGTCGAGAAGTGAATTGTGATATTTGAACATCAAGATCTTCAGGAGTTTACTGTACTCGTATTCGACCCTTCTTTTGTATTTTGCTCTTGTGAACCTGGAGGCGGAGGAGGGACTAGAGTGAGGCCGCAACGGGGGCTACTGTACAAGCGTCGATACCGATTGCTTGCATATGTTGACCCTGGGAGGCGGATTCCAACATCTACTCCTCCAGTAATAATGCAGAAGAGAAAGCGTTCATGTGCGGAGTACCTCCTACTGTGTTTAACGAGATTTGGAAAGCCCGATCGCATGAAACCAGGTCACCAGCTTGACTTTAATTGATCCACCGAGGTCCAGGCACAAATCTTACACAGTTATCAACAACAAAACAAATCTGAAGGCTTTATTAGCGTGTAGAAAATAGTTCCATTACACCTGAGGGCGTTAGGAATTACAATCGTTTTAAGCAATCTATCGTGAGATACACAATGCAAGAGAACTGGGCATGAAAGGAGGCTACTCCGTACACAAATCCAGGAAGAGACTTCCGTTGTAGCGGAGTCTGTCCAGCCACCATCACGCCACATTCGACTTCACCAGTCTGCAGCACCACGTGCATCAACAAACTTCAAATTGGGTCGTTGGATTTTCTTCTTTTCAAACTGAGGATATATAATTTATAAAACAACTTAAAGAAGTCATGTTCATACAGTAAGCTAATTTGTCCCATTTAAGGTTAGCCCGGCTCCACACTCTGAAATTAAACTCGTTTCTTCCCGCGTCTTCCCCACCTTCTCTTCCTCTCATTGCAACTTCAACACACACGTGCCTACCAGTGGCGGAGTCGGTTGATCTTTTCGAGGATAGCGGTATGTCACTGATTAGATAGATGATCGCGGATACTGCTTTCTAGTAGTTAGGTCTAGCTTCCAAGGTGTGACTAGCTGCGGCATGTTGGAACCCTGTTTTTGCACTTCACAACACCGACATAGATATACATAAACTGCTTAAGTAGGCGGCCTGTCGCAGGGGTTCTTCGCGCGCTCTCCTCGATTCTCTTGTTGATCTCTGCTCGTTTTCATTGTTCTGTCTTTTTCAGACTGCCTTCATCAGAGATGCGTTCATTCACTGGCCTCTCTGCTCTTGCAGCAGCCATCTCTCTCGTTTCGCAAAGTGCTGCTTTGGTTGCCAACAGCTCCATCAATTCTCAGACGCGCTTCGCTTATGCTGGAAGCACCGGTATGACCGTATCGTGGAACACCTTCTCCTTCGTTGCTCAACCCAAGGTGTACTATGGATTGACCCCGGCCATGGGTCAGGTGGCAACCTCGGATGTTTCTGTTACATACGATACTTCATTGACATACAACAACCATGTCAAGATCACCGGACTCACACCAAACACTGTGTACTATTATCTTCCTGTTCCGATGATCGAGAGCCCGACCAACGGCGAAGGTGCGGGGCCGTTTACTTTCAAGACGAGCAAAGTGCCTGGTGATTCTACTCCCTATTCGATCGCCGTGGTCGTCGACATGGGCACGATGGGACCCGAAGGCCTTTCCACCACTGCTGGAACAGGCGTCTCCCCAAACAACATCTTGAAGCCTGGAGAGATCAATACAATTCAATCACTATCCGCCGCTGTGGATCAATTCGAGTTCTTGTGGCATCGTGAGTCTGTTATCCGCAAGTTCCGAGATCTCTTTTGACAGTTTAACAGCTGGAGACATTGCGTATGCTGATGCATGGTTGAAGGAGGAACTTACAGGTTAGAAGCACAAATTGAGTATTTGGCACGTCTGACATATCAAGGTTTCGAGCCAAACACTACCATCGCAAATGGCTACAAGGTTTATGAGTCTATTCTTAATGGTTACTATGATGAGATGACGCCTATCACTACGACAAAGGCTTACAGTAAGGATAACTTCACTCCCAATTCATCGTATGCCTTCAAGTAGCCTTCACGTCTCGCGTCCTCGCAACATATATCCTCATTCTCCCTTAAGAAGACGTCTGGAGCAGAATGCTAACACCTGACAAAGTGGTGGGACCTGGCAACCACGAAGCCAATTGTGATAACGGTGGAACCGGCGCATACACCGCATCCATATGCATGCCTGGCCAAACCAACTTCACTGGCTACCGCAACCATTTCCGTATGCCATCCTCCGAGTCTGGAGGAGTAGAAAACTTCTGGTACTCTTTCGATTTCGGCATGACCCATTATGTGCAATTCGATACCGAAACCGATCTTGGTAGGCATCCTCAAATCCAAACAAGTGGTTTGGCTGATACCTTGCAGGTCACGGTCTCATTGGTCCCGATGAGCCCCTAGGCGGAACCGAAGACGCAGGTCCATTCGCACTCATGAATGCCCAAGCCAACTGGCTAGCAGCTGACCTCGCAGCCGTCGACCGAAGCAAGACTCCCTGGATCGTCGTAGCCGGCCATCGTCCCTGGTACAGCTCAGGGAGCGTTTGCGCAGCCTGTCGAACTGCCTTTGAAACCGTTTTCATCGAGTACAACGTCGATCTCGTGCTCTCGGGTCATTTCCACGTCTACGAGCGAAATGCACCGATCAAGAACGGCACGGCTGATCCCAAGGAATTGAATAATCCTTCTTCGCCTTGGTATATTACCAATGGTGCGGCGGGGCATTATGATGGACTTGACAGCTTCACGCTTCCGTTCCAGAGTTACCACCGCTATGGGCTTTCGACTAATGATTCGATTTACGGCGTACGTACAAAATCCAAACCCCAATATCCAAAACACAGAACTAACATAGGAGCAGTGGAGTAAACTCACTTTCCACAACTGCACGCATCTAACGCATGACTTCATCAACAGTGCCAATAGCTCCATCCTCGACACCGCGACACTGTTCAAGAATCGCACATGCGGTGCCTCTCTTCCAGGTTCCGGCTCATCAAGTGTGCATCTCCCGACATCAAGCACCGCCTCGGTCTCAATGACTACTTCAGTCGTTTATACGACTGCACTAATCACCATCACCTCATGTGCGGCAACAGTTACGAACTGCCCCGCTGAATCAACACACATCGTCACTTCTACCATTGCTTTATACACTGTATGTACCAAACCTAACCCCATAACCTGCCTAGCTAATATTGCATTTTTACAGACCGTATGCCCTGTCTCCGCAACCGCTACTCCGACCAGCGCAATAGCCGGCTCTTCATCAGCGCCAGTTGCATCCTCCATTAAGGTCGCCTCATCTACTGGTAGTGGTACGGCAGCTACTTCAAAAGCTTCAAGCATCACTATGGGTTTAAGCAAGGCATCAGGCGTTGCTGCCTCAACAGGAGTAAGCAAGACGACTTCTGCAGGCGCACTTCAAGTCACTGGTGCTACTTCTGCTGTCGTTGTCAACAAAGGCTTCATGGCTCTTATTGGTGCTGGAATCCTTGCCCTGATCATGTAAGATTAATGTATAATTCTAATGTATTCATTCCGTGGCAAATGGAGGAGCAAGAGTCGTTCACGTCACTTTGATAGATAGAGCTGGGGACTGGGTAATTGTCCTGTTATTATCCCAATTCCAACCCTTTCCACGCTAAGATTGCAACAAAACACCAAGTACGCCACATAGAATCCCTTCAGACCACACACCCATCGTCCCCACAACCTGACTTACCAATGCACAACACCCTCCCTCCTCTCCCCCGTTCCAAGTTTACACCAAACTCTGGCACTGCCGCCCTCAGCTTCAAGCTTGACCCCGACACCCCTTGCTCTCCGCTCCTCACTAACCATCCTCATCCCCCACGTCACCATCTCCTCCCCCAAACCCTTCTGCCCCACGAACCCGACTCCCTTCCCCTCCACGAATTTCTCAAACTCAACGCCCACACTTCCCCCTTCCTCTTCAAAAGCGGCCCCCACCCCCTCCTCCTCGATCCCAACAACCCATTCACAAACCTCCGCCGCAACAACACTATCCCAGAACCCCTCCCTCCTCGGCCTACTCCTCAACAACCTGATCGCCTTCCGGCGCACCAGCGGGTGGCGACATTTCTTCGCGGTGAGGTCCAGCGGCATTACCGTTTGCAAATCAAAGACATACTCCCCGCTCGCGAGCTTCCCCTTCCCCTCAACACTAGGAGGGAAAAGACAGTCCTCGCTCAAGCCCACGATCTCCCTAAAGCCCTCAACTTCCACATCCCAACTCGCTTCCTTCTGGCTCCCGAGATTCCTCAGGCTTATCACCATGACCAGGAAGTGGATGCGGAGCGCGGAGACTGCGAGGCACTCCTTGGAGCCGGGGTTCTGTCGGTGCTTGTTGAAGAGCGGGAGGAAAGACCTCATAAACTGCTCCGCATCCTCTAGCCTCTGATGCCTCTCGCTCTCGAAATCGTGGGTGCCGGGCCTCGCAGTGTCGAAGTAGCTCAGACTCGGCTTGCTCGGCCCTGCTTCGGGCGTGGACTGTGGCGTTGGGAGCGGAGGCGCAGGCGTGGCATGCGCCGCCCAGAACGCACACCCGAAATGCACCGTCTGCCTCGCCATGATGTTGAAATAATTCCTCGCGTCTGCCACGGTGCTGAAATTGGAGGGCATAGGCGACAAGAGCGCGGCGTTGCTGTCTTTCAGGGTGAGATGCTCGGAGAGCGTGAACGGGTCCGTGTGCGACATTGACTGGATATCCAAGCGATCAAACGCCCTCAACAGCTCCTGCTCCACCTCTTGGGTTTGCGTTTTCGCAGAGTTCGAGTCCGGGGAAGCCGAGTCCTCGATCAAGCGCACAGCGGTTCTGGTTTGCCGGTGCGCGCTCTCGTAATTCCCGTGGTACTGCTCAAAACACACGATAAGTATGCTCGCCACCAGCGCCGTCCGCAGGTCATACGCTGGATTGAAGACCTTCTGCCGGAGGGAATTGATCGCTTTGCTGTACTGCTTGAGTGCGAACACGTGACTGGCTTCCGCCTCTGCGGCTATCGCTTTCCCTCCACTGCTAGGACTACTGTGGCCCGAAACCATAGTCATGTCAAGAGCCCCGATGGAGATCACGGCATGGCGGATTGACTCTTCTGCTTCGGAAGCCTGGAGAACGATTTGGTTCCACAGAATAGGGCCGTAGAAACCGCTGAGATGATTCGCGGTTTTCGTAGCGTAGAGCTGGAAGAAGCGATATTCGTCCTGGGATTGGAAACGAACCGTACTCGGCCCCGCCAAGACAACGGAAGTGCTCTTCGACGAGTACGGCACGAGGGGTCTGCTCGAGACGTAGCGCGCCTGGTCTGAGCCCCGCGGTGGAGGCAGCACGAGGAAGCCATCGCATTTGACGCCTGCCTCTCACATCAGCAACCAACTCCCCCCTTCTCGTTGCAAAGAGATACTCACCGAACTTTACACAGCGGAGACACTCAGGCCTCATCTCATCGCACTTCACGCGCCGCACCTTGCAAGTAATGCAGCCCGTCCTAACCTTCGGCTTCGCGGCCCGCTTCCTGGTCCCATCTTTCGATCTTCTCGGCGGTCCGCCTAGGGGCTTCTTGTCAATCATCGTGACATCTCAGGTAAGGCGAGTACGTCACTCTCTGCATCTGATGAGATGAGGTTGAGAGGCTTAGCTGAGCTGTCGATATAAAGTTGCGTTCCTGTGCCGCACATCGTTTCTTAGTCAGGCGTCCCCCCCTGAGCTGACAGGGTCTTGTTATTGGTGGAAGTGCGGGACAGGGTGGAGAGGCCAATTGGAAATGCGCCTGGGCGATTATAGCCTACCGGTTATAAGCCAGGATGTTTGTGTAACGGCGCCAATGCATGGGAGTAAATTGATGCCCACGAAGGATTCACAATTAAACTAAGCCGCTTTTTGATATCGTGTGTAGAAGCGAAAATGCAGCATGTAGAATTAAACTAAAAGTGGACCTCTACGCACAATAATGAGCTAGAAAGGACAAAAGTCAAGCTGAACGTCTAAAGCACAATTGTAAACCCCAAACCTTACGACAAAATCAAATCGCTCTGCCCTTCCCCTTTCCAGCAACTTCAGGGGCCTCTAAAACCGGAAACTCATCAACCTGCTGCTCCTCGACAGCATTCTCTGCCTGACTCCGCTCTCCAGCCAAACTCAACTGTAATGCAAAATCCAAATCACCAGCCGCAACAGGTTCGGACTTCTTGCTCCTCGATCCTTTCGTCTTGACTCGATTCTTCGACGCTTGGCTAGTAGAAGGAGAAGACGAGGCTGAACGACGACTCTTCTTCTGCTTATACGTGATCGGAATGTCGTACTCTCCAGAACCAGAAGCCCTGGGTGATCTACCCCCCTCATCAACGCCATCAAGAAGCGAAAGGCGGATTGCCTCCTCCAAATCATGTTCAAACTCGTCATCCGTCTTGTACTTCGGTGGCGAGTTCGCTCGACCTTTCACACTTCCTTCTGGAGTCACAGTTGCGCTGCTAGTCCAGACGCTCTGTGCAGAAGAGCTCTCGTTGGCATCGGCGAGATTGCCACCATCACTCATGCGGAGCTCTTCGTCTTTCTGGAAAGCTTCTGCAGAGACCATCTCTGCGTACCGGAGAGCCTCTTCTTCACTCAGTCCGCCCAAACCAACCCCGAATCGGCCGCGAAGTCGAGCCTCTTCTCTTGACCTGCGCAATTTCTCTTTCTTGAGTTCTTCTTGCTCGGTTGCGATGTAGTCCATCAATGCTCCTCGGCCAGTGTTAGTAAATCGATCGGGACCAGCATTACTTCCGCGCTCTCCTGAGCGACGGGGCCGTCTCTTCTTGCTCTGATATTGATCGGCTGAAGACGAGCTGTAAGACCAATAGCGGAGATGCGTTCCAAGTGATACCATTCCACGAAGGACTGTTGGGTCCGGATCAATAGCAATTGCTCCAGCAGCGTAGAGGTTGATACCAACCCCATGAATTGAGGCTTCGGCCTGCACTAATCGACGTCGAGCTCGGGATGAGAATCGAGAGTTCAATGTTCTGATAGGCTGAAGGTTCGAGGCCAGAGGATCCCATGCCTGAACCAGTCCATCATTACCGCCATGCACAACATACAAGGCAGATACTGCAAGACAAGATATCTGCGGTGAGTCCGTATAGATAGTTCGCAATGGATGCAACTCATTTACCAATGAAGCATTTGGAGACTGAGGCCCTCTCATGTTCCACATAATGACAACCCCCGTCTTGGTCCCAACGGCTAAGAAGCGCGCTCTGTGGCCTGGGATGCGAGTGCCGGATGAGGTATCCTGATCAGAAGGGGTAGCAAAGGGGGATGAGAAGTTGGATTCGCCGCTGACTGTTCGAAGAGGATCTTCATCGACGGTCAAGGTAGCATAAATGGATATGTCGATTACACTCGTGGTTATCTCAACGCTTGGATGGTCTTTTAAAGATAAGATTGAGGATCGCCATTCCTCGACAAGATGGGTAGACATTGTCTTGACGGCCGGACCGCTGGGTGTGCTAGCTGATCGATCAGGAGATAATTTCCTCGCCGGTGTTATGACCGTGCTTCCACCAAATAATGAGGCTCTCTGAGAACGATCCGGGGAGGCGTTCCGAGGAGGGCTAATCACTGTACTTCCACCAAAAAGGGAAGCTATTGTAGTCGCTTGCGGTAACATAGGAGGTGTCTTGGGCAAAGGGTACTCGTCGAAAGATGCTTGCTCCGATTTCCATCGAGTGAACCTCCGTATTTCTGCTGGCTCATCTTCAATCCCACACTTGATGACAAAAATCCCCTCGCCTGCCCCATTCCCATCGTCGCCAGCAAAGTCGACTTCTAGCCTTCTGCGCATATCCCAGCCTTCACATAGCTTTCGAAAATGAGACGGACGATATCCAAGGAACTTCTCAATCTCCATCGTCTCAGCAGAGATCTGCGCTCTAGACAAGTTGGTCTTCTTTGAAGAAGATCTTGGAGAATAGCTTCCATGGATTTCAGCTTCATGGTAAGGATCGTCGCGTGCAACACGACGAGAAGGCTCAACCAAGTGCCAATATGCACTACGACCAGCACCCCAAGCATGTCGATAGATTTCACCGTCATCGGGTCTGCCATCAATCAGACTGGACGAAGGCGTCTCGGTCAGATAGTACACCTCGCCCAGAGCGTTCAGAGCAACTGCCCAAACTCTCCCCGAAGCCTTCCGCTTCGAATCGTAGGAGTCGTCAACTTTCATAGCAATTATCGGAACGCCGGGACTGAGGACCCATTTCGCAGTTATCTGGCCCCTTCCAATGCGACGGCTCTGGGAAGTATCGCCACCTAAGGAATAGGCCGTAACAACACCCAAAGTAGAGCCAGTCAGCAAACCAACAAGATTATCAGTCGTGTGAACGACGGATGGTGATTTCGCAATCCACACTGCAGATGTAGCCTCATTGACGGCTGGAATCTCGGGTATTCCAGCCTCATGGGCCACAAGATTACTAGGCTGACTCAAAAACCGTCCACGCATCTCTTCAGAGGATCGGAAGTAGGCTAGGCCACCAGGAAATCCTTCCCCAGAAATCATGCCAAATGGCTGGCTGACATCCATTGAATTGGGAAGACCAGCCGGTCCCTCGCCAGCTCCATACAACTGATCCCCAACGAAGTTGTCGACAAATTGAGGAAGAAGTGCTTGCGGATCAGAAAGTCCCCAATTATCGATTTTGCCAATATTTGGATCGCTGGTATAAGCACTCCCAGTCTCATCCGCGCCATGAATGAACCGTGGAGATTTCTTGCCATTGCTAAAAACACCATGAATATGGTTGACCGTCGCGAATGTCTGTGAGCTGTAAGTCACAACGGCATTGGCATTATTGGCAGCACTATTCGAGCGTGATGAAGCGCCATGGCCCGGAGTAATCTGAGCAGGTTTCCCTCGTGCAAGACTTCGAAGGAGTCTGGTCCGCAGTATGTATTCGCTGCGCCAGGATGCCAGCCCAGTCAATCTTGTAAAGAGACGTCGCTCAGACCGGAGCTGCTCGCGATCTTCGAGATCGGAACCGCGACGATTCGCAGGTATTGGTACGTCAATGGCATCCTGGCCGGGAAAGAATCGAGAGAACGCGGTGCGCCAGGCGTGAGGTGTAGTGACTAGACTGTAAAATCTTCTCGAAACAAGGGATACAGCGGAAAGCGATGCAGCCGGCAAATGTGATAGAATATGGGTGAGGACCTCTATGGAGAAGTTAGACCAGTAACATGCAAGAAGGAAACAGTTCTTCCTGTGTGAATAGGGTGGTATACCATTAGGAAATTTATCAAGTTCTGTGCCGTCAAGCCGGTTTGTTCCCTTCTTCTTGATTACCTTGAAACCAGGCCCTTCGCTCTGTTTCCTTGGTGGCGAAGGAGACAAAGCATTCTCATACTCTGAAATTCGCTGAAATGATGCCTTTGGTCTATTCTCGACGCCTTCATCCACTCTCAATCGTCGCAATTGCGTTGACGGTCTTTCGCCATCACGAGACTCTGGCTCCTCTGCCGTGCGGTCTGTAGATGACTCGATACGCGCCTCTGCGAGAGGATCGCGCAGTTCTGTGGGATGCAGATGGTCAGGGAGAAAGCCATGTTGGGAGGTGTTGGAGGGTTCTGAGGCGTTGGTTTGGGGTTGGAGCTGTGTTGATGCTTCGATGGGCTCTGGTTGCATATAATTGAGGGGTGGGAACTCGGGTTGGTATTTGACTGAGCCCGTGGTATCTGGGTCAGTCTCGGATTGAAGATTGATGCTTGGTTGTGGTGGTCGTCGCGAGATTCTTCTTGTTTGTTTGCAGATGAGAAATTCGAGTCATGTCAAGATTTCAGAAGATTGCAGGTAGGCTAAGGTTAGTTTAGCGTCATTTGGCCAAGTTAACTCGAGAGAGACCTATTTATTATTTCTGTTACCTTCCTAAATTCACACCACTGCGTATTAAATTCAATTTCCAAGTTATTAATTGAGGCCTGTCTAAATCGAATTCTAGAGGCTTATATCAAGTAATCGTACATACGAAGTATAGAAGCACTTCATCATGCGAAGCCGCACTGCCAAATAATAGGGCACATTACAGTGACTTCGAGAATGACAGTCCATTATTTTCATTTTCATATTTTCACATCCTTCTCTATATACATTCCACTCGTCATATAGTACAAAATTATTCGCTTGCTGTCGTATCCTCAGAAAGGGGGTATATGCCATTCCAACAAACAAATTCCCAAACGCCAGCCCTCGCTACCTTTTATTATTTCAGAGCAAGCACCCAACACCGATGGTAATGCAAGCCCCCAAAACGCCAAACACAGGCCTGAGTAATCCTCCCGCCCCATTCGTTTTGCCCGAGTGCATAGCTGTGGCGGCCGTGAAAGTCGTCGTCTTGAACCCGACCCCGCTAGGTCCTATGCTGATTGTTTGGCCGTTGTAGATATCCGTTGTGGGCTTTGCACCCGGTCCGAAAGTAAATGTTGTTCCCCCTATTACCACCAATGATGATCCGACTTCAGAGAAAGTGATGCCTCCAGCCGTGACTGCTTGAGTCGTCGGATTGAAAGGAAATGTTAGTGTTGCGCCGCCGATTGATACACCGCTTGAGCCGGCGGCCACCGTATGCCCATTAATAACGGCTGTGGTAGGTGTGGCGCCTGGTCCGATAGTCAATGTCACTCCGTCGACGACTGCGAGACTTGAGCCAACTTCTGTCACTGATAGTCCTCCTACGATTCCAAGTTGTGTTCCTGTAGGGTTTCCTGGACCCCCCAATGTCGTGCCATCGAAGGAAACTCCCGAAGGGCCAATGGTGATGGTATCCCCATTGACAACTTCAGTTGTTGTCGGAACACCTGGGCCGTAAGTAAGGGTCGTACCTTCAATAACAGCTATGGAGCTCCCGATTGCTGAGAACACCTCCCCGCCGACAATGACAAAATTCGATGGACTACTGATCGGTGGCGCAAGGGTCGTTGCTGAAAAGCCCACTCCTCCTGCACCAAGCGATATTGTCTGTCCTTGAACCACAATGGTCTGGTCTGGTGCTCCGGCACCTATAGAATATGAAGTGGAATCAATCACAACTTCACCTGGACCTATTGTAATACCCACCCCGTCAACGGTCGTCGGCGTGGGATTCTGCGCAAAAACACCACCAGCAGTGCCAGTCGGAACATTGACGACAAGCATAGGACCTATGACTTGAGAAGGTCCTATTGTGAAGACATCTCCTCCTTTGGTAATCGTCTGCGTCGAGTCCCCGATTCCAAACGTTTGTCCTCCGATTACAGCATTGTTTGATGATACAACAACAGTGACGCCATCACTCAGTACGCCAGTGATTGGTCCACTGGCTGATGTGTCTTCGTTCACGACCTGGGTGGTAGGAATAGCTGTTATGGTTGAAGGGAACCCAGGAACTATTGATGGTTCCTGGTTATAAGTATCTGAAGTGGTCGGTGATTCCTTGTCCGTCTGACCATTAGGATATGACGGATACAAATCAGTTGTGACAAGTACCGGGGGGTTCTTTGCTGTGATTATTGCTGTGGTTGTTGTGCGTGGTATGGCGGAAGCCGTGACAGTACTTGAAGCCTTGTGTGGAATCTTGTTCGTGATGGCTGAGGGAGTATGGTCAATGAAAGCATTAGTTATGGTGGTCTCTGGACAATAGACCGGTGGGGTGAATTCGGAAGAGGTGGAATATGTAGTCGAGTAATTACCAGTGACAGTCAAAGTAATCGTAGTTGTATTTGGAACGATGCTCCACACTGTAAATGGCTGATCAGGAGCAAGTGTCGAACAGTTAGCATAATTGATACCGGATTGAGAAGGACCAATTGTCGCTGTTAACTCCAAATTGTCACTGGAAGTTGGAAGATTTGCAGTCGCCGTTGAATTATCGTATGGCAGGCGAGTAGGGATTGATGAGCCACCAGTCTTGTTGGGAATTGACGTCGTGGGATTAGACTGCCCTATTGAGCTGTTTGCTGAGATTGATGATAGAGACGAGGACGGAATCGAAAAATGACCGGATGAGGTCACGGCCAAAAGCCGGGATGCACTCCCTTTGGAAGCCCCAATAGTACTTGACGATCCTGTTATGGAAGAAGTAATAGTAGGACCTCCTCCCTTTCCATCACTCGGTCGAATTACCGATTGAACAAAGGAGGCGGAAGTGTTTTTCGCGCCTAGAGAGCTTGACGGAATCGTTGGCAAGGCCAGACTGACCTCCGATACCCTCGTTCCTGACGAGCTTGTAGATGAACTCGTAAGAATGGAAGTGGACGCAGTTGCCAAATCTCCAGCACACGTCGGATCACAGCTACTTGTGTAATATACATCGCTAGGCGTAGTTGGTGGAGCTGGGCTCGCGTCTGGAGGTATATAAGACGTGCTCGGGTCTGGCTCGGTGAGGTTCCGACGACCAATGCCTCTAAACCCAGGATTTCCATTTCTATTAGGCGTAGCCACCGAAGCTATAAAGTGTACGGATCGAGATTGAGCAGATCCAGCCCCTGCAACATCTCAGTGCTTGTTCCCAAGTGAGTTTCGATTTTACATACCAGCAGGCCTGACGAGAGGCCCAAACCCCACGAAAATACATAGCAGAGCTCGGTAGAGGTGAATCATGACTCAAAGCTACGTTACCACCAACAAAAGTGGTGGCTTGTTAGAACTTGAGAGATGTCTGCAGTGTCATCAAACAAACAGTTGGTAATAAACGGTTGATTCCTAGACAGCATTTGGTGTGACAGAGACTTTGGGAATCCCGTGAGCAGCAGTTATTAGAGAGGGCTAAAGCGAAAGCAAAGCCCAAGAGCGGGGGCAAAAACGAGAGTGGTTGAAGTGGTAGATAAAGAGAGGAAGGACGGAGCGACAGAAGGCTTAGGAAATGATTGAGGATGGCAGAATAAAGTACCTTAACTCAGCAACGAATATATGCGTTGGGAGTATGGGCGAACGATAAACTCCAGCCCAGCGTCATCCCCAGTTCAGCTACGATTGATTCGCCGGCGTGGACATGCGGCGTGCCAGGGGCGGCGGCATGGCTGTGCTCACCACCCCTCTTCCCGGGTACGCCGCCCACATTGCCTGCATGGTGATGGATGAGCTGGGGGGGCTGAAATGGGACGCTTCGATGTGTCTCTCTGAGTCGCTGGTCTTTGCAGGGCTGTGGAGTCTCTGCACCAGCGTGGCTGGCCTGACAGAAACAGAGTGGGCCAGCAGAGGACACAGCGGAGACGATTGGATGCACTGATTCGCGTCCTGTCAGCAGAAGGAAACAGCCCCGAGCAGCAAGATCGGGAGAACCGCAAAAGCCAGCAGGCTGACTGGCCACTCTCCTCCTGGCGATCTCTCGGCTGGGTTTGAATGCCAGCAGCAAACGCCAAGAAGAGGCACGGCCTCCGAGTCCCGTTTGACGTACCCACCGTAGCCTTGTGAGACGAAATTTCGCAACTTTAATGCGGTCAACCATACTGTACTGGAATGGTCGAAGGATCGACACTGGAGCTCTGAGATTAAGTAAGTAGATTATGAGATGACGCCGGAGATTGGATGAACATCACGGGTCTTCATGTGTTTGTCATGGCCAAGAGCCATGCCTGGCCACTGAGAGATTGGTTGGAGGTTGGAAGCTGGCTGCCAGTGGGCACTGGGCAGTAAGTCCGATGCATCTGACTGTCAATTTTGGACAACCTCAACTCCTTCTTCCAAATCCGGTGATTAATTAGCTCGAAAAGATCTCCCGGCTTTCCTCCGGGACTTGGGAATCGCTGCCAAAGGCTTTAGTCAGATCTGACACTCATATACCAGTACTTCCTATGACTCTATAAGATAAGGTATATTGACTTGCTCTTCACCTCTCATCTAGACAGTTCTCCGCCGTCAGTGTGACTTTTGCGACCAGAAGGATGCACTCTGCTATGGAAGACTCTATCCGCGTGTGCAACAAGACGAGATGCATGGGTGAGAATCGTCGATAGATTGCCTGCCTCTACGATTCCTTGTTGTGTTCCCCGCGTGATTCCACTACTGTAGATAAAAGAGATGCAAGCCACACGAGGGATTGTCTATCTCTCACCAGAGTCACCACATGGTCGTCGGGGATTACTTGAGGGGTCCCAAGGGGCCATCTAAATCCTGGATCCGGATTGAATCAGCCGGAGTTTATCCTCCTTCCCGAACACAGTGCAATACTTCGTACCGGTATCGGATTTGCAGCAAGAGACAGGCAGTCCACGTTGCCCGCCTGTCTCGTTACCGGAGCGAGGCCTCCGTCTGCACTCCATCATGATTACTTACTGTACAGTGTCATTATCATCATCACAGAATGCAAATCCTTTGATTCCAAAGTTCATCTGGTGATAGGCCACCATTATCATCGAATAGGAGGCAGAGAGTGACAAAAAAACCACGATCGGGGGTGTTAACCCACTAACCCAGCTTCTGCAAAGGCCGGCGCTGCGATTTCACTCGGCTTGCAAAACCCAAAGCGGAAACTCACCCCTGAATGACCAAGATGAAGCTTGAGTAATTACTACAGTAATTACCTCCCAGGCTCGGGAGTCGGTATGCGCAATCGAGCTTCGACCATGGTCCCAATCCCAAGGATCCACTTGCTAGGTGCAGCTCGTAACTCGTACTTCGTAGATCACCACTGTTGTAATCTTACATGCTTAGTCCGCTACGTTGCTGACTACGAAGTGCTCGGCTTTGGTTCTTGTACCTCGTTGCAGTTCGAGTCCAAGTACGAGTACTTCGTGTCTACAGGTGTTTTTAGCGATGGTCTGTTACGAGTTACTAATGATCCAGCCACGGCAGCGCCGGAGATCTTTGGCATCTTAGCATTGAACGCCGCATCTGGATTCTGGAGAACAGCGCTCGCTCAGGGAAAACTCTGAACATTTTGCGCAGCTCGCAGCGGAAGGCCGCATCGCCGAGCAACAGGCGCAGCGTAGTGTCCGCTTCATTTCCTGTACTGTATAAATTACAACTGCATGTCAGACGGCCCCAGACTGGGAGTGGAAGTGTGACTATGTGACCAACCCACAGTGCCACACTCAAAAAGTGCTGTCTACTTAGACTCCTGCACCAGGTCGGACAAGCTACCACCCATCGGGGAGTGCGCCCGGCTCATGCTCCCCTGGCTCCCTGGGCTCCCTGGTTCCCTGAATCCTTGCTGAACGGCCTTCAGGCATCCTTGTAACCTTATCCATTCCCC